>WNGL01000063.1_pt1 | contig 109958 bp, 117 predicted proteins | sample 5400591 | NCBI WGS metagenome assembly WNGL01 (sample SAMN13153377, study PRJNA577476) | soil metagenome | isolation source: 80 cm soil or saprolite under Garry oak tree replicate 1 | place: USA:California | collected 2016-06-15 | reverse complement strand
GGTGGCGACCGGTTCCAGATAAAATGTCGCCCCAACAGCACCGCCGATGGCATAGCGTTCAATCACACCGTCGGCTTCCATCCGATTAATAATCTGGATCGCTTCTTTTATCGCCATCGTCGCAGAATCTCGCTGAAACGAGATCTAAAGAAAATTCGAAAGTGAAAATGGAAAGCTGGAAACGCTCAATTGGGGAGTCGACGGCTGGAGACCGCCGATACAGAGTCTCGGCGAAGAGTTACGATGGTAAGCCGTGCCGTGCGATGAGCTCCATCTGATCGCAGAACCGATTGAGTTCCTCGATGGTGGTGTAGAGGTTGGGCGTGATGCGGATGCCTTGGAATTCTTCGTGCAGGATCGGGACTGTAAAGATGCGGTGTTTGTCGAACAGGTATTTCGTCACCGCTTCCGGATTGGTGGCGTCGATGTGCACGTTAGCGATCGCGCACGACTGATTTGGATCGAACGACGTGTTGAACCGGATCTTGGGCACGTCTTTGAGCCGGTTCATCCAGTAACGGGAGAGGTAGCGCAACCGCGCTTCCTTGCGTTTGCCGCCGATGCCGTTGTGAAAAAGGAGCGCTTCGCCGATGGCGAGCTTTGGCGCGGCTGAGTGGGTGCCGATCTCTTCGAACTTGCGGATATCGGAAGACTGTTTGGCTTCCGCGGCCATGAGCGGCCAGAGTTTTCCGATTTTATCGCGCTTCACATAAAGCATGCCGGTGCCTTTCGGCGCGTATAGCCATTTGTGGAGGCTGGTGCCGAAGTAATCGCAACCGAGATCGCTTTGTTTGAAGTAGAACTGGGCGAAGGAATGGGCGCCGTCGACGATGGTCCCGATGCCGCGGACGCGCGCGATGTCGCAGACAGCTTTCACAGGCGTGATCTGGCCGGTGATGTTGATCTGGTGCGAGATGAGGATGAGGCGAGTGCGCTCGGTGATTCCTTTTTCAAACGCGGCGGTGATCTCGTTGAGGTTTTTCGGCGGAATCGGAATCTGAATGAGCTTCAGTTTGAGCCCTTCTCGTTTCTCGCGCTGACGCAACGTAGTGAGCATGCGCGGGTAATCCTGGGTGGTGGTGAGGATTTCGTCGCCGGACTTGAAGTCCATGCCCATGAGCAGAATCTCGAGCGACTCGGACGCGTTACGCGTGATCGCGATTTCTTCGCGGTCGCAGCCGAAGAGTTCGGCCAAGCCGGTGCGAATGGTTTCCGATTGCGGCTCGAGGATTTGCCACATCGTATAGGCGGTGGCGTCTTCCTGTTCCCAGATGTAACGCACGAGCGCCTCGGTCACGATGCGCGGGCTGGGCGAAACGCCGCCGTTGTTCAGGTTGATGATGCCACGCGTGACGCTGAAGGAATTCTGGATGGTGGCCCAATGGTCCTCGTCCATGGCCGCTTCCTCGGGCGTGAGATGCGCGACGTTCTTTGTCGCTGCTTCGATGTTTCTTAATAGCGATGCGACCGTTGCCGAAGAAAGCGCGGCCAGACCAAGGCTTTTGCCGGCGAGGGAAAGAAAATCGCGTCGCGTGCGCACGTGTGCCAGCGCTAATCAAAGCGGTTCCGGCGCCGGCGTGCAATCATTGAATGTTGATCCGAAAAATGATTTTCCAAGCCCAAGGGTCAGCTGCGGCACGATATTGAGCGATCCGCGGAGGCCAAAGTTTTGGGAGATGCGAATTACAGGGGAAACGAGGGATAATGAGGATACTGATAATGACAGCGATAATGGCGTTACCGCTCATGGCCTTAGGCCAGACGGAGCCACAACAGACGACGCAGGGGCAGACGAAAGAAACGCAGGCGAAGACAAGTAAGAGAAAATCAATGAAGGCAATTCGGGTGCATGAATTTGGCGGTCCGGAAGTTTTGCGGCTCGAAGAAGTGCCGACGCCGCGACCCGGTCCCGGTCAGGTGCTCGTCCGAATGCACGCGATCGGCGTTAACCCGGTGGAGACTTACATTCGGGCGGGAACTTATGCATACAAGCCGGCGTTGCCTTACACGCCGGGTAACGACGGAGCGGGCGTAGTCGAGGAAATTGGATCGGATGTCAATGAATTTAAACCGGGCGATCGTGTTTACACTGCGAGATCAGTCAGTGGGACGTACGCCGAGTTTGCGCTGTGCACGACAGAGCAGGTGCATCCGTTGCCGGCAAATGTTTCTTTCGGGCAAGGCGCGGCCATGGGCACGCCGTACGCGACGGCGTATCGCGCTGGTGGCTGGTCTGGAAAACGGGACGTTGCGTCCGGTGATCGGCAAAGAATTTCCGCTAGCCGAAGCGGCCGAGGCACATCGAGCCGTCATGGAGCCGGGAGCGTTGGGGAAAATCGTGCTAGTGCCAAAGAAGTAGGAAGGAAAAACGAAGAAGGAGGAATTAGGAAGGAGGAATTAAAAATGGGCCGAAAGACAAAGAATTGTGTCTCGCCTGCTTCCACAGCGCTCGACCACTACCTCGCGTCGGACCTGCCTACGCCTAACGCTACGGCGTGGCAAGCAACATGAAGCAATACTCCCGCGTATTTTTAATTCTTTTGATCGGTGTGAGCTGTGCTTGGGCGAACCTGAGCGATAGCTACGACAAAGTTGATGATTCCTATGGCAACCTGGTAGAGCGACATTTACTCGATGATGGGACCGTCAGCGTTCTTTACCATAAGGATCGATATCTTTACTTTGTGATCTTTGCTGACGGCCGAAGCGTTTTGGAAAGGTATTCTCACGTCAAGGGCACCGATCTTTGCGAAAAAGAGATTGCCAGGTTCCTAAAGGCAAACGCCGCTGGCGCGACATGGGTCCCGGATAAGACGTCGAAAGAACGTCGCTTCAAACGCAGTGACGGCAAGGCGGAGGCAATATACGCGAACGTGAATGGCCGCCCGGGCGCTGACGATGCGGGAACTTGGCCAGCGCGGTGATCAGCGATCGTGATCCGCCAACGCCAAGACGCGCGTGAAGAATCGCCTTCGCCTTGAGGAACATTTTAGCCTCTTCGGCTTAACCAAAATAAATCTATGTTACACATCATTTGGTATATCATCGTCGGTTTCGTGATCGGTTTGATCGCACGCGCCATTATGCCGGGCGTGCAGCATCTCGGTTTGATAATGACCACTCTACTTGGTATCGGTGGCTCGATCGTCGGCGGATTGATCGGCCGCCTGTTTTCCAAACCGGCACCAGGCTCCACGTTTCATCCGGCGGGTTTCATCATGTCGATCATCGGCGCGATCATTTTGCTCTTCATTTGGGGAAAATTGGCGCCGGGCTAACAAACTATTTCGTTTTGCGCCAGATGACGTCCTCGTTGTTACGACGATCGATCAAGGCGTCCACTTTGCCCGTGGAAGCGTAACGGAACAGAATTCTGCCTTCGACACCTTTGCGGAAGAAAACCTCTGATGTTTCCGGGAGCAGTTGCTCTTTCTTGCCGTTTCGTTCGACAAATAACCTGTCATCTTCGGCAATGACGGATCTCGTTTGTCCCGGCGCCAGTTCGTACGCGCCGATGTAGTCCGTAAACTTTTTTGGATCGGCTTTTCCCACGGCCGGGTCTTCGTAGTAGCGATGGGCCTGGCTGGCGATGATTTTCCACTCGCCGTTGCGCTGCAGCCAGGTGTCAGTGACGTGATACCGGGCTTTCAGGTTTTGGCCGAAGATCGTCTCAGTCTCGTCAGCGTCGTAGCTGAGTATGGCTGTGCTGCCGATAATCCGGCTCTGAGGTTTCTCGATCTTAATCGCACCGGAATAACCTGCCGGCATCGGCGTGATGTCGGCGATCAGTTTTGGTTTGTCGAGAAGGCGGCCTTTCTCGTCAGCGAAGATGCAGTCGTCGGCGAAGTATTTTTGCCACGGCGCTTGATTGCCGGGAACGATGGCATCGTAAAGCTCCTGAGTGCGACGGACGAGTTCGTCCTGCGTAATCGGAACATCCGCAGCGCAGGCGAGGGTTACGGCGGACAAAAATGTGATGAGCGCAAGTTTCATAAGAAAGAATGAAAGAAAAATTAAGAATTAGGAAATCGAAGGAAGAGAGCGTAGCAGAGTACTCGTTTAAATGACACCGGAGGAACGCTCGCGCCTTAAGTCGCTCGACGCGCTTTTGCGATCTGAGAATGTCCGCGAACGAATTCGCCCGATTGTCGAACGCGTCCGCACCGAGCTGGCTCGAAGGAAGGAGGCGCTAATGGCTTGGAAACCGATTCCGTTAACCGTTTTCGGTGGTGCGCTGGCGCCTGGCGTCCGCTCTGCCTGGGTTTTTGTCCTGCGCGCGGGCGCGGACACCGGCGCAGAACGTCATCCGAATAGTCATCAACGCATGATGTCGTTCGATGGGAGCGGCGATCTTCAAACCGGCGAGCCAGGACAGTGGCAGTCGAATGTTTTGGTCAGCAACCTGGAGGCGCCACTGGAACGGCGGTGGATTTCAATCCCGGCGAATGTGTGGCATCGGCCGGTCGTAGGCACAGACGGGGATTGGGCAGTTGTTTCGTTTCACACCGTTCCGGCTGACGAATTGATTGAAGAGAGGCCGGATAGCAGTAGCCAAGATGGAACGAAGCAGAAGAAGTATTTGGAGGAGAAGAAAAGGGAAAAGTAAAAACGAAGAATTAGGAAGGGGAAAGTCCCGGCAGAAAGGCTCGCGCCTCTCCGAGAGGAATGTGACGAACTGATCGCTATTTTCGTGACAATTTTAAAACGATCAAAAGAGACTTCTTAATTCTTCCTTCATCCGTCTACCTTTCCCGGATTCTTGCGGAGTGCGGAAAGCGGCGGAAATTTTCTCGATGTGCTTCCACCGCAGAATTCTCCTCTCTATCCTGTGTAGTAGTGTAGCGTTCGCTGGGTCACAGTTCGCACGAGCCCAAGATGCGGCCTCGCCAACGCTGGAGCCTTCGGAAACCATCAAGGCAACGCCTAGACCTCGCCCGAAAGAGCGAACGTCAAAACCGAGTGTGGAAATTTCAAGTAAGGCGCCGAGCGAAAATCCTGCGCCGATCGCCGAGGAGACGCCGCGTGCAGAAGAGCTGGCAACACCTGCTCCGACAACAGAAAGGAAAACTCACGTAAAAAGGCGCGCGACTCCTGCTCCGCAACTCCCGGCAGCCGAACTTCCCGTTGCGAGCGTGATGTCAATTTCAGCCGCAAAGGCCGTAGCAGTTCGAACCCCTATGCCGGATTACCCCTATCAAGCGAAGCGGGCCCATGTCACTGGGAACGGCGTTTGCGTCATGATCGTTGATACCGCGACCGGCAACGTTACCAGTGCGGTGATGGAGCAAAGCACAGGCAATGGTATTCTCGATAAAGTCACGACCGATGCGTTTCGAAAGTGGCGGTTCAAACCCGGAACGGTCTCGCGGATTCGAGTACCGATCAGCTATGAATGACAGCGGAAAATTAAGAACGCAGCCGCAAAACTGCTTCTCATTTAAGGAAGCTATGAAGCCGAGGCTAGAGTGTCGCGAGGCACAGTCAACGCTGGAAATGTCTTTGCAGGTTGCAGCCGAGACCTCGAAAGCTTTTGGGGCTACAGCAGCGCTTTGGCTAGCAGTTCGGCCATATGTTTTGGGCGAGCGTTGCTGAGGTCGGTAATTTGATGCCGACAACTTGTGCCTGAGGCGACAATTTGTGTCCCCGGCGGTTGATTATCGATGTGGTCGAGCAAGCGCTGGGCAACCTGGACGGAGAGATCGTATTTCTCTGCGAGCGCGCCGAACGCGCCTGCCATTCCGCAACAGGCACTATCGAGGACAATTGCTTTTCTTCCGGGCAAACGTTCCGCCAGTCTGCGCATGAACGCCGGGTTCATGATCGATTTGGCGTGGCAATGCGGATGAATAGCGACTGTCGCGGGATGTTCGTTGAAATGAAGCGCGTCCGGCTCTTGGGCGAGTAAATCATCCACGAATTGCTCGAATAGGAAACAACGCTTTGCGACGTTTTCCGCGTTCTCGATCTTTAGCTCACGATAATCTTCCACGAACATCGACCAGCACGACGGCTCGAGGAAGAGAATAGGAGCGGCAGCTAGTTGATGGTTGCTTGCCGAACCGTAGCCGAGCGGAGGCTGGAGAGTTGCTTGCCGAGCAGTAGCCGAGCGGAGGCTGGAGAGATGAGAGATATTGTGTTTCCCGAGCTTTGCGGCGGCGTCGAGATTTCCCAGACTAAATGCCGGTCGTCCGCAGCAGCGTCGATTTTTCACCAACACAACTTCAAACCCAAGGGCTTCCAGTACTTTCACGGCAGCGATTCCAATGTGCGGTTCGTGATATCGCACGAATGTGTCGTCCCAGAGAATGATAGGACCACGCTTCTGTAGCGGCGCTCTCCGAACGCCGTTGTAGCCGCGATCGGTGAGCGCGGACGCGCGGCCGGGGTCAACGCCCGCGGCTACAGCACGCCGGTTAAACCATTTGTCGAAGCGTTCGCGTGCGTAATGCGGCAATGATCGGCGCGCTGAGATGCCAAGCGCCGTCTCCATCAACGCGCGCACCGGCTTGAAATCGAGAGTTGAATTTGCGACCGCCGGAATCGCGCAGCCGATTCTCCCCAGCAAATCAACGTTGCTGAAAACGCGTTCGCGCAATGGCAAACCATCACGCTGATATCGCGCGTAAAGCATCTCCGCCTTCAACAATGCGAGATTCACATTCGACGGGCATTCCGGCGTGCAGCCTTTGCACGAGAGACAATTACTTAGCGCCGCATCGAGCTCTTCGGATTTCAATGGATCATGTCCGTTCACGCGCATCTCCAGCGCGGCACGGATGATGTTCGCACGCCCGCGCGTGGACATGACTTCTTCGCCAGTGGCCATGAACGTCGGGCACATGATGCCGGTCTGTTTAAGGCAGCCACCGCAGCCGTTGCATTGCTCGAGATTGCCAATGAATGAATGACCCTTGAACGCGAACGCGAGCAGCGGCTGGAATGGCAGCTCCAGGGGGCGGGTGAAGTTTTCGCGCAAATGATTGTCGATCTTATGGCGGACGGCCCGGCGGTCCGTCGCTACCTCGAAAATTTTAGCCGGATTGAAAATGTTTTTCGGGTCGAACGCGCGCTTGATCTCACGCATGACTTCGAGCAACTCGTCCCCGAGTTGTTCACGCATGTATTCGGTGCGCGCGATGCCGACGCCGTGCTCGGCGGAGAGCGAGCCCTTGAACTGCCGCACCAGCGCTGAGGTTTGATCGGCGACTTGCCGAAACTTTTTCAAATCAGCTGCGCTGTGCAGATCGAGCACGGGGCGCACGTGCAACAATCCGCTAGCGGCGTGGCCGTAGTAACTTGCCTCCAGGCGCAGTGGTTTCATGATCGATTGCAAACCGCGCACGTATTCGGGCAATTGTGCCGGGCGAACGGCGGCATCTTCAATGAACGCTAACGGTTTGGCTGGACCGACGCAGCCAGTCAAAAGTGAAAGACCGGATTTGCGCACTGACCAGACCAGGTCCATCTGCACTGGATCGGTGAGAATTTTCGTGCGTAAACCCATCTTTCTGGATTGCAAAATCGACAGTCGTTCTGTGACGTCGTGGTAGAACTCGACGATTAAAATCGATTCGCACGGCTTCGTATCGAGTTCGAGCAAATCGCGCGCGGACTGGAAATGGAGTTGGCCTTTGGTTTGATCCAGTAGCGGGCGATCGATGTGTTCAATCGCCGCAGGTTTAAGATCGAGAAGTTCGACCGTTGCCTGCATCGCTTCTCCGACCGATGCGAAAAAGATCAGGCCCAAGCCTTTCTCGTGCGGCAATGGCGAAATTTTTAGTTCAGCAGAGAAAATTGCGGCGAGCGTCCCTTCGCTGCCCGCCAGAATGTTCGTGAGATCATTCGGCGCGCGCAGAAATCTTTCGATCCCGTAGCCGGGCCAACGTTTTATCAGGCCCGGAGGCCAGCGCTCAGCCATCTCAGCGCTCGCCGCGCGAATGAGATTCTCGATCTTCGCGCGCTCGACGCGCAGTGATTCATGCGTCGGCCCGATCTTTTCAGTGCGAGCATCGGCCATCACAATTTCCAGTGAGATCACGTGATCGGCGGTCGTTCCGTAAATTGGGCAACGGGCGCCTGAGGAATTATTGGCAATCATGCCGCCCAGCGTTGCGCGGGAGCTCGTCGCGACATCGGGGCCAAAGCACAATCCGTGAGGTCTTAGAAAATCATTCAGTTGGTCCAGCACGACGCCTGCCCCGACACGCACGCTGCATTTTTCGAGATCGAGATCGGTGATCTGGCGGTTATAACGCGAGAAGTCAACGATCAATCCTTCCCCAATCGCGTTGCCGACCAGACTTGTGCCGGCGCCCCGAGGTGTTACCGAAACACCTGCATCAGCCGCCGCGCGAATTACGGCGCTTGCTTGCTGCGTGCTTTTCGGAAAGGCCACGCCGATCGGCTCGATCTGATAGATCGAAGCATCAGTGGCGTAAAGTTGGCGCGTCAAATTATCAAAGCGCGCGTCACAACCGGTTTGCCTGATTTTCCTTTCCTGGGTAGAAGTCATCTCGCTTCTCAAACACTACTCGTGCGAGGCGGATTAAAAAAGGGGAGACGCGCCTTTCAGCGCAGGGAACGCAGAACGCAACAATCGCGCCTGAGACTCCGAAAGCTTTGATTCGTTCGCTTCCTGCTCTCTCACCCTCTCGGGTTTGCCCATCTATGTTGTGGCTTCCCAGCACGCTCCATTCACGAGCAGGCAGCGGCCACTATGGCAAAATATTTCGAGGTTCCGCAGCTACACGCCTTCGACGACGATCATTTTTGCTTTTGCCGTGCGATGGCGCATTTTGCGCGGCTCGCGATATTCCTCCGAATTGAGCCAATCCTTGGCGCGCCGCATCGACTCGAACTTGAGCACGACGATGCGTTTCGGGTGCCAATCGCCTTCGAGAACTTCAGTCCTCCCGCCGCGCACAATGTACTTGCCGCCATACTTCTCAACGGTCGCACCCGCGAGCTCTTTGTAATCGCCATAGCCAACCGGATCGACGATATCGATGTCCACAATCACGTAGGCGGGCATTTCGCGAAGTGAGTTTAAGAGTTGAAACTCTTAGCCGCCGTTGTGGCCGCGATCTTTTGCCGCGAGCTCGGGAATTCTCTTTCGCCGACGCAGTCGGAGCCAATTATTCCACGTCTTACGGAGGCTGTCGCGCGGGGTCTGGTACTTTTGGGTAAGTTCGTTGCTCTTGACGATCTGGGCGAGGATTCCTTTCACGGAGAAATCCTCCGTGTTCACAATGGTGTACGCAGTGCCGACGGTAGCGGCGTGATGTGCGTCGCTGGCAGCGGTCATGGGCAATCCGCGAATCTGCGCGTATTTGAAAGCATAGCGATTGTAGCGGCGCAATGTGGTGGCGGCATTGAACACTTCGATGGCATCAATGGGTAACGTCTCGAGTGTGGAAAGGCGGATGCCGGCGCGGAACAAATCGTAAGGATGCGGCGGGATGGCGAGACCGCCGCGTTGGTGGATCATTTCGCAGACTTCGCGTGCCGGTTTTCCCTTCAAGTAGGGAAGCTCCGCACCGATGCAGAGAAGATGGCCATCAGCCGTTGTGACTTCGACTCCGGGCAGAACCAGAAAATTATCGACTGGTTGACCATCGAGCCGCATCAAGCCTTTTTCGAGCAGATAAGTGATCGCGTCGCAGGTGTTGTGATCGGTGATGGCGATGCCGTGCAAGCCTTTGGCGCGCCCGGCGGCAATCAGATCTTCCGGACTGGAGATACCGTCTCCGGAAAAAAAAGAATGCGTGTGCAGGTCGATGTTAAACGGCATTGCGATGAGGCTAGTTAGGCAGTGGTTAAATTGTTACGAAAGTCACAAGGTCGATAAGAAAGCGAAGTGTCAGCGGTCAGAGACCGCCGCTACAGGTTAAACAAGCTCCTCAACTACAAAGGCGGACTCGGCGACAGGTTCTTCCTGTATGCGATTGAACTGATGGTCGTACAGCCGGCGATAGTAACCGGATTTCTCGAGCAACTCGCCGTGGGTACCGATTTCTTTAATGCGCCCCGAATCCATCACCACGATCTGGTCAGCCGATAACACCGTGGAGAGCCGATGAGCAATTGCGATGACCGTGCGCCCGGCGGTCAGCTTTTCGAGCGCTTTCTGGATTTGCTGCTCCGATTCAGAATCGAGCGATGAAGTCGCCTCGTCCAGCAGAAGGATCGGCGCATTTTTCAGGACAGCCCGTGCAATGGCGATACGTTGTTGCTGGCCGCCGGATAAGAGGCAGCCCTTGTCGCCAATTACTGTTCCGTAACCTTTAGGCTGCGCCATGATGAAATCGTGCGCAAACGCGGTGTGCGCCGCTTCGTAAATTTCTTCCGGCGTGGCATCGAGCCGACCGAACTGAATATTTTTGAAAATGGTATCGTGAAATAGAAACGTCTCCTGAGTAACGAGGCCGATCTGTTCACGCAGTGATTTCTGGGTAATCGAGCGCAGGTCGCGGCCATCTACCTTGACGGCTCCGGAGGTCGGGTCGTACAAGCGCAGGATCAGCGAGAGAATAGTGCTTTTGCCCGCGCCACTTGCCCCGACTAGCGCGTAGGTTTTGCCGGGCTCGATGTGCAAATTGATGCCATTGACCGCGTCAAGAACAGTACCGGCATAACGAAATCTCACATTTTCGAAATCGATCCGTCCTCTCGAGGAAGTCAGCGCCACAGCGTTTGGCGTGTCTCGCACGGCCGGCTCGGAATCGAGGATTGAGAAAATCGCGGTCGTTGCGGCGATTGATCGCTGCATCACGATATGAATCTTACTCAGTGTTTTGATCGGATCGTAGAGAATGAAAATTCCGGAGACCAATCCGAAAAACCGACCCACACTCAGGTTCGCGGCGTACACGTAAAGCAACGCCAAGCCAACACCGATCGCCGCGATGGTTTCCACCAACGGACTCACAGCTTCCATCGATCTCATCATGCGCATCATTTGTGAAAACTGTAGTTGATTGCTGCGCTTGAATGCCTTTTCCTGGTGCGCTTCACGTGCAAACGATTTGATCACACGAATGCCAGCAAATGTCTCCTGCATGGTGACCACCATTTCGCCCATTCCTGCTTGTTCACTCTGCACTGCCTTTCGCGCGCGTCGGCCATAAATGCGGAGGGGAAGCAGGCAACTGGGGAAAAGAATCAGGGTGACCAGAGTGAATTTCCAATCCATCAGGAGGAGAACGCTGATTGCCCCCACAATGGTGATCGGTTGCTTGAAAACATCGCTGCTAACGCTGGTCAACGCCATCTGCATCATCCGCGTATCGTTGGTAATGCGGGACATCAAAAGGCCCGAGCGCACCTTGTTAAAAAAATCCATGGAATGGCGAACCATCTTGCTGAAGAGCTGCTCGCGAATATCGGTGACGACTTTGTTGCTCACCCACTGCATGCAATAGGTACTTCCGTAAGAACAGAGGCTGCGCACGGTCATGATGGCCGGAATAGCGAGACAGACCAGGACAATCGAATTGATTTTCGGCCCCGTGTCCAAGGCGTGTAGATTCGAACGCAAAGCCATTGGGTTGGGAGCGGCCCCATGGAAGATGGTGCTTGTCACCCGGGCTATGGCCAGTGGGAAAAGCGAATTGACGCCGCCGTAGGCGAGTCCCAATGCCAAGCCAAGTGTAAAACGCATCTTGTACGGCTTGACGTAGCCATAGAGCCGCCGATATGGCCCGGCGGCCGCTCGAAGCGTTTGCCAGAATGACGGCTTTTCCTTAGCGGTTCTTCCCTTGCTCATGAAGTTTGCGTCGTCGCATGAGGCGACAGCAGCGAATCCATAGCACCAATTACCGCTTCCGTCGAGATTTGGCTCATGGGGAGCCGGGGTTGGACGGGGGAAAACTCGCTCACCGGGGCGGTCGATTTCCCCTGCAAAATCAGTGCCGGACTTTCTCGCGGCCGCCAGTGAAATGGATTTGTGGGACCGAACAGGATCACTTGCGGTGTTTGCATTGCTGCCGCGAGATGCATCGGGGCAGAATCAACTGTAACCAAAAGACGTGCCTGTCCAATGAGCGCTGCCAGCGTAAGCAAATCAGTTTTTCCAGAAAGATCGACCACTGGCTCCCGCATCTTGCTCTTGATCTCGGCGATATGTGTTTGCTCGAGTCGCGAAGCCCCGCTGGTCAAAACAAGATCGACCTCGTTGTTCCGGCCGGCGTGTTCGATCACCGTTGCCCAGCGCGCTGGCTCCCAGAATTTTTCCTTCCGGGCCGAACCGGGATGAAAAATGACGAAACGATCGCCGATCTTTGAGTCGCGCCGGAATTGGTCTGCCCGCGCGCGGGCCGGTTCCGGGATTTGCAGATGCAAACTGTAGTGGGCATTGGGAACCCCGAGCGGTTTGAGCAAAGCCATGTGGTAATCGATGGTGTGCATGTCGCGCATGCGAACATCGACAAAGTCATTATAAGCGCGGGCGCGAGTTTTTGACTGGTCGCGCACCCGATAGGACACGATGCGTCGTCGCGCACGGGATAGGAAGGCCAGAGACGCGGAGCGATCGTTCCGCGTGAAATCGATGCAGCAATCAAATTTTCGTCGAGCGATCGCAGGGAACAATGCGATGTCGGACAAATTGCGCCGCGCGATCAGAACCCGATCCACATTCGAAAGCGCTGGCAGCAAGTCCGCGCATTCTCCCGAAATGACTAGTGTCAAAAGCGCATCAGGAAAACTTTTGCGCAACGCAGCAATGGCCGGCGTCGTCAAAATAAGATCACCGATCCGCTTGAGCTGCAGGAGAAGAACCTTCATGAGCTTGGAACTGTAGCGGGGAAAGGTACAAGCCTCTGGCTCGCCGCGGCGAGCGGGACGCAAGCGCTACTTTAAGCGCTACAAAACAATCAGCCTCTCCTTCCCATGACGAGTTGGTAGGCGCCCAGCAAGCGCGTTCGAAAATGGTCCCACGTAAAATTTTCCACTACACGATGCCGCGCGGCGCTCCCCATCCGTTCAACGATTTCAGGGTGCCGATGCAGATGCTCGAGCCTCGCCGCAATCGCTTCGATATCTCTCGGTTGCACGATGAATCCCTCTATGCCGTCGCGCACAACGTCACCTGCCTCGCGCGTGGTGATTTGCGGCAACGCGCAGGCAGCCGCTTCGTACGTCACTTTCGCGCTGCCTTCCCATTGAGAGGGAAAAATGTGGACGGTGCTCTGACTGAGATAATTCTCCGGATCGCGTACAAATCCGATAACGCGAATATTATCGCACCAGAATTGTTTGAGGAATGGCTTGGCTTCATCGTGCACGGAGCCCACCAGCCATAACTCAGCCTCCGGCAAATTGAGGCGATGCCACGCTTCAAGCAAATGGTGGATGCCCTTGCGTTTAATCAGTGCGCCGGAAAAAATCGCCCGAAATTTTGCTGGCCGCCGGCCCGGCTTGAAACGCTCCACATCCACGCCGCGCGGCAGATAAAACAGCTTATCTTCCGGAAAACCCTGTATGCGAAACGTGTTCGCTGCTGTCTCCGATAAAACGACCAGTTGATCGGCAAGGTGGTACTCTTCGATGAAGCGCTTGCGATCGAGCAACAATCCGGCTTTCCATTTTTGAAATGCCGAAACGTTGCTGACCGATCGATCGGTGCGCGAAATGTCAGCCTTTGCTTTCTTCCCGTCGCGGTGCCAAGTCGGAATCTCCACGATCGAGGGGATGCGGCGTTGTTTGGCTACGCGAAGCGAGCGCAAGCAGTCCCCCGACCAGCTATGAAACAAATCGTAGCGTCCTGTCTCCAGATGCCGCGAGGCGATCCAATCCAAATATTTTTTTTTGGCGCCATAGTAGTAAGGCCGATCGAAGAACGAGAGGAGGCGCACCGGGTGCCAACGCAGAGAATGAATGAACGAAGCCGGAATTTCCTTCTGCCGATTGTCATAAGCGATTGCTTTCCCCAGGAATCCGCCGCGATACGACGCGCGCAAGGTCTCAAATGCGTCCGTATCGAGACCCGAGCCACCGATGCGGGCGAAGATGGAATAGAGCAAATGCCTCGGCAACGTGCGCGCGCCGGATGAGATGGGACGCGCGGCGGGCGGAGGAACGTTTAAAGTTTCACCCGGCATCGAGTTACAACTATTCTGGCGAACATCGAGCAAGTAAAGTCTCGTTCTGGAACAACCTGTAGCGGCGGTCCTTGAGCACCGACTTACACATGACAAGGAAACTCAGTATCGGTTTTGTGCGACGCGGTTTTTCGCGGACTGGCGGCGCGGAAGCGTATCTGAAGCGGCTCGCGCGCGGAGTGGTCGAACGCGGTCACGAAGCGAAGCTTTTTGCGACAACAGATTGGCCGAGGGAAGAATGGCCATTTGGGCCAATTGTGCATGTCGCCGCACGATCGCCAATCACTTTCGCCGACGAAGTCGAGAAGGTCCGCTCACGCGATGGTTCCGATGTCCTGATGAGTCTGGAGCGCATTTGGAATTGCGACGTTTACCGTGCAGGCGACGGTGTCCATCGTGCCTGGTTGGCTCGCAGGAGAAAATTTGAATTGCCGCTCGAACGCTTTATTCGAGGGCTTAATCAAAAGCATCGCGGCATTTTGCAGCTCGAGGAGGCTCTATTCGGAAATCGAGGCGCCAGGAGCGTAATCGCCAATTCGCAGATGATTAAAAATGAGATTGTCGATCTTTACGGCTATCCCGCGGATAAGATTGACATCGTCCGCAACGGCGTTCCCTTCGAGCAATTTCGTTTTCGTCCGGAGCTTCGCGACACATCGCGGGACGAACTGAAAGTTAAGCCAGACCAGACCGCGCTGCTTTTCACTGGCTCGGGCTGGGAACGCAAAGGCCTGCGATTCGCCATCGCTGCCATGGCGCTGTGCCGGAACCGCAAAATGCGGTTGCTCGTCGCCGGTCGAGGGTGCCGGCGCTATTATAAATCAAAGCGCGTCCAGTTTTTGGGCGAAGTGAGCGATCTGGTGCGCATTTACTCCGCCGCGGACATCTTCATTTTGCCGACAATTTATGATCCGTCTTCGAATGCGTGTTTGGAAGCGCTCGCCTGCGGTTTGCCAGTGATCACGACGCGCGACAACGGCTTTAGTGAAATTATCGAGCATGGTGTGCACGGCTCCATTGTGGATTCCGCGAGCGACTTAATCGGGTTGCGTGACGCCATCCAATTTTGGTTGGAGCCGGACCGGCGCGCCGCAGCAAGATCGACAAATGAGCGGCGGGCCGCGCAGTTCGATATTTCCAGAAATATCTCCCGGACTCTGGAGATTTTCTTTCAAGCTGCGGCCAACGCCGCATCTACGTCCGGGAATATTCGAAATATCTGATCAAGCCGCGCGATTTCGAAAATGGAGCGCACGGTTTCCTGCAAGCCGGCGAGCGCGAACTTTCCACCGTAAGCTTCGATCTTTTGCATTCCTTCGATCAGTGCGGCAAGTCCGGCGCTGTCGATGTAGGTTACGCGGGAAAGATCGACAACCAATTGTTTTGGTTTTTTCTCGATCATTCGATTAAGCGTGGCGGTGATATTGGGCGAAATATGGAGATCGATTTCACCCTCAAGCGGGAGCACATTGGGGCGGTCTTTGCTCGGCATTGTAACAGCGCGGGAAGTCGATTCTTTCATTCCCTCATTCAATCGTCAATCGATTACCATCCGAGCGTATGGATGACGCCATCCACGTCCGAAAGATCATCGATTAAAAAATCCGGCTGATGTTCGGCCAGCTGCTGGCGACTCCATTTGCCGGTCGCCACGGCGATCGTGCGCGCACCGATGGCTTTGCCGCAGGCGATGTCGCGGGGCGTATCGCCGATCACGTCGATCTGAGATGCCGAGAATTCACGGCCATGTCTTTCCCTTGCGCGCGCGCACGCGAATGATCCGAGCCGGTTGCGATCCTGATGATCATCAGCAAAAGCGCCGAATTCAAAGAAATGCCAGACGCCGTAATGTTCGAGCTTCAATTGCGCGCCGCGCGAGACATTGCCAGTAAGAAGTGCCAGCACCACATGGCGCCGCGACTTGAGCTTCTCGAGCAACTCAAGCACGCCGGGAAGCAACTTGCCTTCGCGTCGCGGCAATTCGAGCGAGAGAAAATGCACATAGCTGTCCAGAAATGCGCTCACGTTTTCGGTCGTTGCGGGAATATTATACTTCTTCAGTATACTCGCGACGATGCCCGAATCGGTCATCCCTGCGATTTCGATGCCGCGCAGGTCATCGGTAATTCCGAAGCGCTCCCGGAACGCGGATATGAGGGCCTGCACGCCGGCGCCGCCCGAATGAATCAGAGTGCCATCGATATCGAAAAGGAGCAGGCGCTTGCCCACTTTGAATTTTCGGTTGCCGATTGTCGTCTGCGATTCGTCCTGCGACAAGCTAGGAGACATGCTAAAAGTCCAAAATCCGAAATCTGAGATCTAAAATGGAATTTAAGGCGCAGGCGCGTGCATCAGAAGCACGGCTATCATGCTGCCGAGAAATATGAGCAGAATAACTGCTAAGCCGGCCAAAATTGCACTGCGCACTGTATCCTGTTGATCTTTCTGGTGCAGGAACGGCGAAGCGTTGGCGAAGCCTGCCAGAACCGCGCTCAATTTGGCCGGTCTAGCTTCGACCTCCTGGATCTGAGGCGGTGGTTGCGAGCCGATTGCATCTGCTTCGTAGCGCGCTTCAGTGGCGCCGAAGCGAATCCGATCATCGAATCGCAGCGTCGTTTCTGTCACTGGGATGCCGTTGACGCGCGTGCCATTGGTCGAACCAAGATCCTTTAGCCGATAATTTTCGCCGACGCGCTGCAACTGCGCGTGATGACTCGAGACGGACGAGTCGCTGATGACGATCGTGTTGTCTGGCCCGCGGCCGATAGTAATCAACTCCTCGACCAGCTCGTGAACAGTTCCGTTGATGATCAGCCTCGGCATATTGTCGATTTTAATCGAATGAATCGAATGGGACAAATCGGACGAATCGGCGGAAGTTACAACGATTGACCCACGGCACGCCTCCCCGCATAGTGCGGCTTCAATGGCGGTAGAACTGACACGCAACTTCTGCATCATCGCGCACATTGATCACGGCAAAACCACGTTGTCGGATCGATTGCTCGAACAAACGGGCACCATTCAGGAACGCGAGAAGCAGGATCAGCTTCTTGATTCCATGGAATTAGAGCGGGAGCGCGGGATCACCATCAAGGCGCATCCGGTGACGATGCGGTACACGAGTAAATCTGGCGAAACATACCAGCTCAACTTGCTCGACACACCAGGGCACGTCGATTTCGCCTATGAAGTTTCGCGCAGCCTCGCCGCGTGTGAGGGCGCGCTGCTGGTGGTCGATGCAGCGCAAGGCGTCGAAGCGCAAACGGTGGCGAACGTTCATCTCGCGCACAAACAGGGACTGACGATTGTGCCGATCATTAACAAAATCGATTTGCCGAACGCCAACGTGCTGGCCGTGCATCGACAACTGGAAGAAATCCTCGCCATCCCTTCGGAGGAGGCGATTCATGCAAGCGCAAAGCTGGGAATCGGCATTGATGAAATTCTGGAGGCAATTGTGAAACGGATTCCGCCCCCGCAAAAACCGGCGGATGAGACGCTGCGGGCGCTAGTGTTTGATTCGGTATTCGACGTTTATCGCGGCGTCGTCGGGTACGTAAGGGTCGTCTCCGGCACGATGGAAGCCAATCACGCCATCCGGTTGATGAACAACAACTCGCGCTATGAGATCAAGGAAGTAGGTGTGTTTACGCCGAAGATGCTGATGCAGCCCCGGCTCGAAGCGGGCGACGTGGGCTATTTCATCGCTAACATCAAAAGCACCGCCGATGTCAAAATTGGCGATACCATCACAGACCAGCGCCAGCCCGCGCGGGAACCGCTGCCCGGTTTCCAGGAAATCCATCCGATGGTCTTCAGCGGAATTTATCCGATTAACACGGCCGATTTCGAGCATTTGAAAGCCGCAATTGCTAAGTTGCGCTTGAACGATGCCGCGTTCGTTTACACGCCGGAGAGTTCGGTCGCGCTGGGGTTCGGCTTTCGCTGCGGATTTCTCGGACTGCTCCACATGGAGATCATTCAGGAGCGGTTACGGCGCGAGTATCAAATGGACATTATCGCCACTACGCCGAGCGTGGTTTACGAAGTCGAGATGACGCGTGGCGAAACGCTATTGATCGACAATCCCGCGCAATTGCCGAACCCAAGCGAAATTAAGGAGATCCGCGAGCCGATCGTAAAAGCGTATGTGCTTTGTCCGAACGAAAACATCGGCGACATTCTGCAATTGATTCTGGAAAAGCGCGGCCAGATGGAGCACACCGAGACGCTCGATGCCCGCCGGGTGATGTTGCATTGTGAACTGCCATTGAACGAGATCCTGGTCGATTTTAACGACAAGATTAAAAGTATTACGCGCGGCTACGGTTCGATGGACTACAAGCACGCCGGCTATCGCCCAGCGAAGCTGGTCAAGCTCGACCTACTCGTGAATGGCGAACCGGTCGATGCGTTTTCGACCATTGTCCACAAGGACCGGGCAGAGGCGAGGGGACGGCAATTGGCGGCGAAGTTAAAGGAGGTCATTCCACGCCAGCTTTATCAAGTGGCAATACAGGCCGCCATCGGCGGCAAAATTATCGCGCGAGAGAACGTTTCGGCCTTGCGAAAAAACGTAACCGCAAAATGCTACGGCGGCGATATCACTCGAAAGCGGAAACTGCTGGAGAAACAAAAAGAAGGAAAGAAACGGATGAAAAGCATCGGAAAAATCAATATTCCACAAGAGGCGTTTATCGAAGTGCTGAAAGCGCAATGAGAATCGAAAAGGCAAACGTCGAACATCCAATACCCAACGTGCAACATCGAACGGTTAGCGTTCGACGTTGGGTGTTGAATCCGGCATCAAACATCTAATATCCAGCATCGCATGTTCACACCCCGCCACGTCAAGCACAGCAGACTACTCTTGCGACATGCGCGCAAGTATCTGCGTTACAAGCGTGATTTGCTTGACGCACCGGCCAATGAAGAGGTCGTCACCGGAATAAAGGATCTTCAGCAGGCCCTGCGCCAGCGGGACAGCGAGAAAATACGCAGCACGGCGGAAACTCTTGACCGTAGCTTGCACCGGTTGACCCCGATAACCTGGGAATCGCATTGGCGGGAAAATTGCGAGGTGATTTTGGTGGCGATCGTGGTGGCCGTGGGAATTCGCTCCTATTTCTTGCAACCGTTTAAAATTCCCACTGGCTCCATGCAACCGAGTTTGAATGGCATCATTGGTCATCCCACCACGGCCCGGACGCCGAACTTTCTCCAGCAGATCGGCGAGTTTATCGTATTAGGCCGCAATTATATCGATGTTGTCTCGCGTGAGGATGATCAGGTTCTGCAAATCGAGCAGAGGAAATTTTTCTTCTTCTTCACGTTTTCACGGCTGATCTGCCAACAGCAGCAATTTCTCATTTATGCGCCACCCGAAACACTCGCGCATGATTTTAACGTTTTCCCTGGGCGGACTTATCATCGGGGCGAAATTATTGCCAGAGGCTCGGTGGACACAGGCGACCAGGTTTTTGTGGATAAATGCAGCTACAATTTTGTGAAGCCGCATCGAGGCGACGTCTTCGTTTTCCGGACAAAGCATATCTTCGGGATCCGGGAGGACCCGCAAGCCGGGTCGCCTTTTTATATCAAACGCCTGGCTGGTCTGCCCGGCGACACGCTTCGGATCGATCCGCCGCTTCTCTATATCAATGGAAAAATCGCGCAAGGTTTTGGTTTCGCCCGAGTGATGTCGACCAAGCCGCCTTATCGCGGCTATGCTTTGGGCCGTGATTATTTGGCGCAACCAAAGAGCTCGTTCACCGTGCCGGAGCACAAGTATTTTGCCCTGGGCGATAACAGCTACAACAGCTACGACAGCCGTTATTGGGGACCCGTACCCGACGAAAACCTGGTCGGACGCGGCTTGTTTGTTTACTGGCCATTCGATGAGCACTGGGGCTTGATTCGTTAGGCAAATTTCCGCTGCATGCTGTCGAATTTCCCGCGAGTGCATCCTCTGCTTTCGCTCTGCGGCGGATATGCGCTGGTGATGCTTTTCAATCCGGTCCGGCGGGCCCTCCTGGACGGATTTCGCTGCATCGGCCGTTACCCACGCGTCTGGCTGACCTTTACGTTCCTCGGGTTCGCCTATTTCGTGTTTCAGTTCGTCGCCTTCACTCCCATCCGGGGCTGGACCGATCTCGATTTGAGCCAGGTCGCTTCGTTGCCCAAATGGTATTGGCCGCAATTTGTGGAGGTATGGCGTGAAACACCCTTGCCCGGGTTGGAAGGCGTTGCCGGTATTTTTGATAACGCCACAACGACCTATCCGCTCTCTGTGGTGGCGGCTATCCTTATGATCATCAACTGGCGCGGGCTACACGGCGCGTTGCTTCGCGCTTTGCGGAAGCGATACCGATTTTTGGGATATCTCATCTACTTGATTCTGTTGCTGAGCGCGCTGGCGTCCCTTTTAAAACCGATTGCCTTCTGGCGATTGCCAGAATGGAGCGGTAAGGTGCCGGCGGCCGGTTTCCTGCAAATTTCCGCCACAGTGGATGCAGTGGCATTCATCTTTGAATACCTCTTAGGAGTCTATATCCAAGTGTATCTAATCACGGTATGCCTGGCCTGGGTAAAAGGGGTTAGTTTTGAAGAAGGCGAGCTTTTTCGCTTCGCCATGCGCCGCTTTAGTTTTGTACTGAAGTGGGCTGGCATTGTCGTCTTTGTCAGCATGTTGATTGTCCGACTACCGCTTCTTCTTGCTTACTTCACCAGCATTCCAGGTGTGCTCGATTACTTGCCACTGGAGCGGGCGTTCATGAGTGGTTTAATCATTGCTTTCTGCTCGGTCCAGATCTCACTCACGCTGCACAATGAAACTCTGAGCAAAGCGATCCGCGCGCACGCCCAGTTTATCCGGCAAAATCCGGGCCGTCTCGGATGGTTTTTGATCGTATGCGGGATCCATTTCTTCTTCATCATGACCTGCGACGCCATCGTGCGCAGCGCAATTGCCGATCGGCTTGCTGCGCTCTTCATTTGGAAATTCATTTTCGCTTTTCTTCGCGGGATTATCACCGGCTGGCTTCTGGCTTCGTGGGTTTGTCTATTCCGTCAATGCGAAGCCCGGCGCGTTCATGAGGAGCGATGGATTCAGTATTAGGCTGCCGGTGAAAACGCGCGCGACTGCGGCAAAAATTACGCGCCAGAGTAAATCGAATCTGGCTCTCGCATTCATTTCTTTAGGGCGTGAGCGCAAGCGCGACATCACTATTTTCTATGCGTTTTGCCGCGTAATTGATGACATTGCCGATTCGTCGGAGCTCAACGTCGCGGAGAAGCGAGTGCGGCTGGCCGAGTGGCGCGAAATGCTGCGTGGCGCGGGTCCGGCCGAACCGCCGCTTGCTCGTGATGTAAGAAGTTTGATCGACAAATATTCGCTCTCGCCTGGCATGCTGGAGGAGATTATCGCCGGCGTTGAGATGGACCTGAGCATCTCACGGTATGCTACGTTCCAGGAACTGCATGTTTATTGCTACCGGGTGGCCAGCGCGGTAGGTCTGGTGAGCATTGAAATTTTTGGATATCACAACCCGCGCTGCAAAGAATATGCACTCGAGCTCGGCCTTGCCTTGCAAATGACAAATATCATCCGTGATGTCGGAAAAGACCTGCAGGCTGGTCGAATTTATCTACCACGGGAGGATTTGGCGCGTTTCAGTTATTCCGAAACCGAACTGCAAGATCGACAATATAACGAACGCTTCGTTCGCCTGATGGAGTTTGAAGCCGCGCGTGCGCGAGAATTCTTCTCTCGCGCGGCGGCAGCGCTTCCGCCTGAGGATCGCCGGTCGATGGTGCCTGCCGAGATCATGGGGTCCATTTACCGCGGCCTGCTTCGCAGAATGGAACTGGACGGATTCCACGTTTTCGGAAGGGAGTACCGCCTTAGCAGATTGCAGAAAGCCGGTCGGATCACGGCGCAGCTATTGAAGTGTTTTTGAGTGTGCCGTGCAACCTTCTGTAGGTTGCGCAGTTCAATCCGTCAGCGAGGGTGCGTCTTATGACAAAAAATCATTTTATCGCTACTTCCGTCTTTGCGATTAGTGCTCTTATTCTGAGTTCGTGTGACACGCCGGTTGGCCAGGGTGCCGGCTGGGGCGCTGCGACCGGCGCAATCATCGGCGGCGCGGCGACTGGCAATGTTCGCGGCGCTTCAATTGGCGCAGCCGCAGGAGCCGCGGCCGGCGCGTTAATGGGAGCGGCAATCGAGGAAGATCAAGCCGCGCGGTACGGCCCGCCGCCTCCAGGTGGTTATCCGTATGCGCGCTGGGCCGGTACGCCGGGTTCTTATTACAGCCCTTACACAGGGCGCGCTTATGATCTTCGCGGAGTTCCCCCCGGCGGGCTCACGCGCGACGTCGATACCGGCCAGCTTTTCCGAAGGCCGTAATCGACTTTGGTCTTACCCAGACAATTGTTGGAACCAATTAGCGTGTTTGCGCTTGAAGTGCGTCCACAAGCGCCTGAACGTCCTCAGTCATTTTGAGCAGCTCCGGCCACGGGCGGTGATAGTTTTCGCCCGGCAATTTGCGCGTGGCGTCGAAACCCATGTGGGAACCGATGTTCTGTTCGCTCGGCGCATGGTCGAGCGAGTCGCTTGGGTTTTTGATGACGGTTGTGTCGCGAGCGGGATCGGTGTTCGCGCACAATCGAAAGAGGACCTCACTGGTATTGTGCACATCGCAATCTTCATCGACTGCCACGATATATTTGCTGAACATCATCTGGCCCATGCCCCAGAGACCGTGCATTACTTTAAAAGCCTGATACGGATACTGCTTCCGAATGCTGACGAAGACGAGGTTATGGAAAACGCCTTCCGGCGGCAGCGTCATATCCACAATCTCCGGGAAATTCATTTTGAACACCGGGAGGAAAATTCGCACACACGTGTCGCCGATATAATAGTCTTCCATCGGCGGCCTGCCCACGATCGTAGTCGGATAGACTGCGTCAGGCCGATAGGTAATCGCGGTCACATGGAAAACCGGATAATCTTCGACTGCGGTATAAAAGCCGGTATGATCGCCGAAGGGACCTTCCGGGCGCATCTCACCAGGTTGCACGTAGCCTTCCAGGACAAAATCCACGTCCGCCGGTACATCGACATCAATTGTTTTGCAGCGCACAAGCTCGATTGATTTCTTTCGAAGGAACCCAGCAAAAAGCAGTTCATCCAGACCATCCGGCAGCGGCGCGGTGGCCGCGAACGTATAAACGGGATCGCCGCCCAGCGTCACCGCCACTGGCATGCGCTCGCCGCGCTCATAATAGCGTTTGCCGTGGCGCGCGCCGACCTTGTGAATCTGCCAATGCATTCCTGTCGTGCGCTGGTCGTAGAGTTGCATCCGGTAAATGCCGACGTTTCGCGCACCGGTCTCCGGATCGCGCGTGTGCACATTTGCTAATGTAATGAAGCGCCCGCCGTCCTTCGGCCAACATTTTAGAATGGGCAGATCGCGCAATGAAAACTTGTCTCCGTTGTCGATCTTGCGCACGATTTCCTGGCAAGGCGCTTCCTTCACGTGCTTTGGACGCGCATGTAGCAGGTGAATTCCTTGTTTGAGCAAGTTCCAGCCTTCGCGCAAATCAGTTGGCGGTTTCGCTTTCAGGATGAGCTGAATTTCCTGGGCAATGTCGCCGATGTCGGCGACTTGCAATGCGAGCGCCATGCGCCGATGCGATCCCATCGTGTTGATTGCAACGGGAAACGCGGATTTTTTCCCATCGATAATCGGTTGCTCGAACAGAAGGGCTTTTCCGCCGCGGGGCGATTTCATCTCGCGGTCTGCCCACTCGGCGATGAGCAGATCGCTATCGACTGGGACAGCGATGCGTTTTAGTTCGCCTGCTTTTTCAAGCGCGCTGAGGAACTCTCGGAATGAGCGACAGGCCATCGGTCAAATGTGCTCCGATTCTGATTGGTTCGGTGAGAACGCGACTAAGTTTTGTTCAGCTTTATGGCGGCACCAGGTATTGGAACGAGACGACCCTGCCGCCGGAGAAAGTGACCAGCTTGGAAGGATAGGGGATACTTGGTGGGATATATGAGTAATAGAATGGGTCATAGAACGGAGTGCCGAAGAACACAAAGGTGCGGCCGCCGTGGTGATGACGCGCTCCCGTGGCAACGCCGACGCTCGTATATCCCAATCCGTAGCCAAAACCGAGACCATAGTACGGGTAACCGTAGGGATAGTAGGGATAGGTTGCATAACTTATATAAATCCAAGTTTCGGTCGGACGGCCCTGCATGTTACCGACAATTTTCCGATCCGGGAAACCCCAGGCGATCCAAACCGCATTTTGGGACATTCCGGTGCGAATCTGCCCCCGGCTTACCAATGCCTGGTCGCGGGGAGAAAGGCTCTGGTAAGTTTCGGGATGATCAGTAATTCGCGTCTGGGGAGTGGAACAACTCGTCAGTAAGGCGCCGGCTGTGAATGTGAAGGTCGATGCCGCAAAGAAAAATCGACGCTTCATCAGGTAATAAAAAATCATAGCGTCCCAGAGTTGCGAGTCAAACCGTCTGCTTTCTTGATTCAAGCCCACGTCGTCGGTAATGTTGCGATTAAATGCAGGACCGCTACGGCCATCGGATTTCCTATCTGCGTGTCTCGATCACCGATCGCTGCAATGAGCGCTGCACCTATTGCATGCCTCAGGAGTTACAGGAATGGCTGCCGCGCGAAGAGATCCTCACTTTCGAGGAGACACTGCGTATCGTCGGCATTGCGGCCGAATTGGGTGTCTCAAAAGTGCGGGTCACGGGCGGCGAACCCCTCACGCGCAGGGATGTGGTCCACTTTATTAGTCAGATACCGAAAATTCCCGGAATCAGAAGCCTGGGTCTTTCCACGAATGGAACGTTGCTCGCGCGCCAAATTACAGCTGGCAAAACAATGGCAATGGCTTTACGCGAGGCCGGCGTGCAGTCGCTCAACATCTCACTCGATACGTTGCATCGGCATGTCTATTCTCAGATCACCGGCCGGGATTTTCACGCTCAGGTCCTCGATGGGATCGATGCCGCGATCACAGTGGGCTTCGATCAGATCAAATTGAACGCAGTCCTCATGCGTGGCCGAAATGAAGATCAATTGATTCCACTGACCGAATTCGCCGCGTCGCGCAATTTGATCGTGCGTTTCATCGAGATGATGCCTGTGAGCACCACGGAAGTTCTCAGCGAAGACAATTTCATGTCGATCCTTGAGGCGAAACGTTTAATCGAATCGGTTTATGGGAGTCTCATCCCGGAGACAGAATTTCGAACAAGCGGCCCAGCAAGTTACTATCAAATTCCCGGCCGCGGGCAGCGTATCGGCTTTATCGGAGCGATGACCAACCTGCATTTCTGCGAGAGCTGCAACAAACTTCGCCTTACGTGCGACGGCAAATTGCGGCCGTGTCTCGGCAGCTATCTCGAGTTCGACATCATGAAACCGCTGCGTGGCGGCGCCACTGATGAAGAACTTAAGCAATTCGTTCTCGATGTTGTCGATCGAAAACCCGAGCAACATGACTTTCGCAACAACTACAAGCCGGGACGCAAAATGGTCGCAATCGGTGGCTGAAACGTGAAGCGGCTCACACATATCGGCAATGACGGTCGCGTGCAGATGGTCGATGTTTCGGGGAAGCCATTGAGTAACCGGACGGCGGTTGCCACGGGAAAAATCCGGCTGCGGAGCGAGACACTCAATTTGATTTCGAAAGATCAAATCGCGAAGGGCAACGTCTTTGTGACTGCGCGAATTGCCGGTATTCAAGCTGCGAAGCAAACCGCGCACATCATTCCGCTTTGCCACACTCTGCCGCTCGGTGAAATTAAGTTCGACATTGTCATTTCGAACGAGGGCGTAGAGGTGAAATGCACCACGCAGACGGTTGCGCAGACCGGCGTGGAGATGGAAGCGCTTACCGGCGTGACCGTCGCCCTGCTCACGATTTACGACATGTGCAAAGCCGTGGACAAAGAGATGCAGATTTTCGATGTGCGCTTGGTTGAAAAGACAAAGAGCACTGTAGCGGTCTGTGACCACCGAAACCAAACGAACCGGCGCTCATAGAGACGCCGCTACAAGATGCAAATACAAGTTGGCATCATCACGATCTCGGATCGCGCCAGCGCAGGTGACTATAAGGATCTTGGCGGACCCGCGTTGAGAGAAGCGGCCCAAAAAGCGGGCTGGCAGGTCCTCGCAGAGGCGATTGTGCCGGACGACACAACACGCATTCAGGAAACAATCCGCTCGTTTTCTCAGCAGGGTTGCGGTGTGATTCTGGCGACAGGCGGCACAGGAATTGGACCGCGCGATGTTACACCGGAGGCAATTCGCGCGATCATGCGTGTCGAGTTGCCTGGCTTCGGAGAGGTGATGCGCGCCGAGTCGATGAAGATCACGCCCAATTCAATTCTGTCACGCAGCCTGGCGGCGATTGTCGATCATGCTCTGGTGATCGCGCTTCCCGGAAAACCGAGCGGCGCCGTGGAATGTCTCGGCTTCGTGCGGGGCGCAATCCCGCATGGAGTCGCGCTCGCCCAAGGGACGCCGACTTCGTGCTGATGAAACGACGTCGGGGAATGTCAGTCGGGATAAATCAGCAGTCGCATTAATTGTTTGCCGTAATTTGTGAGATGCGCACTGCTCTCCCGACCAGAGACTACGTCGCGGGTCAAATACGAATAATTGATTGAGCTTTTCTTAACGTAACTTAGCTCGGGTTGCGCCACGTGTTTGTCGCTTGGTTCGATCTTTAGCGGCAGACCTGAGCGTGTGAAGGAGACTTCCCATGAAGATTTCTCGTTCCGACTCCCCGCAGCCAGCATCCACGGATAAAGCCTCAGCAAGTCAAAGTGCCGCGATTTGGGCAAGGTGACTTTGTAGAAGGTCTCTTCCCTGCTGAGGAATTCGGGAATAGTCAGTGAAGGATCTTTGTGGAGCGCAAGATAGAACTGCGCGATATCGAGGCCGGCGAGGTTCATGCCGTTGTAAATGCCGTTGTGATTCGGGTCGTTTCGAAAAAATGTGTTGTACCATGCTTCGAATTGGTGGCTGAGCATCAGGTTTAATTCCAAATGAAGATGCGCCCGCGCCTGGTTTAATCCGGATCCGGTGTAACCCATGGTCGCGATGGGCTGGGTCCGTTTCACCATGTCACCGGGCTGCGCCGCGATCGAACTAAGGTGTCCGTACAGACTGTAGTAGCTCGAGCCGTCCCAGTGGTGTTCGATCACGACGTATTTCCCATAGTTCGAGTAGCCGGGCACGGGGTTGACGTGCACGACTTTGCCATCGGCAATGGCACGCACTTCGTCGAGTGGCTCACCGCGCCCGTCGCGGTGCAAGGCGCGAATGTCGATCCCTTCATGAAAACGGGTGTAAACGACGCCTGCCGAAGTCTCCATCGGATCGCGTACAAAACCGTAGCGACCGCCTTCCCACGGCGTGGACTTCACTCCCTTGTAATCGCGCTCGATGTATTGATAAAATGCCGGGCCGCCGCCAGAGAAGAGAGCATCATTGTCCGTTGGCAGGACAAGATCGACGATTTGATTCTGTCCCATCATTGTGGAACGCATCAAAGCGAACGCAAAAAGCGTTACTGCTAAAGGAAGCTGCATGCGTCGCGGGTTTTTTGAAAGGAGCGTTTTATACCACTGCCTGCTGGATTGAGCGGTCTTCTCCTCATAGCATTGTCGATCTTTCCGGGACTGGCGTTTGGTCGTGAAGCAGCTGTTCAAAGCCGGTATGAGCACACCATTCTTCGCCTGGAATGCGACTGGCTGCGAGCATTGGTCGAGCGCGACTCCATGCAACCTTTGATCGAATCCTGGCCGATGACTTCGTGGACTCAAGTTGGAAAGGAGAAGTGGGCACGAAAAGGCAAGTGCTGGAAAGGTTGAGCAAACCACTTCCGTATTCGCAGCATCTGCGGAACGTTAAAGTTACGTTCTACGGGTCGACCGCGCTCGCTCGAGGCTTGAATGAGATCAGGGATAAAAACGGGCGCATTGTGATGAGAATTCGGTTCATCGATGTCTTCCTTTATCGTCACGGGAATTGGCACGCAGTCGCTGCACAGGAAACACCTATGCGCTCTCGGTAATCTGTTTACCGCTTCCGTTGTCCGATCAGGTGCCAGTCTCTTTTCATTGATTCGATATCGCCGGCAGTTAGCCCGGAAGGGATGTAGATCTTTCCATCGGAAACGCGCTTGTCGACTTCCAATTCGGTAACCGGGTGGCCATTGACAAATACGAAAAGAAAACTGCCGCGACGTTCAACGCTTAAAGTATCGAGCACGACGCGCCCGTGCTCATCGAGCTGGAGCAGGGCGCCATAGGTTCCGTCCCGGGCGGGGTAAGGAGAAAATGCTACGACATCTTGCTCCGAGATCCACGGCATCTTCTCGATGGCAACATCCTTTCCAGAGAGTTGCGCGCGAACGGATGTTGCAAAAATCTCGGTATCGCGTGGGTTCGCTTGAGCGTGCACCCGGAGTATGCAGTGGCGGGGTTTTGCGGCGCCGGTGGCTTTTGCGGGAAGCGACACGAAGAACACGCAAGCGACCAGCGCGCAGAGGGTCTTCATGCCGATTCATAATGGGTTTGACAGGAATTGCAACGTTTGGCTGTTCAACGCAGGTCAGACCGCGACGTTCCCCTAGGTCAGTTTCATTTCTTGGGTTTGTTTATCGCCGCCGTGAATTCCTGGATCTGCTTCAACATCTCGTCCCGTCCATGCCCTGGACGGTCCAGGAAGTGAGTTCCGTTGGGAATCGTCGCAAACTTGGATGCCCGAGTGGCTCCCAAATCACGCTTCATCGCGTCCAAGTCCTCGGGACGCGACCAGTGATCCCGAGAGCCTCTCATGTAGAGAACTGGAAGTTTCAAGTCGCGCGCGTCCCAGAGCTTTTGGCCCTCGGAAAGCAGGTAATGCTCTTTTCTAAATGCCCCAGGGATTCTTATGCTCGGCGGCGTTCGTGATTCCGAGGTTGGATCGCTCGCTAGTGCGAGAGTGACGTAGGCTTGCGCCACTCGTGGATCACGCCAGCCGTCCTTGTTGGAAACTGGGATCGATCGGTTCCAGCCGTCGAGCAATCCCTCCGCTGTGGAGCCGGTACGGGCCGGCGCGCGCATCGAACGTGCCAGGATGATTTGGATCTTCGAAGCTTTGCCGTAATCCCCACGGCGCATCCACACCGTACATGCTGTTTAATAGCACCAGCGCAGCAACGTTGTCTTGGTGTTGAGTCGCGTACATCGCCGCCCACAGGCCACCAGATGCATGCCCGAACAGAACCAGCCGAGCCTGGCCTGTATTGCGCAGAATGTCGCCCACGACCGATCCGATGTCAGCTGTGACCTGCTTGAAATCACCGACCGCTTCCGCGGAATTCGGGGCCGGCGTCGATTTGCCCCATCCGCGCGGGTTCATCAGGAAAACGTCCAGCCCCATTCGCGCCAAGTCATCTGCGAGTGAGTAACCCGCCACCGGCAAATCGAATAACACCTCGCTCGGAGGACTGCCGCCAGGTACAAGCAGAATCGGCAATTGTTGATTGGAACCGAAGGTAACGTGACGCACAAACAGCCGACTGCTTGATTCGCCGGTAACGAAGTAATCGCTTCGGGTGAGCGCCTCCGCGCGCGCCGGACTCTCTTTGAACTCGACTAAAATCGCGTGACTGTCCGCTTTGCCATCGTTCTCCTCGGAATGAATCACCGGGTCACGCCAGACGGTGTCGCCGGCCTTGCTGACGCTATGCGTGACTCGACCTTCAGGGGACCGGAAGATGGCAGAGTGATCACTCAGACTGTAGACCACTCGCGCAGGATGAGAATGTTGTGGCGTCCGATCGCTAGGCTTTAACAGCGCCTCAAGAACGCGGACGCGATCATTTTCCAAGAGCACCTTGTAATTTTGGGGCGCCACTTTAACGGGGTCCTGTGCCCACGCAGCTGAGAGCGAGCAGAACAGAACGTGGAGAAGTAAGACAGAGCGCGGCATGACCGTCAGCCTCCTTTTTGGTGAACCGCCGCCGATCAGTATAGTTTCCAGACGAACGGTTTCACCGTCCGATTGATAAAGGGTTTGACAGGAATTGCAACGTTTGGTGTTTAACGCGCTCATGAAGCGAGGCGTTGTTTTGCTTGTTCTGGTATTTGCGATCGTCGGGGGCACGTTCGCTCAGGAAAACACGCCGACGGCGACGCCCTACAGGCGCGGGTGGTTGGGCCGCATTCTCCATCCGTTCTCTTCCGAGCCAGTTCCGCAATATAAAGATCCCAGATTGCGCGGCCTGGCCCTCGATCTTCAGATTGCGCCACAGACCATAAGGTTGTCGGAGGTGCGCCAGCTCGCGGCGAAAGTGACATTAACAAATTATTCCAAGCGGACCGTTACCCTGGAATTTCCGACAAACCAGCGAATCGAAATTTATTTGAAAAACTCTGCCGGCCAGATTTTGACAAAGTGGTCCGACAATCATGCCATCACGGAAAAATCGGCCACGGTTCTGATCAACCCGCAGGAGCACGTCGAATACAACGAAACGATCGCCACGCGGGATTTGACGCCGAACAAGGTCTTCGCCGCCGAAGTTTTCTTTCCTCAATACCCAGAGTTACGGACGCGCCAGAAATTTTTGGCTATGCCTTAGCTCGGAAGTGATGGTAATGGAACTCTTCTCTGATTATCATACCCATCCGCAGGGACATCGGGTGCAGCATTACACGCAGGCGCTGCTTCAGCCGTGGGCAGATTGGGCGCGCGCAATGCACCTGAGCGATATTGCCTTCACTGACCACGATCGTTATCACGCCGGGATCGATTTTGATGAGATCGATCGATTGCGGGAAAAAAACCCCGAAGTGCAAATTCGCGCTGGGATCGAGCTCGATAACGATCCCGTTCACTCGGCCGCCGGGAGCAAATGGATCGAGCGAAATTGGGACAAGCTCGATTTTGTCTTAGGCTCGGTTCATTTCCTCGATCGTGCCGACCAAATGTTCGACAGCGTTCCGGCTGGCGCCGCGCAATTCGAGGGACGCGATATCGATGCGCTTTACGCGGATTACTTTCGTCGTGTCCGCGAAATGGCTGCAACTGGGCTGGTCGATTGCCTCGCCCATATCGATCTAATCAAAATCCACGGTCATAGGCCGAACGCAGAGATCGACGTGCTTGCGGGCGAAACGCTCGGTTTTATTCGTTCGCTCGATCTGGCGATTGAGCTTTCCACCGCAGGTTGGCGTAAGCCGGTGAACGAACTTTATCCCGCTGACCGAATCATTGAACTGGCGAAGAAAATGGGCATCCCATTCACAACGGCGTCCGACGCACATTCACATGTTCAATTAGGCGATAATTTTTCGCATCTAGCCGAGAAGATGTCGATCTTTGGGATTCGCGAAGTCTGCGTTTTCGAAAAGCACAAACAAGTGCGCGTTGTGTGCCCGGAGTAGGCGCGTCCAAGCCAGCCGTCATTGCCTATAATTGCAGATCGAGCTGCGATCGCTCTTGCTCTGACAATTCCTGTTCGGTTTGAGAAGGCAGTGGTAAATCAAAGTTCAGACGCTGGGCCAATCGCTGGCAGGTCTCTGGTGCAAATCCTTCGAAGTGGTTGCTTATGAATGTCCAAACATTGCGCACTTCCGAAAGATGCCGCTCAATTTTGAGTGACCAGCTATCGAGCGCAGCTTCTCGTTTCCACAGCAGTTTTTGATAACGATGAACCCGCTCGCCATCGACGTTATATTTCGTCGCATAGTCACCGAGGAGACGCAGATAGAGAAAATCCGTCGTGCGTGGCAAGAATTCGAACGGGGCGAGATTTCGTTCGTTGAGCGGCGTGGTGTCGGCCCACACCCAGCAAATGCGATGTTTTTCTAGAAGCCGGATGATGCGGGGTCGATGCCAGCCCACATGGCGAAACTCGATTGCGAACCGAAAATCCTGTGGCAGTTGCCCGAGAAACTTTCGCAGCGCCGCGTTGCCGTGCTTTGGCGCAAAGGAGGGCGGTAGTTGAATAAGAATCACCTGAAGTTTTGGCGCGAGTAGCTCAATCGCCCGGAGGAATGAACTCAATTCCGCCATGCAATCGCGCAGCTGATAGCTGTGGGTGATCTCACGAGGAAGTTTACAGGCGAAACGAAAAGCCGGGGGCGTGATCTCGATCCAACGACGAAGGGTCGCTTCAGCGGGAGCAGCATAGAATGTTGAATCGACTTCGACAGCCGGGAAGTAATTGGCGTAAAATTCGAGCCATTGCGACTCCGGCAAGTCTGACGGATAAAAAGAGCCGTGCCAGTCTTGGAAACTCCATGCGCACGCGCCAATGCGTATTTTATGCTGATCGGTTAGATTCAACGACCTAACACAATTAATCGGTTTTGCCTCTTTGGAAAAGGCGTTACGGTAAAATCGCAGTGGACATTTGCCATCGAGTGCTGATGTGACCTGCCAACGAACTTGACGGAACGGATAAGTCAACTACCCTGCCCCAGCCATGTATTTTTTAGTCCGCGTCGTTTTACTTTTTACGGCTGCCAGCTTGATTTTGTCCGAATCGTGCGCGGCCGCAGTGGTCTTTCAACCGGGCAAAAAGGCGAAGTTTGTTGCGCCCGGGGAAGAGGAAATTAGCGAGACAGCGCTGGAGTTGTTTCAGACCGCACAGACTGCCGAAAAGCAAGGCAATTTGAAACGAGCGATTCACGCGTTTAAAAGCATTGTACGGCAGCACCCGAAAGATGCTCTTGCTGCAGGTGCGCTCTACCGCGCGGCGGAACTGCAGGAACAGCTGCACGAGTATCTTGGTGCGGCGGATTCGTTTCGGCAGGTAGTCGAAAGATATCCCAGTAGCCCGCACTTCGATGAAGCAATCGAGGCGCAGTTTCGCATCGGCGAAATTTATTTGGCTGGTAAGAAGAAAAAAATCATCGGCATCCCGGTTGGGTCGTCGCTGGAGCGGGCGGTGACGATTTTTGCGAATGTCGTCCGGACCGCGCCATACGGCAAGTACACAGCGCGAGCGCAATTTAACATTGGCCTCGCGCGCGAGAAACAGCACGTGCCCGAGATGGCAATCGAAGCTTACCAGGCAGTGGTGGACAAATTTCCAAACGAACCGGTCGCGGCCGATGCGCAATATCAAATCGGTTATATCTGGCTTATGGCGGCACGAAAAGGTACCAGGGATTCGGCGGCAACCGCAAACGCCAAAACAGCCTTCCAAGATTTCCTTCTCCATTACCCGCATAGTGAGAAAGCCGCACAGGCGCGCGCAAACTTGGAGCTTCTTGAGCACAAGGAAACGACCAGTTCCTACCAAGTGGCTAAATTCTACGACAAACAGAAATATTATCGCGCCGCAGTAGTCTACTACAATGAGGTGATTCGGCAGCAACCTGGGTCAACCGAAAGCAATCTGGCGAAAAAACGGATCGACCAATTGCGCAGAAAGGTGGGCGAGGCTGCGCTTCAACCTGCTTTTACTCCCGGAGAAGCCGGCAAGAAAAAGGCCACCGCCCACGGAGCGCGGATGACGAGGGGTGAGTCGGCGAAACCCAGCGCCCCAAACAATGAAGCGCCGCTGCCAGCGCCCGATATTGATACTTCGCTGCCGCCGCCGGCTTCACTGACGCCGGATACCACTACCGCGCCTGAGCCGTCATCGACTTTGCCGGACGCGGGCCAAAGCTCCGGCGCGGCCTCAACGCCCGAAGCGTCCGCCTCACCGGCGCCGTGAAAGCGACGTTCGCGGCAGGACTAGCCTGCTTGTCGCTAACTGGTTGCCTTGGCTATCACATTGGGCCGGTAAAACCGTATTACCTGCGCGACGTTCAGACAATCGCTGTTCCCACTTTCAAAAACAAAACTCTCGTTCCTCGCATTGAAGTGTTGGTCACGGATACGGTGATTAAGCAGTTGCAACAAGACGGCACGTTCAAGGTTGCTAGTGACAATGACGCGGACGCTGTGTTGAAAGGTGAAATCACTCGCGTTGACCGTATCCCGGCGCGATCTGTTCGGGCCAACGTACTGGCCACCCAGGAGTTCAACCTTAGAATGGACGTTAGGTACACGGTCGCGGGGCGGGACGGCACGGCGCTTGTGGGTAATGGACGAGCGACTGGGGCGACCAGTTTTTTCGTCAGCGCAGACGTGACCACGGATGAACGGCAGGCGTTGCCGTTGGCGACCGAAGACCTCGCCAGCCGGTTAGTCACTCAACTGAGCGAGGGCTGGTGATGTTGGATGAAAGGCGACGAAAAACTTTGGTCAATTCTTAATGACAAGCTCGACAATCTGCGCGCCAGCAACCGTCTGCCTCAGGCGATCCGGGTTGCCGAAACAGCGCTTGAGGTTGCCAAACGCGCCTTTCCTGGCGCCACTATGCAATTGGCGATCAGCTTCGAAAAATTGGGGCAGCTTCTGGATCAACAGGGAGATCGCAGCGCGGCCAAAGCTTGTTTGCTCAAGGCAGATACAATTCTAGTAAAAGTTAAACCGCCGGACCAATTCGCCATCTTTCGTTCCGCTCGCCGGCTGGCGTTTTTGTGCGACAACCTCGGCCAATCCGAGGAAGCGATTGGCTTTTACGAGAAAGCTATCGCAGCCGGCACCCAACTTCAGGATCTGCCCTACTCTGACCTCGGCACGATGCTAAACAACGTTGCGCTCATTTTCCGGAAATTAGGGCGGCAAAAAGCAGCCGAACCTTACTATCTGCATGCTTTACAAATTTATGAGAAGCAGCTCGGACCAGACCATCCTGATGTGGCCTCGGTCCTCAATAATCTCGCGGTATTTTACACTAATGAGCGGCGTTATACCGAGGCAGAGAAAATACATCTGCGCGCGTTGGCTATTCGGGAAAAGGCATCCCCCAGAACGCATTCCGATATCGCGCAATCCAAATGCAATCTTGCGGTGGTTTATCATTCCCGCGGCGATTACGCGAAGGCGTCCGAGCTTTATCGGGCTTCGCTTAAGATTTGGGAGGAGGCAGCCGGGAAACCTTCTGAAGATTACGAGATTGTTGTATCGAATTACGCCGATCTTTTGCGTTCCGTTGGTCAGGTGCGCAAAGCGCATCAACTGGAAGTTCATGCGCGCAAAAGACGGGCAGGCTAACCAAACCTCCATCGCTTCGACCGGGCGCGTAGGATCGAGATGGTTGCTTTGGCCTTGCGACGTGCTGGCGCGTGCGCATGGTAGAGGCCGTTTCCTTCTTTGCTCGCGTGGCGGAATTGGCAGACGCATACGGCTCAGGACCGTATGGGGAAACCCGTGGAGGTTCGAGTCCTCTCGCGAGCACTGGCTGATACAGACGGCGTCGTCGTTGAACTTGCTATCTCGCTAAGACACTAAAGGGCAAGCCCAGTATAACGGTAAGCCTTACTTATTCCCTGCAGCCCTCCTTCTGGCCGCCCAACGAGCTTTCATCAATTGGGAAAGCTTTCTTCTGCCAGCAGGTGTGAGTCCGCCCTTTTTCTTCGCGGGAGCTGCTTTTTTGCCAGCCTTGATCCTTGCCCAGCGCGCTCTGGTGGCGGCGGCAAGCTTTGCCCGAGTAGCTGCCGACACTTGGCGCGACCCTCCTCCGGCTGCAGGGCGCGCGGGCTCACCTGACAGAATGGCCGAAAGACGTTTTTCCAAACTATCGATTTGACGACGAATCGAGACGGCTTCTTCTAAAGCCTTAACAGATATATCCATAGGTCGTCACATAGCCGGGTTTGGTCAGGATAGCAACAAACTTTTATTAGGATCTAGACGCTGGAAGGTCTGATTGCTACTTTCCCTGCTACCGCATCGACGTAATAAATCGAGGGAGAACCAGCGTTCGCGAAGTTACAAGTTGACGTTAGATCGTTTTTTTGAAGTGACTAGATCCAGTATCGCCACACAGCCTGAGCGGGTTCAGCACATGTTCGGGTCTATCGCCCGGCGCTACGATCTGGCGAATCATATTCTCAGTTGCGGCGCGGATTTTTATTGGCGCAACCGCGCGGCTCAGATCGTTGCAAATTGGAGGCCAAAAGAAGTTATCGATCTTGCTACCGGGACAGGCGATCTCGCGCTAGCAATCCAGAAGAAACTCCCGGAGGCACAAATCGTTGGGGCTGATTTTCTGCGTGAAATGCTGGAGATCGCGAACCGAAAAGGACTGCGCCAAACCGTCGTCGCTGACGCGATGAAATTGCCCTTTGCTGATTCTTCTGTCGATTGCATCACAGTTGCCTTCGGTCTGCGTAATATGGAGAATTGCGGCGCAGCCTTGCGAGAGATGGCGCGTATTCTTCGGCCAGGTGGGCGCCTTCTTATTCTTGAATTTTCTCTGCCTCGGTTCTCAATCTTGCGAGCAGCCTATCGTCTTTATCTGCACTGGTTCTTGCCGATTCTGGGTTCCTTCCTTACCAATCAAAAAACAGCATACGCTTATCTGGGGGAGTCGATTGAGGAATTTCCCAACGGCGAGGCCATGGTTCGTTTGGTGGAAGCAAATGGCTTCCGCGATGCTGCTGCCGGTCCGCTCAGTGGAGGCATTGTCACGATCTATACTGCAGAGAAGCGGCCAATGCCGTAGTGGCGTCTCTGACCGCGGAAGTTAAATGATTACGGCGCCGCCGTAGCGCTAGGAGAGAGGCTCGCGCCAGCGGCAGGGCTAGGACTTCCTGGCACAATTGCAAACGGCAATCGCAGATTAGTAAAATCGGCATCACTGATAACAAAAGTTCCTTCGCGTTCTTCAACTCGCGCAAACCATGTTGCAGCATCAGCTTTGCTGCCAACTAGCAGCTTGTGGGAATTCTTGTCGTCAGGCGACGTTGTAAAAGTGATCGCGAGTTGTGGTTTTTCGAGATCGCGCCGCGCAATCGGCGCCGCGGCAACCCAGCGGACTGCGTGCAAATTAGACAAAGTAGTTAGCAACGATTGCAAGTTTGCCTGATTGATCTGGCCGTCCCCCTTTACCCAAGCCCATTCTCCTTTTGCATCGCGCCTAAGTGCCGATTCGTATTCCGCCATTACGCTCAGTCGATGAATCTGTTCCGGCTTAAATTTGAAGATCGCCAAATCCTGCCATTGGGCGGGATCGGTGAAAATTTGATCGAGTAGGCTGCGGCGGACGGCCACGACAAAAGGCTCATCGGTAAGCCGCGCGTAAACATTTTCGCCGTCTGCGCTTCCGAAGGCGACTGTGGCAAACGGTTGTTCGCCAGCTTTGGTTTCAGCCCTGTTCTCCGAGGCAAACGAACTAAGGGTGAGTTGCAGTTGCGGTTTATCGAGGCCGTACTTCGCCAAATTGGAAGCGACGTCTTCAACGAATTTTTTAACCTGCTCACTTTGCAGGGTGTCGATCATACGCCGAACCTCGGTAGAATTTGCTGGCGCGTTCTTGCGACTGACGATCGTCCAATTGTTATCTTTGCGAGCGAGAATGATCTCGTTTTTCCCCGGAGGGTCGATGGTGATTCGGTCGAGAATGTTTGTGTCGATCCGCATCAAATGACGGTCGCGCAGATCGTCTGGTTTCGCGTTGAGAATTTCTTCGATCTTCTTCGGGAGGGTGTAAACGAACCCGCGCGCCGCGGAACGCACATACAGTTGATCCTTTTCCTTTTCTGGCACGCCTCCGACTTGCAGTAACTGACCTTGTTTATCGTCCGGCGTGAACAGCGTGATTCCGCCGCGGGGCTCTGCTAATCCATAAGCGCGAAGATCGCCGCGGTCATCCGCCACGAATTGTTGAATGCGGGCGGTCGTGACTTGCGCGATCAGGTCAGCAATCTTTTGGTCGTCGCCGCGGGCATGAAATGGCTTCACAATCTCCCAGTGATCGTTTTTCTTTTGCAAATCGATTTCGCCGACAGGCGTCGTTAGAACGACGCGCGACACCCGGGCGGTGATGAGATCCGTTAGTTTCCGATCGCGAAAATCCTCCGGCTTCTTGTCGATGTCTTTCTTAATCGATTGTCCGGCGAGAAAAGTTTCCTTCGAATTCTCAAAGCGCACATACATCTTGCCTTCGAGCGCGGCGTCTTTTCCGAAGAAGATTTCCGGCAGTTCTTCCGGGCCGGTCAATTTGAGCTTCAGCTTCGGCTTGGCGAGACCGTACTCGTTCAGCTTATTTTTATCCGCCTCGATTTCTTTTGCGGAAATCGTCGCGTCCTTTCGCCAGCCTTCCAGATTCGACAAGAGATTTTCAACCGACGAGCTATCGGCGTGGTCTTTGATCGGCGTGTCGAGACGCCATTTGGTGTCACGTCGTCGCAGTTCGATTTTCTCGTCGCCGTTTTGAATCACAATGCCGTTGATTTTGTACCGGTCGAAGTTGAGGACGTTTTGGGCCTGACGTTTGGCTTCCTCAGTGCTCGGCTGCTTCATCTCAAAGAACCTCAAGTAGGCAAAGACGCCTAACGCAACAACGGCTAAAACGAGAGTCGTTCTCAAGTTCATAACCGATCCGACGGATCAAACTCGACGCTGCCACCAAACCACGGCACCGATCACGGCTGGGATCAGCGGCATGAAAACCAAAATGATCCAGCGGAGACTGCGCAATGAGTCTTCGGTGAGGGTGAAGACGAGGGGCTTCGAAATCTTTGGCGCGATACCGATCAACTGCTCCCGGCTTAGCAACCAATTCACGCTACCAGAGATGAAATCGAGCGCCTGTTGATCCTGGGTGATCGCATTATCTTGAACGAATGCTGCGTTGCTCACCACGACCAGCCGCGCCGAATTCACCTGCACGCGCTCGTCCGCACTGGCGCCTTTCTCGACCGCAGCCCCGACCGTCAGGGTGGTGTTGCTGTTTCGCTTCGCGTCCACCTGAAGTTTTGTCTGGTCGTCGGTATTGTAATCGGTTTCGGCGAAATAGCCTTTCTCAGCCTGAATCAGCGGATCGATGCGAATATTCGCAGTGCGAACGCGGTCCGGCTCAAGTGTAAGGGATGATGTGCCGCCAAAGAAAAGCGCGCGCACGTCAACCAGGCGTTTTGTGATCGGGCTGCCGCCAAGGAAGTGCGCCTGCACATCTCGTGTAAGCGCGACTTCCTCAATCCCGGTGCGCAAAAAGACCATCAGCCGGTCGTCATTCACTTTCACGCCCAGCTCCTTGAGAAATCCGTCCAGCCTGGGCGTTTTGGCCGAGGGATCGAGAAGAAGCAGTATCCGCCCCTGTTTATCCCAAAAATCTCGCAACAATTTCATTTCGCGATCGGACAAATCGTATTGCGGGCCAACAATCAGAATCGTCTTCAGCTCCGATGGGATTGCATCGAGATTGAAAAGGTTTAGCTCCTGGAACCTAATGTTTTCGTTCTCGATGAAGGTCTTTAAGATCGAGATCGCGCTGTTTTCCGAAAGTGGCGGTTCTTTGTGACCGACCACGTAACCCAATGTGTTTTTCTTGCCTTCAACCAAGTCCATCATGGCGCTTGTGATCGCCTGTTCGCCTTTGAAGGCGGTGACGCGCGGGCCTTCACCGAAAGCCATTTCGCTTTGGTCGATATCAGCCATCTCCGAAGCTTTGACCGTCTTGTTGCGCCCTTCGTAATCGAGCACTAAAAGACTTTCGTCAGTTACAACCTTGTATTTGTCGAAGAGCTCTTTTGCCCGGGAAAAATTGCGCTCTGGATCGACATGTTCGATGTCAATCTTTGCTTTTCCCGCATATTGGTATTCGGTCAGCAGGTTCTGCACGTCTGCGGTGATCGGCGTGTTGGGGGAAAAGAAAAACGTGATCCGCATTTTGCCTTTGATTCCTTTGAGGAACCGCTTCGTTTTGTCCGAGAGCGCGTATTTTTGGTCGCGCGAAAAATCCCAGCGCTGGTAATGTTTAAAAGCGATCGAATTGATCGCTACTGTCAGAAACAAAATCAGAACAATCTGCGCCAGAACGTTAAAACCAATCTGAATCCGGCGGATTTTTTTTGGTCCCGAGGCCTTTTGAGGCTGCTTTGTCTCGTCAGCCATTGATCAGAGCCTCCATTTTCGAGATTGAAATGCCTGATGCGTGAGAATCAGCAGCACGATGGTCATGCTGACGTAGAACACAATAGGCCGCGTATCGATCACGCCCCGAGAGAAAGTCACCATGTGCTCGATCGCGGAAAAGTAGCCGAGAAGGTCGCGCGTAGCGGAACTAACGTCCAGGAGGATGTACTGAACTAGCCCGAGAAAAAACAATAGCGTGATCGTGCAGAAAGAAATGACCGCGGCGATGATCTGGTTCTTGGTCAGAACCGACGTGAGGCAACCGATCGAAAGATAGAACATACCGAGCAATAAAAGCATTAGATACGAACCGAGGTACGCTCCGACAGAATGAGCAGCCGGCTCGTGCGTTATCCTCAAAAAAATCGCGAAGTACAGCAGTGTCGGGATCCACAGCACCAGATAAAAAACCAGTGCACCGAAAAATTTTCCAAGCACGACCTGCCAATCGCGCACCGGCGCAGTCATGAGCGGCTCGATCGTGCCAAGCTTAAATTCCTCGGCGAACAGGCGCATCGTGATGAGTGGGAAGATCAAAACAAAGGCGAACCAGAAAAAGACGGAATTAAAAAACGCTTCCTGCACCGTGTATTGCACTTGACGCTGGTTCATGAAGGAGACCTGAAAATAAAAGTCCACTCCGGCGACCAGCAGGAAAAAGATAAGGACTACGTAGGCGATCGGCGAGTGGAAGTAGCTGCGCACTTCGCGTACGAGCAGGGTGTAAAACTTATGCATGGATCGATATCCCTGGTACCGTTGATTTCAAACCAAGTCCGGATGGGTGAGCTCCACAAACACATCCTCCAACGTCGCTCGACGTTGAGTTAGCTCGCGCACAGCCCAGTGGCGGTCCGTTGCGAGCCGGAAAATTTGTTCGCGAACATCCAGACCCGATTCCACACGCAATGAAAATATTTTCCATTCACCATCGACCGCGGTCATGACATTGCGCACGCCAGGGATTTTTTTTAACTCTTCAGCGCCATTGTCTGACGCTGTTTTCGCCTCAACGACAACACCGCCCGCCTGCCTGATTTTACCAAGCAAATTGTCCGGCGTATCACACGCCTCGATACGGCCTTTATGAATGATGATGACGCGGCCGCAGGTCATCTCCACCTCCGGCAAAATGTGCGTCGAAAGCAAGATCGTGTGCTGTTTGCCCAAATTTTTGATCAATTCGCGCACCTGCCGGATTTGATTTGGATCGAGACCGATCGTCGGCTCGTCGAGAATGAGAAGATCCGGTTCGTGCAGCAGCGCGTCCGCCAAGCCAACCCGTTGACGATAACCTTTGGAGAGCGTGCCGATCAATTGCTTCTCGACTTCCTTGAGTCCGCAAAGTTCTTTTACATCTCCGACTCGTTCCGCAACGCGCCGGCTCGGGACCGATTTGAGCGCCGCGCGATAAACTAGGTATTCGTTCACCCGCATATCGTTGTAGAGCGGCACGTTTTCCGGCATGTAACCGAGACGGGCACGCGCCTGAAGCGACTGCGAAAATACATCAAAGCCGGCGATGGTGGCGCGGCCCGACGTCGGCGGCATGAAGCCCGCCAGAATGCGCATGGTAGTTGTTTTGCCGGCGCCGTTCGGACCGAGAAATCCCATGATCTCACCCTGGCCAACCTCAAAGTTCAAATCCTTGATCGCAGACTGGCCCGCGTAGCGTTTAGTCAGGTTTTCGACCTTAATCATTTCGCGATAATTCCATCAGACAACCGAGCCGCCGTTTGCGTTGCCAATTTTTTAGCGCGCCGTCACGGTTACAGTTGCGACCTGCTGACTTTCCCCACTACCCCGGATTGCACCGATGGTAAAATTGGCTGTCGTGCCACTTTGCACTGAGCTGAGCAACTTCTCGATTTGCGTCACGGAATTTACTTCTGAACTTCCGACGTGATAAATGACCAACCCGCGTTCAACGCCCGCTTCATCTGCCGGGCTACGCGGCTCGACTGCTGTAATCACAACGCCGCCTCGAGGATAACCGAGCGCATCGCTTAATTCCTGGCTCAAATCCTGAAGCTGCAGTCCAAATAACCGTTCGGCGTTGGATATCGATGCGTCACTGGCTACAGGTTGTTTCTTTCCTGCGGTCTGTTTTTGCGCAATTTTCTTGAATCGAGCGACGCTATCCCGCACTACTTCCGCCGGAATAGCGAAACCGAGTCCCTGAGTAGGAACGCCCTGTGGAGTGAACGCCATTTTCGCCGAGCTAATACCGACAAGACGCCCGGAAATATCGATAACGGGTCCACCGCTGTTGCCCGGATTGATTGCAGCATCTGTCTGCACCAAGTCTTTATATTCGATGTCGTCTACGGTGATGTTGCGTTTCACTGCGCTCAGCACGCCGCGGCTGATGGAGCTGCCGTAGCCGACGGCATTACCGACTACGATTACTGTTTCGCCCAGTAGATTGGGCGAGATATTATCCAGATTGATAAACCGAAAGGGCTCCTTGGCGTCAATCTTGATAAACGCCAAGTCGGTCTTGTCATCGCCCGAAATGTAGTGGGCGTTGTAAGTTTTGTCGTCGTTGGTCGTCACATGAATTTTCAAATCGGCGGCACGTTCAACGACATGCTGGTTGGTCACGATATAACCGGCCGGATCGATAATGAACCCCGAGCCGAGGCTTTGCAGAGTCTGACGAATTTGGCGCGGCCGAACGCGATCGTATCCGAAGAACTGCGCGTAAAAATCCTCGAATGGATCACGCACCGTTCGCCTGACCACGCGCTCAGTGTTGATATTCACGACTGCCGGCAATACCTTCGCCACGGCCAGTACCGCTGGCTCCGAGGCGGGGTCCGCCTGTGCAAAACAAGGTGTCGACCCCGCCCAAATCTGGAGGGCAGCAGCGAACGCGCAAATTGTGTGTCTAATTAGAGCGCGGGGCAGATCTCCATTCTCAGGTCTCATCTCGAAAGCAAGTAACGAGGCGGCTTCCGCACTGTCAACTTGCCCCGCCGCCTGTTAGTCGCAGATTAAGTTTGCTATGCATACTTCCATTGCAGCTCGGACAAATCTGGCGTTGATCGAGGAGAATTATCGCCGCTGGCTGGAGGATCCTCAGTCGGTCGATTCGGGATGGTCGGCCTTTTTCGAAGGATTCGAGCTCGGAGACCTGCCGCAACGTGACGGTGCCGAGGCCGAAGCTCGTGAGGCGGCGCTGCAATCACGGGTGGACGGCCTCCTTTACGCTTATCGCACACTCGGGCACACCACCGCGCATCTAGATCCTCTAACCGAAAAGCGTCCTCAGAACCCGTTGCTGACACTGCACCAACTCGGTTTCAGCGAAAAGGATCTCGATCTTCGCGTTTCATCGCGATCTTTCCTGGATAATCGGCAGATGACGCTGCGCGAGATGATCGCCGCTCTAAAGAATATCTACGGCGATTCAATCGGCGCCGAGTTTATGCACATCCAGGATACGCACATCCGCGATTGGGTTTGCCGGCGCTTGGAATTGCGGCCGCACAAACATGCGACGCCACGAGCTGTGCAGATCGCGCTTTTGCGAGCATTGATGGAAGCCGAATCGTTCGAGATTTTCCTGCACAAACGCTATGTCGGACAGAAACGCTTCTCGCTCCAGGGCGCGGAATCGCTTATGGTAGCTCTGGATACGATCCTGCACAAATGCCCGGAGGGCGGCGTCGAGGAAATCTGCATGGGCATGGCGCATCGCGGGCGGCTAAACGTGCTCGCGAATTTTCTGCGCAAATCGCTCAAGGTGATCTTTACCGAGTTCAGCGAGAACTACATTCCCGATCTGGTAGCCGGGGACGGCGACGTGAAATACCACTTGGGCTATCGCACGGTGCGCAGGCTCGCTTCCGGAGCACAAATCGAAATTCGGCTTTCGTCAAACCCAAGCCATCTCGAAGCTGTTAACCCCGTGGTCGAGGGAAAGGCGCGCGCCCGCCAACGGATTCGCGGTGACACCGAGCATCGGGGCAAGGTAGTGCCCCTGCTCATCCATGGCGACGCTGCGTTTGCAGGGCAGGGGATTGTGGCGGAAACGCTTAACATCTCACAGCTGCCGGGCTACGGAACCGGCGGCACCGTGCACGTGGTGGTAAACAATCAGATTGGTTTCACCACGCTTCCCAAAGACGCGCGTTCGTCGATGTATTGCACCGACGTCGCCAAAATGATCGAGGCACCGATTTTTCATGTGAACGGAGACGATCCGCTGGCGGTAAAATTCGTTAGCGATATCGCTTTTGATTTTCGCCAGGAATTCGGGCGCGATGTGGTGATCGATCTCTATTGCTATCGACGCTACGGTCATAACGAGGGTGACGAGCCATCGTTTACTCAACCGGACCTTTACGCTAGGATCGAGAAGCGTCCGTCTGTCACACAGCTTTACAAGCGCGAATTGCTCGAGGCCGGAATCCTAAGCGAAGACGATAAGGCCTCGCTCGAAACTGAATTTGATCTTCGGCTGGAGATGGCGCTCGAAGAGGTAAAGGCGATCGAGAAGAGCAAGGCAAGCGAGAAAGCGGCATTCAAGGAATCCACCGCGATCTTTCAACCGGAATACACGAGCGAGTCCGAGCCAACAGCGATCAGCGAGAAGACGCTTAAAACTATTGTCGAGGGTCTGACCCATATACCAGGAGGCTTCGAGGTTCAGCCGAAGATCAAACGCATCGTGCTCGATCATCAGCGCAAAGTTTTCGAAGATGGCGGCCTCTATGAATGGCATTACGCCGAAGCGCTCGCCTTCGGATCATTGCTGTTGGAAGGAATTCCGATCCGATTATCCGGCCAGGACAGTTCGCGCGGCACGTTCAGCACGCGGCATTCGGTCCTGTACGACGCAAAGACGGGCAAGCCGTATGTGCCACTCATGCACCTAGCCGAAAAACAGGCGCGCATCTGCATTTACAATAGCCCGCTTTCGGAGGCTGCCGTGCTCGGGTTCGACTACGGTTATTCGCTCGACTACCCGAAGATGCTCTGCCTGTGGGAGGCGCAATTTGGCGATTTTGCCAATGGCGCGCAGACGATCATTGATCAGTTCATTGTTTCAGCGGAATCGAAATGGCAACGGCCTAGCGGAATCGTGCTGTTACTCCCGCATGGCTACGAAGGCCAGGGGCCGGAGCATTCGAGCGCCCGGCTCGAACGCTTCCTCCAGGCATGCGCCGAGGACAACATCGAGGTCTGCAATCTCACCACCGCCGCGCAGCATTTTCATGTGTTGCGACGCCAGATGAAGCGCGACTTCATCAAGCCGCTCATCATCATGACGCCGAAAAGTCTATTGCGCGCGAAGTTTGCTTCGTCGCCTGCGGAAGAATTCCTTCATGGCCGGTTCGAGGAAATTCTCGGCGCACCTGAGGTCGGTCCCGCTGACAAGGTGAAGCGGATGATCTTTTGCTCAGGTAAAATTTACTACGATCTGCTGAATTATCGGACCGAGCACAAAGTTCATGATGCGGCGATCATTCGGATCGAGCAGCTTTATCCGCTGGCTGAAAAAAAGCTGCGCGAAATGCTCAAGCCATTTCCCAAGAGTATGAAGCTTGTCTGGTGCCAGGAAGAACCGGAAAACATGGGTGCTTGGAATTTCATCGAACCGCGATTGCGCACCATCTTTTGCAGCGAAATCGCCTATGCTGGTCGCGACGCCGGCGCAAGCCCTGCCGTCGGCGCGCTGACTCGCCACAAACGTGAGCAAGCGCGCCTCGTGGCGGACGCGTTTGCGGTTTGATTTGTGGCGCGGCCGGCAGACGTCGCACTAGGCTAACTGTTGACGATTGACGAACCGCATTTCGACCGCGACGGTCGATTAGCTTACGTCATTCTCACGCATGGCTATCGAAGTTAAAATTCCAGCGGTCGGCGAATCGATCACCAGTGGTGTCGTTTCCGTTTGGCGCAAGAAATCCGGTGAGTTCGTCAACGAAGGCGAAACTCTCTTCACGCTCGAGACCGACAAAGTTTCCACCGAGATCGTCGCGGAAAAAGCTGGCCTGCTCGAAACCAAGGTGTGTGAGGGCCAGGAAGTGAAAATCGGAGAGGTAGTTGCCACAATCGATGATTCGAAGCGGCCGCCTGAGGAAAAGAAGGCAGAAAAGCCTCAAGAAAAAAAGAAAGAACCTGAGGAAAAGAAGAAAGAACCCGAGCCAAAAAAGGGTGTAGAAGAAGAAGAGAAAGCAGCGCCGCAAAAAGAAAAACCTCTTTCACCTGCTGTTCGCCGCATTGTCGAAGAAGAGGAACTCACGCCGGAGAGAATCTCAGCTACTGGTAAGGGAGGACGTTTGACCAAAGGCGACGTGCTGGCAGCAGTGCAAGCGCACGACAGGACCGAAGAAAAAGTCGAAACCCGCGAAGTTGAACCGTCCGCGGATGGCCGGTTCGTCCGCAAGAAAATGTCGCCGTTGCGCCGCAAGATCGCGCAGCAACTGGTGATGGCGCAGCACACCGCGGCGATTCTTACCACGTTCAACGAATGCGACATGAGCGCCGTGCAGGACTTGCGCCGGAACAAACAAGAGGAGTTCACGAAAAGGAACGGCGTCAAACTCGGTTTGATGTCGTTCTTTGTTAAAGCATGCGTGGAAGCCCTCAAGGCCGTGCCTGTAGTTAACGGCCGCATCGATGGCGACGATTTCGTTCAAAACAACTTCTACGATATCGGAGTAGCAGTTGGGACAGAACGGGGACTCGTGGTGCCGGTTATGCGAGATGCGGATAAGAAAAGCTTCGCCGATTTGGAACGTACCACCGCCGATTACGCCAGCAGAGCGCGCGAAGGAAAACTGAAAATCGAAGATCTCCGGGGCGGCACATTCACCATCACAAACGGCGGCGTGTATGGATCGCTTTTCGCGACGCCGATTTTGAATCCGCCGCAAAGCGGGATTCTCGGCATGCATAAAATCATGCCGCGACCGATTGTCGTGGATGGGAAAGTTGAAGTTCGCCCAATGATGTATCTCGCGCTCAGTTATGATCATCGCGCAATCGACGGAAAGGAAGCAGTCACTTTCCTAGTCAAAGTGAAAGAGTGCATCGAGGATCCGAAAAAACTGCCTCTCGATTTTTGAGAGAGACTGACGTCACGGAAAACCAAAAATTGCCTCTTGGTCATGAGGAACATCCCCACCCCTCCCGGCATGAATCGCATCGACGGACGAACCAGCGAGCAATTGCGGCCAGTCAGCTTCGATCTGGGCATCGCCCCTTATGCTGGCGGCTCAGTGCTCGTCACGATGGGGAATACGCGGGTCATTTGTGGCGTAACCGTTGAGGAAAATGTGCCTCGCTGGATGAAAGAACAAGGCGTAACCGGGGGCTGGGTTACCGCCGAATACTCGATGCTTCCTTATTCGACGCAGACACGAAAACCGCGCGACATCGCCAAGGGTCGGATCGATGGCCGCAGCATGGAGATTCAACGTTTGATTGGGCGATCGCTGCGAGCAGTTGTTGATCTTGAAAAACTCGGACCACGCACGATCTGGGTGGATTGCGACGTGTTGCAAGCCGATGGTGGGACGCGCACCGCTGCAATCACCGGCGCCAGTCTGGCCCTCGCCATCGCTTGCAGAAAACTGGTACGAGAAAAGAAGATCGACATGTCTCCGGTGCGGAAGTTGATCGCGGCAGTCAGTGCCGGCGTCCTCGATGGGCAGGCGATTCTCGATCTCAATTACGAGGAGGACAAAGTCGTGGCGGTCGACTTCAATCTCGTTGCCACCGAAGACGGCGAATTCGTCGAGGTGCAAGCTTCCGGCGAGGAAGCCATATTTGCACAATCTCAGCTCGATGAAATGCTCGTACTTGGCCGAAAAGGCGTCGCTGAGTTGATCGCGGCGCAGCGGGCCGTGCTCGCACGATTGATGGTCTCACCGCCGTAAACATGAAATTTCCGATCGACATGCTCAGCCTGGTTGCCGTTTGATTGGCATCATAGTTCTTGGGCTCACTATCGCTCTATTTTTCTAAATCGACATGAAGAGGGCGTTCATTACCGGCATAACCGGGCAGGATGGCAGTTACCTCGCCGATTTGCTCCTTGAGAAAGGTTACGAAGTGCACGGGATCATTCGCCGCGCGAGCACGTTCAATACTGCGCGTATCGATCATCTTTACGCCGATCCGCACATTAACGGCGTGCGAATGTTCCTCCATTATGGCGACCTCAGCGATTCCGTGAACCTGGTGAAGCTGCTCTACGAATTGAAGCCGAACGAAATTTATCATCTCGCTGCGCAAAGCCACGTGCGCGTGAGCTTCGATATTCCGGAATACACTTCCGATGTCACCGGCATCGGGACGATTCGCATTTTGGAAGCGATTCGCGAAGCGGGCTCGCGCTCACGTTTCTATCAGGCTTCGAGTAGCGAAATGTTTGGCAAAGCGCAACAAGTTCCGCAATCGGAGAGCACGCCGTTCTGGCCGCGCAGCCCGTACGGCGTCGCGAAAGTTTTTTCCTATTGGGCCACCGTAAACTATCGCGAGAGTTACGGACTCTGCGCGAGCAATGGCATTTTGTTTAACCACGAAAGCCCGCGGCGCGGCGAAACTTTTGTCACTCGCAAAATCTCCCGCGCAGTTGCCGCGATTAAGCATGGTCTGCAACATGAATTGTTTCTGGGAAACCTGGACGCGAAGCGCGACTGGGGATATGCGCCGGAATATGTCGAAGGCATGTGGCGCATTCTTCAGCATGAGGAAGGAGATGACTTTGTGTTGGCCACCGGCGAAGCGCACAGCGTACGCGAGTTAGCCGAGGCGGCTTTTTCGCATGTCGATCTCGATTGGAAACAATACGTCAAGCACGACCCACGGTATGAGCGCCCAGCCGAAGTCGATCTACTGGTGGGCGACGCTTCCAAAGCGAAAAAAATCCTCGGCTGGGAACCTAAAGTGCGCTTCCACGACCTCGTTCGCATCATGGTTGATGCGGATATGGAACTGCTTTCACGCGAAGCCCCAAGACAGCATCTCGGCAAGCTGCCGTAGCTAGAGGATGCCTCGCTGCGGCGTCTCGGGTTAGCTTACCGGTTCACAAGCGTCGAATTCGCCGCGGAATGGACAGAGGGGAGACCGGGAACTGCTTTAGCGAGGGGCACATCGACAATTGTTACCTCTGCGCCGACACCAACGTTTTCGTATAGATTGATGATGTCGCTCGAACGCATCCGAATACACCCGTAACTTGCAGGCGTGCCGATGAACCGTTCCTCCGGAGTGCCGTGAATGTAGATATAACGGGAAAAGGCATTGGCGGTTTGCGGCTCGAGTCCGCGCAGCCACAGAATGCGTGTGACGATTGGATCGCGACCGGGAGAATCCGGCAAAACAATTTCGCCGGTGCGGCGTCGATCCTTGAACACTGCGCCCGGTGCCACATTGTCCCCGATTTTTTTGGCGATCTCCAACTTACCTAGGGGAGTGCAACTGCTGCCCAGCCAATCGCCCAGTCCGTACTTGGATGTTGAGACCGGATAAATGGCCATCACGTTGCTGCGATCGAGAAGAGCCAATTTCTGGTCCCGTGCGCTTATGACGATCTGATGCCGCGTGTCCGGAGCGACACACGATGCGATTGATGCTGCAATGATTATTACTGCTAAGGCGCGAACGGCGCTCTCGATTTTCATGCGCGATCGAATCGGAAAAACTCTTCTGCTGTTGCAGTTGTCGCACGCGCGACTTCTTCCAGAGAAATGCCGCGCGCAGCCGCGATCGATTCCGCGACGAGTCGCGTGTGCGCCGGCTCGCACCGTTTCCCGCGAAATGGGCCAGGCGCCAGATAAGGGCAGTCGGTTTCGACCATGAATGTGTCGAGTGGGACTCGGGCAGCGACTGCTCGCACGGCTGCGCCGTTTTTGAACGTGACAATTCCAGTGAAGGATATCAGGTGGCCGAGATCCAAGACCTCGTTCGCTTGCTCGAGCGTGCCGCCGAAACAATGAAACACGCCGCTGATTTGTCGCCCGTAATTCTGCAGAATTTCGAGCGTATCGTCCCACGCATCGCGTTGGTGAATTATCACATTCAAGCGCAGTTCGACCGCCAGATCGAGTTGCTGCTGAAAAAGATCGGCCTGTTTCGACTTGTAAGCGCCATCTTCAATACTGGCTTCCAGTTGTTCTTCGGTTCCGCTTTGCAGTGCATTGAACACTTGGACGTTTTTCTTTTTCGCTGCTTCGACGCTTGGCAAATGGTGATAGTCCAAGCCCGTCTCGCCAATCGCCACCACTCGCGGGCTTTTCGCCAGTGCGCGCAATGGCGTAGTGACGTCCTCATTGGCTTGCTCGGCATAAGTCGGGTGGACGCCGATTGCGGCGTAGATGCTCGGATATTTCTCAGCAAGATCGACAGCGCGCCGGCTGCTCTCGATTGAAGTGCCGATGGTGATGATCCGCGTCACGCCAGCTTCGTTGGCTCGGCGGAGAACGTCATCGAAATCAGCCGCAAATTCGGGATAATCGAGATGAGCGTGGGTTTCGATTAGCATGGCAGCCCAGTTACATCGTGAAGCGTGAATCGTTGAATTGCTTGATAGTCACGTCGATTCACAATTCACGTTGTCCATCACCATTCCAGTATCGTGCTCGCCCATGTTAGCCCGCCGCCGAACACGACCATTAAAACATAATCGCCCGGCCGGATCCGCCCGCTGCGATTGGCTTCATCGAGTGCGATTGCTACTGCCGCCGCAGAGGTGTTGCCATAACGATCGAGGTTCACAAACATTTTGTCGCGGGAAATACCGAGTCGATCCGCGATTGCTTCGATGATGCGCAGATTCGCCTGGTGCGGAATGACACAGGCAATGTCCTCGATAGATAGCCCGGCTTGTTCGAGGACTTTTTTCGCTGCGTTTAGCATTGCGGTCACGGCTTGTTTGTAAACGTCCTTCCCGGTCATGTGAATGGTGGCCAAATGCAGATCGACGTTATCGCGCGTGATTGGACAACGCGAACCACCACCCGGCATAAATAAAATGTCAGTGTACTGCCCGTCGCTGCCGATGTGAGTGCTGATGACTCCGTGAGCGCTACCGCGGTGGCGCAGAATAGCCGCGCCGGCGCCGTCGCCGAAAAGCACACAGGTGTTACGATCCGTCCAATTCGTGATCGAGGTGAGTTTCTCGGCACCGATCACCAACACGGTATCGTGCGTATGTGAGGTGATAAATTGTTGGGCGATCTCCAGTCCAAACAGAAAGCCCGCGCAAGCAGCGGAAATATCCAGACAAGCGGCGTTGGTTGCGCCGATCTTCTTCTGCACGAAACAGGCCGTGGCCGGAAACAGCATGTCGGGCGTGGCTGTTGCCACGAGAATAAGATCGATCTCTTTGGGCGAAATCTTCGCTTGCTCGATGGCTTTCAGCGCCGCTTTGGCCCCCATGTCGCTCGTATCTTCGCCCTTTGCGGCAATGCGGCGTTCCTTAATGCCGGTGCGAGTAGTGATCCACTCGTCACTTGTATCGACCATTCGCGAGAAATCCGCGTTAGTCAGAATCTTCTCGGGGACGTAACTGCCCGTGCCGATAATTGAGGCTGTGCGCAGCGGTTTATTGGAGCGCTGGCTCGAGCGAGGCTGTCGTTTCATTGTAACGGCGAATTTCCTCGACGATATGCGGGTTCACCTGCTGTTCAATTGACTCCGCCGCCACCCGCAAAGCGTTCTTAATGGCCAGGGGTGTGCTCGCGCCGTGCGCAATGATGCAAATGCCGTTCACGCCAAGAAGCGGACTGCCACCGTACTCTTCGTAATTCGTCTTGTCCTTAATGGTTCCAATGGCATTCCTCACGAGGAATGCGCCGGCTTTTCGCATCGTTGTGCGCATGAGCTCGTGTTTCAGCCATTTAAACATTGCCACCGCGATCGATTCGCACGTTTTCAAGATCACGTTTCCAACAAATCCGTCGCACACGACAACTTCAACCGGATCTTCAAAGAGATGACGGCCTTCTATGTTGCCAACGAAGTTAAGCGAACTTGGTTTCAACATCTTGAACACTTCCTTGGTCAACTCGGTCCCTTTCACATCCTCGTCACCAAGCGAGACCAAGCCAACAGTCGGATTCTTGTAATGGAGAACGTGGCGCGAGTACACCGAACCCATAAACGCGTACTGAAGAAGATGTTCGGGGTGGGCATCGATGTTCGCGCCTGCGTCGATTAAAACGAAGACATTCGTTTCGGTCGGAAGCACCGCCGCGATACCTGGTCGATCGATTCCCGGCAATGTGCGAAGCTTGATCGTGCTCGCGGCCACGGCCGCGCCGGTGTGACCCGCACTCACAATTGCATCTGCCTGGCCGCGTTTCACCAAATCGACCGCACGGCTCACCGACGAATCCTTTTTTCGACGAACCGCTGTCCAGGCGCGATCAGTCATCTCGACTACTTGGGTGGAATGCACGATGTCGATGCGCGCATCGTTACACTGGTGCTTCCGCAGTTCGCTTTCAATTTTGGCAGAGTCTCCTACCAGATACAGTCTCGTGATCTCCGAGTAATCACGCAGCGCCATGACTGCACCAGCAACGAGGTTAGGCGGACCAAAATCACCGCCCATGGCATCCAGGGCGATCTTCATCGGTGCGAAACTTTGCGAACTAAACTCGCTGATTGCAAAGTGAAAATTGCGGAAGGCACAAATTGAGATTCGAGAATCGGAGCTACTGAAACGACCCAATGATTCACGATGTAACGCTCCGACAACGCGAATCTATTCGCCTTCGAGCGTCAGCACCTGGCGTCCGCGGTAGTAGCCGCACGATGGACATGCAATGTGCGACGGCACGGTGCTGCCGCATTGGGGACATTTGCTCAGATGCGGCGCATGCCAGCGGTTGGCCGCCTTGCGTGTGCGCAACCGCATTTTGGATGTTTTGCGTTTCGGAACGCCCATGTGCGCGCTACCAAAGCACCTCTTTTTTCGAAAAACAAGTCGCGCACAAGTGATTTGCTAGAAAGTTACAATGTTAAAGCAGACAGCTTAGCCTTGTGACCTATCCGATTCAACTTGTAACCCTTTAACTTTTTAACTCTTCAACCTCAGTTTATCCAATGCGCTCCAATCGGCTTCGCACTTCTCATCCTGCTGCTCCGCTTGGATTTGCTTACCCTTGCAAACGCGATTGCCGTCCCGATCGCAATGCGGATGCGCCGGCAAATTCAGCAACAGGTCTTCGCGCAAGAACGGCGTAAGATCAACCGTCTCCGGGCCGCGCAACTCGGTGTGCACCGCAAATGCTGGCACCCGAATCTCGTGGATGAATTTCTCGAGACACGCAACGCATCGCAGTTCCACCGGTTGCTGCAGCGAACCATTCGCCCATAGCGCGCCGTCCGAAACCCCGATATCAATCTTGTAGCTGAGTGGCCCAGCGCAACAAACCTCCTCCGCTTCCAATCCTTTAATGGGGCAATCTTCGTCGCCCTCGACGTGCAGGCCCTCTGGCGGAATTTGTTTCAAATGAACTTTCACCCGGAACACCTCTCACAGTTCATCGATTAAATTTCCTGTTCAGCGCTTTGGCTACACAAGCCGGAACAAAGGCCGAGACATCGCCGCCGAGCCTCGCGATTTCCTTCACGATTCGGGAGCTGAGATAAGTATATTCCTCAGTCGGCATCAGGAAAATTGTTTCCACCGAGGCTTCCAATTTTCGGTTCATCAACGCCATCTGAAACTCAAATTCAAAATCGGAAACCGCACGCAAGCCGCGGATGACGGCCCCGGCGCCTTCTGCTCTGGCAAATTCAACTAATAATCCTTCGAACTCGGCGACGCGCACGTTGTCGATCTTGCCAGCGGTTTCGCGTAGTAAATCGAGGCGCTCTTCCAACGAGAAAAGCGGCTGTTTCTCGTCGTTGTGCGCCACGGCGACAATCACGTCGTCGAAAAGTTTCAGGGCACGCCCGATGACATCGAGATGACCGTTGGTGATTGGATCGAAGCTGCCCGGGTAAATCGCGCGGCTCATGCGCGAAATTCGCAGAGGAATCGAAAAATGAAAAGCGGATTGGTAGGGCTCGCTTGCCGAGCGCGCCAGCGCTAGCACCTTGCCGAATTTTCTCGAAGCGCGACAGTTCAAGCGGTCGCATGGTTAATCGTTCGCCATATCAAACTATCCAAACTATCGCCGTGGCGAGCACGTTTTCGCCGCGATTCCAGCAGATACTCGCCGAGGCGAAACGAATCCGGGACAGGTTTGGCGCCGAGCTTCGGCCGATTCATGTGGGTGAACGAAGCGAGAAAACTGCGCAGAAGTTTAGAGACGCGTTCGGGCAACTGCAGCTATCGGTCGATTCAACGATTTATTATGAAGAGGGAGACCCGGCAGAAGCTATTCTCCGGGCGCTCGCGCGTGAAAAGATCGACATGGTTGTCGCCGGCGCGCTCGAAAAAGAAGTCGTACTACATCCGTTTCTTGGCAATGTCGCGCGCCGGCTTGTGCGAGAGGCTCTCTGCTCAGTCATACTCTTCACCAAGCCGGAGCTAAAACCGAAACCACTGCGCCGCATTGTCTTTGTTGCCGACTATTCAGAACACGGATTAAAGGCGTTGAAAACGACTCTGCCACTTGCGGAAGCAGAATCATGCCACCGGCTTCACGTCGTTCGAATTATCACGGCCTTTGACGAAGCGCGCGCATCGATCGGAGGCAATGCCAAAGGGGCTAAGAAACGCAAAACGAGCGACGATGAAGAAGAGGCACTGGAAAACTTCGTTTTATCAGCCGGCGCGACGGATGTTCCCATTGAAACACGATGTATCCGCACCACTACCGGGTTGGCCGCATCGGATTTTGTTCAGTCAGTGAAAGCAGACTTGCTCGTGGTGTCGATGCAGAAAAATATTCGCCGACTGCCGAGCAACATCGCCTGGGTCACCGACGTCATTCCCTGTAATCTCTGGGTGATCAGGTAGGTGGATCGCGTTCTCCGAACGCGATGGTATTCTCACCCGCAGAAAGCCGATTTATTTAGCATCGTCTTCGGAGAAGCCATCCACCTTGTCATGAATGACGCGCCTCAATTTCACCCATACGGCCCGCCGCACCTCACGGTTATTTTTCTTACCATCGTCCTACCGTTTGCGCTTGCCGCGGTGGTCTGGCGGACCAAATCACATCGTGTCGAACGAGCGATTATCGCTGCTCTCTCAGCGGTGTTGGTGCTCAATTATGTCGCTTATTTGATTTTTATCCGCAGCCACGGCGTTGTGGATTGGCGGCAAATGTTGCCGTTGCAAATGTGCGACTGGGGAATGGTGGTTGTGATTGTAGCGATGTGGACGGGAAAGCAGCGATGGTTCGAGGTGGCATATTTCTGGGGCATTGGCGGCACGGTACAGGCTGTGCTCACGCCGAACCTGCGGTTCGGTTTCCCGGATTGGCGGTTTATCAGCTTTTTCACTTCTCACTGTGGAATCATCATCGGCGTAGTTTTTCTGATGCTGAAGCGGCGACACCGGCCATATCCCATGTCGATCGTCCGCGTCTTTCTCTGGTCGGAATTTTATTTTTTGGTCACATTTATTGCCGATGAACTGACTGGTTTTAACTATGGATTTCTGCTGCACAAACCGGAAGCGTTTTCCGTTTTGAATTTTCTCTCCGATTCTCGGCCGCTTTATCTTTTGCAGATGCACGGTCTTGCCCTGACTTTTTTCCTGGGCCTCTATGCGCCATTCGCGATTGTCGATCTTGTGAAAGCCGGGCGGTCGACGGGCGGTTCAACTAAACCGCGTCTGCCTGAGGTGCGGGGAATGCCGAGGAGCGGCGATTGACCTCAATCGCTTGCATCGCGAGAGTCAGTGCGATCAATGAACGCCAAACCCCTCAAAGTTGGCAAAGTGACGATTGGTGGCAAACGTCCCGCGTTCATTCTCGGGCCGTGTGTGATTGAGTCGGAAAAGTTTGTTTGGCGCATGGCGGAAAAGATCGCCGAGGTCTGCGCCGCCGAACATGTCGATTTTATTTTCAAAGCGTCATACGATAAGGGGAACCGAACCTCGGTCCGCTCGTTTCGCGGAGTCGATGTACGCAAGGGCTGCGAGATTCTTGCCACCATAGGGCACGACTTGAAAATCGCGGTCACAACAGACGTGCACTCCCCAAGCGAAGCTGCAATCGCTGGCGAGAAGATCGACATGTTGCAAATCCCGGCATTCCTGTGCCGGCAAACCGATCTGCTGCGCGCCGCGGCGGATAGCGGTCGCGCAATTAATGTGAAGAAAGGTCAGTTCCTTGCGCCCTGGGACGTGCGAAACATCGCCGAAAAACTGATCGCCTTCGGCAACGAAAACTTTTGCTTCACTGAGCGTGGCACGACATTTGGTTACAATAATCTCGTGGCTGATATGCGGTCGCTCTACTGGATGCGCGAAGCGGGTTATCGCGTCATCTTTGACGCGACGCATTCCGTTCAACGGCCGGGCGGGGCGGGCGATTCTACTTCAGGGGATGGAGTCGTGGCGCCAATTCTGGCCCGCGCCGCGATGGCTGCAGGATGCGACGGAATCTTTATGGAGGTACACGAAAATCCGGCGCACGCGTTGTCGGATGGACCAAGCCAGATTCCGCTAAAAGATTTGCCGAAGCACCTGCGCATGTTAAAGGCTATTCATGCTGCTGTGTCGTAGCGGCCGCTGCGCATCGCGCGGCTGGCTGGTTTGGTCATTGTCAATATTGTTGCCGGTATTGATATCGGCGGCACAGGTCTCCGCTCAATCCAAAGCTCACAAAAAGAAGCAGGCTCGTGCTACAGCCAGTCCCTCCGGTTCTCCGGGCGAGCAGAGTCTGGCTAATATTCCGCTGCCAATCGGCCACGAAGCGAAAGGTCTTGTGTTACCGGATTTCGACGGCGAAGGCCATCTACGGGGAAGATTTGAAGCGGGAATGGCGCGACGGATTGATGAAGGACACGTCGGCTTTGAACATCTTAAAATCACGACCTACACACCGGAGAACCAACCCGATCTCCAGATCGACATGCACACGTCGGTCCTTGACTTGAAGACCCGCATCCTGAGTTCGCAAGAGCGCACAACAATTCAGCGCGCAGATTTCAATATCGTCGGCGATTCTGTCCAGTTCGACCCGGATACGAGGACCGGCCGATTGATCGGCAACGTAAAAATGGTAATCACTGACCGATCGCATTTGGAAGAAAAACCAGACACGAACGAATGAAAAAATTGGCGGTGTGCATTTTGTTTATCGCTAGTGCCACGACGCCGCACTCGCACGGACAGGTCGCCGCAGCGCCAGTCGCTTCTCCTGCGCGCGCAAAGAAGGCGGAAAAAGCAGCTGCCGAAAAAGAAAATAAACCGCCAGCGACTAAATCAGCTAATCTCTTTGCGACTGGCCTGCAATCTAACGAACCAACCACAACGGAAATCTACGCAGATGAAGCGTTTTTTGATTCAACAAAGAACATGGGCATCTTTAGCGGCCGAGTGAAGGTAACCGATCCGCGTTTCAATCTTCAATCCGACAAGTTGACCGTGTTTATTACAAAGGGACAAAATCAGGGCCTGGAGAAAGCTATTGCCGAAGGTAACGTCGGATTGGTTCGCGACCGCCCCGATCCGAGCGGCGGTCCGCCTACCCGCGCAGTCGGTCGTGCTGACAAAGCTGTCTATACCGCCGCGACCGGCAATGTTGAATTGACGGGAACGCCGCGTGTGCAGGAAGGATTAAACATGCACTTGGCGACCAGCCCCGATACCGTCATGATCATCAACCAGAATAGCCAACTGACGACGCACGGCCCGAGTCGCACCGAGATTCGGCAGCAACTGAAGGAAGAAAAGAAGGCCGAAGCGAGTCCTTTACCTTCTCCGAGTCTAAGTCCACCACCGTTGCCAAAACCATGATCAGCCAAACTGCGCCTGTCTCAGCTCCGAAAGTCACTTCGCCGCCGGCAGCAAAGAAAGAAAATGTCCTAATCACTGAGGATTTGGTGAAGATCTATGGTGGCCGGGCCGTCGTGGACGGCATTAACATGCATGTTCGCGCGGGCGAGATCGTCGGACTGCTCGGACCGAATGGCGCAGGCAAAACGACCAGTTTTTACATGATCGTCGGTCTGGTCAGGCCAAACAGTGGCCGCGTGATTTTTTCCGATACCGATGTGACGGACTATCCGATGTACAAACGCGCGAGACTCGGCATGGGTTATTTGCCTCAGGAAGAATCCATTTTTCGCAAGATGACTGTTGAGCAAAACATCATGGCGATTTTGGAGACGCTGCCCCTGAGCAAAGCAGAACGGCGCAATCGTTGCGATCAGTTGCTGCACCAGTTCGGCATTGAGCGAATCGCGAAGAACATTGCGCTCACATTGAGCGGCGGTGAGAAACGGCGCCTAACCATTGCGCGTTCGCTAGTGACGAAACCGAAATTATTAATGCTCGATGAGCCTTTCAGCGGCGTAGATCCAATTGCCGTTTATGACGTTCAACAGATTATCGTAAACCTCCGCAAATTAGGCCTTGCCATCATGATTACCGACCACAATGTGCGCGAGACGTTGGCGATCGTGGATCGCGCCTATTTGATTTATGACGGCCGGGTCGAAAGCGAAGGCACGAAAGATTTTCTCATCAACGATCCCATCAGTCGCCAGCTTTATCTTGGCGAGCGATTCAAGATGTAGGCGTGCGCTGTTTCGATTTGGAGCGCAAATGAACGGACAACCACGCGCAAAAACTCAAGATCGGATCGGCATGATCGATGTGATCGCGCAGGACACGAAGACGGGCGAAGTCGTGCTGCGAATGGACGAACTCGATCCGTGGGATGGTTCGGACGAGCGATTGCTCGCGTTGCAGGAGCGCTTCAACGCCTATGTTTCATTCCTGCTCGACGGCGAGATGGCAAGCGAACATCCGGAGCTTGTCGGGAAACCGGCGCGGATTGAGTTGCGCTGTGCACAGATGCCCAATACGCGCGCACTCGAATTGCTCGGCATGATTCACGATCAGCTCGCGTTTCAGGAAATAAAACTGGAAGTCATCGTAAGCGAAGCACCGTTGTAGCCGCTGTTCTGAATGTGCGGGGAACGGATGTTCGCGACTGGCTCGTTTCAGCCGTTCATGGGCAGCTTCTCTGATTAATAGTTCTCGCGGCCGTGCGACCGTGTGAGATCGATTACAGGGCCGATGGGGACGATTCGCGTCGGATTAATTTCGGTGTGCGTCATGTAGTAATGCCGCTTGATGTGATCGAAGTTCACGGTGTCCGAGATTCCGGGCTGTTGGTACAAGTCCATCAAATACCCTTGCAGGTTCGGGTAATCGATAATGCGGCGCAGATTGCATTTGAAATGGCCGTGATAAACGGCGTCGAACCGCACGAGCGTGCAGAAAAATCGCCAGTCCGCTTCGACGATGCGATTATCGAATAAGTAGCGGCTCGTCGATAAGCGCTTCTCCAACTGATCGAGCGCTTCAAAAAGCTTCCGGCAGGCAATCTCGTACGGTCGCTGGCGCGTTGCGAAGCCGGCCTTGTAAACGCCGTTGTTTACGTTGTTGTAAAGAAAATCGCATAGCTTCGCATTCTCGGCTTCGATCTCTTTCGGGAAAAGATCGACATCTTTGTTTTCGGCGAAGTCATTAAACACATCGTTGAACATGCGGCAGATATCGTCCTCGCAATTGTTCACGATCCTTTTCGTTTCCTTGTCCCAAAGCACAGGCACGGTGACGCGCTGGTCGAAGTTTGGATCGGTTGCTTTGTAGGCCTCGCTCAAAAATTTAAAGCCATTGACCGGATCGGTTGATTCAAACCGCGCGCCCGGCGGAATCTTGCCGGACGGATCGCGGAACGCCCAACCCTGGTCGTCCCGGATAGGATCAACAATTGTCATGCCGATCGAGTTTTCGAGCCCCTTTAACTTGCGAAAAATGACCGTGCGACTCGCCCACGGACACGCCAGCGAAACATAAAGATGATAACGCCCCGCGGCGGAAGCATAAGGTGTCGATCCGTCATTCGAGATCCATTCGCGGAAGGCGTCTTCCTGCCGTTGAAATTCGCCGGACTCGGTTTGTTCAGCTGGAAATTGTGCATTCATAACTTGGCGAAAATACAAACTAGGAGGTCAGATCGGCCTCTGTGCCGTGTTCATTCCTCCAAGCCGATCCTTTTCAGCAGCGCAATGAAGCGAGGTTGCAAGCGAAGAGCATCCCAAGTCGCATCAACCTTCAGTTCTGGTAGCCAGGGAGTATGTTCTTGAGCAGCCTTTTCGAGCCAATCCAAAGCTTCGGAATCTGACCCGGCAGCCGCATAGTGCAGGGCGATCTGCAGCGCCGATTGGTACTTTCCCTGCGCGAGGCGTTTCTGCATTAGTTCGCTCTCCTTCCGCAGATAAGCTGAAAGCCCGGCAGTTTCGTAGGCTTTCCGCATTTCCGCCATTTCTTCGGCATTAAATACGCCATTTAAAGTGTTGGTCTTATCGAAAGCGCTAAAAGCCTCAGCGGACTTGTTAAGCTTCCACAAAATCTGGCCGAGGAAATCGTAGGCTAGGCTGTTACTCGGGTCCATGGGGACTGTTTGCTCGAGCTGGTTTGCTGCCATCTCGAATTGTCGCTCGAACCAAAACTTGACCCCGACATCGAAACTGATCCGAACAGATAGCGGGTCGAATTTCCTGGCACTTTCAATCTGCTCCATAGCTTCCGGGTAACGCGCCATCGCGAGAAGAAATTCCGCAAACCAGAGCCGCGCGGTCGCCGAGCTTGGGTTAAGCGAACAGCCTCACTGAATTCACGGTCCGCTTTTTTAAAAAGCCATTCGTATTCGTAATAAACGAAACCCAATGCCGTGTGGGCTTCAGCCAATTCGGAATCAAGTTCCAACGCCTTTTGAGCAGCCCTCTTCGCTTCGGGAAAAGCCTCTTTAGGTGGAAGGTAATTCCAGTAGCCACGCATGTTGTACGCTTCGGCTAAACCGGCATAGGCAAGGGCGAATGACGGATCCAATGTTATCGCGCGCCTGAAGTGCTCCACGCTGTTGGTGAAACCGGCTTCGGTAAACTTGTTCAGTTCAAAACGGCCCAGCAAATAAAGCTCGTAGGCCTTCAAGTTCTCGGTCGGTTTCTTGGCGAGTCGCTGTGTTTCTTCGATACCGAGTTGGATTTTCAGTGCGTCGACGACGCGGCGAGAAATGTCGCTCCGGATCGCAAAGATGTCGGTCATTTCCTGATCATAAGTCGCTGCCCACAAGTGAAAGCCGTCGGCTACATTGCTCAGCTGCGCGCTGATGCGAAGTTTGTTGCCGGCCTTGCTCACGCTGCCTTCAAGTACCGTGGCCACATTGAGTTGTTCACCAATCTTGCGAATATCTTCGGTCTTACCTTTGAAAACGAAAGAAGAAGTACGGGCTGGCACGCGCAGCGCTTTGATTTGAGCAAGGCCGTGGATAGATCTTCCGTGATGCCATCACTGAGATATTCATTCTCTTTGTCAGAGCTCATGTTGACGAAGGGCAGGACCGCAACAGATTTTATCCCCGGCGGGACAGGAGGCATGGTTGCCGATCTTTTCGAATGTGTCGCCAAAATCCAGACGCCGCCTAGCGCAAACAGAGCCGCGACTGCCATCGCGAAACCAATCGGAAACTTACTACGCTGCCGCGGGTCTGCCGCGGCGTCGCGCCGCTCTTTCTCCCACGGCAGCACGATGCGAAACACGTCCATCGGAATATGGATGTTTTTCAGCTCTGTCGGTGCCAGCTTCTTAAGCGGGGCATCAAGCGCACTGCGAATCTGTCGTTCCACGTCCATTGAGACGCAAATACCGCCATCGCGCGCGAGCGTCTGAATGCGTGAAGCGATATTAACGCCGTCGCCATAAACATCATTTTCGCGATGGACCACGTCGCCGATGTGAATGCCCACTCGGATTTCGATTCGCCGCTCGCTTGGCACATCATGGTTGCGTTTTGCGAGTATGCGCTGGATTTCAATAGCGCACTGGGCCGCTTCCAATGCGCTGTGAAATTCCACTAGGAACGCATCGCCGATCGTTTTGATCTCGGTGCCATTGAATCGGGGAAGAATGCCGCGAATGATTTCGCGATGTTCCTCGAGCAAGTCAAGCGCGAGTGCTTCGTCGCGCTGAGTGAGCGCGCTGTAACCGACCATGTCGGTGAACATGATGGCGGCAAGCCGACGGTGTTCAGTTGAGGCGTTCACGGCATGGCAGATTAAGAAGTAGAAAGAAGGCGGAAATCAGATTATCTAAAATTTCAGATGAGAACAGCGGCCGCTACAAATAACTCGGTCAGCGTTTATCTTGAGCACCGCCGCCAGTGAGTTAACCCAAACGCGATCGATCCATTCCCGAACCGCATCTTCCTGTCTTTAAAACTCGCCGGACTAGGTTTGCTCGGTTGGAAATTGCGCTTTCATTTAACCACAGATGGCCATGAATAAACACGAACGCCTAAAACAACAATTTATTCGTGCCTATTGATGGCGGATCTGGCCGCTCCGTTGACAGCGAAAACTGCCAATGGTACCGTCGCGCAAATTTACGTGGAAGTCCGCAAAAAGCGGGCGGCAACGCGATTGACGAGAGATTTGCATACATCGTTGAACAGTCAGGTTTTGGTGCTGAACCGCCTCTGGCAGGCGGTGAACATCTGCACGGCGCGCCGCGCCTTTGCGCTGGTATATGCGGGTCACGCCCACATTGTTTCATCCGATCAGGCGAACAATTTCATGACGCACGATTTCGAAAGCTGGCGCGACTTGTCGGCGAACGCGCCCGACCATGAAGTGGTCACGACGATTTCGTTCAAGATTCGTGTGCCACGCGTGATTGTGCTTTTAGTTTTTGATCGGCTTCCGAAAAAGGAGGTAAAGTTTACGCGTCACAACGTTTTCGAACGCGACAAGAACACCTGCCAGTACTGTGGAGAAGTTTTTGAACGTAGCGACCTCAATCTCGATCACGTGGTGCCGCGCGATCGCGGCGGGATGACGACCTGGGAAAACGTGGTCTGCTCGTGTATCGCCTGTAATACACGGAAGGGCAACCGGCTTCCGCGAGAAGCCCACATGAGCCTGATCCGCAAACCGAAGCGGCCCAAATGGCGCCCGTTTGTCCAGATCACTTTTTCCGCGCCGCAGCACGATCTCTGGAAGCATTTTGTCGATCTTGCGTACTGGAACGTTGAATTGAGCGATTAGCATCGCTCAAGAAGTGACGGCTGCCCAACGGCGTCGTTCCTTGTTATCGCTTCAACGCATCCAAAATTGGCTGCGGATAGACGCCGAGCCAGATTGTCGCGGCGATTAACGCGCCAATCGCGATGCGCGAAAGGGTGCTGACTGAAATGTTGTCGATCTTCGCAGCAGGCTGCCAATACATGGCGCGAACGACTTTCAAATAGTAGTAAAAGCCGCAGCCGACAGTGATCACGCCGATAACGACCAGCGCGATCTGGCGCTGCAAAATTGCGGCGTAGAAGATAAAAAACTTCCCCAAAAAGCCGGCGGTGAATGGCACACCAGCGAGCGACACCATCCCGATTAACATAGCGAAGGCGAGGAAAGGCGAGCGCTTTGCCAAGCCGTCGAAATCGGCGATCTGTTCACCCGTTTGTTGCGCCACAATGACGAGAACGGCAAAGCTAAGGTGTGTCATGAGCAGGTAAGCCACCAGATAAAAAACAACTGCGTTACTATCCAAACAGACAACTCCGATGAGTAAATAACCTGTGTGCGCAATGCTGGAGTACGCGAGGAGCCGTTTTAAATTTCCCTGTGGCAGGGCGGCCAGGTTTCCGTAGATCAAAGTCAATAATGCAATTAAAACGAGCAATCGTTGCATTTGCGGAAGCGTCGCGAATGGACGCAGCACCCGCAGCAGCACGACGAAACCGGCCGCCTTCGAGCCGACCGAGAGATACGCAGTGACCGGCGTGGGCGCGCCTTGGTAAACATCCGGCACCCAGATTTGAAATGGCACGGCCGCAATTTTGAAACCGAGGGCGACAAGAACGAGCACCATTCCTAAGAGCGTTGCGCTTTGATCTGTATTCGGAGTAGCCAATGCCTCCGTGATTCGCTGCAAGTTTGTCTGGCCTGTTACCCCGAAAATCCAGGCGATTCCGTACACAAGAAACGCTGTGGAAAGCGCACTCAATACCAGGTATTTCACGCCGGCTTCGAGCGTGACGGGATTTTTTCTTGTAAAACTGACTAGGACGTAAAACGAAATCGTCACCAGCTCGAGCGAGACGAAGATGAAGATGAAATCGATGGCCGAGACCAGATACATCAGGCCGGCACATGTGAAAATTGGCACCGTGAAAAACTCGCCCAATCCATCGTGTGCACCGGGAAAGGAACTGCGCACCGCTGGCGCATAATCGATCATCATGATGAGCACGAGTATCGTGGTCAGTAGTGCGAATTGTTTGAAGAAGACCGACAACCGATCAGCCGTGTAAAAATTCCAGAAACCGGTCGCTTGATTAGGCGATGGGGCTGGAGCGACGAAGAAGGTCGCGACAAGAACGGCCGCCAGACCGGCGATTGCGGCGAAAGCCAAAATCCGCTTGTCGATCTTCGTGGCGAAGGCCTCGAACATCAGGATCACCATCCCGAGCACTAGGACGCCGACCTCAAGTAGTGGCGCTGTGATCACGATTATTTGTTCGCGGTGAGATAAGTGCGAAAGGCAGGCGTGGTCATTCGCACAAAGGATTGGGGAAAAAATCCGTAGCAGAGCAGCGCGCCGACCAATAGCGTCACGGGTACGCGCAAGGCGGACCGCAGATCGACAAGTCCAGTCCAGCGCTCATTCAGCGCGCCCATGAAGACTTTCCGGTAGGCGCGCAGCATATAGACAGTCGAGATCACCATGCCCCACAGCGCTAGCACGGTTGCAATTTGAAAAATATGAAAGCGGCCGATTTCCCAGCCGTTCTTGAACGCGCCGAAAAAGATCATGATTTCGCCGGCAAAATTTGCGAAGCCTGGAAGACCGATCGCAGCAAATGCGCCGAGACCAAAAGCGAGCCCGGCGAAAGGCATCACTTTCGCAAGGCCGCCCAATTCTTCGAAAACCAAGGTGCCGGTTCGCTTGCGCAATTCGCCTGCGAGCGCAAACAGCAACGCGATCGAAAGGCCGTGGGCGAACATTAACACAACAGCACCGGTTACGCCTAGGATGCTAGCACTGGCGATCCCGAGAAAAATGTAGCCTATGTGCATCACGCTCGAATAACCGAGCATCCAATCGAGCCGTTTTTGGGCGATCGTGACTAGCCCCACATAAATGATGTTCCCGAGCAGTAACAGCACGAGCAGATTCGTCCAATGTCGCGCGCCTTCTGGAAGCAGCGGAATGGCCAGGCGTAACAAACCGTAGAGACCGAATTTTTTTAGGATTCCAGCGTGCAGCATTGCCGCCGGCGCCGGAGCGGCGGCGTACGCTTCCGGCGCCCACGTGTGAAACGGGAAGAGCGAAGTCAGAATTCCGAAGCCGATGAGCAGCAGAAGATAGATATGGCGTTGTGCGTCTCCTGAGATTTGCCCGAGGCTGGCTGCGGCCTTTAATGCGCGAATGTCGAAGCTGCGTGATGCCGTCGGAACGCTTTGATAAAGTAAGATCAGGCCGAGCAGCAAGATAAAACTTCCGATCGCCAGATAGATCGTGATTTTCCAGGCCGCTGCGACCCGATTTCCGCCGCCCCAGATTCCGATCAACAAGAAAGTCGGAATGAGTGCGAGCTCGTGAAACGCATAAAAGAAAAATAAATCAAGCGAAGCGAATGCTCCGATTGCGCCGCCCGAGATGAAGAGAAGACAAGCGTAGAAAGCATTCTGGTACTTGTCGATTTTGCCTGCGAACCAGACCGCCGCCACCGTGACGATTGCCGCGAGCAGGACGAGCGCCAGACTCAAGCCGTCAATGCCGGTTGTGAAACTAAGATGCCACTCGGAAGATATGGGAAACGACGTGACCTCCTGAAAATCGTGCTGCTCGGGTGAGAACGAAGCGAGGAGAAGTAACGTCGCGCCCAGCGTCAGCACCGATGCAGCTACAGCCATCTTGCGCGCCGGCGCACCAATCATGATTAGGATTGCTGCAACGATAGGGCAGAAAATGACGAACAAAACCATTAGTGGAAAACGGCGAAATAAATGAGCGCGACGATTCCCAGGCCGAAGAGGAACAGATAGGCTTGCAGATTTCCAATTTGGATCAGGCGCAAAAGCGCACCGATTCCCAAGGTGCCGCGACCGCTTCCACTGACTGCGCCCGCGTCGATGATCCATCGATCAAAAAAAGCAAAGACGCCTGCGAGCAGTTCCTGCGTCCAGTAAATCAACCAGCGGTAGAACTCATCGAAATAAAATTTGTGGCGCAACAGCTGGAGATCCAGCGGTTCGCTCGCCCGGTTGCGATAGAGTACAATTGCCAGTCCACTTCCCAGGATCAACGCGACGATCGCAACCGCGGGAACAAACACGGCAACTTCTTTTTCGATTGGGAGTGCAAGGAATCTGCGGGCGAAGAATGCAAATCCACCCAGCGTTGCCAGAAGTGCGAGTACGATTAACGGCCCTGTCATCACCGCTGGTGATTCGCGGCTTTCACGTGCAACTTCGCTGCGCGGTTTGCCAAAAAAAACTATTACGAGCAAGCGGATAACATAAAAGGCAGTCAAAAACGCCGTGAACAATCCCACGGCGAAGATTGGCACGTTCCGCTGGTAGGCGAGCGCAAGAATCGCATCTTTGCTGAAAAATCCACTGAAGGGCGGGCATCCGATTAACGCAAGCGCGCCAACGACGAAGGTTACAAATGTGATCGGGAGCTTTTGCGAAAGACCGCCCATTTTCCAGATGTTCTGTTCGTGATGGAGCATCACGATGACGGAACCGGCCGCGAGGAAGAGGAGCGCTTTGAAGAATGCGTGAGTAAAAAGGTGGAACATCGACGCGTCATTTGAAGCGAGGCCGACAGCCATCACCATGTAACCGAGTTGCGATAGCGTGGAGTAGGCCAGGATGCGTTTGATGTCGTTTTGTTGAGTCGCGATCAACGCGGCGAGGACAGCGGTAATCGTGCCGATCCACGCAATGACCAAAAGCGCAGTCTGCGACGTCTGTATGACAAAGGCAACACGGACTAGCATGTAAACGCCGGCTGCGACCATCGTAGCGGCGTGAATCAAAGCGGAAATTGGCGTGGGACCCTCCATCGCGTCCGGCAACCAAACATGCAGCGGAAACTGAGCCGATTTGCCGACCGCACCGCAGAAAATCAACAGGGCGACAACTGTCAGGAACGTCGGATGACTCGTTAACATCGACATTCGCGGAGTAATCTCGGCAAAGACGATTGAACCCGTCGCCATCCAAAGCATCAGAATTCCAATCATGAATCCGAAATCGCCGATGCGCGTGGTGATGAATGCTTTTTTAGCCGCAGCCGCAGCCGCATCACGGTAGAACCAGTGACCGATCAGCACGTAGGAGGTAAAACCGACCAGTTCCCAGAACATGAACAACATCACGAAATTGTTCGCCACAACGATTCCGAGCATTGCGAACATGAAGAGCGACAGCGCCCCGAAATAGCGGGACTTGCCTTCGTCGTCCCGCATATAGCCGAGCGAATAGATGTGGATGACTGCTCCAACGCCCGAGACGAGAACGAGCATCATCTTGCTCAACTGATCCTGTGTAAGACCGAACGGGACCTTGAGAGCACCTGCGACGTCGATCCAGCCAAACTGTGGCGCTGAAATGTCCGCTCGCGCGAAGACCAAACAACTGCAAATAAAGCTTAGCAGTACTGCCATGATCGAAATAAAGCTGCTCAACGCTTTCCATCGCAGCGCGAAGAGAGTGATACAGGCTGCGCTACACAGCGGCGCCAGTAGAACAATCCACGGTAAGATTGAACTCATTGGATTTGCGGCTCAAAACTTTAGCTCGCTGATGTCCTTCACGTCTGTTGTTTGGCGCGCCCGAAAGAGAGCAACGAGGATCGCGAGTCCCACGGCAACTTCAGCGGCGGCGACGGTGATGATGAAAAAGACGAACACCTGGGCGTTGTAATTTGGCAAGCCAGCCGGGCTGACCCTGAATCGAGAGAAAGCGACAAGGGATAAGTTTGCCGCGTTCAGCATCAGCTCCAGCGACATGAGAATGATGATAAGATTGCGGCGCAGCATCACGCCGGCGAAACCGATCGCGAAAAGAATGCCGCTGACAATCAGATAATCGCCGAGCGTGATCATGCTTATCGAGGCTCGCGTTTGCTTAAGAGGACCACACCGATGGTCGCCACGAGCACCAGAACGCCAACGATCTGGAACGGCAGATTGTAATTGCTGAAAAGCAGCGCGCCGATGTTCCAGACATCGTCAGTTGTCGATCTTGCAAGCGACGGAAAAGTTTGCCGTGCGGCTTGGAAGTGCCCGATCACAGAGAAAATCTGGATGACCAAGATGAGGGCGACGACGATTCCGCCTGTGGCAGCCAGCCAATTGATCCGGCGCCCTTCCTCGGCCCGCAAGTTGAGCAGCATGATGATGAAAAGGAAAAGCACCATCACCGCGCCTGCGTAAACCAGCACCTGAATGATTCCAACAAAGTAGGCGTCGAGCGACATGAACAGCGCGGCGAGACCAAGGAACGAAACGACAAGGCTGAGCGCGCTTGCGACCGGATTGCGATTGAGAACGACGGCCGCGCCGAAAACCAGCATCAATGACGCGAAAAGCCAGAACAGGAATGGAGGCATGATCAATTACGGATTGCGGAAGGAAAGGCGACCGAAGAATCGGCAATTAACAACCCGCTCACTTTTTTTCGTTCCATTTCAACACCACGCCGTGCATTACGCCGCCGATCTCAAGGAGTTTCTCCTTGTGATGCACCATATCCGCGCGCGTAAATCCAGTGATCGTGTAATCTTTGCGCAGAAAAATCGCCTGCTCGGGACAAACCTCTTCACACATGCCGCAAAAAATGCAGCGGATCATGTCGATATCGAATTCTTCTGGATATTTTTCGACTTTGGCGAAGCGATCAGTTGAAGGGATTTCCCCGGGAACAATTTTAATCGCGCGTGGTGGACAAATGAATTCGCAGAGCTGACACGCCACGCAGCGCACCCGGCCGTCGGCGTCGCGCACAAGTGCCGGCGCACCGCGATAATGATCCGGCAGGCTGCTGTCCCATTTCTGCTCGGGATATTGCATCGTGACCTTGGTTCGCCCGAGCAGCATGTTCTTGAAATGTTTGATGGTAATGGCAAGCCCTGCGACGATGGCGGGCAAATAAAGGCGCTCGCGCCAGTTAAGTTTCGGTCGTGGAACAGTAATGGCCATACACTTGTGCCTTGCCCGCTTGTCGTGACTCTAGCCGAGCCAAGGTAAATGCTCCATCTCCAAACAGGATTTACAGGATTAAATCGATTGCAAGACCAGAGAAAGGTAAACTGATTACCGATTCTCGATGTCCTCGTCCCCTTTCGAAATGGTTGTGTCGGTGGTTGCGGCCGATATCGACCAACAAAATCACGTTAATAACACCGTTTACGTACGTTGGGTTCAGGATGTTGCCACGGCGCATTGGCGAGCAATCGCCGGGCCTGAAGCTCAGAAAATGATCCGCTGGGTTGTGTTGCGACACGAGATCGATTACAAGGCGCCGGCGACGCTAGGCGACGAAATTATCCTTCGCACTTGGGTAGGCAAAGCCACTCGGCTTACCTTCGAACGCTTTACCGAAATCCGGCGCAAAAGCGATCGCCGGCCTTTGTCTCAAGCGCGCACGCTCTGGTGTCCCGTCAATGCCAGAACTGGCCGTCCCATGCGCGTGCCTATGGAAGTGCGCGCGCAATTTTCCACCTGAACTCCGTGGCATGCGGCAACTTCGCGACAAAGATACGACGGGAGGTGGAGAGCAGAGTGTCCACAATTGAGCTTTTGAACGATTAATGAATTAAGAATGAGATCCGCAAATCATAATCAAAACTTGTGAAAGTAAGAGGGCAACATTTTCGGACGATCTGGCTTACGCCGGAAGATCAATGTGTCGTACAGCTGATCGACCAGCGATTTTTGCCACACCGTTTCGTGATTGAGGAAGTCCGCACGGTCGAGCAGATGGCGGCAGCAATTCGCGAGATGCACGTTCGCGGAGCAGGCCTGATTGGTGCGAGCGCCGGATACGGGATGTATCTGGCGGCAATTGAGGCTGCGGCGCCGCGTCCTGCAATTCCGGAGTTTGATGAGGACCTTGCCAGCGCGGCGGCGCAACTAAACGCAGCGAGACCGACAGCAGTTAATCTTTCCTGGGCGGTCGAGCGCCAGCTAAAGAATATTGCTGATGGAAAAACCGTGGACGAGAAGGTCGCGCTTGCTTTGCGCACAGCCAAACTGATTGCCGATGAAGATGCGGAGCATTGCCGGATGATTGGGCAGCATGGGTTGAATCTCTTGCGACAGATTGCTCGAAAGAAGGCGGGAAAGCTGGTCAACGTGTTCACACATTGCAACGCGGGATGGCTCGCTTTTGTTGATTACGGTTCAGCTACCGCACCGATTTATGCCGCGCACGATAGCAGAGTGCCGGTCCACGTGTGGGTGGCTGAGACGAGACCGAGGAATCAGGGTTCAAAACTCACTGCCTGGGAGTTAGGCGAGCACGGCGTGCCGCATACGGTGATCGCTGACAGCGCGGCAGGGCATTTGATGCAACATGGCGAAGTGGATCTCGTGTTGGTCGGAACCGATCGCACGACTTACACGGGAGATGTTGCAAACAAGATTGGGACGTATCTGAAGGCGCTGGCGGCGAAAGATAATAATGTTCCTTTCTATGTTGCGCTGCCTTCGTCTTCGATTGATTGGAGGATGCGGGACGGATTGAAGGAAATCCCAATCGAAGAGCGGGCGGCGGGAGAAGTGAAGTGCGCTGACGGATTGCTAGAGGGACGACAAGTGGAAGTGTGCGTTGCGCCTGAGGGAAGTCGAGCTGCAAACTACGGTTTCGATGTTACGCCGCGACGGTTGATAACCGGATTGATTACTGAGCGAGGCGTGTGTGAAGCCAACGAGAAAAGCATCCGCGCGCTTTTCCCTGAGCACGCGCCGTGAGCAAATACGTAAAGTTCAAGTGTGAGCCCGCGCCTAACGAGATCGCCTTGTTCGACGGGTTCGCCGAATTAAATGCATGCCGGCGGAAACTTCTGCACCTTCAACTCATCGGCGTTGATTCAAGTGGCGTTGGATTCGGCAACCTGAGCGTTAGAGATGGGACGACCAATAATTTTTATATCACTGGTTCGGCGACCGGCGGAATACCAGAACTGGAGGTGGCAGATTGCGCAAGAGTCGTCGCTTACGATTTTGAAAGGAACTGGCTCCAATACGAAGGGACTGCGATTCCTTCTTCTGAATCGTTGACGCACGCTGCAATTTACGAATCCGATGCAAAGGCCGGTGCGATTATTCATTGCCACGACCCGAAATTGTGGGGAGCCCTTTTAAATCAGGTTCCAACGAGCTCGAAAGCGGGTGAGTACGGCACACCGGAGATGGCGTACGAAATAACGCGGCTCTTCAAGGTTACCGAGCTGCGAAACAGAAAAATTCTTATCATGGCGGGACATGAAGGAGGCATCGTAATTTTTGGGAAAAATCTCGACGAGGCGTTCGGCGTTCTGATGCGTGAGCGGCGCTAAGGGGATTTGACTCGCTCGTTTTCAGCTCGCAATGGCACCACAGAAGAGCATCTTGCATCCGCGACGCTTTTCGTAACATAATTCTCGCGTGATGGGCGACGAATCTCTGGAACTGAAGCAAGCGCGCGGCGTAACCCGTCGAAAGTTTCTTGGCACAGCCGTGGCAAGCGGAGCGGCGCTTTTGGTGGGGAAATCCGATGTAATCTTCGGAGCTGACTCATCAACGACATCGAAAATGGCTTCAAATCCGACTTTTACGTTAGGCGGCGATCTCACGGTCAATCGACTCGGCTTTGGCGCAATGCGCATCACCGGTGAACGGATTTGGGGTTGGCCGCCTGACCGGCAGAACGCCCTCAAAGTTCTCAGACGCGCGGTCGAGCTGGGCGTCAACTTAATCGATACCGCCGACGCCTATGGCCCAGACACAAGCGAACTACTAATTGCGGAGGCGCTATATCGTTATCCCAAGGGACTCGTCGTCGCGACAAAAGGCGGTTTGACCCGGCCGGGGCCCGGTCAATGGGTGCCAAACTGTCGCCCAGAACATCTAAAGCAGGCTCTCGAAGGAAGTCTAAAACGGCTACGGCTAGAGCGGATCGATTTGTATCAATTGCACACAGTCGATCGGAAAGTGCCCTTGGAGCAATCGCTCGGCGCGCTCAAGGAAATGCAGGATGCCGGCAAGATTCGACACGTGGGATTATCGAACGTTAGTACAGACGAAATCGTGCGCGCCCGTAAGGTTCTTCCGATAGTAAGCGTGCAAAATGAGTACAATATTGAGGACCGAAAATCGGAAAGGGTTTTGGTCTATTGCGAGAAGGAGAACATTGGCTTTCTGCCTTGGTTTCCTATCGGAGGAGGCAGAGGTTTGAAACCTGAAAACCCGCTAAATGCTGCGGCAAAGGCTCACGGCGTGAGCGTGGTTCAAGTCGCGCTCGCGTGGCTTTTGGAGCGATCGCCTGTGATGTTGCCAATTCCTGGCACATCCTCCGTTCCCCACTTGGAAGAAAATATCGCTGCCGCAAAGCTCAAGCTAACTCCCGAAGAGTGGAAAGCAATTGACGCCTTGGCGGGGTAAAGCTGGCAATCAAAATTACAATCCGCCTTAGACGGGCGGCCGTGCAATTGGTCGTTCCATGCACGTGGCTTAAAGCGTAGGAGTAGGAGTAGGAGTCGGAGTAACAGTAGCAGTTGCGGTCGGTGTAGGAGTGGGAGTGACAATCACCACTGTGGAAGTAGCTGTGCCTTGATTGGGCTCCTTTCTATATGTTATGAAGAGCGTTGCACCCATTACGGGGGCAATCATTACTTGAGCTGGTCCTGCTATTGTCACTCGGTTGATAATTTCTGGTGGGTTTTGCGAAACGCTCCCGGTGCTCAAGTCGATGCGGCTCGCCGTCAAAACATTGGCGCGCTGATTATTTTCACCCGTTAGTGTCACCGCAACCACGCCGCGATCAACGCCTCCTTCCTGTGTAAAGTTCGTAATCTTAAGAAAGTGATCGTCAGCAACCGTAATGACCACTGGCGAAGTCGTAATGATTTTGCTTTTGAATTCCCCAGCAAAAGAAATGCTTACGGCAGCCAGCAAATAGAAAACAATGAAACATCGGCTTCCCAGGTTCTTCATGAGTCAACACATATACGTAATTTAGGCAGTCGCCAGTTGGAATCGGCGTTTACGGGTACCAAATGTACCGAGAGGTGCCATCGCTAGCTCAACATACGAGGCACTGCACAATGAAAACCTCATGATTCTTTGTTATGCTTTCGGCGAACCGCTCCGTGCTCTGTCCCTCAGCTTGCCGGCATCTTAACTACTAGGAAAGTATGCGAGTATCCAGGCGGCAACGAAGATGTTGACCAGCGCAATCTCAAAAAAGAACAGCCAGCCGAGCCGCATCAGTTGATCGTAGCGAAAACGCGGCAGTGTCCACCGGACCCACATAAAGATGAAAATCATGATGGCGACTTTTGCGAAGAAGACTGCGATGTTGATCACGCCGAAGATCCATCCGCGCGAGCCGTCGGGGATCCCTGGAAAATGCCAGCCGCCGAAAAATAATGTCACGATGACGGCCGAGCCGGTGATCATTGCCGCGTATTCGCCGAGGAAAAAGAGGGCGAACTTCATCGAGCTGTATTCGGTATTATAACCGCCGGCGAGTTCTTGCTCGGCTTCCGGCAGATCGAACGGCAGCCGGTTTGTCTCGGCAAAAATCGCGATCATGAACACTAAGAAGGAAATGATCATGGGAACAGCGAGCACCCATTTCCAAGGGTTCATCCAATCGCCCACAAAAGGCGCAATGAACCAGCCGTGTTCGATCTGGTAACGCACCACGCTGGTGAGCCGCAAATTTCCGACGAGCAGAAAGACGGGAATAACCGCAAGCCCCAGCGAAAGTTCGTATGAAAGCATTTGCGAGCTGGAACGAATGCCGCCGAGGAATGGGTATTTGGAATTCGATGCCCAACCGCCGATCACGATTCCGTAAACTCCAAGTGAGGCGATGGCAAACACGAAAAGAATTCCGACGTTCACATCGGCGATCACCATGGGAACGCCGAACAAAGTGCTGCCAAACGGCACTACCGCGATCGTAATGATGGTCGGCATCACCGCCAGACACGGCGCCAGCCAATAATAAAACGTGTTTACGTTACGCGGCGTGAAATCTTCTTTCAGCAGCAACTTGAACATATCGGCAATTGGCTGGAATAGACCGGCTGGTCCCACGCGATTCGGGCCGAGCCGGTCCTGAATCGCCGCGCTCACCTTGCGCTCGGCATAAACGGCGTAGGAAACCATCGGTAGAATCACCACAAAGAGAATGCCGACGATTTTCAGCAGCGAGGTGATAATGAAAAAAGGATCCATATCAATCTTGCAGTCCTAGTGTGTTCCAACAGCTGCAGCTTTAGGCGCGTCATGGAGCTGTTGCCGGATGGCGCGGCGTGTTGTCTGGATCGCGACGGCTTGCTCGATTTTTTCCTCGTCGCTGGGATGCATCGGCGGTAATTCTTCCATTTGCAAAATGTGCACGCCGAGGTCGCCGATTTTGCTCAGGGTCAACCCGGCGAACTGCGGGACTGTTTCGCTGATGCGACGAAAGACATCATCGATGGAGAGAAGCGAGTCGCCTCCGCCGACTGCCTGAAGCAAATCACGCAAAATCTCCCAATCATCACGCGCATTTCCAGGCGGGCGCACGCCCCGATTCAATCGTTGCAATCGGCCTCTGCCGTTGATCATTGAGCCGCGTTTTTCCGCAAAACCGCACGCGGGCAGAACGACGGTCGCTTTTTCGGTCGCCTCGTTCGACAAAATATTCACCATAATGAATGCAGGGAGCTGCGCGAGCTGCTCGACGGGTATGCCCAAATGCATTGTGTTTTCTTTCAAAATCACCAGCGCTTTGACTTGTCCAGATTTCACAGCATCAGCGATCGCCATAAGTTTTGCGCCCGGCTCGGCCGTCGATCCAAGAATCAAGCGCGCGCCGTTCGTGTTTGGATTACGATCCTCGCTCAGCAAAATGTCGTCGCCGGGCTCGCGGCGTGGGACGATGTCGATCCACTGAACACCTAACGACTTTGCCAGCTGCGACGTTAGCCAAAGTTCCTCGTTCGTCATGCGGCCAGAAGCAATGATGCCAATTTCAGGACCGGAAAATTGTTTTAGCTGGAGCGCCGCCTGTGCGATCGCGCTTGGCCAATCTGTGGGAACCAGTTTTCCTTCGGAACGAATCTGCGGTTCAAGTAATCGTTGATCGGATTGCAGATAATAGAAATTGAGCCGCCCATAATCGCACATCCAGCACGAATTCACGTGATCGTTCTCGCGTGGCGTTTGCCGGTAAATCACGTCCTCACGCGTGCCAATGATGGTATTGCAACCGGTGGCACAACTTGTGCAGATACTCTTTGTTTCTTTGAGGAACCAGACGCGCATTTTGAAACGAAAATCCGTCGAGGTAAGCGCGCCAACGGGACAAATATCTACGGTGTTAAGAGAATAATTATTTTCCAGCCGCTTGCCCGGATGGGCTGTCAGCACGGTGTAACTCCCGCGATCGACGAAGCCGAGCACGTCGTCGTGTGCGATTTCCTGGCAAAAACGGATGCACCGCGAGCAGAGGATGCAGCGTTCATCATCGAGCGTGACCCGCGGCCCGAGCACAACGTTTTTTGGTTTTTTGACTTTGTTCTCGAGAAAACGCGACTTGGAATCCCCGTAATCGACGCTGAATTCCTGCAAGCGGCATTCGCCCGCCTGGTCGCAGATTGGACAATCGAGCGGATGATTGATAAGGAGAAATTCCATCACACCGCGCTGACATTCCTTCACCAGCGGCGAATTGGTGCGAACGGCCATGCCTTCGGCCACATCCTGGGCGCAGGAAATTTGCGGACGCGGCATCCAATTGATAATCGGTTTGCCATCAGCGCCGAGCTCGGGTTTGCGATCTGGGCCGAGCCTCGGGAACCCCATTTCGATCAAACACATCCGGCAATTGCCGGGTGAACTAAGCTTCTTGTGGTAACAATAGCGGGGCACATAGCTCCCAGCTTTCTCGCATGCCTCGATCACGCGCGTGCCCTTAGGAAATTGATGCCACACGCCGTCAACCTGCACGTTAGAGAGCAGAGGCGCGGTGTCTGTTGAGTCGCTCATCAGTAGTTCTTGCTCTTACTCGCAATCGAAAAATGTCGATCAGCGATCACGAGGTTGCATTTTAAATCGTCCCCGCTGTTCCAGCTTTTTCCCAACCGGGGTCACGGGCGAGGGGAGCTATCGAAATCTCGTCCCGCTCAATTAACTCTTCTGGCGTATATTCTGGCGGAAGTGGCGGGGGCACAGGTTTCTGCGCACGGGCCGCAAATTCCTCTGAAAACTTTTCGACAAAACTTTGCGTCGGCCAGGCACACGCCTCACCAAAGGCGCAAATTGTGCGCCCGGCGATATTGTCACCAATGGTCTTGAGTGTTTCCGGATCCTCCACAACTCCCCCGCCGCGCAACATGCGGTCGGTAATTTTCTTCATCCAAAGCGAGCCTTCCCGGCAGGGTGTGCATTGGCCGCAGCTTTCGTGGGCATAGAACTCGTTAATGTTGTTTAATACCCAGACCATGTCGCGGGAATCATCCAACACGATCACGCCGCCGGAACCGGCCATGGAACCCGCCGCTGTGAGCGAATCGAAATCCATCAGGATCTCATCAATCGATATCTCCCGCTCGACTGTCGAGCCGTCAGTTTGTCTCCGCTTGAGCTTAAATCGCTCATCGGCGCGCAACACCTTGGCAGAACTTCCGCCCGGAATAACCGCCTTTAATTTTCGGCCTGGTCGTAATCCGCCGGCCATCTCGTAAATCAACTGACCCATCGTCACCGCACCGACTTCAATTTCAAAGTAGCCTGGTCGCTGGACGTCGCCGCTGACACACACAATCCGCGTTCCCGTATTATTCGGTCGGCCGAGGCGCGCGTATTCCGCGCCGCCCATGGCGATAATGTGTTTTACGTGGCAGAGGGTCTCGACATTGTTCACGATTGTCGGACACATGTAGAGACCAAGCACCGCCGGAAAATAGGGCGGCTTAATTCGCGGGTAACCACGCTTGCCTTCCAAAGATTCGATTAAGCCCGTTTCTTCTCCGCAAATGTAAGCGCCGGCTCCGCGATGAACGTAAATCTCCGTGTCAAATCCGGAGCCGAGAATGTTTTTTCCAACAAAATTGTGTGCACGCGCTTCTTCGATGGCGCGTTCGAGAATTTTCGCGCCCACCGGGAATTCGCCTCGTACGTAGATGTACGCCGTGTGCGCGTTCAACGCGTAACATGAGATTAGAATGCCTTCGAGCAACTGATGCGGATCGTAGTGAACGATGTAGCGGTCCTTAAACGTGCCCGGCTCAGACTCGTCCGCGTTGCAAATCAGATAGACCGGCCGCTTTTCGTCCGGCTTGATAAAGCTCCACTTCAGACCGCAGGAAAATCCTGCCCCGCCGCGGCCGCGCAGTCCGGAGTTTTTGACTTTGTTGACGATATCGCTGCGCGACATGGTCAGCCCTTGCTTCAGTTGTTCGTAACCGCCGTCGTGCAGGTAGCAATCAATATCAGTCGTCCAATCGGCGCGCCCAATGTTCTTGAAGGTTAAGCGGTGTTCGAGGGGATGGGGTGAATGAAATTGCGGATTCCGGATTGCGGATTGCGGATTTAAAAGGACGTCTGCCGCGGACTCTGGCGAAACCTTTTCATACAACTGTTCGCCAATCATGCATACGGGCGCGGTGCCGCAGCTTGCCAGGCATTCGACAAACTCGACGCTGTAATTTCCGTCGGCGCTGACGGCAATGGGATTATGAATTCCCTCTCCATCAGATTGGTGCTGGATTCCAAGGTCCGCGCATAAATTTTCCATCAGCTCAAAACTGCCAGCCATGGCGCAGCTGAGTGTGCAGCACACGCGGATATGAGTTTTACCCGCCGGCTGCTGGCGAAACATCGGATAAAAGGTCACCAGCTCGAGAATGTTGATTGGTTGCAAGCCGAGCTTTTCGGCGATCCATAGCACGGCTCCGTCGCTGATGAATCCGAAGTGCTCCTGCCACAGATGCAATAGCGGCATGGCTGCGCTTCGCCGATGATCCTGCGGATAAAGCCCGATCGCAGCATCCATTTTCCGCTCCAACTCGGCGGGAACAGATATGCTCGTCGAGTCCACCGAAAGCAGCCGATTAATTGGATAACGTGCTGTCTTTCGACTGCACCTTGTCGTCCTTGAAAACGACCTTCACCGTGTCCTTACCTTGCCGGTAAACATAGGTCGTTTTTTTCATGATCACGAAATCCTCAGTGCTAAGAGAGGTGGGCCGACCAAGAATCGATTCCACCTGTTTTTTTGACATTCCCTCAGTGACCTGATCTACGTTTGCTTTTGTGATTCGTTTGCCGGAGCAAGAAATTCCGAGCACGAGAAGGAGCACGAGCACGAATCTCGAGACCAATTGCAAGATCGACATAGTTATCTGTCGCATTCGCCCATGACGAAGTCCAGACTCCCTAATACCGCAGGCACGTCGCTGACCATGCAACCCGGCAGAAGTTCGGGCAGGATACTGAGATTCACAAATGATGGCGCGCGAATTTTTAACCGATACGGCACGCCGCCGCCTCTGCTGTTGATGTAAAAGCCAAGCTCGCCTTTGGGATTTTCAGCCGCGAAATAAATTTCACCCGGCGGCGCGTCGAGCCCTTCAGTCACCACGATAAAATGATGAATCAGCTCTTCCATCTTCGTCATGACCCGCGATTTTGGCGGGGCCATATTTTTCCAATCCGCCACGTTGATTGATCCGCTGGGAAGTTTATCGATGCCTTGCCGCAAGATCCGGACGCTTTGGCGCATTTCCTCGATCCTCACTAGATATCGATCGTAACAATCGCCCGCGCTGCCAATCACCACGTCGAAATCGTAATTCTCGTAATCAAGATACGGATGTTTGCGCCGCAAGTCGTGTTCGATCCCGCTGCCGCGCAAATTCGGACCGGAGAGGGCGTACGCGATGGCGCGCTCTTTCGAGATGACTCCGACGTCTTTGGTCCGATCTACAAAAATGCGGTTGCGTGTGAGCAGTTTGTCGCATTCATCGAGACTTGGCCCGAAGTCATCGAGGAATTTTTTGAGCTGCGGGATGAAATTTTCCGGCAGATCGCGGATTTGCCCGCCCACGCGCGTGTAGGAGGTAGTGAAACGCGCGCCAGTGAGCAGCTCGAAAAGGTCATAGAGTTCTTCGCGCTCAGTGAATGTGTAGAGGAAGACTGTCATCGCGCCTAGATCGAGTGCCATCGCTCCGAGACCGAGCAGGTGCGAGGAAATGCGCGAGGTTTCGCAGCAAATGGTGCGGATCGCTTGTCCGCGCGGCGGAATATCCCAGCCCATCAACTTTTCCACTGCCAGCGCGTAGGCGACGTTGTTTGACAGCGGCGCGAGATAATCGAGTCGATCTGTATAAGGGACGAACTGGTTGTATTGCATGTTTTCGGCGATTTTCTCGTCGCCGCGATGTAGAAAACCAATGTCCGGCGTGGCCTTGGTAATGATCTCCCCGTCGAGCTCCAGCACTAGCCGCAAAACGCCATGCGTGGCCGGATGCGACGGCCCCATATTTAGGACCATTTTCTCGCCGATGTCGTCATCGGGCTCTGGGACTGCTGCGTCAGCCGCAGTCACTTGTGTCACGGCGTCGGGTGATTCAATTTCGCGCGTCGTAAAAGGCATAGGATCGACAAGTTTTACTACGCTCGTGGCAGGAAATCAGTGCGCAAGCGTAAAATGGGTAGCGCACGCGTCTCGCGTGCTGGCGACGGTGTCTCACCGTCGCGAACTTTCATTCATTGCGGCAGCCACCACTTCGTCGTCCCCTCTGGGAAAAGTTCGTTTTGGCGCGACGCCAAAACCAACACGCGAGACGCGTGCGCTACCCAGAATCATGCTCGCGCCGCGAATTGAACCGCGTTAACTAGTGCGTATGGCAAAAAAAATCGCACTGCTTTTCGCGGGCCAGGGCGCGCAGACCATCGGAATGGGCCGTGATCTCGCAGACCAATTTCCTGTCGCGGCGGATTTGTTTCGAGAAGCGGACGAGATTCTCGGCCGAAACTTGAGCGAAATTGCGTGGACTGGTCCTATCGAGGAATTGACCAAGACTTCGAATTGCCAGCCTGCACTTTTGGTTCACGGACTGGCCTGCCTAGCGGTTCTGCGCGAGTTGGCGGGCAATTTTCCGGTCGGCGGCGCAGCCGGCTTGTCGTTAGGCGAAATGACTGCGCACGCGGCCGCTGGCACCTTTGATTTTGCCACGGGCCTCAAGCTCGTGCAGCGGCGCGGCGAATTGATGGACGAAGCTTGCGCGGCGACAAATGGAGCGATGGCGGCGATGATCGGTTCGGATGAAAACATGGTGCGCCAGCTCGCAGCGGATGAAGATGTCGATATTGCGAACATCAATGCGCCGGGCCAGGTCGTCATCTCGGGTGAGCTGGCGAAAGTGGAAGCGGCAGTCGGCGTAGCCAAGGAATATGGTATTCGCCGGGCGACATTACTCAATGTTGGGGGTGCGTATCATTCACGTCTGATGGAAAGCGCATATAAGAAACTTGGCGCAGTGCTTCAGCATGTTCCGGTGCAACCGCCGCGCTTTCCAGTGATTAGCAATGTGACCGGTGAAGAAGTGGAAACGCCGATTGAAATTCGCCGCACTTTGCAAGATCAAGTCACGGGCACGGTGCGCTGGCTCGATTGTATGGAGCGGCTCGCCGAGCGTGGTTCCGACCTTTTTATTGAGCTGGGGCCGGGCGGCGTGCTGGCTGCTTTGCTGCGACGCACGTGTGGAGACGTCGATGTGATATCCGCGAGCGACGCGGAATCGGTCCGGAAGTGCGCTGAGAAAATTGTTGCGCAGAATTAGCCTCCGCTAGGAGTCAACTCGAGATGGCGCTGGAATCTACAATATCGACAAGCCAACCTGCATCGTCGGGGCGCAGATCGCTTGCACAACGCGGCGCCGACTACTTTGGCATGTCCGGATCGGCGGAGTTCATGGCGGCTGCCGGCCTCTTTGCGCTCATGGTTGTGCTCAAGCTCGTTAATATTACGCGCTACCGATTCGACAGCGACGAGTCGCAGCACATGCATGTAATCTGGGCTTGGGCGCGCGGCTTCGTTCAATACCGCGATGTGTTCGATAATCACATGCCCCTTTTCCAGATAACGCTTGCGCCGATTTTCGGACTGATTGGCGATCGGGCGACCATTCTTTACTGGATGCGTTTGATCCTGTTGCCGATGTACTTTGTCGGAGCGTGGTGCACTTACCGAATTGGGGAATCACTTTTTTCGCGGCGCGCCGGCATCTGGGCGGTGATTCTGGCCGGCCTTTACACCCTCTATCATTTTATTTCGTTTGAATTTCGAACCGATAACCTCTGGGCGCCGCTCTGGCTTCTATGCATTATGACGCTGATCAGTAGACCGTTGACAGTGCCTCGAGCGTTGATTGGCGGGCTGTTGCTCGGATTTTGTTTCAGCGTCTCGATGAAGTCGATTCTGTTGTTACTGGCGCTTTTGGTCGGTGCACCGATTGCGCTCTTCATGGTGGGGAGAAAACAACTTGGCCAGTCTTGGACACATCTCGCGCGCTGTACGGCAGCATTCTTTGCTGCGATCCTCCTGGCTCCCGGCGCGATCGCGGCCGCGTTCGCTCTTGCTGGCGTATGGCGTGAATTTCGCTATTGCAATTTTGAGCACAATATTCTGCCGCATCTCAATGCCAAGAATCATCCAGCCTGGTGGATCATCGTTTTCCCTGTGGTCTTCCCATTTGCGATATATGCTGCGCGACTAATCGTTCGCGCAACTCCCGAGCCGGCAGTGGCGTTTCGGCGCGCTTTCATTTTTCTCATCTGCGGTTTTTATGTGCCAGCTCTGCGCAGTTTTTGGAACTTTCTCATCCGCCAGGATTACCTTCCGTATTATCCTCTCGCATTCGTGCTCGTTAGCGGAGTTTTGCTTGCTGTTTCATCTCGCTTAGCGAAGTACGACCTGCATGTCAGCCGTTATCTGCGCCGTGTGCCTTTGCCGGCGTTTGTCGCTCTTGCGGAATTTTTTCTAATAATTGCCACGCGCCCGTTGTGGATCGATCGCGCCCAAATCGAGACGAATTTGCTTCGCGGTGTTTTGAAATTGACCGATCCCAGCGATTACGTCCTCGATTGCAAGGGCGAAACCATCTTTCGGCAACGCTGTTTTTGGCCGGTGACGGAATCGATCATGATGGAGCGCCTCAACCGAGGTCTTGTAGCCGACAATGCTGCCGAGCGAGCTGTTGAGACGCACACCTGTGTTGCGGTCATGAAGGGGCGGATGCCCATCCACGCGAAAAAATTTATCTGGGAAAATTATATTCCTGTCGGCGACGACTTGCGGGTAGTGGGCAAGTTTTTGAAACCATCTGCAGCAGACAGCACGCGGATGGACTTCGAAGTTGTGATTCCCGCAGCTTACAAAATTATCGCGCGTGATGACGGGCAGGTGAAAGGGATGCTCGATGGGACGCCATATGACGGTGCACGGTTTCTCACGCCGGGCAGACACACTTTTGTGCAAACGGCATCCGGAACGGAACTCGTTCTTCTCTGGGCCCAGGCGGTGGATCGGAATTTTATCCCTGAGAAATTCTCCCACCCACGGGCAAAAGGATAAGAGTTCTGGCATTGCGTTTAGCTTGGCTTCTGCTAGAAGACTTACCCGTGCTTGTTCCAGCTTTTCGTTCAAGTTCTCGCTTAATAGTGTTCGCGCCGCATCCTGACGATGAATCGCTCGCGTGCAGCATCCTTTTACAACGAGCAGTTCGCGCAGGTGCAGCGATTCGTGTCGTTTATGCTACAGACGGCGACGATAATCCCTGGCCGCAGCGGGTGCTCGAACGCAAGTGGCGCCTGGACGCAACCGATCGCAAGCGCTGGGGACGATTGCGACGCACAGAAGCGCTCGCGGCATTGCGCGTTCTCGGCGTGAATGTGTCAGCCGCGCGTTTTATGGCTCTGCCCGATCAGAAATTGACCGCCTTGTTGATGTGCGATTGTCGATCTGCGCTTGAGCGCTTTACGGCCATCATTGCGGACTGGCCGCCCACGGATTTTCTCGTCCCGTCGATTTCTGATACGCATCCCGACCATAGCGCGCTCGGGGTAATGCTTCGGCTTGTCTTGAGCGACTATTTTCCGGATCCAACTACGACCGGACGGATGGCCATCTGGAGTTATACTGTGCACGGTAGGAGCGCCGCGTTTTTTGATCGTGCGGAAACGATCCGGCAATCCCCAATCGAAACAGCGACCAAGCTTCGGGCGATTCGTTGCCACAAAACGCAGCTCAAATTATCAAGGAAGCGATTTCTCGGATACGCGGGTCGGCCCGAACGTTTGGTGAAGCTCGGTACACGCGATAAAACCGTCGCTGATGGCTCAATTGGTTCAGTTTCCAGGCTGCCTCATTCGCTCCGTATAGAGGTGCGCCTTTCCCCAAAAGCAATGCGCATGTCCGAACCGATACTTTCCGTTTTGGGGCGCGACGAAGCTGGCGCGTTGCGTTGCGCAACTATGCGACTGCCTGCCCGCTCCTCGCGTGTTAAAATGGTGGACTCGGCCTCCTTGGATCAGGGCGCCGTAGCACAATATCGTGGCAACGCTTTCATAGGCCAGCTCACAATTCCCATCTCCCGTTTTTTAGCTGTACACCCCATTTTTGTTAAACTGGAACGGCGCTCGTGGTTCTTTGATGAAGCGGGATGGCTGGAAATTCCGGCGGCGCGATCTACTCAGATCGTAGAGCCGGAACGCGATAGAGTTAAAGCTCGCCTGCTGGCAATTCGTTAGGCAAGAAAAAAGTCGCCGTCATGGCTGGCTGCCGCGCAATCGACAAGTGCGCAGCGGTAACGTAGGCTTTGCGCCAATGACATTGGAAGAGCGTTTGGATTCGGATTTGAAGAAGGCCATGCGTGCCAGGGACAGCACGAAGCTTGGCGTTTTGCGTATGCTCAAATCAGCTTTGAAATATGCTGCGATTGCAAAATCAGGAACGGAAGCCGAACTGAGCGATGCCGAGGCTGCACACGTGATTCGTAAGCAGGTCAAGCAACGGCAGGATTCGATCGAGAGTTTCGAAAAAGGCGGGCGCGCCGAACTGGCCAGCAAAGAGAAAGAGGAATTGGGGGTCTTGAATGCATATTTGCCGCAAGCAATGAGCAGCGATGAGTTGGTAAAAGTTGTACGGGAGACGATTGCCGAGGTCGGCGCCACATCAAAAACACAGATGAGCGCGGTGATGAAGGCGTTGCAGGCGAAAGTGGCCGGTCGCGTGGACGGCAAGACGCTGAGCGCGGAAGTGCAGAAGCAGCTGCAGTGAAGAAAACACCGAACGCTCAACGCCCAACATCCAACGCCGAATTGTTGGTTTCTGAATTTGAGATTGGGCGTTCGACGTTGGGCGTTGGGCGTTTCCTTTTTTGCTAATGCTAACGGCCATCATCGTCGCCGCAGGCAGCAGTCGGCGCATGGGGTTTAACAAATTGTTTGCAAATATCGCCGGCGCGCCGGTGATCGCGCATACCATCTGCGCGTTCGAGGAGGCCGGTTCTGTCAGCGAAATCGTCGTCGTCGCCTGCGTAGATCGACATGCCGAAATCGGAAAGATTGCGCGTGATCGAAGCTTTAAGAAGGTCCGATCCATCGTTATTGGCGGCGAACATCGGCAAGATTCCGTGCGCGCTGGTCTGGCGCGCCTGAGCGCCGACGCAAAATATGTTGTTGTGCATGATGCCGCGCGTCCTCTGATTACTCCGGAGCAGATCGAGCGCGTCTTCGAGCAGTGTCGCGCCCACGGCGCGGCGACCCTGGCCGAGCCGATCAACGACACATTAAAACGCGCAGACGCCAATCAATTCGACTCGCGCTCAGGACAAGTTCTTCTGGTCACCGGCTCAGTGGATCGACATCAACTTTACGCTATGCAGACGCCGCAGATTTTCGAGCGCGCGCTAATCGAAGAGGCTTATCGCGCCATTTATGCGGACAATGTTTCAGTGACTGACGAAGTTTCCGCAGTTGAACGACTCGGCCGCGAGGTCGCACTTGTTCTCAATGACGACTTCAATTTCAAAATTACCTATCCACGAGATTTGCCACTGGCCGAGTTTATTCTTCAGCAAAAGGTGTAAACGCGTAACACGGTGGAAGCGTCGTACAAGATCGATAGTTGGTTCGTCATACTGGATCTGCGCATATTGCCGAGCAAAAAATGCGTGTCGCGAACCGACAGTGCTAATCAATTCTCTAGCAGGCAAGGAACAATAAGTGCCCCTGGCTTTAACAGGCGATCCAAGCACGGCCGGGGTTGGCAAGCGTGATTACCCACTTTCCGCTCGGCTCGTTTTCAAAACGGATCTCCCAATTTCGAACGCGCATTGGCCGATCAGTACGAACGCAGTAAATTGCGCCAGAAGAGTAAAGATTAGTTGGATGGTGTCGTAGCGACGGTTGTCCAGAGTGTGGATAATGGCAACCTCGAGACAGGCAGCAAAATTATACCAGCAAAGAAATGCAACTACGGTCGCGAAGGCACCCAACCGATACCTTAGCCGCCGATGGAATAGGATAACTACGATCGCTGCTGCGGATATGCCAATAGCCAGCGAGTAAGTGCGTGCCAGAAACAACTGACAACGCCAGAGAAAACGAGGTACTGGAACGCCAAGTCCGTTTTGTGCGAGTTCAGAGTTGTCCTGTGAATCAGGTTCTCGAGTAGTTTATACGGGGCCCATTGGCGGCGAAGATCAGCCGCCTGGATCGCAATTAGACTTTGGCTGTACTCTCTTGAGAGGTGCCGCGTCTTCCAACGATAGTACGCAGGGCAATAAGGCCCATAGAAAGCCAGCATTTCGCGAGCAAATTTCCCCGCCATTCGATCGGGCTGTTTCGTCCACGCCCGCTTATAATAATAACGGTAGAAGGCACAAAGATCGTCAACTCGGCCGTCGAATTCTGCGCGCGTTTGAGCATCGGCGGAAGTCGGTTCATCCATCAGATAATCTGGGTTAAAGCCTAGAATTGGGCAGGTTTTGAATGTGGCAGCTCTGTTGATTTCGACGACGAGCATCTGTGGACTTTGCCAAGAAGCTCCCTGGGATATTTCGTCGCGGCTGCGTCACTCAGGTCATTCGCAATTTGGTCTCGAATCAAATCAAGCATGGATCACAAACAACTGGGTGGGCAAAAATGCTACGTTTGCCGGATCACGCCGTGCGGGCACTTGTGCTGGCAAAATCAAGAGCGATGCAACCATTAGCGATCCCAGAAGCGGCGCGATTTTGCTTCTTCGCGAGGACGGGTGAAATAGCGAAGCGGCGACAGGAGTAAGAGCACCAGCTGCAGCAATCGCGAGACTAGGCTTCGCGAGAGTCGTAATAATGGAACTGATCACAGCGCAGAGGCCGAGGATGACTGGGATCACGCGCGCGCTGCGCAGATAGCAGCGATATGAAAATTCCAGAATCAGAAATATGTTAAGGATGATCAAAAAGGAAACGATGCCTTCTGGTCTTACGTCTGTTTCGAATCGGATCGGCTCCTCCCCGGTAAGATAAATCGTTGCCGCCATAAGTCCGATGAACGCGTAAAGCGGTTGCGGCAAGCGCGGCGCTCGCATGAAGCTGTGAATTCGCTGCCAGGCGACTAAGAAGATCGCTCCCGCCGCCAATCCGAGTAAATGCTGCGCGATCGTAATCGCGCGAAAGTCAGCGAAGCACTTAAGAAGCAGAAAGTAAGGCAATGCGCGCCGCTCGGCGGCAAATTGAAGAGCTCGCGTGAGCTAAGCGAACATTGAGTCCAGCGGGACGAGTGGCCGGATCATTTCGGCCAGGGCGGGAACGTCCTTGCATCTGAACCGGCGCCCCCGCGCTCGAATTTTGGTGGTGGCGAGTTTGTTGACGCGGCAGAGTTGACCGTTTTTCCAGACCCACGCATTCGGGTTGTAAGGACCGACCCGGCGCGGATCGGTCCAGGTATGGATGGACAACAGGCGATCCGTGAGCGCCGCGGCGATGTGCATCGGGCCGCTGTCCACGCTCACGATGAAGTGCGCGGCCCGAATAAGCCAGATCAATTGCAAGAGTGAAGTTTGGTTGGTCAAATCAATGCAATTTTCCGGCGCGCCGTCGATCCCGCGACGCGATTGCCCCACCACCACTACGCGCGTAGGCGCAAAGGCATGGCAGAATTCCTCGATTACGGCCGTGGAGAGCGATTTACCCGCGCCGCGCGCAAAGGGATGAAGAAGAATGAACGGCGGATATGGGTCGAACCGCGGAAGCGGGTCTCCTGTCGGAATGGGACAACGGAGGGATTCCCCGACAGCGGCGCCGGCTAATTCGGCCAGCTTGATGTAACGTTCGACAGAATGCGCGCGGCGATCCACCTTAGCGACGCGATCGTAAAGCCAGCGCGAGCCTTCGCGGGCATCGCTCATTCCGTAAAGCTGTGTTGCGCGCGAGATTTTGGCGATGAGCGCGCTGCGCAGCAGGCCCTGAAAATCCAGCGCAAGATCGGGCCGCAGAGTCAGCGTCTGTTTTAACCACGGCATCAGGCTCTTCGTTGCGCCGAGGCCGCGAAATTCGCCTCGCGGAAAAATGTAAACGTGATTCACGTCCGAATTGCCCCGCAGGAGCGACACAAACTCGGAGTTAATCACCCAGGTAATCTCAGCATTGGGATACGCGTCGCGAACCAGTGCCACTGCCGGAATGGTGTGGACGATGTCTCCGAGCGAGCTTGGCTTGATGATTAAGATCGATTTCGGATTCAGAGTGACGGGTGCCTCCTTCATCAAGGCTTCGGCGGCCAGGGAAGTGTTGAAGCGACCTTATCTTCCAATGGCAAGCCGCTCGGCGAGCAATCGCGGCAGACCAGCTTTAATGATTTTTTTTTGCGCCGTCTCCAAGTCGTATTTGATGCGCAACTGCTGGATGAGGTTCTTTTCAATGTCGTAAATGCAATAGCCCGCGCGCCAGTTTCCGTCGCGCGGTTGGCCGACGCTACCCGTGTTGATGAAATATTTCGTGTTTGGCTTAATTCGCACATACTCCATGCGCTCGCGTTTGATGTCGCCATCGTCGCGAATAAAAACCATTGGCACATGAGTGTGCCCAAAAAAACAAACGCCGGTATGCTGGTAGGCAAAGCTGGCGGCGGCATCGAGATTATTAAACACGTAGCCCCATTGCGATGGAGTATCGAGCGTTGCGTGGACGATGGTAAAATCGCGCACCTGTTTTTGTAACGGCAAGTCCTGCAACCATTGACGGTCTTCTTCGGCAAGGTGGTCGCGCGTCCATTGGATGGCGCGTTCCGCCACCGGGTTGAAATCACTGGAGGACTCGACGAGCGTCGCCTGCTCGTCGTGATTGCCTTTCACGATCGGGCAATCCAGTTCGCGAACCCGTTCCACACACTCGTGCGGGTTCGCATTGTAGCCGACCACATCGCCAAGGCAGACAAAATGCGTGCAATTGCGCTCGCGCGCATCGGCCAAAACCGCTTCGAGCGCCTCGAGGTTGGCGTGAACGTCACTAAAAATTGCAAAACGCATGACGCGACGCTTACAACGTTACAACGCAAACGCTTCAACGCTTCAACGATTTGGCGATGTCACCTTATTTGTCGGGGATTCGCTGATCCTGCGGAATTCCAAGTTTGTTCTCGAGAAATTTCAGCCGAGTAATCAAAGTCGGTAACCGCTCTTTCACTCCTTCGTCGTAAAGCTGACGCAGCTGCTCATAAGCTTCGCGTTCGCGTCCCTCGCAATAGGAACGCTCGTACGCGGAAAAACGCTGCTCGTAGCTGGGCGCGTGCGGGAAAGTCGCTGCCTTGGCGTAAAATTCTGCGGCGTGCTCATGATCTTTGTATTTCTCTTTGTAAAGGCGGGCCAGCGCCTCGTAAAGCTGCAGGCGATCCGGATTATTTTTTATCCCGCGTTCGAGGAAATCTTTGCCCAAGGCAAAATATTCGCGCTGAGCCTTCACCCGCAGCGCGAGGCGTGGCTGGCTTTTATCATTCATCGCGGCCACCGCGGCGTTCCAAGCCATGTGCCATGCCGCCATGTCCCAAAACAAGATCACGCGCGGCTGAAGCGTGGTGACTTGCCGGAACAGCAACAGCACACGCCCCCATTCTGTCCGCTCCCAGGCCACATGCGCCTGAATAAAAAGTCCATCGGCGACGATTGCCCGAAATCCGCTCAAAGCCGCGACGAAACCGAGTTGGCCAAGTTTTTCGCGAAGATCGAGATTAAATTCCACGCCCCGGAAATGTTCCTTCCTGTGGAGCGCTGCGAGGTCGCGTTCAATTGGCACTTTAAGGGCTCCGAGCACGATCAGGATCACGACCACGAGAATGGCGCGGATCATAATTCTTTCCCGTAGAAGACGAACGCGGCCAAAAGAGTGTAAATTGCGGTGTAGAAAATTCCCAAAAGTGCGGTCTTGAAGAACAATCCCAACGAGATCGCAGTGCCGGCAACGATATCGTCCACCAAATTGAACGCCTGCAAATCCGGAAACAATAGAGCGACGACAGCGAGAAAGATCTTTGTGATCAAGCCGCTGGCATGTGCCTGCAGCCAGTACTCGCGCGCGGTCGCCTGCAAATGACCAATGAAATAGATGAACGCCATTACCACGATGGTGAAAATGTTTGTGGTCGCGAACGTGGATACAAACAACGTCAGCGCAGCCAGCAGACACGCTTTTAGATAAATGATGCTGATGCCTGGTACCATGTCGATGTTGAAGGCCGAGGCGCGCACGGCGCGCACCGCGGCGTCCAGTTGCTCGCGCGGTGCCGCCGACATTTGCCGGATTGTCGTGTGCAACACAGCCTGCTCGCGCATGTAGAGCACCAGGACAAACACGGCACTCATTACCAGCGTACTGATCGCCAACAGCAAAAGCACGCCAGCAATTTTTCCGAGTAAATACTCGAGACGCGGCACCGGTTTGGCGAGAATTGTGTAAACGGTCCGATCCTCGATGTCCTGCGGAATGAGCCGCGCCGTTGCCACTATTGCCAGCAGGGAGGTGAAAATCGACATCGCGCCGAGCGAGACGTCTTTCAGGATTTGAAACTCCTGTTGAAAGGTGAACTGCGCCATGAAGATCGAGCTGCCGATCAAAAGCAACGCGAAGACCAGCAGAACGTAAAAAACCTTGAGGCGCGTCAGCTCAGTCAGGGTATTGACCGTGATGGCGCGGACACGAGCCAAAGAGAAAGCGCGATGTCGAGTTTGCATTGGCCTCGCTGACGCGGAAGCGTCGAAGCGTTCAAGCGTTAAATTGTCTATCTCATTCGACATTCGAGTTTCGTCATTTTTTTGTTGCCTCGAGGAACAGTCGCTCGAGAGTCGTTGTCGATTTTCGGCGCTCGATCACTCTGGCGTTGGACCTTGCGGCGAGCCCTTCGATCTCATTCAGCAACGTGCCCGATGCGTTTTCCAAAACGAGTTCAGTTTGATTTTCGATCGCGATCAATTCTTCCAGGCGTCCTTCGCGCACGAGCGCGCCATCGGCGAGAATCCCAACGCGGTCGCAGATTTCCTGCGCTTGCGCGAGCAAATGCGAGGAAAGCAGCACAGTAATCCCGCGGTGCCGCAGATCGCGGATCAGATCGCGAATCTCGCGTGATCCTGCCGGATCAACGCCCGCTGTTGGTTCATCCAAAACCAGCAGCTTGGGATGATGAATCAACGCCTGCGCCAGTCCAATGCGCTGGAGCATTCCTTTTGAATAAGTGCCCAGCCGTTGTTTGCGCGCCTTTGTTAAACCTACGAGGTCGAGCAGTTCGTTTATGCGCTCTCTTAGTCGCGCGCCTCCCAAGCCGCAAAGCCTTCCGAAAAAGCGCAACGTTTCTTCGCCGGTGAGATATTTGTAAAAATAGGGATTCTCCGGCAGAAAGCCGACCGCCACCCGGCTTTCAACCAAACGGCTGTCGCGCCCAAAAATTTCCGTGCGACCGCGCGTTGGCGAAACCAGGCCAAGAATGATTTTCAGAGTGGTGCTCTTGCCGGAACCATTCGGACCTAGTAATCCGAAAACTTCTCCAGGCTCAACCCGGAGATCGAGATCGCGCACTGCCGTAATCGATTGCCGATGAAAAGGGACAGGGAAAATCTTCGTCAATCCTCGGACTGCGATTGCTGGCTCAGTCATGGTGAATTTCAAAACCGCGCGCGGCGACTGGGGTTTCCAATTTGTTTTCGATTTGCCTGCGAATATGCGCGCGTAGTTCGCTCTTTGAGATGGCATCGAGGAACGCGCGCACCTCCTCTTCCTCTCCAGCCGTCTGAAGTTCTACGCGTCCGTCCGGCAGATTGCGTACCCAGCCGGTGATATCGAAGCCTTTGGCAATATGTTGCACAGTCCAGCGAAACCCGACGCCTTGAACATAGCCTTCGTAAAATACTTGGAGCGACGTCATCGCTTGATCTCAGGTGCTGGATTCTAGATACCTGATGTAGATAACCGAGGGAGTGGGCGCAACATTCAGCATCCACGGTTAAATAACGAGTATCGGCTCATTTGTACGAATAAACGAGGCAGAAGCTTCCTTCCTGACCATCAACCAGATCGACTGAAACGAAGTACTGGCCGCTGTTTGCCGGCGAAAATCCAGCGGCAGCTTTATCTCCGGCATCATAAGATTCCGTAGTGACCCGGTTGCCCGCCTCATCATATACGCTCACCGCAACCTTCTTCGCCGGCTCGGTGGCGCCGACAGAAAACCAGTACTGATTTCCCGCGTAAAGATTTACCGCTACCAGAGCGTGAGTCTGCGGCTTTAACGTTCCACACCAATGGCCGTCTCGAATCTTGAAACCGTCGTTAGTAAATGCTCCAGCCACGTCAAGTGCACTCTTGCGCGCTTCGATCTCGTTATCTGTTTCGGCAGACGAGGAGATGATCGCCGCGGCGAGTACAAGAATGCAAGGAAAAGTGAGCGAGCGATTCATTTTGCGATAGTTTTGCTTTCGATTTCCTCCATTACTTTTCCAACTGCTTCGTTCACCTTCCGCACTTCATCGACACTTGGCGCCTTACCTACTGGGAAGGAAACGAGTTTTTGGATCCCGGTAAGTTGCTGGCTCACATCCTTAACCAGCGGCTCGTTGCGAAGTTCGGGTGAGATTTCGTCGATCTTCGACTGCATGAAACCAACCAGCGCAGGCTGCCGCAGCACTTTTGCACTTCCTGCGTCGTAGCTTTCCAGAATCGCTCCGCTAACCACCTGGGTGCCGCGAATCCAACCGCCGAGGCTCACCAGAATTATCAGATCCTGATCGCTGTGCGATTGCATCGACGACTTCACCTCGTTTTGAGTTGCTTCTAGTTCTTCCTGCAGCGTGTCCCATTCGTTATGCTCGGCGAATTCGTTGATGCTATTGCCGCGGCTGAGCACGTGCTCGCTTACTCCAAGCGCTTTGGCAAGCTTGATGATATCCGAGCCAATATTTTTGACCTGCTGGCTGTCTTTTGCTTCAACAGCGATAAAGCCATCGGCGATCAAGCCACCCAGGTTAAGGGCAATCTGCGCGCGATTGCGATACGTCATTGGCATCGGCGGGCGATATTGCCCAGACCAGTTTATTTTGCCCGGTTTTTCGAGTGCGGCGAATAGCTCGCCCGGCGTAGGAATGCTAATCGAATCGCTTCTGACTGCTCTTGCAAGTTGATCGGCGGGGAGACGCGCAGGGTCAGCGCCGCTGGCGGCGGAGATAATTTCCACCACCGCGATCAGGCTGAGCCTCGCCAAACGAATCATTGCCCAGGTTATTCGCACCTTGGCGAAATTACCGATGGGAATGTCAGCCGCAAGGAAGAAGCGCGAGTTGATGCCGGTGAAGATTAGTTGAAGCGCAGACTGCTCCCGCGCATGCTTGCAGGCGCGCAACCATTTGCGACTGCGATATTCTGCAATGTCAAAAACTTCGATTCATATCATTGTCGCCCGTGAAATTCTCGATTCGCGTGGCAATCCGACGATTGAAGTGGATGTGCGTCTTGATGGCGGTGCGCTCGGTCGGGCGGCCATTCCAACCGGTGCGAGCACTGGCGAGCACGTGGCGAATTCGATTTTGATCAAGGTAAATCAGATCGGCACGCTTAACCGAGACACTGGCGACAATTGATCTGGCAAAGAACAACAATTACTCCACGGTGATCAGCCATCGGTCTGGCGAAACCGAGGACGTAACTATTGCCGATATCGCTGTGGCGACCAATGCCGGTGAAATTAAAACCGGGTCGCTTTGCCGAAGCGATCGCATCGCCAAGTACAATCAGCTGTTGCGAATCGAAGAAGAACTTGGTGACAAAGCCGTGTACGGCGCTACAATGTCCTAAGTGGATCAGCCTTACGCCGATTTCCGCGAGCGTCGCCAAGCTACAGTCTGGCAGCGACTCAACCGAGTTCTTTACGTCCTGCTCGTCCTCGCGGTCTGGCTGGTGATCGTGAGTTTGTTCGTGCCGCCGTACAAGAAACTGATGCAAAGCCGCGCCGAGATTGATCAATTGCAACAACAAGTGAACGAGCAGCAAAGCCTGCTTGCTCGCCAGACGCGCGAGGTCAACCTCCTGAAGACGGACGTGACTTATCTGGAGACCATCGCGCGCGATCGCCTCGATCTCATGAAGGAAGGTGAAACAATTTTTCGTCTCGAGTCGGCGCGCGCCGGAAAATCGAGACCCACCGATTCCGCTCGGAAATAGATCGGGTAGAACACGCGTCTCGCGTGCCGGTTTCGGCGTCGCGCCGAAACAATCTTTCCTTTGGTTTCGTTCAGCAGCGAAGATGAGCGAGCGAAAAGAAAGTTCGCGATCGCGAGGACGTGCTCGCCAGCACGCGAGACGGGTGCGCTACCCGATTCTGCGGGGCCTCGCGGCAAACGCGATCCTGTTACACTTTTGCGGTTCCAAGTGAGTTGGACTATTTTTTGATATGCCAACTGACCTTTCCACCGTGAATGCCGAGGATGTAAAATCGCGCGTGCGCGAGCTGGGGAGGTTTCTTTGACGTAGAGAAACTCCAAAACAAACTAGCGGCTATTGAGGCGCGAATGACAGCGCCTGATTTCTGGTCGAATCGCGAGCGCGCTCAGGCCGATGTCGAGGAAGTCTCTCGGTTACGTTCCGTTATCAATCCGTTTCATGAGCTGGAACGCGAAATCGAGGATTTTGATGCATTGCAGCAGTTAGCTGCCGAAGAAAACGATCCAGTTGCGCGCGAGCGAGCTGAAAAAGAAGTTGCGACGGAGCATGCTCGCCTGCTGCACAAACTGGACGAGTTCGAGCTGCGGCAATTTCTTTCCGGCGAACACGATCGCGCGAACGCGTTTCTGACCATTCACTCCGGGGCGGGCGGCACCGAGTCATGCGATTGGGCCGACATGTTGCTGCGGATGTATCAGCGCTGGATTGAGCGAAGCGGCTTCAAATCGCAGACAGTGGACATTCAACAGGGCGAAGAGGTCGGCGTTAAGTCTGTGACCTTACTGGCGACCGGCGAGTACGCTTATGGCCACCTTCAGACCGAGCGTGGTGTGCATCGGCTGGTGCGAATCTCGCCGTTTGATGCAAACAAACGCCGGCACACCTCGTTCGCCAGCGTCGATGTGGTGCCGGAAATCGCGGATACGACGCCGATCGAAATCAATCCCGCCGATCTGGAGATCGACACGTTTCGTAGCGGCGGCAAGGGTGGGCAAAACGTGAACAAAGTGGAAACTGCTGTGCGCGTCCTGCACAAGCCAACCGGTATCGTCGTCGCTTGCCAGGCCGAGCGCAGCCAGGGACGCAATCGCGAGCTCGCGATGAAAATGTTGAAGGCGAAGCTTTACGAAATCGAAGAGGACAAAAAACGCTCTGAGATCGATCGGCAATATTCAGAAAAAGGCGAAATTGCCTGGGGCAACCAGATTCGGTCCTACATTTTCCAGCCGTACCAGATGGTGAAGGATCATCGAACAGGCGCGGAAACCAGCAACGTTCAGGACGTCATGGACGGCAACATCGACATGTTCATCCAGGCGAAGTTGCGCGGAGAAAAAGCGGCCAAAGAGTAGCGCAAGCGAATCTGTCGCAGCGATCTCCGATCGCCGAAAAGTGCGACGGTCAGAGACCACTGCTACATGGAAACGAGTCGCAATCGAAAGCGTGCATCAAATTCACCGCCGTTATGAGCGCGGCAACAGGCCAGGCATGCAACGGCACGTTTGATCCGTTGGACACGAGGGAAATCGTGCTGGCAATTTGGACATCTGTAAAGGTATCGGTGAGCACGGCGTTTCACCGGAAAGGGAAGATTATGACAACGTTTCTCCCCGCTGATTCGAAGATCGCGACAAGCCTGTTGCCATTCAGTGCCGTGCGGCAGAATCCTGCGGCGCCCGGCGCGAAATTGCGCCAAAATATGCGCTAGCTCGTGTCGAAGCGTGCGGTCGATTTCGGCCGGATGCTCAGCAAGCTGCGGATTTAGCGAGATCAAACCCGACCGATAGTCGGCTCGGCCTGCGCAAGTTTTCAGTCGCGGATTCCATTCCACGCGAATTTCCATTGCGATTCGACCTGCGCCGTTGGCGCGCAGAAGCTCACGCGCCCTTTCCTCAAGATCGACATTGCGCGCGTCGTTGTTCCGGCCGGAACCATCGATTTCGGCTACCGTCGCGCTAGCTAAAGCAAATTCCAGTTGCCTAAGCAACCGCATACGCTTTGTCGGCTTGCGTCAGTCGCTTGATGATTCGCTCAACTGCTTTTGCGGCCTCGTCGATTTCTTGCCCAGTTGTCTTTTTACCCAACGAAAAACGAACGGCCGAACTGGCACGTTCCTTCGGTAGCCCCATTGCGAGCAAGACATGCGACGCTACTACTGAGCCCACCATGCAGGCTGATCCACTCGAGGCGCACACGCCTTCTAAATCGAGCGCCATGAGCATTGTCTCTGAATCGAAACCGTTGAAGCTGACATTGAGAGTGTTTGCCAGGCGATGCGCGGGATCGCCGTTTTGTCTTGCTTCTGGAAAGCTGTCTGTAATCCGTGTCCACAATGCGTCGCGCAATTGCGCTTCGCGTTCCTGTTCCGTCTGCCGATCACGTATCGTCCATTCCGCAGCCGGGACCATTCCTGCAATCGCAGCGACGTTTTCCGTTCCGGGGCGTCGCTCGTTTTCGTGCGCACCGCCGAACATGATTGGTTGGATCGACAAGCCACTTCGCAGAAAAAGAAATCCAGCGCCCTTTGGCCCGTAGAATTTGTGCGCCGCAAAACTGGCTGAATCAACGAGCCAAAGATCGACGTCGGTTTTACCGAACGATTGCACCATGTCGCTGTGCAAGAGAACAGCGTGTTCACGGCACATCTGCGAAATTTCGCGCATCGGCTGAATTGCGCCCGTCTCGTTGTTGGCGGTCATGATGGAAACCAATCTCGTTTCGGGGCGAATTGATTTTGCGAGCTGATCGAGATCAACGATTCCGTTTTCGGAAACGCTTAGCCAGGTCACTTCGAAATTTTCGTGCTTTTCCAAATGCTCAAGCGCGTTCAGCACCGCATGATGTTCGGCTTTGTTCGAGATCACGTGACCACCCGCCTCAGGCAGGGAAGATCGACATCGTGCCAGGCCAAGCACGGCTAGGTTGCAGGATTCCGTTCCGCCGCTCGTGAAAATGAGCTCATGCGGTTTGACGCGCAGAAGCGCGGCAAGTTTGTCACGCGCATTATCAATTGCCGCGCGCGCGTCGCGGCCCGCCGCGTGCACGCTCGATGGATTGCCGAAATGCCGGCCAAGGTACGGCAGCATCGCTTCGCGCGCTGCTTCGCACAGCGGCGTCGTGGCATTGTAATCGAGGTAAATCATCGACTATTCCCTTTAATATTGGTCGTGCTCGTGCTCGTAATAACGGTCGGGAAAAGTGCGCGATGGCGAGGGCGCCATCACCAACACGCGCGGGCGTGTGCTCCCCCAAATATCATTCCCGAAATTCATCGCGCGTTGTCATCGGCTTATGTTTTCCCTTAGGCACGATGCGCAATTGTTTTTCTTCGTAATAGACCAGCGAATCCGGCGGCACACTTTGCACGAGAAAGACGTTGCCGCCGATAGTGCTGCGCGCGCCGATCACCGTTTCGCCGCCGAGCACGGTCGAGTTTGGGTAGATGGTCACATCGTCCTCCACTTTCGGATGACGCTTGCCGCCCTTTTTGATCTTGCCGTGCTCGTCTTTTTGAAAACTGCGCGCGCCGAGCGTGACGCCATGATAAAGTTTCACGCGCGAACCGATTTCGGAAGTCTCGCCGATTACGACGCCGGTCCCGTGATCGATGAAGAAATGCGATCCAATTTTTGCGCCAGGGTGGATATCGATTCCGGTGCGGCTGTGCGCCCATTCGGTCATGATACGCGGTATCAGCGGGACCTTTTCGTAGAGCAAGTGCGCCATTCGGTAAATGGCGATCGCTTCCAGGGCGGGGTAAGCAAGAATGATTTCCTCGTAGCTTTTCGCCGCCGGATCACCTTCATAGGCCGCATCAACGTCCGTCCAAAGTATGCGTCGCACCGATGGCAATTCAGTGAGAAATTTCGCTAAGAGTTCGTCGGCTTTTGCCTCGGTTGCTTCGTCGGGCGGGACCTTGCCGAGGCTCCGGCACATTTCAGTTTTGAGGCGTGCGTGTAAATTTCTAACGCGGATGCGCGTTGTTTCGGCCAGGTCTTCGGAGCTCACCAATGCTTCACTGCGGAAGCCGGGAAACATTAAGCTCATCAACTCCGCGCAGGCTGCCTCAATGGCGAGACGCGAAGGAAGCGTGGCGGCGGCGTCCAGATAATTTATCCCGCCGGTTTCACTGTAAGTCTGTAGCAGTTCGTCAACTGCATTCCCCGTTGTCTGATCCATTAGAAGAAGTATGCGACCGTGTTCCTCGTCAATCAAAATGGAAATACCAAGGGACGAACTCGAACCTAAAACACCTCGGATCCAAATTCGCCGTCGCTAACGCGAGAGCGAATCTTCATTCCCGGCCGCACGGTAGTGACAGTACGAATGATTTTTCCGGCTTCGTCGCTGGTTATGCTGTAACCGCGGCGTAGCGTCGCATCCGGCCCAAGCACGCGCAGAACTGCGGCGGCGTGCTGAAAGCGATGCCGCGCATTTTGCAAAACGCGCATCGGTGAATCGGCGAAACGGCGGCGAAGATCGACGAAATGGTTGCGGCGAATCATTAGTTCGCGTGCTGGACTGCGCGCTTGCAGCGCAGCAGCGACATGCAGAATCCACCGTTTGTAACTGTCGATCTTGTGCGCGAGACAACGCCGCAAAGTTTCGTGAGCATGATCCAGCCGCTGCTGCGCGTCGCGGACACGGTTAAGCAATTCGCGCCCGAGCACGCGAGCGCAGGCGGCGAGCTGCCTGCGAAGATCGACAACGTCCGGCACAATTAACTCCGCCGCGGCACTAGGAGTTGGCGCGCGCAGGTCAGCGACGAAATCACAAATGGTGAAATCGATTTCGTGACCAACAGCCGAGACGATTGGGATTTTCGAGTGGAAAACCGCGCGGGCCACAATTTCTTCATTGAACTCCCATAAATCTTCTATGGTGCCGCCACCGCGCGTAACCACAATAAGATCGACAGGCGCCCAATTCACATTTGACCTCGCCAATTCGCGAATTGCAACGGCGATTTCAGCGGCCGCGCCGGTTCCCTGAACGCGCACGGGGTTAACCAAAATTTGCAGCCACGGTGCGCGCCGCCTCAAAACATTGAGGATGTCTCGGATTGCAGCTCCACTGGGTGAGGTGACGATGCCAATTCTTCGCGGAAACTTTGGCAGCGCGCGCTTGCGCGCGGAGTCGAAAAGTCCTTCGGCTTCCAGTTTGCGCTTTAGCGCTTCGAATTTCGCCTGGAGCAGACCAAGTCCACGCGGCTGCAAAATTTGGACGCTCAGTTGGTACTGTCCGCGCGCTTCGAAAACGGTGACGCTGCCGTAAACCTGCACCTGCGCGCCGTCGGCGAGCGTGGTCCGCAGCGGCGGCATCGTATTGCGAAAAATCACGCAGGCGATCTGCGCCCGCGAATCCTTTAAGGTGAAATACTGATGGCCGCTCGGATGGAGTTTGTAGTTCGAAACCTCGCCTTGCACCCAGAGGGCGCCAAATTTCGTCTCTAAGGCCCCGCGGATATTTCGGGTCAGCTCGGAGACGGTCAGAATCTTTGAGGTTTGCGGAAACAGATCGCTCCTCAGCTGCATAAAAAACGTTCAACGCTCAACGCCCAACTTGCAACATTCCCGCATTGGCACATCCAACATTAGACATCGGTCGCTCTTGACAGTCTCGCCAGGCCGGAGATGGTCGGGCGCTTATGAAAAATCGCCAAGTCTTCCGTGTCATGGTTTGTGGGCTCGTGCTCGCTTTCGTTGGTCAGGCAGCAGGGGATCAATCTGCCAAACTGCATTCACAGCGGGTGTTCAAGATTGGCGTGCTTGCTACGCTGACTGGATCCGGGTTTACTCTCGGGATAGACACGGTTGCAGCGCTGCAGATTGCCGAAGAACAGATCGAAGCAGACGCGATTAGCCAACACGGCGGCGGATATCGTTTCGAATTCTTTGTACGCGATACTCAACACGATCCCTCGAAGGCGCTTGAAGCAATCCAGGACCTGGATAAGCTCGGCGTCCAAATCATCATCGGACCGCAAACGAGCTCCGAGGTCAGGATGATCAAACCCTACGCCGACGCGCACAACATTCTCGTCATTAGCCAGGGCAGCACTGCCTCCTTGCTTTCTATCGCCGGAGACAACATCTTTCGTCTTTGCCCGGACGACAGGCTCGAAGCTGACGCGATCGTTGCATTGATGCAGCACGATGGAATCCAGCACATCGTCCCGCTATGGCGAAACGATGCAGGCAACAACGGTCTGCACGATTCGGTTCAGGCAAAGTTCGAAGCGCTCGGGGCGGGACACACAGTCGCTTCAGGCTTTCAGTACCAGCCGACAACGACTGACTTTACCGCGGCGACCAGCTCGATCGCATTGCAAATTAAAACGCTGCAAGATGACGGCGCTCAGGCGTCCACAATTGCGATTTATCTGGCAGCGTTCGATGAAGTAGTGGACGTGTTTCACAGCGCACAAAGTAATCCCGATTCTAATGCGACGACGCTGCGATCTCCACGCCATTGGTACGGCAGTGACGGCGTGGCGCTTTCTGCGGCGTTAACTGGCGATGCGACTGCTGCGGCTTTCGCGGCCAGCGTAGATTACCCAAATCCAATCTTCGGACTGCCGGACTCGCTGAAGAGTAAGTGGCAGCCAATCTCGGACGAGATCGAAGCGCGCACGGGAATTAAACCCGACGCGTTTGCGCTATCCACTTACGATGCGCTCTTTGTTATCCAGCGCGCCCTAGAAGATGTGCGCGCTGGCCGAAGCCGAAAAGGGTTCAACCTGAAGAACTTCGACGCTTTCAAGGCGGCATTCGTGAGTGAGGCGGACGCTTATTCGGGCATCACTGGATCGCTGGCGCTCAATTCCGCCGGTGACCGGGCCAATGGTGATTTCGATTTCTGGGCTGTTCGCCATGATACCTGGGTCCGCATTGGAACTTACAACAACGGCCAGATCACGATCTTCCCTTGATTCAGGAGGGTTAGCACTTCGACTGCACGTTTGGGCGCGCTGTTCCAGCCACACGGAGGAAGAGCGATGGATGCGGGTGCTGAGCTACTAGCCGAAAAACGCGGACTCAGACTTGATCGGGTTGTTCTGCTTGGACGCACATTTGAAGAATATCGCCGCTATTTTTTGCTAAAGCCCGAAGAGCTGATTGCAAGGGACGTACTCGATATGGCGGGCGGGGTCAGTTCGTTTTGCGCGGAGGCCAACGGGCAGCATACGCGTGACTTCGTTCGATCCGATCTATCCGTTGTCAGCCGAAGAAATCGCGGCGCGCTCCGAGCCAGATCTCGAAGCGGTTTACCGCGCCATTGGGAACGTTCCCATCTATCGCTGGAGCTATTACAAGACTCCGGAACGCATGCGCGAGTTTCGGCAGTGCGCCTATTCCGCTTTTGTGTCCGACTACAAAATCCCCCTGAACGTTACGTGGCCGGGGAGTTGCCGAGTCTGCCCTTTCCTGACGGTTCGTTTGATCTGACGCTCGTCTCCTACTTCCTTTTCGCTTATCAGGAACGATTAACCTGCGAGTTCCACCGCGACTCGATTCTGGAACTTATGCGCGTCACGCGTAGTGAAGCGTGTATTTATCCCACGATCACATTTGAAGCCCAGCCGAGCCAGTATATTCCGCTGCCGCGCTCCGATCCGGCGCTCCAGCATTTTCAATTCACAGAACTAAAGACCGATTTTGAATTTCTTATGAATTCAAATTCGTTTCTACGCATGTGGCCGCGCTTAAACGCCGCCTTACAATGGCCCAAAGAGTAGGTCGGTTCACCCGCCTTCGCTGCTACGGCGTGGCAGGCCTAAACCACCTAGGGGATTGAGGTCAATCGCCCCTACCAAATAATTCGCTTTGTGCGCCGGTCGGCGGCTTTAGGCCGAGCTTACGATACGCGTTTGCTGTTGCGACGCGGCCTTGCGGAGTGCGCTTGATGTACCCTTCCATAATCAGGTATGGCTCGTTTACTTCCTCGAGCGTGCCGGCTTCTTCGCCGACCGCCACAGCAAGCGAATTCAGACCGACTGGTCCGCCATTGAATTTGTGGATCAACGTTTCGATGATGCGCTTGTCCCACTGATCGAAGCCATCGCGATCGATCTCGAGCATGGCCAGCGCGCGATCAGCCAGCTCTGCTGTGATTTTTCCATCTGCCTTGACCTGCACGTAATCGCGCACCCATCGGAGGAGATTGTTCGCCGTGCGCGGCGTGCCGCGTGAGCGCGCGGCGATCTCAGCTGCACCGGCCGCGTCGATTTCCACTCCGAGCAAATGCGCGCTGCGTAGAATGATTTTCTGCATTTCTTCGGCATTGTAATAGTCAAGCCGCGCGGTCATGCCGAAACGCGACCGAAGTGGCGCGCTCACCATTCCGGCGCGCGTGGTCGCACCTATGAGCGTGAACTTCGGCAGATTGAGACGAAGGCTGCGCGCCTGAGGTCCCTGGTCGATGATGATGTCGAGCCGGTAATCCTCCATCGCCGGATAAAGATATTCTTCGATGGCGGGTTGCAGCCGATGGATTTCGTCAATGAAAAGTACGTCGCCCTTTTCGAGGCTGGTTAAAAGTCCGGCGAGTTCACCGGCTTTTTCGACCACGGGTCCGCTGGTGTTTTTGATGTTTACGCTCATGGCATTCGCAATGATGTAGGCAAGCGTGGTTTTCCCCAGACCGGACGGGCCGCTCAACAAAATGTGCTCGAGCACGTCCCCACGCCGTTTTGCCGCTTCCACCATTAATTCCAAGCGTTCGCGGACCTTTACCTGTCCATTGAACTCGCTGAAGGCTGGTGGCCGCAGCGAAATTTCAAAAGCGGCATCTGGTTCCGGCGGTTTCATGGGAAATGTTAAATCGTGAATCGATACATTGATATATCGCAAGAGCGATTCACGATTCTCGATGCTACTCCAAATTCTTTGTCAGGACGAGCTCCGTGCCACGAGGCTTAAGTACATAATCGACGCCGTCAAATGCGGTACGAATGAGATACAAACCGAGTCCGCCTGGCTTAAGCACGTCGCCGGAGCGCCCCCTCATTTGGTGCGGTCCAACTTGTTGGCCGTAGTCTCGCAAACGCATCCGAATGCATGTTCGCGACTCTTCCATGTGCAATGCGATCAGCTGGTCGTCGCGCAATTGATAGGCGTGGCGAATGATATTCGTGCACGCTTCATCCACGCCGAGCACCATCAGTAATCGTTCTTTATCGGAAAACGGATAACCGTTGAGAAAGTCGCGAACACAATTGCGCATTAATGCCAGGTTGCCGGTATGACTGGCGAATTCGATGGTCTTTCTCTTCATCGGCTACGCCAACGCTTGAGCACATATCGCGCGCGCGATCAAGCTTGGAACACACGCTTATGGCACCTGCCGGCCATATCGGAAATTACAAAAACGGCGATCCTAACCGCAAAAGTCATTGAACTGGGACTAAAACAGTTATTCACTTTTATCACAATGTGGAGATCGTTAGTGGCTCTTTTACTTTTTGTTAAACCGGCGCTGGCGCAGGAACATGCGACCGCCTACGAAGCTCTGCGCGTGGTTGCCAGGGAATCAGGCCGGAATGCTCTCCATCACATTGTCTCGATCACTGGTGTTGAAGGCGATCCGCAGCCAAAGAAATGGAACATTGTTCTGGAGAGCCCAGACGCGGGCGGCGGCGTACGCGAAGTTGAGGTCCATGACGGGCGGATTGGTTCCGAAGGAGCGCCACGCGGATCGGTTGCTGGTTCTGCCGAAGGCGCGACGATTGACACGGCGCGCCTAAATCTTGATTCCAGCGGAGCGTACGCGCTGGCAAGTCATACTGCGCAAACATCGCATACCAAGTTTGCCACGGTCGATTACACTTTGCGCACGGACGAGCGTGGCGAGCCGGTTTGGATCGTTACCCTTGTCAACAAATCATCGCGCCCGGTCGGGACGATCAACATCGGCGCGACGCGCGGTACAGTTAGACGTACGGAAGGAATGTTTGCCGGCACAACAATGGAAGACGTGGAAACTGAGTACGACGCGGAAGAGCGCGGAATGCTGACCGGCATTGAGGCCCGAATCAAACGCGCATTCCATCGAACCCAAGAAGAAGCGCGAGGCATGTTTGAAAGAGTGAAACATTCGTTTTCCGATTTCATTAATCGCGAGTAGCAGGCAATTGGTTGATTGAGGGATCGAACGTAAATCGAGACTCAAGATTCAAGATTCGTGATCCGATGTAACGAATCACGTCCACTTGCATTCCGGGCGGCAGCACTGGTAATTAGACGCGATGGTTTCGAATGAGGCAACGCACGGCGAGCAGGACGCGTGGAAGGAGGTGGCCCCAGGCTGGCGTCAGCTTTATGGCGATTTCGATCGCCTAGGCGTGAGCATCGAGTGGCATGATTTTCGAACCGAGCAAGCGCTCGATTGGGGCCGCAGTTTTCATCCGCACAGCCTGGAGTTTTGTCTGAATCTCGATGGCCGCGGCGCGGTTGGCACACGAGGCCAGACGCGCAGTGATTATCTCCCGGGCAACTCCGGCTACTACGCAGTCGCCGACGAACCGTTGCCGGCGTCGCGGCACGCGCGTGATCATCACCAATTTGTTACGTTGGAATTTTCGCGCTCGCACTTACAGAAACAATTTGTGCAAATCGAAGCCGATCTCGAGCCAGCGATTCGCCGCGTGATTTTCGGCGATAGCAACGTGACCGTGGTTGCGCCGACGCGGCTGATGTCAATCCAACAACGTAACGTCGTGGCGAGCTTGCGCGAACCGCCGGTGGCGAAAGCGGCCCAGATTCTCTGGTACCAAAGCAAAGCACTCGAGCTGATGGCGCATTTTCTTTTCGCGCCAAAAGACCGGGAATTTTTCTGCGTGCGGCAAAAACGCGTAGCGCGGGAGCGCGTCGAGCGGGTCAAGGAGATTCTGGGGCGCGATCTGATCAACCCGCCGACGCTGGAAATGTTGGGCCAAGAGGTGGGATGTAGTCCGTTTTACCTGAGCCGTATTTTTTCCCGCGAGGTTGGTCTCACGATTCCGCAATATCTGCGCAATGTGCGGATGGAACGCGCCGCGGAGCTGTTGCGCAGTGGACGCTACAATGTCACCGAGGCCGCGACCGAAGTCGGTTATTCCAGCCTCAGCCATTTTAGCAAAGCGTTTTGTCAAACGATCGGTTGTTGCCCTGTGCTTTATCCCGCGGCGAAAAACGTGATTCTCGATCGCTGAATCGGTCGCGTGAATCGTGAGTCGTGAATCGTGAATCGATGTAACGAATTAGCGAATCACGATGTTAACGACAAATGAAAATTTCCCGCGCTCTCATCTCCGTTTCGGATAAAAGTGTCATCGCTTCATTCGCGCGGGCGTTGGAGCGTCAAGGCGTCGATATTATTTCCACCGGCGGAACGGCAGAGCTGCTAAGGAGAGAAAAAATTCCGGTGCGCGAGATTTCCAGCTTCACCGCGTTTCCCGAAGTTCTCGAAGGTCGGGTGAAGACTCTGCATCCGCGCGTGCATGGCGGCCTGCTCTACAAACGCGGCAATCCGAAACACGAAGCCGAAGCGCGCGAGTGCGGGTTCGAGCCGATCGATCTGGTCGTAGTGAACCTGTATCCATTCGAAGAAACGATCGGCAAGCCGGATGTGACCTTGGCTCAAGCGATCGAGAATATCGACATTGGCGGGCCATCAATGATTCGCAGCGCCGCAAAAAACTACGAATCGGTCACGGTAGTTGTTGATCCGGCAGATTACGACACAGTGCTGGAAAATATGCGGGAGAACAACGGTGAAACGACTCTGAAACTGCGCGAGCGACTCGCCATCAAAGCATTCATCAAAACCTCGGAGTACGACCGCGTGATCAGTAATTTTCTGGAAAAAGAGCAGGCAACCGACGCTTCGTTCTCGCTCTCGTTGCCGTTGGTGACTCGTCTGCGTTACGGGGAGAATCCGCATCAGAAGGCCGCACTCTACGGCGATTTTGATAAACACTTCGAGAAACTGCATGGCAAGGAGCTTTCCTTTAACAACATCCTGGATATCAGCGCTGCGACGAACTTGATTGGTGAATTTGACGACCCAACCGTTGCGATTCTTAAGCATACGAATCCGTGCGGCGTAGGTTCGGATGCTGATCTTCGGAAGGCGTGGGACAAAGCGTTTGCTACAGATAAGCAAGCGCCTTTTGGTGGGATCATTATTTGCAATCAGCCACTTGGTGAGCCGCTGGCTAAAGCGATTAGCGAGATTTTCAGCGAAGTGATCATCGCGCCGGATTTCGACGCTGAGGCGCGAGGCATCTTGCAAAAGAAAAAGAACCTGCGTCTCGTTCGGCTGCTGACCGCGGCAACCGAAGCAAGACCGACAAGAGATATTCGGTCGGTTTGCGGCGGTGTGCTCGTGCAGGACGCAGACAGCGCGAACGCCATTCGGGAAAACGTAGTGACCAAGAGGCAGCCAACAAAAACGGAATTGAAAGCCATGTTGTTTGGATCGCGAGTCGTCAAGCACGTGAAATCGAATGCGATCGTTTATGCGAGCGCGGATCGTACGCTCGGGATTGGCGCCGGGCAGATGTCGCGTATCGACGCGTCGCGCATTGCGATTTGGAAGGCTGAAGAAGCTGGGCTCTCCCTCAAAGCCAGTGCTGTGGCTAGCGATGCTTTCTTTCCTTTTCCTGATGCGCTGATCGCCGCCGCAAATGCCGGCGCAACCTGCGCGATTCAGCCTGGCGGCTCGATTCGTGACGAAGAAGTGATAGCCGCTGCCAACGAGCGTAACATGGCGATGATCTTCACTCGGGTCCGGCATTTTCGGCACTAAGACTCTGTGGCGTGGGACGCATGTCTCGATCAGTTCAACCGCCGCGCGTGATCAACATCGAAGATTTGCGCCGGATCGCGAAACGCCGACTGCCTCGTGTTGTATTCGACTACATTGACGGCGGCGCAGAGGCCGAACGGACCTTGCGCGCCAACTCTCAGGCATATGAGGCAGTGACACTCCGCCCGCGTTGCGCGATAGCCACGCCCGCGTGCGATCTGCGCACGGCAGTGCTTGGGACCTCACTCTCAATGCCGTTGATTCTTGCGCCTGTTGGCAGCTGTCGGCTGATGTATCCGCGCGGCGAAGAAGCGGCCGCGCGCGCCGCCGGGAGAGCGGGTATCATCTATACACTCTCGACGCTGTCGGGTTGCCGCCTGGAAGATGTTGCTGCTGCATCGGAAGGGCCGGTCTGGTATCAGCTTTATCTCGTGGGCGGGCGTGATTGCGCGCTTGCGGCAATCGAGCGCGCGCGCAAAGCAGGTTTTTCAGCGCTTGTTGTTACGATTGATACTGCTGTCGCCGGGATGCGAGAGCGCGACATTCGCAACGGCGCCAAAGAGCTCTTGAGCGGAAACCTCCGGGAAATCTTGCCGTTTGTGAGGCAACTGTTCACCAAGCCGCGCTGGCTGGCGGCTTTTCTGGCGGACGGCGGATTAATGAAGTTTGCCAACGTCATCATTCCCGGAAAGGGGCCGATGTTGTATGCGGATGTGACGACTGCTTTGGAGCAGGCCGTGGTGAGCTGGCAAGATCTCAGCTGGATCCGCGACGCCTGGAACAGCCCTATCATCATCAAAGGCGTGCATACTGGAGAAGATGCGCGGCGCGCAGTCGATGTAGGCGCAAATGCGTTGGTAGTATCCAATCACGGCGGGCGGCAGCTCGATGGCGTTGCACCAACCTTGCAGATGCTGCCTGAAGTTTTGTCTGCCGTCGGCGATCGCGTTGAAGTGCTGTTGGATGGCGGGATCCGCCGTGGCAGCGATATCGTCAAGGCGCTCTGCCTCGGCGCACGAGCTGTTCTAACGGGACGCGCCTATGCGTACGGTCTTGGCGCCGCTGGCGAAGTGGGTGTCACGCGAGCGATCGAAATCCTGCGCACGGATCTCATTCGCACTCTCAAACTGCTCGGCTGCGCCTCCATTGCGCACCTGGATCGATCTTTTATAGATTTCCCGGCAGAATGGCTCAGAAAGCAACTATGCGATTCCCCTCAGATTCGAAAGTCGCCACATCCAGATACAAAGAATTGCGGCAACGACAAGCGCGATCCAGCTCAGGCTCATTGGAATGGTATGGGTGCCAACCGTGACTTGGGCATGGTTGATCAATCGGAGGAGGTGACCCAGGAAAAAAATAGCGAAGATGACGCTTGCGACGCGTAATCCGGTTGTTGGCGAGTTCATTTGCGCATTGTTGTGAATGCACTGGGATTTGTCAGCAAAAAAGTCGCCATCATCCGATGGTTACGCTCTCCGTAAAGATGCGGCTTGAACAAGGATACCGATGACTGCGAGGCCGAGGAACAAGATGGTCGATCCCGATGGCGGAAGGACAATCGCGCTTTGAATCAAATGCGCGCCAATGAGGGACGACACAACGATGAGTGCCCAATCAAATAAGACGAGCATGAGAATAGCGCCAACGATGCCGCCGATCACAAAAATGATCGTCGAATGCTGCGCGTAATGGACAAAAAACGCTGCTGCGATCGCGCCCGCCGACTTGCCGCCCGCGAGGAAGCCAACGACTGCAATCGCAATTTTTTGCAGCAGGAACGCCAGCAGGGCGCCAATTAAGCCAAGAACGAGTGCCACCGTGAGTTGCAGGAGCGGTGATGGCTCATGAACAAGATGCGGCGCAATCTCTGCGCCAGCTACAAATCCTGCCGCGGCGACGCAAAGCCAGAATAGTTTTCGCCCAAACAACAGAACCACAACGCCGATCAACGCGCCAACGATCGGCACAGAGAAATGAATCGGCGGAAAGAGATTCTGGACAGCCATGGTTGTAGACGCGTTTGTGGCAAAGGCCTCTTTTATCCCGCGAGAACCTTACAGGTCAACTTTCATGGCTGTGCGGAAAAATTCGAAATCCCTTTCGCGGACGCGATTTTTGAGCATTTGAATTTTAGATTTGTTTCGGATTTCGAAATTCGTGCTTCGAAATTTCGGTAACGAAATCGGTCTGGTGGGATTTGGACCCACGGCCTGTTGCCGCGGCGACCGCTCTGAGGAAGTTTATCACATCGGGCTGGTGGGATTTGAACCCACGGCCTCCTGGTCCCGAACCAGGCGCTCTACCAAGCTGAGCCACAGCCCGAATTAGTCATCAGTTTTCGCACGCCAACGCGCTGCGTCTCCTTACTTCGTGCATTTCCCGGTTCATAGCAAGGAGCTACCGCTCGAGTCGATCGCGGACGAGTAACGGTGGCGAATGTACGCGTCGATTTGCTGCCGAAATGGAAAAGCTGGCCGCGCCCCACTGGTTCGACAGTCAGACAACGGCGAGGCGCGAACGGAAGGCCGTCTAAAACTGTGAATTGATCGCCAGACGCCTCACGAGCAGTCCCGGCTTTCATCGGCGATTTTTGCTCACTCTATCTTTGAAGGTAAATCCCCGGGAGGGAGGTTAAGCCGCCACAAAAACACTTGCACCGAAAAAAATCTCTGCAACTATTTACGCCTTTTATGAAGTTCACTTTAAAGACGCTCGTGCTTTTAATCCTCTGCGTTGCGTCAATCGCGGTCGCCGATGACTTCAAAACGATTGACGGGAAAGAATACAAAAACGTCACGGTGAGCCGAGTCGAACCGGACGGCATCACCGTTAAGAACACGAAGGCCGGGGTGATCGTGAAACTCTATTTTACTGAACTGCCGAAAGACGTTCAGCAACGCTTTAATTACGATCCTC
>WNGL01000060.1_pt1 | contig 111479 bp, 106 predicted proteins | sample 5400591 | NCBI WGS metagenome assembly WNGL01 (sample SAMN13153377, study PRJNA577476) | soil metagenome | isolation source: 80 cm soil or saprolite under Garry oak tree replicate 1 | place: USA:California | collected 2016-06-15 | reverse complement strand
TTGGTGAGTATCAATATCGTTTCAACCGCCGCTTCGATCTGGCCAAGATGCTCTCTCGACTGGTTACAGCAACTGTCCGGACAGGCAAGCGTCCCGAGGCTTGGTTGCGGTTAGCGGGAGATCAGTTCTAATCAGGAAAATTAAAGAGTTAGCTATTAAAGATCTCAATAATTTCAACTCCATTGAAATGACAAAAATTTATGATTTTATTCAGATTATAAAAGTTAAAAAACAAAGTCCGCCACCACAAATAAATACCTCGCATTTAAAGGTTAGAGAGGCTCTCCAAGGCTGCTCAGATTCTCTTTCTGAAGATATTATGCGCGAAAGAGAAGAAACCATATGAAGTTTTTCTTTGACACCTCGGCCTTAGAGAGTTGTGCTGACCGGCCTGGATGTTGATGCATCTCCTCCTTATGTACACAGCCTGTCCGCGTATGGATCTTGCTGTTGCTGTAAGCCTTGAGGCCCGGATAATCAACATTCCGAGCAGTCCGTTTTTATAAATATGCTTAGGAAGTGGTCTCTGGTTCAGAATGTATGACCGGGACGTGGGGGATATGATGTTGAAGAAAATATTAAATAAACTGAAAAGCATTGTGTTAAGTAACTCGGAACTAGATAAAAAACTGGCCGACAAGCTTATAATAGATAGTAAACAGTTTGAATACCAGTTGTTGCTACTAGGGCAATTACATGTCGACATAGTCAAAAATAAAACACGTATTGGTTCTTTAAGAGATGTTGAATTCAAAGTATTTTCACAGTTTGGTGAAGATGGAATAATTCAATACATTATTAATCAGATAGAGATTCCTAATCCTTTGTTTATTGAATTTGGAGTACAAAACTATACAGAAGCAAATACCCGATTCTTGCTGATGAATGATAATTGGGCGGGTATTGTTATAGATGGTTCAGATGAAAATATTAACTTCATTAAGAATGACAAGATATATTATCGGCATAATTTAACCGCTATTTCCAACTTTGTAACCAAGGATAACATTAATACAATAATCGACAAATACGTTGATATCGAAGACATAGGGCTTTTAAATATTGATATCGATGGCAATGATTATTGGGTATGGAAAGAGCTGGAAGTTGTTAAACCAAGAATAGTTGTCTGTGAATACAACAGCTTATTTGGTTGCGAACATAGTATTACGGTCCCATATGATCCGGGCTTTGTTGCTTACAAGGCACATTATTCATGTTTATATTTTGGCTCTTCCATTGCTGCATTGTGTGATTTAGCAGAAGAAAAAGGGTATGATTTTATTGGCTGCGACAGTGAAGGGGCTGATGCCTTTTTTGTGAGAAGAGATGTTTCAAGTCCTTTCAGAAAACTTAGTGCGAAGGAAGGTTTTGTCAAGGGTAAATATAGAATATCGAGAGATACCAATTGTCAGATGACTTATTTGGATCGTAACCAGTCAAAGCAGTTGATCGGGGATATGCCAGTTCATAATCTCAGGACAAATGGAATTGTAAAATTTAAAGAGTTATGTATTGACTGATCATGGTGTTATCCAGAGAGTGATATCAACGACACAGCTGTCATATAACAGTACTGCAAATCCTTAATACCAGCATAGAGGATAGCGGGATTTGGGAAACAGCATCTATGAAAACAACTAGAGATTATTTTGCCGACACTGAATTAAATAATACGGAACACAAATGGTGGGACGAAATGCAGTTGCTTTTCATGTTTTGTATTGTGTCGTTTAATCTGAAAGACAAAGTTGTATCAGCTTCGGAGCTAATATATGAGGGGTATTGATGTGTTAATTACCGGGGTAACCGGCTTCGTCGGCGGCTCGCTGGCCCGGCGATTCACGCAGCAGAGAATTCCCGTCACGGGTCTTGTTCGCCGCGAGGCACACGGTTTGCCTTTTCCTGTCCGCATAACCGGTTATGCGGTGGAAGAACTCGCGGCACTCATTTCCGATCTCAAGCCGACGACAATCATCCATGCAGCCGGCTCCGCCTCCGTTGGTTTGTCTTTATCGCAGCCTTCCCATGATTTCAATGATTCGGTTGCTCTCTTCCAACGGCTCATGGAGGCTACGCGCATTTCGGGGGAGCGCCCTCGCGTGGTATTTCTGTCAAGTGCTGCAGTGTACGGTAATCCCAATATTCTTCCTGTCTCCGAGTTGGAACCGTTGCTTCCGATCTCGCCATATGGTTATCATAAGCTTATGGGTGAAGCTATTGCTCGAGAGTACTCATGTTGTTTTGGTATCCCCACCCTGATAGCCCGGTTGTTTTCACTGTTTGGGCCAGCCCAGAAACGTCTGTTGCTTTGGGAAATATTTGAACAATTAAAAGATAAAAATGAGGTGGTACTGCAGGGGACAGGCGCGGAAACTCGTGATTATCTCCATATCGATGATCTCGCGGATTCTCTTGCTGATCTGTTGCCACGCATAGATAATGATCAATTAATTATTAATATTGCCAGCGGCAGGGCAATAACCGTGAAAGAAGTTGCTGAAAGTATCGGGCAAATACTCATGAGTAAAAAACCGATTGTATTTAGAGGAGTAGCCAGAAGGGGCGATCCCAATTTCTGGCAGGCTGATGTTTCGTTGTTTGAACATTTGATTGGCAGAGTCCCCGCTGCATTTCATGAACGACTGGCAGGTACAATTCAGCAATGGCTCGCATGAAGATTTTAGTCGCCGGTGACCCTGGAAGTATTCACACAAATCGTTTTGTGTCTCTGCTTCAGGAAATTGGCTATGAGGTGAGGGTGTTTCAAAGCGAGTACTACTACTCGCAGGAAGAGCACTTGAAAGATACTGTCCTTTACGTTGATAACTTTATGTCCTCTCCGGCTAACGGGAATATAATAAAAGTTCTCTCTCCCCTGGAAATGGCATATTTTCCTGGGTTCAGCTTTCTTAAACGCTGCTATGAATACGCACTGTTCAAGTTCACAGGAAAAGAACTGCTCCCACGCTTAAGGCATCTTGACATGATCCGGCTTCTGCGTGGCTGGAAACCTGATGTGGTTTTCTCGCTTAAAATGCAGAATGATGGCTATACGGTTTCTGCAGCTCGAGCAGCCATGGGAGCGGCATTCAGGTCGAAGTGGGTGCATTTTAGCTGGGGTACCGATATTGAGTATTTTGGCAAACATCCGGACTGCGCAGCGGAACATCTTCCAAAGATCAGGCAGGTTCTTTCTCAGTGCGATTTTCATATGGCTGATACGGAGCGCGATGTCCGGCAGGCGCGTGAATTTGGATTTAATGGAATAGATCTCGGGTCAATGCTGGCTCAGGGCGGTTTTGATCTCGATGAGATGAAAAGGCTTAGGGAAACCGGTGATGTCAAACGAAATGTGATTCTGGTTAAGGGGCGCGAAGGTGGGCTGGTTGGGCGGGCATTTCAGGTGCTGGCTGCATTGACTCAGATTCGCGATGTTGTGGGCGAATATGCAATCAAAATAATCATGCCTACAGATAATGTGCGTGGTGTATCCGAGTTCCTTTCCCGATTTTACGGCCTTGACATTGAGGCAATGGGAAGGCTTCCATATTCCGAGCTGCTCTCGCTGTATAACAGAAGTCTTTTGGCAATCTCGGCATCGAATGTGGATGGCACACCTAGTTTTCTGGTTGAGGCTATGGTGATGGGTGCCCTGCCTATACATTCTGATATGGAGTCGATTCGCGAATGGATTGATGATGGGGTTAACGGCCTGCTTTTTCCGGTTGACGATGCAGCAGCATGTGCGGATTGCATCAAAAGGGCGCTTAACGATAAGGCTCTCCTTGATTCAGCGCGGGAATGCAACTGGAACATAGCACTGGAACGGATGGACAGGTCAGTTTTGAGAGAAAAACTGCGAAGCATTATAGAGCGGGAGATAATCGGTAATTCCTGATCATTATAGAAGAGAAGTGGCTGCCAAGGTGCTGATACGGCATCTTGTCCGGTTAGTCAGGTCTGTAATTTGTGGTCTGAAACTACTGACCGGTCGTTGCGGGCCCGGCAGTTTAATAACATTCATGACTGACTTACCAAATTTACAGCGGTTTTGAGGCACCCATGTCCAGAAATTCCAGACTACCGCTTGTCACAGTTATTACGCCCGCCTATAACAGGGCATCATATCTGGATGAGACAATTCTCAGCGTACTCAGCCAGGATTACACTGACATAGAATACATAGTCATTGATGACGGATCGAGTGATAATACTCTTGACGTTATCAAAAAGTATCAAGACCGCATTAAATGGGATAGTCATGAAAACATGGGGGAAACCAGAACTGTTAACAAGGGTTTTTCTATGGCTCATGGGGAGATTGTCGTAGTTGTTAACTCCGATGATCCGTTATTACCCGGTGCCATCAAATGCGCCGTTGATTTGATGATTCAGAATCCTGAAGTTGTCGCTGCGTATCCTGACTGGTTGGAAATTGGACCATCTTCGGAAATAATCAAGGAAATTAAGCTTCCAGATTATACCCTTTACACCATGATGACAATTTTTGATGTGGCGATGGGACCGGGTGTCTTTATTCGTCGCAGAGCATTCGAGTTGGCGGGAGACCGGGATGAGCAGTTCAGGTATGTCGGTGATCTGGAGTTCTGGTATCGGCTTGTATTGCATGGGCCGCTGCTGCACATCCCGAAAACGCTGGCAACACACCGTACCCATCCTGAATCAGCTTCGGTTTCTGAACGAGGTGCCGTAATGGCCGAAGAGCTTGTCCGCATGATGCACAAGATCTATTCTTCTCAATTGCTTCCTGTGGAGTTTGTAAAAAGACGCTATTCGTTTCTTTGCAAGGTTCATTTTGACGCTGCAACTTACTGTGGCTCTGACAAGGAGGCCGCAAGGAAACATTATCTTAAATCTTTCTGCTGCAACCCCTTCATATTTATCTATCGCGTCCTGACTTTGGGGATGCTGCCCAGATTTCTGGTTTCGGTTCTAAAGCCCATGCAAACAAAATGGCACAGGATGCTCAAGCGGCTCAGTAAGGCAATGGGAATCGCAGATGGGATCTAATGAGGCCGTTAAAATAGCCGTACTCTCCCATATTTTGCCTCCGTCTCCGTCAGGGCAGGCAATCGCGCTCTCCGGGCTGCTCGAAGGAACACCTTCTGACATGTATTGTTTGATTTCATGCGGCAATTACGGAAGTGACGCAGATACGGACAGTTCCGCTCAGAAGCTGCCAGGCCGGTACCATGCATTGCGACCGGTTTTTCAATTGCCAGTTAAGGCCGGATCGTTATTATTTGCCGGCAATATCCTGTTCAACGTCACGCTGGGAATATTGAACAGGGCGCGACAGATAAAAAAGATTATCGTGCGGGAAAAATGCAGCCTTTTGCTAGCTTGTACCGGAGATCTCTATGACCTGCCGGCAGCATTTCTGGCCAGCAGGTGGACCGGGGTTCCCCTTGTCCCATACATTTTTGATGACTATGTTTTCCAGTGGACCGGCTGTTATCGGGCAATCGCCCGCCTGCTCGAACCGGCAATACTACGACATGCCAGGAGGGTTGTCGTACCCAACGAATACATGTGTGAAGAATATTTGAAGCGCTACGGTGTTCGCAGCACCGTTATCCACAATTCCTGCCCCCTGCCTGACCTGGTCGAGCTCGACAGGGCTGCCAGAGTTTTTTCTGAAGATGAAATCAACATTGTTTACGCCGGAGCTATCTATCATGCTCATTATGATGCCTTTCACAATCTGCTCGCCGCTCTGGAGCGTATGAGCATGAAAAACATAAAATTACATCTTTTCACGGCGCAACCGGAGGAGGAACTGAAACGGAATTCAATTTGCGGCCCAAGAATAGTATACCACCCGCACATAAGCCGGAAAGATGTTCCGATAATATTGCGCCAGGCCGACATCCTGTTTCTTCCGCTCGCCTTTGTTTCACCCATACCGGAGGTAATCAGGACATCGGCTCCGGGCAAGACCGGCGAATACCTCTCAGTCGGTCGTCCTGTGCTTGTGCATGCGCCCCAAGATACATTTGTCAGCTGCTACTTCAGAAAGAAGGAATGCGGTATAGTGGTGGGGAAAAACGATACGGGACTCTTGGCTAAGGAGATTGCCAGGCTGATAGATGATCGGGAGCTGCAGTTCAAGCTGGGCGAAAAGGCTCGCCAAGTGGCTGTAAGCGAGTTCTGTATCGAAAAGAGCAACAAAGTGTTTTTTAACTTAATTAATTCCTGTATGAATGACACATATGATAATTGTACATCTCATGATAAATAAAATTTATTCTCTGCTAGTCTTGACCGGTGTTTATCGGCTTTTGGCCAAAATTATCAAGATTACCGCTGCTACCGGCAAAGGCAGTGACATCTGTCTGGAGGAGGGTTTCTTGCCTCTCCCGGTACACTTTTATTCTCCGGTTCCGGACCTCAGCGATTTGGTAAAGCGGAACATCTGGGAGAAGGTAAGCGATCTCCCTGGAATCAACTTCAGGCGGCAGGAACAGCCGGCTTTTCTTGCGCAGATGGCGGAACGATTTGCAGGGGAGTGCCAATGGCCATTAATGCCGACAAACGATTCTCAACAGTTTTATCTGAAGAACCCCTCTTTCGGCTATGGCTGTGCGGCATCGACCCACTGCATGATCAGGTGTTATGAGCCCGCCGCTGTCATTGAGATTGGCTCGGGGATGTCATCGCGAGTTATTGCCGCTGCGCTCGGGGTGAACCGGAGAGAAGGACATCCGAGTCAATACCTCATCGTTGATCCGTACCCGGGAGCCGAAATCAGCGGCGGTGCCATCGATGGGGCGGAGTTGGTCAAAACCAGGGTGGAACTTCTTGATACGTCATTTTTCAGTTTATTGAAGGAAAATGATATCCTGTTTATAGATTCCAGTCACTCCGTAAAGACCGGGAGCGATGTTAATTATCTCTACCTTGAAGTTCTGCCGCGCCTTGCTCCCGGGGTGATTGTTCACGTTCATGATATTTGCTTTCCATACGAATATCCTCGTGCATATGCTACCAGCGAGAGTTTCCGCCAGTTTTGGACCGAGCAGTATCTGCTTCAGGGTTTTCTTCAATTCAATGATGAATTTGAAGTGCTTTTGAGCTTGAACTATCTTATGGTCGATCATGCAGCGTTTTTCAGGGAGGTGTTTCCTTATTATGCCCCGGATGTGCACCCGTCCATTAGCGGCAGTTTCTGGATGAGGCGCAAAATTGCCTGCGAAAGATCCCATTAACACTATGCGTATTCTTTTTGTTGCCATGGCAGACAGTGTACATACGGCCCGTTGGATATCACAGATAGCCGACCTAGGGTGGGATCTGCATTTGTTTCCAAGTATAGATCATGGGCAGTTACATCATGAACTTCGCAATGTTACAGCGCATGTTCCTTTTTATGGACACCGCCGCAGTCTCAGATCGGTAAAAATAACCGGAATATCACTTTTTAATGATTTTGCTTCTGAAGAGCTTTATTCTATCCTGAAACGTACGAAATTTTACAGGGACTTTCAGATTAACAGGCTTTTGAAAGTGATTAAGAAGGTCAAACCGGACATAATCCATACACTGGAGATCCAGCATGCCGGCTACCTGACCATGGAAGCGAAGAAGCGAATGTCTGGCAAGTTCCCTCCATGGATCGTGACAAACTGGGGAAGTGATCTTTACCTCTTTGGCCGTATTCCGGAACATGAGGAAAAAATACGTGAAGTATTGGCTAATGCCGACTTCTACTCCTGTGAATGCCTGCGAGACGTCTGCCTGGCGGAGGCTTACGGTTTCAAGGGGAAGGTGCTGCCGGTTTTTCCCAATTCAGGGGGAATGGATCTGCAGGAAGTTGTCAGGCTCCGCACACCGGGACCGGTGTCCGCACGCCGCACAATCATGCTCAAAGGATATCAGCACTGGGCCGGAAGGGCTCTGACGGGGCTTCGGGCTCTGGAGCGTTGCGCCGATATACTCAAAGGGTATACAGTGGTCATCTACTCAGCTTTTCCAGACGTAGAGATTGCAGCAATGCTTTTCCAGCAGTCAACCGGTATTCCGGTTAATGTTGTCTCCAGCAATGCTTCACATCGGGAAATTCTCGCGCTGCATGGTGCGGCTCGGATATCAATTGGCCTTAGTATAAGTGATGCAATCAGTACCTCGTTTCTGGAGGCATTAGTTATGGGCTCGTTCCCGATCCAGTCGTGGACCGCCTGTGCCGATGAATGGATTGCCGACGGCAGGACCGGGATGCTGGTGCAGCCTGAAGATTCAGACGCTGTAGAGCGTGCTATACGCCTTGCCCTTTTTGACGACAAAATGGTTGACATAGCTGCTGACGAAAACTGGCAAGTAGCTCTTGAACGGCTAGACAGTAGCCATCTCAAACAATTGACGCTTGAGCTTTATGACTCTGTTGCCGGCCACTGATTTTCATACTTGGAAGGTTGAGTTATCGTATGTCTAGGCAAAAAACTTCTGATTCTCGGTGTTACCGGAATGTTAGGGCATGCGTTGTTTAAGTACGTTATTGCCACCAACAGATATAAAGTCTTAGCCGCTGTCCAACCGTATATTGTTTTCACTGTATCGGTTTGATCAAGCAGCTTCTTACCGGCAATGGTTAACCGCGAAGAAATGGCGCGGGCGGTCTACCGCATACCGGCCGACAACAGAGATCTCAACTACAGCAAGTATTTCAGTGAGGAAGAACAGTCAATCTCTAAAATTGAGGACTATACTTCTCATAACACCATCGCCTGTCGATAGAGGCGTTAAAGGAACTGTTGTCAGGTCTCGATTTCATCAAGGAGCAACTCCATGCTTAAGGTGGTAACCATTGTCGGAACACGCCCCGAAATCATCAAACTCAGTCGTGTTATCGGTGAACTGGACCAACACGTGGATCACGTTCTGGTGCCTACGGGACAGAATTACGACTATGAGCTTAACAAGATTTTTTTTCAGCAGCTTGAGGTTCGAAAACCGGATTTTTTTTTGGAGGCAGCCGCGGATACGGCATCCCGGACAATCGGCAATGTGATCGCCAAAACTGACGAGTTACTTGCACAAAATCGGCCCGACGCCCTGCTTTTGATTGGTGATACCAACAGCATGAGCTACACCGACTACGTTAACAGGACGGTTTGGTCGAAGCCATGAGCGTGCCCGTACCACTGGTCTCCATAGTCATACCGGTCTTCAACGGGTCGAGCTATCTTCAAGAGGCCATTGAAAGCGCACTAGATCAAACATATCCGAACATTGAAGTTATTGTTGTTAATGACGGCTCCTCTGACGGCGGGGCTACGGAACGTATTGCACTCTCCTTTGGCTCTCGGATTCGATATTTCAGCAAGGAAAATGGCGGGGTAGCTTCGGCGCTTAATGCCGGTATCCGGCTGATGTCGGGAGAGTATTTTTCCTGGTTGAGTCACGATGACGTCTACTATCAGTGTAAAATATCGGATCAAATTGCATGTCTACAGCAATTGGGCAGGCAAGTTATGTTGTACAGCGACTATGATGTGATCAACTCGAGTTCTAGAATCATACGAACGGTATCAATAAGGCAATATGCCCCACACGAAATCAGGAGAGCCTTGATTCTGGACTATCCCATCCATGGTTGTTCCGCCCTTGTTCCCAAAAATTGTTTTGATAGGGTAGGGTTATTCAATGAACGTCTTAGGACTACCCAGGACTGCGACATGTGGTTCAGGATTGCCAGCGACTATGATGTGGTGCATATGCCAGCATCATTGATCAAATCGCGTGAGCATCCGGAGCAGGGAACGTTCACAATGAATTCACTGCATTTTCGTGAATGTAATGAATTTCTGGCTGATGGAATGCTGAAAGTTGAACAGGAATTGCGGGCACAACATTTAATCGATATTTGCACAACGTTCCTTGGCGAATGCTTAACGAGTTTCACTCGTCGCGGATTTCACAGAGCATCTCGGATTGCTTTCAAGCACTATAGTAAAATGTTGCTGCGGAATGGTTCAATTACAGGAACCGCATCAGTGATGCCATTTCTTGACTTCACTGCAGGCAACATATTTCGATTTGGAAATGTATTCAGATTACGTGCGTGCAAGTTGCGGAAATTATGAAATTACGGAAAAGTGAATGCAAAGTGAACTGATTCTGCGGAATAAGACAATTTACGATCGTATCGCGCCGCTATACGAGCGACAGCATGTCGAGATATTTAATCAAACCGAGCAGGAAAGGATTCGTAGAAAACTTGCTTGGGCTCTCTCTCAGATTGACGGAACGCCGGCTTCACCGCTTGCGCTTGACTTTGGATCTGGCACAGGCAATCTGACGCATCATTTGCTGGAATTGGGGGCTCATGTCGTCGCTGCTGACATATCAGAAGGGTGTTTGAGTCACCTGGTTGACTCGGTAGACGACAACAAACGGTTGAACACACTCTTGCTGAGCGGAAGCGATTTGAAGGGTGTTGATCCCGAATCCTTTGATGTGGTGGCTGCCTACTCGGTGCTGCATCATATACCGGATTACCTGACAAGTGTTCAAGAGTTAGTCCGGATTTTAAAACCTGGCGGAATCATCTTTCTGGATCATGAAAATTGTCCGGGATATTGGGAAAGTAATGAAGAATACCCTCTTTATTCTGAAGAATTAGCAAGTCATGAAGTTAAACGCAAGGAAGGCGTTTTTGCCAGATTCCGGCGGGTATTCCTGAAAAAAGGGGGCATTAAACACATTAAGGCTGCCTGGTGGAGTCTGAGGAACTCTGCAATGGGAGAAGGCGATATTCACGTTTATCCGGACGACCACATTGACTGGGTATCAATCCGGAAATATATTGAAGAATATTGCCATGTTCTGAAAGAGGAGGATTATCTTGTTTGCAGAGAGCAAGAGTCCCCAGCACCTGTCTGGAGCAAATGGAATGGCCGATGTGTCGATATGAGATTATTGATCGCAAAAAAAATAAGCTGAGAAAGAAGATTATGGAAATTTGCATTGTTGTTTCCGCTGACAACAATTATTCCAGGCATCTGGGGGTAATGCTGTACTCATTACTGAGTGCGGCGGATAGTCAAGTTGAATTCGTAATATATGTTCTCAACGGGGGTATTTCTAAGTCTAACATAGCCAGAATTAGTAATTTGGTTAGTGGATTTGGATCGGTTGTACACTTTATAGATATGGATGAGAAGCTTTACAGTAGTTATCCATTAAGTAATCACATCAGACAGTCAGCTTACTATCGAATATCCATACAATATCTGCTCAGCACTTTATGTTCTAAAGCTATTTATCTTGATTGTGACATGATTGTAAAGGACGATATTTCCAAGCTATGGGAAATAGATGTTTCTGGTCATATTCTGGCTGCTGTTGAGGATTCTGGATTTGAGCATAATAACAGATTGTTTATGCCTGATAACACGCTGTACTTTAACTCCGGGGTGATGCTTATTAATTTGGATAACTGGAGAAAGGCCGATATCAGTGGCAGAGCGCATAAATTCATCCAGGAATATCCCGACAGATTGTTACTTCATGATCAGGATGCACTAAATGCCGTTATTTGTGGGGAATGGCGACCGTTACATCCCAGATGGAACCAGCAGACCAAAATGTTCAGAACAAGATACTCGGATACCTCATTTTCAGAGGATGAACTTGCCGAAGCTTTGCAGTTTCCAGCAATTATCCATTTTACTGAATCTTCAAAGCCGTGGCATTATTTGAACGAACACCCGTTTAGAGATGAGTATTATAAGTTTTTGCAGTGCACGGAATGGAAATTCAAATTTCCGAAATTACAAGCAGGTATTAACTCGATAATGAAACCAATAGTTGGGATAACATACAAGCTTTTGGATAATTTGAAGTCGGTATACAGAGAGGCTTCGAATGTGGTAATAGTTTGTATTAATTTTTAACTATTTAAGATGTCAGCATAATTGATAATAGGAAATATGGTAGGCAACGATAGGTGATAATTATGGAGTTGGCGCCAATTGTACTTTTTGTTTATAACAGGTTGGGTCACATTCGACAAACGATAGAATCTTTGCAGAGAAATGAGCTTGCCAAAGAAAGTGAACTATATATCTATTCCGATGCTCCGAGGAATGAAGGAGACATAGAGAGTGTAGAAAAGGTCAGGGGATATATAAGAACCATACGAGGGTTCAGGAACATCTTGATTGTTGAGCGGAACGAAAACTATGGCCTCTATAAGTCGATCATAGACGGTGTAACCGAAATCTTAATGAAATATGAAAAAATCATTGTTCTTGAGGATGATTTGGAAACACACCATCAATTTCTTGACTACATGAATTGTGCGCTAAAAGAGTACAATAACAACAAAAGAGTGTTTTCGATAACAGGATATTCATATACGACCGACATTGAAGATGGAAATGTGGACGAGACGTTCTTTTTAAAACTTACCAATTCATGGTCATGGGCCACATGGAGGGATCGATGGACGCTTCTTGATAAATGTGCATTGGGTTGGGAAGAGTTAAAGCGTGACTCTAAGCTCAGAAAACAGTTTGATTACAATAATGCCTATCCTTATACGAAAATTCTGGAGGCCCAGATGAAACGAGAGGTAAATACATGGGATATCCTTTGGTACTGGACCGTTTTCAGACTTGATGGCTTAACTTTGTATCCTAGAAGATCTCTCGTTAGAAATATAGGTTTTGATGGCAGCGGAGTCCACTGTACAAACAGTGGTAATGACAAACTTTTGTCATTTGATAGGTACAATTTTAAAATGCCCGAAGATGTGTTAGAGAAAATTGAAATCCGTCAAATTGTAGCTGGTGTTTTAAGTGAGAAATATAATCTAAAATGGCACGAAAAAATAAGATTAAGGTTCTTAAAATGTATGGAAAAAGTATGTTAGACGTATTAAAAAACGCTATAAAAATGTTTTTACCACAAAAAAGATACTTTAAAGTTGGTTACAATAGTATTTTATATGATTCTTCAAAAATAAGTAATCCCTCTAAGATAAATGAAAATATCATCGTAGGGGATTTTTGCCATATCAGAGGCGAACTTCTCCTGTTTGGTCACGGTGGGAAAATAGAAATGGGTGATTATTGTTATGTAGGGAGAAATACATATATTTGGTCAGCGCTTAAAATTAAAATTGGCAATAGAGTATTGATTTCGCATAACTGCGGTATTTTTGATAATGATACTCATCCGCTTGATCCAGATGAGCGACACAAACAGTTCAAGGAAATAATTACAACTGGACAGCCAAGGCACATTAATCTTAACGAAAAGGAAATTGAAATTGAGGATGATGTTCTGATTGCTGCAAACTCTATAATTCTGAAGGGAATCAGGATTGGTAAAGCCGCTATAGTAGGGGCTGGAAGTGTTGTGACAAAGGACGTTCCTCCCTATGCCATTGTAGCGGGTAATCCCGCAAAAATAGTTAATTACGTCCAGAAGGAAAAATAATTTGGATGAACGAATAAAAAAAACGGTTCTCCAGCTTCTCGAAAGAATTAAAAGAATTCTTCTCAATATCAGCAAGCACAAGTATCTTAAGTCGGAACGAGTACCTTGGGCTACCGGATACAGTCAATATAAGTATGATTCTATCGGCGAGTTGATTAACAGTGAAAGACTTTCCTGTTTTTCTGAAGGAAGACTCCCTCCCGGATATGGCTATCGTCTTGATGAAAGGGCTGTGGAATATCCGTGGTTTTTCTTAAGACTCAAGGATACCGCACGGATAATGCTTGATGCAGGTTCTGTTCTCAATCATCGGCAAATTTTGAAGGCCGAATCCTTGAAGGGAAAGCGACTCTATATTTCGACTCTCTATTATGAGGGATGCCCGGATGCAGCATCATCTCATTCGTATGTATACGAGGACTTGCGGCAGATGTGCTTTAAAGATGATTTCTTTGACGCCATCTGTTCACTCTCAACAATTGAACACATCGGTCTCGACAACACGAAATACTATTCTCCAGACCCTGCCAACAAGGAAAACGATAAATATTCGTATCTAGAAGCGGTAAGGGAACTCAGGAGAGTGTTAAAGCCAGATGGGAGTCTCTACCTCTCGATGCCGTTTGGCGTTTATAAAAATCACGGATGGTTCCAAGTATTTGATAGTGAGATGCTGAACAGGCTTGTCGATACATTTGCCCCTTCAGAAATGGACATAACGTACTTCCGGTACGAAAACGATCAATGGAACTTTTCAAATGAAGAGCATTGCCTTGATGGCACCTGTTTTGATCCGTGTGCAGGTAGCCCTAACGAGCATGATTACCTGGCTTTTTCCCGGTGCGTTGTTTGTCTTGAGTTGAAGAAATAAGGTTCAAATGACCGATAAGCTCATCTCATGGGAAGCTGCTGTATCTTGGCTTAAAACGCAATCGGACCAACAGGAACTGGTCAGGGCATGTTTCTATGATGACCCTTTGATTACAGCTGCTGAGCGTTTTTACACCTCTACCGAATGGTGCGCGGTCAAACAGATTGTCGAACGTTTTACCAAAGGAAATGTACTCGATATAGGGGCGGGACGGGGTATTTCCTCGTATGCATTTGCACGGGATGGTTGGACTGTGACTGCGCTGGAGCCGGATCCAGGCGAGATAGTAGGTGCAGGTGCTATCAGATCTCTGGCTATTGAAGAAGAGCTTGAAATAACAGTCGTTGAATCATGGGGTGAGGAACTTCCTTTTATTGACGGGAGTTTTGACCTGGTCTATGCCCGCCAGGCACTCCATCATGCGAGGGATCTCGATGCACTCTGCCGCGAAATATACAGAGTGCTCAGACCCGGTGGGGTACTGCTGGCTACGCGGGAGCATGTTATCAGCAAGCCGGAAGACCGTGCTGTATTCCTTGCCAGCCACCCCCTTCATGGACTGTATGGCGGCGAAAACGCCTACGTAGTTGACCGTTACCGCACGGCAATTACCCATAGCGGTATCACGTTACTTCAGGTACTGGCCGCATATGATTCCAACATCAACATCTACCCGGGAACAATCGCCGAACTTAAAGAAAAAATAGAGAAAAGACTGAAATTACCGATTCCTTATATTTTATTCATAAAGGTTATTGTCCCTCTATTGAATCTGGTTAACAGTGAACCAGGTAGACTCTATACATTTTTAGGACAAAAACCATGAAAACAGTTCTCATAACCTGTACTCTCGGTTTTCTGGGCAAATATTACGCTGGTGAATTCTCCACAACTGGACACCGGGTGTGTGAAAGCCCATCTGTTTCTTTCTCTGACGGCGTTGCTGAATTTGTCGCTTGGATTATTAAGGGGAGTGTGTGATCAGAATTGCGTTCCCGGCATACAACACAGGATGGACAGGCGGGATCAATTATATCAGGAACCTGCTCATTGCGATTTCAGGACTGGAGCAGCGACGGATTGAACCATTCGTGCTGGCAGGCTATAAAGCCGATTCTGCTTTGCTTTCACTGTATGAACCATATGCCCGGATCATACAGGCCCGAATGTTTGACGAATATTCGTTTTCATGGTTCCGTCATCAGGTCCAGGAGCGTTTCTTCGGGGTCGATACCCAGTTAGAAAATCTCATTCTCAAGCATCGCATCGACATACTTTCCCATTATCCGGTTGGTTTGAAAAGCAAAGCGTTCTACCGAACCATTGGGTGGATTCCGGATTTTCAGCATCTTCATTTACCTGAGATGTTCTCTGCTGCGGATATCGCTGGAAGAAACCTGATCTATACCAATATTGCTGAGCGCTGTGATGCAGTAGTTCTCAGCAGCAATGATGCGTTTAATGACTTCCTGAATTTTGCGCCTTGCAGTGTCAACAAGGCGCGGATACTTCCTTTCGTCGCTCAACCCGACATGACGACGTCACAAGAGGCAGCTCGCTCAACCATTGAAAATAAATACGATATTCGCGGCAAATTTTTCTACGTGCCAAACCAGTTTTGGAAACACAAGAACCATTTAGTCGTTTTCGAAGCGGTGAAGTTGCTTAAACAACGGGGATGCCATGTCACTGTATTGTGCAGCGGGCATATGGAAGATTATCGAAACCGTGGCCATGTCAAGCAGTTAGTCAGATTTGTTGACCAAAACAGTCTTGCGGAACAGATTCGTTTTCTGGGTGTAATCGATTACTGTGACCTTACCTGGTTGATGCGGAACTGTATTGCGATTATCAACCCGTCACTATTTGAAGGTTGGAGTACCACGGTAGAAGAAGCCAAAAGCATCGGCAAGGGAATGATTCTCTCCGACATCCAGGTTCATCGTGAGCAGAATCCGCCAAAGAGTGTATATTTTAGTCCTTCTGACCCGGATCGATTGGCCGGGTTGCTCCGGGATTTCTGGAATTGCGGTGAGGGTGGGCCTGACTTTGAATTGGAAGCCCAGGCCGCTGCAGATCTTGGACGTAGAACGCTGAACTTCGCCCAAACATATCTGGGTATAGTTCTCGAAGTTGAAGCAGGGAAAAACTGAATTCGATGCTTCCCCTCTCTTCTATTGCCGGATCTTGGATACATTTCTAGCTGCGGTGTCGTATTATCCATGTGTACTATAAGAATAGCTTCGGCATATTGATGTCAAACCGCGGATACGGGTGCATCAGAATGAAAACTAGTCTGATTAAAAAACTGGATGCTGTTGTTGGATGCACGTTAGCATCCATGTTCCCTCGGCCGGTACATAATGAATTATCTTTCCCGCTTTCTTCTCTTCTGCTCATCCGTCCCGGAGGAATTGGTGATGCGGTATTGCTGGCACCGACGATAAATTCCCTCAAAAAAACCAATCCACAGATACATATCACTATTCTGGCTGAACAGCGTAATTCCGGGGCCTTTTCACTGATTCCGGGGATAGATAAATTATTTTGTTATGACCACCCTCATGAATTTATTCTGGCCTTGAACGGTCGATATGATGTCGTTATCGACACCGAACAATGGTACCGCTTACCGGCCGTGGTATCGCGTTTAGTAAGCGCACCGGTCAAAATAGGATTTGACACAAACGAACGGCGGCGGATGTTCACTCAGGCAATAGGTTATGATCAAAATGCCTATGAACCGGTTAATTTTATTGCTCTTCTGAAGCCGCTCGGAATTGATTTTCAGTGTGATGCCGAATCTGTTACCTTGTCGGTGCCGTATCAACTGGTGTCAAAATCAAACCAATTGTTGCAGCCGCTTTGTACCGAATCTTTTGTAGTTATTTTCCCCGGCGCTTCAATCGCTGAAAAGCGCTGGGGTGCGGACCGATTTCGATCCGTAGCTGAGGCGTTGTCAGCTTTTGGTGTAAAGATTGTTGTCGTGGGAGGAAAAGAGGACCGCCAGCAGGGGGAAGTAATTACCGGCGGAGGCTTGGGACTGAATCTGGCCGGTCTGACCTCTTTGTCGGAAACTGCTGCTGTTATTCAAAGGAGTTCCTTGTTGTTAAGCGGCGATTCCGGTGTACTTCATATTGCCGTCGGCCTTGGTGTTCCGACGGTGTCTATGTTCGGGCCTGGAAGGGCTAAAAAATGGGCACCACAGGGTGAACATCATCTTGTGATCAATAAGGGGCTCCCATGTTCTCCCTGTACCACCTTCGGAAACACTCCTCCCTGTCCGCATGACACACGATGCATGCGGGAAATCACCGTTGATGAAGTTGTCAATGCCGTCACCATGCTGTTAACCAGCGTGGGAGCCATGCCCTCCACTTGCTGTAAGCGGGATTGGATTGAACCCGTGTGACAGTATCTCTGTTTCTTCAATCCGCGGAAAGAGCGCCTCGGAATTGTCTCCTGAATTGTCAACACATAGCGTGTGAAACAGCGCGTCGTTCTTGACTTTCCCGCCCGTCTTTGGCATTATGACCAGCCATGAAAAAACTAACCAGACAAATACATATCGGCCGAGTACCGATCGGCGGTGATGCTCCCTGTTCCGTACAGTCGATGTGCAGCACCGATACCCGTGATGTTTCCGCGACAATCGCCCAAATCAAGGTACTTGCCGAAGTCGGCTGCGAAATAGTCCGCTGTGCGGTGCCTGACATGGACGCTGCACTCGCCTTGGCGCAGGTAAAGCGGATGAGCCCCATTCCGGTCGTTGCCGATATTCATTTTGATTATAAACTGGCGCTTCAGGTTCTTGAGGGGGGTATCGACGGCCTGCGGCTTAATCCGGGCAATATCGGGGAGAAATGGAAGGTTGCCGAGATTGTTGCTTCCGCCGCCGAGCGCAAGGTGCCGATCCGGATCGGAGTAAATGCCGGTTCGCTTGAGAAGGAGCTGCTTCAGCGGTATGGGCACCCGTCTGCCGAGGCCATGGTTGAATCGGCCATGGGTCATATCCGCATCCTTGAAGATTTGAATTATCGGGAAATAAAGATTTCTCTGAAAGCCTCGGATGTAATGAAGACGGTTGCTGCGTACCGTCTTTTTTCCGGACAGTCTGATTATCCTCTGCATATCGGTATCACCGAGGCCGGCACACTTTTTTCCGGGACGATCAAGTCGTCGGTCGGTCTTGGAATAATGCTGGCGGACGGGATAGGCGATACGATGCGGGTTTCGCTGACCGGTGAACCGAAAGATGAGGTTCGGGTAGCGTATGACATCCTTAAGGCGGTTGGTTTACGCCAGCGGGGAGTGAATTTTGTCTCCTGTCCCACCTGCGGACGGTGCCAGATTGACCTGATCCGTGTAGCGGAGGATGTAGAAAAGCGGCTGCAGGGGGTAGACAAGCAGATCACGGTGGCGGTCATGGGGTGCGCCGTTAATGGCCCTGGCGAAGCACGTGAAGCGGATGTGGGTATCGCAGGGGGAAAAGGGGAGGGGCTTGTATTCCGTCACGGCGAAATCGTGCGCAAGGTGCCGGAAGATAAACTCGCCGAAGCATTGATGGAAGAGATAGCCAGATTGTAGCGGCTTTGATTCGCTTTCTTTGATGCCGAACAGGCTGTTTTGACAAAATTCAACGTGGTTTCCGTACGCCACTCTGGGGAAAAGTAATGTTGTATTCACGCTATTTCATACCGACCATCAAGGAGACCCCCTCTGACGCCGAGGTGGTTTCTCACCAGCTGATGCTGCGGGCCGGGATGATCCGCAAGCTCGCTTCCGGGATCTATAACTATCTGCCGCTCGGGCTCCGCTCGATACGCAAGTTTGAAAATATTGTCCGCGAAGAGATGAACAAGGCCGATGCGATCGAGATGCTGATGCCGAGCGTCCAGCCGGCGGAACTCTGGCAGGAGTCGGGCCGCTGGGCTTTTTACGGCAAGGAGCTGCTGCGCTTCAAAGACCGTAAAGAGGCCGAATTCTGCATGGGACCGACCCATGAAGAGGTCATTACCGACATGGTGCGGCGCGAGATCAAAAGCTACCGGCAGATGCCGGTTAATTTTTATCAGATCCAGACCAAGTTTCGCGACGAGATCCGCCCCCGCTTCGGGTTGATGCGCGGCCGCGAGTTCATCATGAAGGACGCCTACTCATTCGATGTGGATAGTGCCGCCGCCGATCTTTCCTACGAGAAGATGTATAACGCTTATATGCGCATCTTCGAGCGGTGTGGCCTCAATTTCAGAGCGGTCGAAGCCGACACCGGTAGCATCGGCGGCTCTTCTTCGCATGAGTTCATGGTGCTGGCGGATTCCGGAGAGGATGCCATCGTTTCGTGCGACGCATGCCGCTATGCGGCAAATATAGAAAAAGCAGAATCCCCTTTGTATTCAGTCAAATGTGATAGAACTGTTGAGCCACTGCTGAAAGTTTATACTCCGGAGATGAAAACGATCGCCGATGTTGCCGCATTTCTGAATGTTGCGCCGGAACACACCGTAAAAACGCTCGTGTACGCCTCCGATACCGGTGAACTTGCTATGGCGCTGCTCCGCGGTGATCATGAACTCAACGAGTTGAAGCTGAAGAATTATCTGGGTTGGGACGAAATTCTGATGGCTAGCGAAGAGCAGATTCTTGCCTGCACAGGTTCTCCCGTTGGTTTTCTCGGGCCGATCGGGCTTAAGCAGGATATCCCGGTCATTGCCGACAGGGTTGTCCAGGGTATGACCAATGTTGTAATGGGGGCCAACGAAGCGGACCAGCACTACACCAATGCCAATCGCGGCCGGGATTATGAGGTCTCGGGGTTTGTAGATATCCGTACCGTTGAGGCGGGTGATGCCTGTCCGCGCTGTGATTCCGGAAAGCTTGAGATGTGGCGCGGGATCGAAGTCGGGCATGTTTTCAAGCTGGGAACAAAATATTCCACGGCGCTTAATGCCACCTACCTTGATGCCAATGGCAGAGAGCAGATTATCTTCATGGGATGCTACGGCATCGGCATCGGTCGCACCGTTGCGGCGGCAATCGAGCAGAACCATGACGAAAACGGCATCATATTCCCTATTCCGATCGCTCCCTTTCACTGTTCGGTTGTAGCCGTCAATACCAAGGATTCCGGCGTCATGGCCGCTGCCGAAGAGATTTATTTATGTCTCGAAAAACTCGGGATCGAGGTGTTGTTCGATGATCGCGACGAACGTCCCGGTGTGAAGTTCAAGGATAACGATTTGATCGGCATTCCGATCCGAATCGTTGTCGGCAGCAAGGGGTTGGCCGAAGGGAAGGTTGAGGTGAAGGTTCGCTCGACTGGCGAAATCCTGTCGCTTTCGCTAGAGGAAGTGGCGGAAACCGTAAAGCAGATGATCGATGCTGCATCGGTACACGCAGAGTAAACATCAGCACCAACGCGAGGATTTTTACATGCAGTCAAGCCAGATTTGGGATCCCGAGCACGAATGTATGCCTCGTGAAGAGCTTGAACAGCTTCAGCTGGAACGTCTTCAGGCAACGTTGAATCGCGTCTACAAAAATGTGCCATGCTACCACACCAAGTTTAATGATCTCGGCATCGTTCCGGAAGATGTCGCGTCGTTGTCCGATCTGTCGAAGCTCCCCTTTACGACCAAGGAAGACCTGCGGCTGAATTACCCCTACGGGATGTTTGCGGTGCCGCTGCGCGAGGTTGTCCGGATCCACTCGTCATCCGGAACCACCGGAAAGCCGACCGTTGTAGGATATACCAAAAAAGATCTCAAAATGTGGTCCAACCTGGTGGCGCGCATCATGACGGCGGCCGGCGTCACCCACGATGATGTTGTGCAGATTGCTTTCGGTTACGGCATGTTTACCGGAGCGTTCGGCCTGCATTACGGGTCGGAAACGATCGGAGCGGCTGTTATTCCGATGAGCGGGGGGAACGGCGACAAGCAGATTATGATCATGCAGGATTACAAGTCTACCGCACTTGTCTGCACTCCGAGCTATGCGATTACACTTGCGGACCTGATTGAAAAACAGGGGATAGAACTTCGGACGCTTTCTCTCAAGGTCGGCCTTTTCGGCGGAGAGCCCTGGTCTGAAGCGATGAGAACCGAAATTGAATCACGCCTGATGATCAGCGCCACCGATAATTACGGCCTTTCTGAAATCATGGGGCCGGGTGTTGCTGGCGAATGCCTGTGTAAACGCGGCATGCACATCGCCGAGGATGCTTTCATAGCCGAAATAATCGATCCGGAAACCTGCCAGGTGCTCCCCCCCGGAAGTGTCGGTGAACTGGTGCTGACCACGATCAGCAAGGAAGCCTTCCCGATGATCCGTTATCGAACGCGGGATATCACGGCTCTCGACCATTCCCCCTGTGAATGCGGTCGAACCATGGTCAGAATGAAGAAAACCATGGGGCGGAGTGATGATATGCTGATTATCAAGGGCGTTAACGTATTTCCTTCGCAAATCGAGGAGGTTCTGGTTGCGATAGAAGGGTGTGAACCGCACTATCAGCTGATTGTAGATCGTAAAGGTGCGCTGGACGTGCTGGAGGTTTGCATCGAGGTAAGGGAAAATATCTTTTTCGACGAAATGAAAAAACAGCGCGCCTTCCTTGATATGGTCGGGAAAAGGATTGACTCCGTACTCGGTGTAGGCGTTACAGTGAAACTGGTAGAACCGAACAGCATACCGCGCCACGAGGGGAAGGCGCAGAGAGTCATCGATAGGCGAACAGTCTGATAGCCGCTGATTCACCATTCCCATGTAAAGCCGCTCACCGGCAGTGATGCTGTCGAGCGGCTTTTTTTCTGATAATTTTAAACCAATCGTTTATACTGGGACGAAATAACCCGCAACAAAAGAAGGAAGCCAATGACTACCAGAAAATTATCGGCAGGCGACATTATTGAAGCTCGTTGCACCAAGTGTCGCGAAGTGCTGAATCACAGAATCGTTGCCATGGTGGAGGGAAAAGTCGTCCGGGTCGAATGCAACACCTGCCTTGGCGTGCATAACTATCACGCGCCTCCAACTGCGAAAGAGGCCAAAGCCCCAAAAAAAGTGACAGCAAGCAAGCCCCGTTCGACCGCAGCTGTTCCGCGTGCATCAAGGAAAGACCCCGTTGAAGTGGAACGTGAAGAGTGGGCATCACTCCAGCCTACGTTTGATTATGCCAAAGCTCTCCCTTACGACATGAATAGCAGGTTCCTGACCAAGCGGCTCGTACTTCACCCGGTATTCGGTCTTGGAATCGTAAAAACCGTCACCGTCCCGAACAAGATGCAGGTGCTTTTCAAAGACGGTATCAAACTGCTCCGCTGCCTCTGCCTGTAAACAAGCAACTTTTGCCTTGATTTATAAGCCCAATTGCATTACTTAACAATTACTTGTAACTGTATACAGTACGGCGATCGTGTCACATATCGACCACCCACCATCTAGTCCTCAAAACAGGATAAGTGCGTTAACAAAGTTATTTTCTGCCAGAAAAACGAGAAAATAACTTCTAACTTACTAAAAAGGAGAGTACCGATGTCTGCCAAACCGTTTGTTTATCAGGATCCGTTCCCGCTTGCTAAAGATGAAACGAAATACCGTAAAATCGAAGGCTCGGAAAAATATATACTGGTCGAGAAATTTGCTGACACGGATGTCGTGAGAATATGCCCTGAGGCGCTCTCCATTCTTGCCAACGAAGCGATGCGCGATGTTTCCTTTCTGCTCCGTCCTGCCCACAACGAACAGGTTGCCAAAATCCTGAGCGACCCTGAGGCGTCGATGAACGACAAGGGGGTCGCCCTGGCCTTCCTGCGCAACGCCGAGATTGCCGCCGGTTTTGACCTTCCGGTCTGCCAGGATACGGGTACCGCAACGGTTGCAGCCAAGAAGGGACAGCAGATCTGGACGGGTGTCAAGGACGAGGAGTGGCTCTCCAAGGGGATCTATAAGACTTACACGGAAGAGAACCTGCGCTACTCGCAGACCGTTGCGCTTGATATGTATGAAGAGATCAACACCGGCACCAACCTGCCTGCCCAGATCGATATCCTGGCTACCGAAGGCGATTACTACAAGTTCCTTTTCATGGCCAAAGGTGGCGGTTCCGCCAACAAGACCATGCTGTATCAGGAAACAAAAGCGCTTTTGACACCGGACAAGCTGTTTAAATACTTGGTCGAGAAGATGAAATATCTCGGCACGGCCGCCTGTCCTCCGTATCACATTGCCTTCGTTATCGGCGGCACCTCTGCCGATGCCTGCATGAAAACGGTAAAACTGGCGACCGCCAAGGAGTTGGACGGTCTACCGACCAGCGGCAATGATCATGGTCAGGCTTTCCGGGATGTCGAACTGGAGGACAAGCTGTTGGAAGCCGCCCAGAAACTCGGCATCGGCGCCCAGTTTGGCGGCAAATATTTCGCTCACGATGTGCGGGTCATCCGTCTGCCACGTCATGGCGCTTCCTGCCCGGTCGGCATGGCGGTTTCCTGTTCGGCGGACCGCAACATCAAGGCCAAGATCACCAAGGATGGCCTGTTCGTGGAGGAGATGGACCGCAATCCGGGGCGGCTGATTCCGGAGCAGTATCGCGGCAAGCATGAGCATGGTGTCAAGATCGACCTGAACAAGCCGATGAAGGAGATACTGGCCGAGTTGAGCAAACACCCGGTTTCCACACCGCTGCTGCTCTCGGGGACCATCGTGGTCGGCCGTGACATTGCCCACGCAAAATTCAAGGAGATCATGGACGCTGGAAAGCCGCTTCCCGAATACCTGCTCAATCACCCGATCTACTACGCCGGCCCGGCCAAGACCCCTAAAGGCAAGGCATCAGGCTCATTTGGGCCCACTACCGCCGGCCGGATGGATTCATACGTTGATGAACTCCAGTCCAAAGGGGGCTCACTGATCATGATCGCCAAGGGGAACCGCAGCCAACAGGTGACGGATGCCTGCAAGAAATACGGCGGCTTCTACCTGGGTTCGATCGGCGGTCCGGCCGCGGTTCTGGCCGAAGAGAATATCAAGAAGGTCGAGTGCATCGACTTCCCCGAGTTGGGGATGGAAGCGGTCTGGAAGATTGAAGTTGAGAACTTCCCGGCGTTCATCCTGGTTGATGACAAAGGAACCGACTTCTTCAAACAGCTGGGTTTGTAAAAGAGACAAACCGGTCACAATCGAAAGCCCCGCGTGCCATGTACGCGGGGCTTTTTTAGTGGAAGGATGGTGAACTAAAATCCTGCTGTCAAAACCTGTATCCGGCCTCATGATTCGTACTTGACAACTGAGATGTCCTTGTGGTTTATTACACGGCATGAACAATAACCGCTTCTATATCGCATTCAGCTTTTACTTTTGGTTCGGCTTTTATTTCAGGCCGTCTGCCCGGGTACTAGTGTAAGCGAGGAAGCTATCACACAAAACCACAAACCGGGGCAGACGAGAGTCTCCCCGGTTTTTTGCTGTCTGTATATTCAGTTCAGCCAAGGCGGGGGGAAACTTCCGGCCTTGACTTTTTGTGGGAAAGGATCAGAGGATGATTATCGTAATGAAGGCGGGGGCTGCAAAAAAAGACAAGGACGAAGTTCTCAGGCGTGTCAAGGAGCTGGGGTACACATCACACGTGATTCATGGCACGACGCGCGATGTGATCGGGGCAATAGGTGACGAGCGGAGCAAGCCGGCTCTGCAGGCGCTTGAGTCACTAAATGGCGTGGAAAACATTGTTCCGATCCTGCAGCCTTACAAACTGGCTTCGCTTGAAGTCAAGAAGGAGTCCAGTGTGGTCCGGATCAGTGAACATGTAGCCATCGGCGGTCCACAGATTGTAATCATGGCTGGACCTTGTTCGGTAGAGAGTGAAGAGCAGATTATTGAATGCGCTCTTGCCGTTAAAAAAGCCGGAGCACATATTCTGCGTGGCGGGGCATTCAAACCGCGTACATCGCCTTATTCTTTTCAGGGGCTTGAAGAAGAAGGTTTGAAGCTGCTGGCAAAGGCGCGAGACCTGACCGGGCTTCCTTTTGTTACCGAAGTCATCAATCCTGAAACTGCCGATATGGTGGCGGCGTATGCCGATATCCTGCAGATTGGCGCCCGCAATTCACAGAATTTTGCGCTGCTTAAAAAAGTCGGTCAGCTTGGCAAACCGGTGTTGTTGAAAAGGGGTATGGCGATGACAATACAGGAACTCCTGATGAGCGCCGAATATATCATGAGCGAGGGCAACCAGTCCGTGATTCTCTGCGAGCGGGGTATCCGGACATTTGAAACGGCCACCCGCAACACCTTGGATTTGTCTGCGATTCCGGTTCTGAAAGGAAAAACTCATCTGCCGGTCGTCATTGACCCATCCCACGGTACCGGCAACCATCATTACGTAGCTCCGATGAGTTATGCAGCTGTTGCCGCCGGGGCTGACGGCTTAATAGTCGAGGTTCACCCGGATCCCGAGCACGCATCTTCAGATGGTCCCCAGTCACTGAAACCGGCAAAATTCGAGGCAATGATGCAAAAATTGCGGCTGTTTGCGGAAGCGGATGGGAGAACTCTTTAATCTGAAAATAGTTGTCGTACGAAATGCGCAGAAGTTAAAAGAGAGTGGCATCCGCCGTAGGTAGGATGCTACTCTCTTTGTGTTTCTCCCATTATCTATAGCTTGACTAGATTCGAAAAGATTACCATAATGTTGTCATGTTTCCCTCCAATTTATCTTCCAAAGTCATCGGCGTGAACGCTGTTCGAATATCCCTGCTGATAAGTCTCTTCTGGTACCTGCTCTGTCTTTTCAGTTCTCCCGGCCATGGCTCGGTAGTCTGCAATATTTCGTTTCCCCCCGGGAGCGGAATCCGCAAGTTGGCAGGTGAACTCAAGGCCGCTGGAGTTATACGCAGTTCGTGGCAATTCGTTCTTATGACCCGGCTACGGGGTGATGCCCACAGGCTGAAGGCAGGGGAATACCGCTTCAGTGACGACATGACTCCCGATAGGATTCTGGATAAAATTGTTTCGGGCGAGGTGGACTATCAAAAGTTTTCGCTTCCTGAGGGATATTCCGTGTATCAGGCCGCCGAGCTGCTTGAACAGAAGGGGTATTTCAAAAAGGATGTCTTTCTGGAGAAATGCCGGGACACGGCTTTACTGCAGCGCCTCGGCCTGAAGGAAACCAGCGCGGAAGGCTATCTGTATCCTGCCACCTACAATCTCTCGCGGGGAGGGAGTGTGGAGCAGTTGTTGGAGCAGATGGTCGGTCAGTTCAACAAGGCTTATGCAACCATTGAGGCTGGGGCGGGAGCCGGCCGGTTTTCCCGGCATGAAATGGTCACGCTGGCGTCAATGATTGAAAAAGAGGCTGTTTCAGCCGAAGAAAAACCGCTTATTTCATCGGTGTTCCATAATCGTTTGCGGCTCGGCATGCCGCTGCAGAGCGATCCAACGGCAGTCTACGGAGTTCGGGCGTTCTCCGGCAGGGTCAGCAAAGCGGACATTCAGCGTCGGTCACCCTACAATACCTATCTCAACAAAGGTTTGCCTCCCGGTCCAATAGGCAATCCGGGTAGAGATGCCGTCCAGGCGGCAATGAACCCGGCAAAAACCGACTACCTTTATTTTGTCGCCCGTCAGGACGGCACCCACCAATTTTCTCGAAATCTTGCTGAACATAACCGGGCAGTCGTGCGCTATCTCAAATAGTGATTTACCCGTAGGAACGTTATCAGGAAGAGGTTCATTCGACATACTCCTTGACACCGCCAAAAGTCAGACGGTGGATGGGGGAGGGGCCGTGCCTCCTGATTGCTTCCATGTGAGCGGCGCTGCCATACCCTTTGTGTCCGGCAAATCCGTACTCCGGGTACGAGGAATCCATTTCGATCATAAACCTGTCACGGGTGACCTTGGCGATGATCGACGCGGCAGCGATGGAAAGACTTAAAGAATCGCCCTTTATTATGGTTTTCTGGGGAACGGTGCTGTTGATGGTGCTGATTCCATCGATCAACAGGAAGTCAGGCTGGGGGGACAGTTGCTGAACAGCCGCCAGCATGGCACAGCGGGTAGCCTGCAGAATGTTGATCCGGTCGATTTCGACCGGATTTACTACACCTACTCCAACAGACATCGCCTGGGTCATAATTACGTCAAAGAGCTTTTCACGCTTGTCGGGGGTAAGTTTTTTTGAATCGTCAACGCCGGTGATTGAGAACCCGACGGGAAGAATTACCGCTGCAGCAATCACCGGCCCTGCCAGTGGCCCACGGCCCGCCTCATCGATTCCCGCCACATATGTAAAGCCATTGCCGTACGCTGCTTTTTCGAACCTCAATGTGTCGAGAGGTGCAGCCGAAAACAGCTCTCCTTGATGTGTCATAATCAGTCCTGCCCCTGATAAACAGAAATACGTGTGTTAACAAATAAGTATCTGCCGGCACAGCGCAAAAAAATATTCCAAGATATTTAAAAAAAAACCCCGCATGAGCGGGGCTTTCAGTGGGCTATTTTGCAACCGGTACGTATTTTTTCTCGCGAATCCTGGCTGCTTTACCGCGCAGTTTGCGCAGGTAGTAGAGTTTGGCACGACGGACATGACCGCGAACCATGACTTCAATGTTTTCAATATTGGGTGAGTGGAGCGGAAATGTTCTTTCCACGCCGATGCTGTTGGAAATTTTGCGAACCGTGAAAGTTTCGCGCAAGCCGCCGTTCTGACGGGCGATACAGACACCCTGATAAGCCTGGATACGCTGTTTGTCGCCTTCAACGATCTTTACATGTACTTTTAGAGTATCCCCGACCTTGAAAGGGATAACGTTCTTCTTCATTTGGTCAAATTCCAGAAAATCGATGATGTTCATTGGGTACCTTCCTCCTGTATGTTGCTCGGTTTGTGAGTGTGTGTATCTTAGCGTTCAATTCCTCTAAGTCGATCAAGCATGATTGCTGCTGCAGAACGAACTGAGAGGTGGTTGTATATTCCGTTTCCTGCAATTGGTTCAAGTATGAGATCGGCTGTTGCAAAACATTCTTCGGTCAAGCCCCATCCGGTTCCTAACAAAAGCAGATACGGTTGATCAGTTTCCTCAATGAGTTTTCTGAATGTCCTCAGCGCAATCGAACCAGATCGCTGCATGGCCCCGGTAACCGCGACTTTGACCTGTTTGCTGAACCCGCTTTGAAAATCCGCGACTGCCGATGCCACCGTCGGTGTCACCCTGACAATGTCAAGTGCCTGTCTGCGATCAGGGTTATAGTCTGCTCCCCATCCCTGCTGCCAGTGACCACTGATTCTCTCGGCCAGTTTTCGCTGTTCTTCGGATGGGGTCACAATATAAAAACGGTCCAGCCCGAAAGTTTTTGATGATCTAGCGATATCATGCTGATCAAGGTTTGTCAGCGCGGAGGTGACAACCTCGTGGTGCTTGTTGTAAACCGGGTAGTGAACAAGGGCTATGGCCAGATTATTACATGCCACAGGCTTCATCCTGCTCAATCTCGGTCAGCATCTTCCGGTCTTCTCTTGTCAGCATGACCTGTGAGAGCAAATCGGGGCGCAGCGACCTGGTTTTGCGCAGTGATTCCTTGCGGCGCCATTTTCTGATCAGCTCATGATTCCCCGAAAGGAGGGGCTCGGGAACTGTCAGACCTTTAAATTCGGGCGGCCGGGTGTAGTGCGGATATTCCAGCAGGCCGTCACCAAAAGAATCCGTTTCAGCCGATTCGTTGCTGCCGAGAACACCGGGGATCAGTCTTGTTACGGAGTCTACGATCGCCATTGCAGCAATTTCACCGCCGGACAGAACATAATCACCTAGTGAAATATCGTCCTCAGCATAGATCGAACGGATTCTTTCATCGATTCCCTCGTAACGGCCGCACACGATGATCAGCCCGGACTTTTGTGCCAGTTCCAGAGCGACATTGTGTGTGAACCGCCGTCCCTGGGGTGATGTGAGGACAACCGTTGATTCAGGATGCAGAGACTTTGCTGACTCGATACAGGCTGCCAGAGGGCCGGCTTTCATGACCATTCCGGCACCGCCGCCGTAAGGAGCATCGTCTGCGGTCTGGTGGCGATCTGTTGCCCAGTCGCGGATATTATGCAGCGAAATGTCAATGAGCTGTTTATCTTTGGCCCGTTTGATAATGCTTTCGTCGAAAGGACCGGTAAACATTCCGGGAAACAGAGTCAGGATGTCAAATTTCATAGATCCAGCAAACCGTCAAGCGGAGTGATGATCATTTTCTTCCCCGGTATGTCAATGCTTGCAATGACGTCAGCAATGGCCGGGATCAAATATTCTTTGGAAATGCCACGTACAACGTAGATATCACTGCTGCCGGTTTCAAAAATATCTTCAAGCGTGCCCAGTTCAACGCCTTGATCCGTGTGAACGGTAAGGCCGATCAGGTCACGCCAGTAATATTCACCTTCATCAGGAACCGGCAACTGACTTTCTTTAAGACAAAGTTCCGAACCTGTCATGGACAGTACCTGGTTAATATCGGAAAAACCATCCAGACCCAGGATGAAGCCGCCGGCATGTGAAGCAATACTCTTAATGCCGTGTTCGCTGAGTGCACCGTTTTTTCCTTTAAGGAAAACGGTTTCAGCTGATTGCAAGCTGTCTATATTTCCGGAATAAGAGTAAACCTTCAAAAGCCCCTTGATTCCATGAGTACCGATGATCTTGCCCACCGGCACCAATTCTTCGTGATCTGTCATTTATTCCACAATTTTGAGGATAGCCTTCTTGTTGTCTTTTGTAGAAACAGCATTAAGAATAGTTCGAATCGCCTTGGCGGTCCGTCCTTCCTTGCCGATGATTCGTCCCATGTCATCCTTGGCGACGGTCAGGCTGATGACCAGAGTATCCTCTTCTGTCTCCTCGGTTGCATTTACTTGAGTCGGGTCATCAACCAGTGCCTTTGCAATGCTTTCAACAAGAGTCTTCATGGCGGTGTCCTCTGCTGCTCATATAGAGTGACCGGCGGACCGGAGGAACTGGATACGTTTATGCGGCCGCTACCGGTGTCTTGTCAAGAAGTCCGGCATTTTTCAAAAGCTGACGAACCGTATCGGTCGGCTGTGCGCCTTTGCTGAGCCAATCGGCAGCTCTCTCGGTCTTGAGCTTAACAACAGCCGGGTTCTTGGTCGGGTCATATGTGCCGACATTTTCAATGAAGCTGCCATCTCTGCGACTGCGTTCATCGGCAACTACGATCTGATAGAAAGGTCTTTTTTTAGCGCCTGCACGTGCAAGCCTGATTTTTGTAGCCATTGGTGTTTCCTCCTGATTTTGTACTTCTTGGATTGTATTTTGTGAACATGGTTCTTGTAAGGGTTATCGGAACGGCATCATTCCTTTTCCAAGCCCGCCAAGTCCTCCCATTCCCTTGAGCAGACCCTTTGGTCCAAGCTTCTGCATCATTTTCATCATTTTTTGTGCTTCGGTAAAGCGTTTAAGAAGCAGATTAACTTCCTGTACCGTAGTGCCGCTCCCCCTGGATATCCGTAGCCGGCGACTGCCGTTTATTATGCCATGGTTGGCGCGCTCACCCGGGGTCATGGAGCGAATAATTGCTTCAATGCGCTTGATTTCATTTTCACTTGGCTGGGCGCCCTTCATCTGTTTCATCATTTTGCCCATACCGGGGATCATCCCCATGATCGATTCAACCGATCCAAGCTTTTTGAGCTGCTGCATCTGGGCGAGAAAATCTTCCAGATCAAACTGGTTTTTCTTCAGCTTTTGTTGAAGAAGGGTAGTTTCCTTATCATCAAAAAGTGATTGTGCCTTTTCAACGAGGGTAAGAACATCACCCATCCCGAGGATACGCGAGACAAGCCGGTCTGCGTGGAAAACTTCCAACGCATCCAGCTTTTCGCCAAGTCCGACAAATTTTATCGGTTTGCCGGTAACAGCCTTGATGGAAAGAGCCGCTCCGCCTTTTGCATCACCGTCCAGTTTGGACAGTACAACGCCGCTGATCTCAAGTCGATCATTAAAACCGCTGGCGATGGTAACGGCTTCCTGGCCGGTCATGGCGTCAGCTACAAACAAGATTTCACGGGGCTTGACAGCGGCATTGATCTCGCCGAGTTCGTTCATCAGAAAATCATCGATCTGGTGACGCCCTGCGGTATCGAGAATAACGGTATCGTAGCCATTCATCTCAGCAAATATCATGGCACTGACGCAGATATCAAGCGGCTTCTGGTCTGCGGTTGAAGCAAAAACCTCAAGGCCGAGCTGTCGCCCAACCGTTTTTAACTGTTCAATTGCTGCAGGGCGATAAACGTCCGCCGGTACCAACAATGGCCGACGTTTCTGCTTTTTAAGCAGATTGCCGAGTTTACCGCACGTCGTAGTTTTGCCGGCCCCCTGCAGGCCGACCATCATAATTGCTACGGGGGGTTTTGCTCCGAGGTCGAGGGAGTTGTCCTCACCACCGCCCATGATGGCAACAAGCTCGTCATGGACGATCCTGATAACCTGCTGGCCGGGCGACAGGCTGGTCAGAACGTCGGTGCCGACCGCCTTGTTCCGAACATTCTCTACAAAATCCTTGACAACCTTGAAGTTGACATCGGCCTCAAGGAGAGCCAGGCGAACCTCACGTAAAGCCTCCTTGATATTATCCTCAGTCATAACTCCCTGGCCGCGGAGTTTTTTAAAAACTGATTCAAGTTTGTCGGATAGGCTGTCAAACATCTTAGGTTTTATCGTCCCGGGACTGAGTTATTCCAAAAGGGGATCACTATAAAGGGGTATAACCACCAATGTCAAGAACTATTTGTTTTTAAAGCCGTATTACACCGGATGCCGGGGGATGTTCTACATTAATGGCTGCGCTTCACGCAATGCAACATATAGGCATGCACATCCTGGAATTGCATTAATCGTCACTGTTATTATTGCTCCAGATCGGTTCATAATGAGTATCGCTCTCTTTTCGGTAAACAGTGGCCGGCAGCAGTTTTTCAGAAGCAAGGGCATGCAGAACGCTGTCATTGATATCGCCGTTATAGCGAATAGCCAGACCACAGTCAGTTGAAAGAACCCTGGGAGCAGGTATGAGCATAATTGCCAAGCCACATTTTTTGAGAATGTTTTCAGCTTTCATGATTTGATGTGCGGAGTTGAATACCGCAAGATGCTGGCCATTTTGAATCACAATACGCTTCTCCCGTAATTATGAGCCTGTTTTTGTGAAGAGCCCGATGTAATGCTAATTGACAAAAATAGTGTGAGTTCCTACTATGCCCGGAAAGGAGCTGAAAATGGAAGGCGCAATCCTCACAATCGGGCTGATTATTCTGTCTTTAATAATAAGTATACCATGTGGTTATATTCGTCAAAATTATCGCAAATATTCATTCATGTGGTTTTTTCTGATTCATCTGCCGATCCCCTTTATCGTGCTGCTGCGGATCAAGTCGGGACTCAATTGGCATTTTATTCCTTTTACACTGGGCGGTTCAGTTGCCGGTCAGATCATTGGCGGTGCCTTAAGCCGCCGGAGAAAGAATAATGCCAAAGAGACCTAGGATGTCTTTTCCCCGGCCGCTGCCTGGGTTGGTGCAGGAGAGCCTGGTCGGCCTGGGGCTGGCTGAACGGTTGCGAGAAGCGGAAATCTGGCGCATTTGGCCGGATGTGGTAGGTGCGCCACTCGCCAGCCGGGCGAGGCCGGTTCGGATCATAAACGGCACGTTGACCGTGGCGGTGTCCAGCGCACCATGGATGCAGGAACTGCGTTTCATGACCGCCATGATGAAAGAAAAGCTCAATAGCAGCCTAGGTGCCGAGGTGGTCCGTGAAATCGTGCTTAAGGCGGGCAGGGTTGAGCAACCACCTGCAGAAAAACCTGATGACATCATTCCACACAACCCCCTTACACCTCATCAGCAGGCCCTGATAGAGGCAGAAGCTGCTTCCATTACAGATCCCGAAACCCGGCAGGCATTTATCGAGTTGATGCAGGCCAGTATGGAACAGCAACGCCGATAAGCGTACTTACCAGGTTATCCGGGTCATGACCGTGTCAACTGGCGGTACTTGATGCGATGCGGGATGTCGGCAGCAGCTCCCAGACGTTTTTTGCGGTCCTCTTCGTACTCTGAATAATTCCCCTCAAACCAGACCACTTTTGAATCACCCTCAAACGCCAGGATGTGCGTGGCGATGCGATCCAGAAACCAGCGGTCATGACTGATAACCACCGCGCAGCCGGCAAAATTTTCAAGGGCTTCTTCAAGGGCCCGCATGGTGTTGACATCCAGATCATTGGTCGGTTCGTCCAGCAGTATGACATTGGCGCCGCTTTTCAGCATCCGTGCCAGATGCACCCGGTTGCGCTCGCCACCCGAAAGCATTCCGACTTTTTTCTGCTGATCGCTGCCGGAGAAGTTGAAGCGTGAAACATAGGCGCGGGAATTTACCAACATCTTTCCGAGCTGAATGGCTTCCTGCCCCTCTGTAATCTCTTCCCAGATGCTTTTGTCAGGGTTGAGAGCATCGCGGCTCTGGTCTACATACGCCAGCTGCACGGTGTCGCCGATACGGAACGAACCGGAGTCGGCTTTTTCCTGACCGGTTATCATGCGAAAGAGGGTGGTCTTGCCGGCGCCGTTCGGACCGATGATGCCGACAATTCCTCCGCGCGGCAGACGAAAGGTCATGCCCTCGACCAGGAGCCTGTCGCCATAGGCTTTGGCGACATTGTCGGCTTCAATGACGATATCACCAAGCCGCGGGCCGGGCGGAAGGTAGATCTCAAGTTCACGAGCATGCTTTTCGCTTTCCTGCTCGACAAGATCTTCGTAGGCGCTGATACGAGCCTGTGACTTGGCATGACGGCCTTTGGGCGACATTCTGATCCATTCCAGTTCGCGCTGCAGGGTCTTCTGGCGGTCGGTCTCCTGTTTCTCTTGCGTTGCCAGGCGATTCTGTTTCTGCTCAAGCCATGAGGAATAGTTGCCTTTCCAGGGGATGCCCTCGCCGCGGTCCAGTTCCAATATCCAGCCGGCAACATTATCCAGAAAATAGCGATCGTGGGTAACCGCGATAACCGTACCGGGATAGTTTTGAAGATGATGCTCCAGCCAGGCGACCGTTTCCGCGTCCAGGTGATTGGTCGGTTCGTCCAGTAGCAGTATGTCCGGCTTTTTGAGCAGCAGTCGACACAGCGCGACACGGCGCTTTTCACCACCGGAAAGCACTTTAACCACGGTGTCTCCATCCGGGCAACGCAGGGCGTCCATCGCCATTTCAAGGCGTGAGTCCAGATCCCAGGCATCCAGATGATCAAGTTTTTCCTGAAGAACCGCCTGGCGATCACACAATTTTTCAAAATCGGCATCCGGTTCGGAAAACTTGTCGGTGATGGCATTGAATTCAGACAACAGGTCAACTGTTTCCTGGACTCCTTCTTCGACGATCTGGCGGACAGTTCTGGATTCGTCAAGGCGCGGTTCCTGCTCAAGATAGCCGACGGTATACCCCGGCGACAGGACCGCCTGCCCGTTGAATTCCTTGTCAACTCCGGCCATGATCCGCAATAGAGAAGACTTTCCGGAACCGTTCAACCCCAGTACGCCGATCTTGGCACCATAAAAATAGGATAGTGATATGTCCTTGATGACCGGTTTCTTGTCATAGAACTTGCTGACCCGCATCATCGAATAAATAATCTTGTTTGGATCAATAGCCATCGTTTCCCCCGCCTGATTCAACTGAAATGTGTTTTTCTTTTACACGGCGGTTGCGGTTGATGTCAACCGCTTTAGGCTGCGGCGCCATTAAGAGCAAAGGCTTGACAAACAGGACAAATGTGGTATTTTTTAAAAAAATTAACCTCGCAGGGGGATACGACCATGAGCTTAAATGTTCAGGAGGCGATTAAACGCTCCATCCAGACTGAGAAAAATGCAATGAATTTTTACCAGCTCGGTGCACAGAAAATGAACATTGCCGATGCCCGCCGCACTTTCGAACTGCTTGCCAGAGAAGAGCGGGAGCATGCCGCTCAATTTTACAAGATTTATCAGGGTACCGACATCCCCTCACTCGACGCCTTTCTTGATACTCCGCCGGACAACGAATCGAGCTGGGTTTCAACAATTGCCCGCCTGATTTCGGCCGACTTCAGCGAGCAGAAAGCGCTCGAGCTGGCTATGGAGCGTGAGAATAATCTTGAGGAAGCATTATTGGAGACGGCGTCAAAGATTGATTCCCCCGAGATCAGGGCGGTCTATGAGTTGAATGCCAGGGAAACGCATCACCACTACGAATTGATCGAGTCGGAATATGCCCGCTTGATGGGCATGGTCCATGAAACCGATATAGATACGTTTGTTCGTGAATAGATGTCCGTTTTATTGGCAAACATGTATCAAAGGGCGCTTTATGCGCCCTTTGATTTATAAAGACGATATACAACTACTTCGCTTGGTATCAGGGGTAATTCATGACGGCAACTAGGCAGCAAATATCGGTTCTGGTTCTAGGTATTGGTAATCTCGTTATGAGTGATGATGGTGTCGGAGTACTTGTTGCTCAGCGGCTTCAGCAGGGGTACCGGTTCGCGGATAATGTCGAGGTTCTGGACGGAGGCACGCTGGGGCTTGATTTACTCCCCAAGTTGGAAAACATTACCAACCTCATTATGATAGATGCCGTTGAAACCGGCCAAAAGCCTGGAACCTGTGTGCGTTTGTGCGGCCAGGAATTGCCGATTGCCCTGGAGACCAAACTTTCCCCGCATCAGATGGGGCTTAAGGATCTGCTGGCGGTATCCGAGTTGATGGGGCATTCACCGAAAGAGATGGTGCTGTTCGGGGTGCAGCCCGGATCGGTGGAAATGGAAATCGGACTGACAGCAGAAGTTGAGGCAAAACTTGAAACACTTGTAACCAACGTATTGAATGAACTGGCTAATTGGGGAGTATCTGCAACGCCTGCTTAGTAAGTCAGAAGGTGTGCTAAGCCAGTTTCTTTCTCATCTCCAGAACATTCCCGTCATCGGATCTTGTATATTTTACCGTGTCCATCAGCGATCTAAGGATGAAGATACCGCGCCCTTTATCCTCGATTCCATTTGAAGTGAAACAGGGAGCCGGTATGGAATCCAGATCAAATCCAACCCCATTATCATAGATACGAACAACCAGATTTTTATCGGACACATTAATCCGGACATGAATTTCCGTCTCCAGGTCCGCGCTTTTTGAATGCTTGATAGCGTTGACCAGTCCCTCGGTCAGCACGACGGCAAGTTGGCCGGGAAGGGTCTCGCGGATCTTTTCAGGACAGTCGATCTCCTCTGCCACCTTTTCGCCAATCCTGCTTATCATACGCAAACAACGGGTATGATAAGGAAGCGTGATGTCAATGTCGATGTCGTTTTTCATAAGCTCACCGTCACTACATGTTTATTCTAAATAAACCAAGGCATTAGCGGTAACTCTGCAGCGCGTCGTCAACTGTCGTATAAATATCAAAAACCCTGTGAAGTCTGGTCAGTTCAAACATTGACTTAACCTGTGACTGTAAATTAGACAGTCTCAGGCTACCGTGAAGAACGGAAGCATTCTTGTAACCCGAAACCAGTACGCCCAGCCCGGAACTATCGATGAAAAGAACTTCCTTAAGATCGATAATAAGATTCTTTGCACCGATCTCAAATAGACGACGTAATTCAACTTTAAGCTCTTCCGAATTGTTTGCATCAAGGCGGTCTTCCCTGACGAACAGCACGGTTACCCCTTCCGTAAGTTCCGTTTTGATATCCATATCATCTCCATCTGCTCAGAGTATTTTTATTACAACAAGCGATATATCATCCTGTAGATCTTGAGATCCGGTAAAAGCATGAATCCTTGCATAGAACGAATCGAGTATGTTATCAGCAGAAAAAAGCATACACGTTTTTAAATGATCATACACGCCCTGCGTTTCAAACATTTCACCCTGGCTGTCACAAGCTTCCGTCAGGCCGTCGGTGTATAACAGCAGAACGTCCCCGCTTGCTAGTTTAACAGTTCGCTCCTCAAAAAGGACATCTTTTTTAACCCCAAGTATCAACCCTTCCGTATCCAGCTCACGCGGTAAAAACTCGTCCGTGCGCAGCAGAACAGGGTGATTGTGACCCGCGTTAGAATAGCAGAGTGTGCCGCTTTCAGCATCATATTTTGCATAAAACATGGTAATAAATAGTTCGGACCTGGTCAAATCGTCATATAGCTGGATGTTGAGGGCCTGCAGGATTGCGCCGGGGCTGCGAACCGAATTGGAATCCGCTCTCAGCAGCGTGCGAACTTCCGACATGATCAGGGCCGCACCGACACTGTGCCCCGAAACATCGGCAATAACAACATCGACGCTCTTATCGCTGCGGAGGAAAAAATCATAATAGTCCCCTCCGACATGAGCGGCAGAAATACACCGGCCTGCAATATCAACACCCGCAATAGCGGGCGCAGAATCGGGCAGAAAAGATTTCTGGATCTGCTGGGCAATTTCCATGTCGCGAGTGATTCTGGCCGTTTTCAGGAGAGCCGCCTCTTTCTGACTCCGTTCGCGCTGCTTGCCTTCGATTTCCCGCACAATTGTGATCGCCTGGGCAAGTTGGCCGGCCAGACTTGACAGCAACAAGATGAATTCCTGGGTAAAGAGGCCGGCTATCGATTTGGAAAACAGGGAAAGTACGGCGATCACCGGCTCACCTTCACGATTAATCGGGATGTGAGCGCATGAAATGAAACCCTCCGCCACAGTCTCATCAAGCGGTGTATCGGCGCGTTCGAGGCGCAGATCATTTACAAAATGCGCTTTTTGATCCCGGTAGACCATATCTAAAAACGGCGTATGTTCCAGGTTCCAGTCCGGAGTGCAGGTGGCGGGAAGCTCTGCTCCCCGGATGCTTCTGACTGAAAAGGCGCCTGAATCATTTCGGGTCTGGATTAGTGACATATCCAGCTTGAACTCCTTAACCAGCAGCCTGAGCAGGTCATCCATTATTACCTGCATGTCCAGCGTGCGATTGATGATCTCGGAAGCCTTCAGGCGTACAAAGAGCGATTCGCGGTTCTGGTCAAGATTTGCGCGGACGCTGCTGAAAATGTCATAAACCGGCTCCATGCTGGAGCCGATGTCGGACAGGAAGTTGTTGACAATGGCCTTGGCTGCCGCACCTCCGACCGAACCGGCCAGGGTTTTTTCCGTAAAGCGCTTCAGCTCCGGGAGCTCGAATTCGGAAATTGCGCCATTTTCGGTGATGTCCCGGTTGCTTGAATAGAGTTCAAACGCCTGCATGGCCTCAGTTTCACCAATAAACTTGCTCATGAGGGTGATGAACTGGTCCGTTGTAACCGGTTTAGAGAGTCGTTTTCGTTCGGAACGGCGATTTTCCTCCTCCTGACTGAAAATACCAATAAATTTATGTACCTGATCCCGCTCCAGTTCATTCTGATTCAGGATAATCGAGCAAATGATATAAGAACCGACGTTGAAAAGCATGCTCCAGAACAGGGAGTGGCTCCAGAGATCCATGCCGGTCAGCCCGAACAGTTCGGTCGGTTTAAGCAGGGCAATACCAAAGGGACCGCTTGAAAGGAGAGTTTCCGGGATCCAGCCCGATTTACTGAAAGAGGGGAGCAGCAAGGTATAAAGCCAGATCAGAAAGCCGAGCAGGGTGCCGCTGATTGCTCCCGCCTTATTGCCACGTTTCCAGTAAAGACCGCCAAGCATGGCCGGCATGAATTGCGCGGCTGCCGAAAAGGAGATAAGGCCCATGTTTACGAGCGTATATGAGTCACCTATTATTTCGTAATAAAAGAAACCCAGCAGCACGACCAGAACTATTCCGAAACGCTTCAGGTTAATCAACAGGATCGGAAACCATGTCCGTGGCGTACACCTGAGTATGATCGGCATGAAGATATGGTTCAGCAGCATCGTTGATATGGCGATTGATTCAACCATGACCATGCCGGACGCTGCCGACAAACCACCTAAAAATGCAAATAAGGCTATGCCGTGATGTCCGGCGAGTTGGGGCAGGGAAAGTACGAAGTAGTCGGCACCGCTGCTGCTGCCGGTGACGAGGATGCCGCCGATGGCAATCGGCATGACAAAAAGATTGATCAGGAACAGATAAGCCGGGAAGAGCCACATTGCGGCGGCTATATGGCGCTCATTGGAATTTTCAATGACCATGACATGAAATTGCCGCGGCAGGAGCATGATCGCTCCCATTGATAAAAACAGGAGCGTGAAGGTGGAGATGTAACCAGGGTCGTTCTTTGACATATTGAACGTAAACAGCTTTGCGAATTTTTCCGGGTCGGTGTCCTTGAACCGTTCAAAAATATCGATGAAACCGTCAAAGAGACCATAGGTGACAAACAACCCGACGACCAGGAGGGCAAGCAGCTTGACCAGTGATTCAAAAGCAATCGCTGCAATCAGTCCTTCATGCCGCTCTGACGATACCAGCCTCCTTGCTCCGAAAATAATGCTGAACAGTGACAGGATCAGGGCCAGAATCAGGGCGATCGGAATGTTTGTGCCGTACCCGAATTTTATTAAAGGAATGGAGTCTGTTTGAGCGCCGCTTAGCAGAAAAAAACCGGTAGTTACCGCCTTCAACTGCAGTGCAATATAGGGCATGATGCCGAGAAAGGCGATGAGAGTGACCAACGCGCCGAGCCAGGGGGATTTCCCGTAGCGCTGACTGAGAAAGTCAGCGATCGAAGTGATGTTATGCTCTTTGCTTATTTTGACGATACGGCGCAACAGAAAAAGCCAGGAAAATGCCGTTAACGATGGCCCGAGATAAATCAGCAGGAAATCAATCCCTGTAGTAGCAGCCTTTCCGATGCTGCCGAAGAAGGTCCATGACGTGCAGTACACCCCCATCGAGAGCGCATAGATGACCGGATTGCTGATTATGCTGCGCCCGGTCTCTTTACTGTGGTGGGCGTACCAGGCGATCAGAAATATCAGCGCCGTGTAGAGAGCCGATACGCAAGCCACCGAGGAAAATGCGCCGTTCATGGTTCAATCTTTTCATCAGTCGACTCTTCTTCGTGGCGACTGGCAATCATGAAGAGGTAAATAACGATAATTGAAATTACCCAGCCAGCCGTCAGATACAAAAAAAGCAGCGGCAGTCCGAACAGAAAAACGGGTTTGTTAAAAATATGCAAAAACGGAAATGTCATCAGGATAAGGCCGAGAATGAAAAAAATTATCCATGATTCGCGCAGGCGCAGACGGCGGATAATTTGTGTGCGCAGTTGTTTCATGACCTGAACAGCCTCTCGTATACGGAGTCTAATAGATCTTCGGAAGACCTGTCCGTGGAAATTGATATGACCCTGCCATCCGAAGCGTCAGGGGGGTCAAACGCGTCTTTTTGCTGATTCAGCAGTTCAATTCTTCCATCGGAAACCGAGCCGCCGCGGGAAGAGCGCTCAAGCAATCGCCGCTGCTGCTCGTCCGGATCGCACTGTACAAACAGAATAACAAACTCCGCATGATGAGAAGCCGCCAGTTTGGCAAATTCAGTTCGTTCCGCAGAAGTCCTGAAGCCGGCGTCAATAACCGCTGAATGTCCGGAAGCTAGCTCCCTGGCGGCCAGTAGCTCCAGTTGCCGGTAGGTGTTCAGACTCATCTCTTTTGAATACAGTCCCTCTCCAAATGGCACCTGAACCGATGTTTCCGGCAGCAACCCCGCCAGTTGTTTGCGTACTCTGTCCGAATTGAAGGTGGAGAGGCCAAGTTCAAATGCAAGCCGGTCGGCCAGGGTACTCTTTCCGCATCCCGTTGTCCCGCAGGTGATAAACAGGGTAGGGTGGAGACGGCTTCTCAGGCAGTACCCCTGAGCCAGCCGAAAATAACGGATGGCACTGCTCTCAGCTGAAGTACGTTCTTCCTGGCTGATACCGGTGTCAAGAAGGGTCAGGCTTTGAACTTTACCGCGGATGAAAGCTCGATATGCCTTGTAAAAAGATATCAGCCGTACGCAGTTTGTATCGCCGGAGTCCGTAATGTAGAAGGACAATGCCGCATCGGCCAGGTCAGGGCGCCGATGAAAGTCAAGATCCATAAGCAAAAATGCGATGTCGGCCGCCGTATCGGAAAAACGGAAGCGTTCATTAAACTCTATGCAGTCGAAGATGTATACATCGGAATTAAACAGACAGATGTTTCCCAGGTGAATATCTCCGTCGCAGTCACGAATATAGCCATTCTCGACCCGTTCTGTAAATAGAGCGCGCTGCGAACCGGTAAATTCCTCGATGTAGCCGCATATGTTGTCTATTACGGCAGGCGGGAGTGTCGAGTCTTGAAATTGCCTGGTCTGGTCAAGATTTTCCCGCCAGTTAAACAGAATATGTTCCAGTGAGCCGAATTCCGAGATATGCGGCGAAGTCAGGGCGTCAGAATGAAATCTGCTGATTTTGAGCGCAACTGTCTCGATCTCCTTGATTGAAACTTCGCCGCTGTCGACGAGTCTGTCCAGCATCCTGTCAGCCGGCAGCCGCTTCATCATGACGGCGTAGTCAATAATATTTCCATCACCGGCAAACGCGGCGCCCGCTTTTGTTTGACGAAGCTCGACAACCTGCTCATAGATATCCGGACAGAGCCGCCGATTGAGACGCAGTTCTTCGAGGCAGTAGAAACGACGAAGATCGAGAGTCGAAAAATCGAGAAAGCCGAAATTAACCGGTTTCTTTATTTTGAAAACGTGCGTATCGGTCAGAAACAACCAGGAGATATGAGTTTGAATCAGTTCAACCGTTCGGGTCCGAACCGGATAGGCAGACGGGTTATGGAGCGATTCCAGAATTTGTGGGGTTATGGCGGATGCTGGCATGCGCCTAGCATACCATAACGGGGCGTAACCGCAAGATGCCAAATCGATGAGAAATAAGCAGGGGAGCGGTCTGGCAGGAGAGAGCGGGTGTAAAAAACAGAAGAGCCCGCAAAGTTTAACTCTGCGGGCTCTTGTTGTGAAGTCAAATAATGGATTTAAGCGGCGGCGACGGTAATCTTCAACGTGGCGGTCACTTCAGGATGAATCTTCACTGCTGCGGAAAACTCACCGGTGTGCTTGATGGTATCGGCAAGTATGATGCTCTTGCGATCAATTTCGAAGCCGTTGTTTTTCAGGAAAGAGGCGATATCCATGTTGGTGACGGCGCCGAACAGTTTGCCCTCTTCACCGGCTTTATGCGACAGAACGATCGCCAGCGCTTCCAGCTTTGCTCCCAGAGCTTTTGCGGCCTCGAGAGCCTTGTTCTTCTTGTAAAGCATTTGACGTTTTGTGTGCTCAAGGGCCTTGGCGTTGCCTTCCGTGGCAAGAACAGCCAGTTTCTTCGGAAGCAGGTAGTTGCGGGCATAGCCGGGCGCTACCTTTACAATGTCACCAATGTGACCCAGCGTTTCAATGTTCTCATTCAGAATAACTTTCATCATCTTCTCCTTTCGAGCCTGTCAAGTATTTATTCCAATTCCGGATTTGATTTGAAATTGGAACTACAGGTTTTCCTGTGTTTTAGGGGTTCTGAAATCAGCCCAGAGATCGAACAAGCCGATGCCGGCAACGATTGCCAGCAGGTATGGCTGGATAATCAGCATTGCGTAAAAAAGTATCCGCAGGAGAGCGGAAACCGAGTTTTTTGCGATAAAGGCGGAAACAACAGCCATGCCCTGGAAAAAATAGAGCATGGTGATAATCAGTAAAAGATTGAGTGCCGGAGTTGTCACCGGAGACACCGGCAGCAACAGGGAAAATCCGGTAGCAATCAGGGCCCAGACGAGCAGGTCTGGGTTCCTGAACGTGCTGAAATCGCCGATGGGCAGGTTTGCGGCCGATTTGGCAGTCGTCTTTTTTAAAAGAGCAAGATTGCATCCGGCGATAGCAACAAGCATCGCAGTGAAAAGAGCGGGGTAGAGCCGCTGCAACAGTTCGGCAGCCGTAGTCATCGAAATTTTTACAAGTTCCAGCTCTTCGCCCTTTACGCCGCTTTTTTCGTACAAGGCGGCTGCCTGCTTCATACTTCCTGAAATTTCAGCAGAAATAAGCAGATGCAGGTTGACACCGGAAAAAATGCTGTAGGCGATGAAACCGCCTGAAACAACCAGCAAATTAGCGATGGTAGTCCAGAAAAGCGCCCGACTGCCGCTGATGCCGCGCAAAAGAAGTTCCGGCATCAATAAGCCGATCATTGCGCACATGCCCAGGTACAGGCAGCCGGCAAATATTCCGAACAGGGCGGTTATGGTGGCAGTTGTTCCGAGAATGACGATCAGTGCCGCTGCCCGGCCATGAACAACGCGGTTATACGCGGCAGGAAACGGCGCCAGTATTCCGGAAAAAATTCCCAGAGGCGGTATTGCCAGATAAGCTGCAAATAAAACAAAGGAACCGACCACGCCGAGCAATGCCGCTTTCAGGCGTACTTGCAAGTCGTGGCCGGTTGGCAATGACAGACTCATTCCGGAGCAGCTATCAGTTTACTGCGTGATTGGCGGCAATCGGCAGTAAAGCGATGTTTCTGGCCCGTTTGATGGCTTCCGTGATGTGGCGCTGATGTGCGGCGCAGTTCCCGGAAATTCTGCGGGGAACAATTTTACCGCGCTCGGTGATAAAAAAGCGGAGTGTGCGCGGCTCTTTGTAATCGATGGTCAGATTCTTTTCGGCGCAGAAACGGCATACTTTACGGCGCTGAAAAGGACGTCTCTTGCGTGGTCCACCCTGGCCTCCGGGGCCGCCTGCCGGGCGCTGGCCCGGTCCGCCTGCTGGACGCTGTCCGGCACTTGCTGGACGCTGATAAGTTGATGTTGTGGCTGGTCTTTCGTCACTCATGAGTATATCTCCTCCAGGAAATTATTCGGCAGCTTCTTCAGCGGCTGGTGCTTCAATGGTTGTCTCTTCTTCTGTCTCTTCCGTTACGGCTTCAGTCAGTTCGACTTTCTTCTCGACTACGCGCTCGGGAAGGTCAGTGATGTTTACGCTCTGGTAACGCAGCACCTTGTCGTCGAGTCTCAGACGCCTTTCAAGCTCGGCGATAAGAGCACTCTCTCCATCAAAGCGGAGGTAGTAATAACGCCCTCTTGCAGACTTCTTGATGGGATAGGCCAGTTTCCTGATACCCCAGTCGTCCATCCTTAAACAGTCGCCCTTGTACGCCGTAATGACGTCTTGTGCCTTAGTGGTGACCGACTTGATGTCGTCTTCACTCAGTTCAGGCTGGAGGATGAAAATTGTTTCGTACTTCCTCATGTTGAAAATCCTCCTCACGGATTCGAGCCCCGGTCCTACCCGGAGCAAGGAGATATCGGCATATAAATGCCGTCTTTAAAAGAACATGTCTTTTACTATGTATTGTGTGAAAGTGCAACAAATATGTTTATAACCCATCTACTTCTATGGAAAATGCGGCCGGATCTCTGCTCTTCTTCCGCTTGATGCGTAGCGGCGGCCCATCATCGAACAGGCCTCCCTGGCCGGCCAGCTGCGCGACTTCTCCCTCTTCAAAAACCCGGATCACGCCATACTCGCCGTCAAAACCAGGTTTGCGGATCACCCGGCCACGCCGCATTCGCTCCAGCGCCTCGCCGAGGATCGGGACTTCATGCCTGACTTCTTCAAGCAATGCGTGCAGAAGCAGGTTGAACTCCGAGCCGAAGCGGGCAATGCAGCGGCGGTACTGCTCCATCACCCCTTTGCTGGCCGATCCGGCGCCGATGATTTCCCCCAACACCTCGGGGAGCGGAATCAGGCTGAACACCTGGGGCGAGTCGTTGCGATAGAGCGGCTGCTCCCGGTCGGCCAGCTCCATGACCCGGTGGCAGACACCGACAGTAAGCGGCTTGTCGCACACCGGACAGCGTAGTTGCAGGCGGCGCGTCTCGGCTGGTTCAAGGCAGACTTTGCAGTTCCGGTGGCCGTCGGCATGGTATTTCCCCTCTTCGGGAAAAAACTCCACCGTGCCCCGGAAGGTCTCGCGCCGGCCCTCGCGAATGGCGTCCCGCAGGGAAAAATAATCCAGCCCGCAGGAGAAGAGATTGGCCTCGCGCCCCAGCTTGGAGGGTGAATGACAGTCGGAATTGGAGATCAGGCTGAAGCGGTCGAGTGAGGAGATCAGGCGGTTCATATCGGGGTCGGAGGAGAGCCCGGTTTCCAGGGCAAAGATGTACGGCGTCAGCTCGCCGAAACAGTCCTCGATAGCGTCAAACCCGGATTTTGAGCCGAACAGGGAGAACCAGGGGGTCCAGATGTGGGCCGGTACGAGGAATCCTTCGGGCGCCAGATCCAGCATGATTTCAAGCAGGTCATGGCTGTCGAGACCCAGAATCGGGCGGCCGTCGGATTTGATATTGCCGATGCCGTCCAGCCGGGCGTTGATCCGCTCGGCAGAGGCAAAATCCGGCACATAGAGCAGGTTGTGCACCTTGCGCACCACGCCGTGGCGTTTGTAGATGCAGCTGATCTCGGCCGAGAGCAGGAAGCGCACCGGTGCCGGGGAGGGGGTCACACCCGCCAGCGGCGAAACAATGGCGCCCTCGTTCTTAAGCTTGAACAGTCCCGGTTCGGCCGGCTCCAGTTCCTCCTGCAGATGCCGGAACCAGCCGGGATGGGTAAAGTCACCGGTGCCGATCACCTGAATCCCCTTGACCCGGGCCCACCCAGCCAGGCCGGTCAGGGTGCTCTGCGGGCTTGTGGCACGTGAATAGGGAGAATGGATGTGCAGGTCGGCTATGAAGTCCATTTTTCTTTCCGATTACAGAGTGAGCAAAGATGGCAATTGTAAAGGCAAAACTTCGTCTTATTTCTTGATAATCAGACCGGCGCCAGCCATGAGTAAGGCAACACCGATTGCCCGCTTGCTGTCAAGGGGGTACGTGCGGAAACCGAAGAGCCCGAAATGATCCAGGATGACGCTTGCGGTCAGCTGGGCGCAGATGGCCGTTGCCAATGCCGCCGTTGTGCCGATGCGAGGTACGGCGATAATGGTCATGGTGACGAAAAAAGCGCCGAGACAGCCACCGGTGAGTTCCCACGCGGAGCTGTCTGCAACTCCCTTGAGTGATCCCTTGCCGGCAAACAGCACCACAGCGGCAAGAAACAGGGTGCCAACGGCGAATGATATAAAAGAGCTTTCGAGCGCCCCGACCTTCTGGGCCAGACGCCCGTTTATGGAGGGCTGGACCGCGATGGCGATACCGCCAAAGAACATCAGGACAAACAACACGATCTGATTCATACGGAACCCTCCTAAATCATGGCACGCGGATTAAATCCGATAAAATTCGGATAAAGGCGGATACACCTTTTTAGGTTTGAACCTAAATACGATTTCGCAGTTTTGAAATATTTCAGAAAAAATATCATTAAATATCTTCTGTACTCTGAACCAGATACTTCTTCACCAACTCCACCGGATGATACGACAACTTGGCGTTGCGCAGCCCCACGTCCCCCAGATCCTGCTCCCGGTTAATGTAGCGGCATTCTTGAAACAGCAGCCGGGCAAACTCGCGGTTCACGAGCTGATACAACCCCTCGGTAAAGGGATCGGCCTTCTCGAATTGACACACGGCGGTATCGCGGCTCAAGCGCTCTCCCAGGGCAAAGGCCGCCACATTGTCGTTCACGAGCACGACCACCCCCTCAAGGCCGAGTTGTTCCGCACAGCGCAGCGCCTCGTAGGTGGCCTCCAGCTCCATCCGGAGCGAGCTGCCGATTTCGTCGAGGCTGCTCTGAACCAGCTTGTCTACTATGTTCAGGCAGCCGTCAAGATGCTCCCCGGAAAAGAGGGTGACCGTGTAGTTGTGGCGGCTGGTAAAGTAGTTGATCCGGTTTTTCTTCTTGTGAAAGCGGCCTCCCGGCAATGTCGCCAGCTCCTCGCGCAGATAGAGATAGTCGCACGAGTCGCGCAGTTCGGTGATGTGCAGAGTGCTTCCGGCAAGATATTTGGCGACGAATTGATCGTCGGCGCCGTACAGCGGCAGGCCGCTTTTAAACATGACCTTCAGGGCGGCAGCAACGTCTCCCCCCAGCGGCGGCAGGAAATATTCCGCGTCGTCATACCCCTTGCCGAGCACGACGAGCGCCTCGTTGACCATCGCCAGCTTGTACTCGTGCGCGGTGCGGAACAGGTAGAGCCCGGCAAAGGTCAGCTCGGAGATGCGCGGCTGGATGTCGGTACATAACCGGTCCAGGAGCGGTTTATCGGCTATCAGAAGCGCCCGTGTTTCGGGATACGGAGGGATTTCCATTTGAGTTCTCCGTGAATTTCTGTATGTTACAAGACCATCCTAGCAGAAAAATTATCGTGGAGGAAAATGTAATGGCAATTGCTATGAAGATCGCCAGTCAAATATCAAAATCATCCTGGATCCGCAAGATGTTTGAGGAGGGGGAGCGGCTGCGCCAGGAATTCGGTGCGGAAAATATTTTTGATTTTACGCTCGGCAATCCCGATGTGGAGCCGCCCGAATCGTTCGGGCGCGAACTGCTGGAGCTGGCGCAAAACCCTCTTCCCGGCATGCATCGCTACATGAATAACGCCGGGTATGCCGAAACCAGAGCTGCCGTGGCGGAAAAAATCTCCAAGGATGCCGGTCTTGCCGTTCCGGCCGACAATATCATCATGACCTGCGGTGCCGGCGGCGCCCTCAACGTGGTGCTCAAGACTATTCTCAATCCGGGGGAGGAGGTCATCATCCTGGCCCCCTTCTTCGTCGAGTACAAGTTCTACATCGACAATCATGGCGGCGTACCGGTCGAGGTCTGGACGAAGCGCGATACCTTCCAGCTTGATATCGACGCGATTGAAAAAGCGATCACGCCCAAAACGCGGGCCATCATCATCTGCTCCCCCAACAACCCGACCGGGGTCATCTATCCGGCCAAGACCCTGAAGCGGCTCGGCGATATGCTGAAAAAAATACATGTGCGCAACGGCCACCTCATCTACGTGATCTCCGATGAACCGTACGCCCGGATCGCCTTTGACGACAAGCAGGTGCCGAATATCTTTCCGCTGGTGGAAAGCTCGATCATCGTCACGTCGCACAGCAAGGACCTGGCGCTGCCGGGTGAGCGGATCGGCTATCTGGCCGCCAATCCCCGCATGGCTACTGCCGGACAGTTTATCGAGGGAGCGGTCTTCAGCAACCGGGTGCTCGGTTTTGTCAACGCTCCGGCGCTGATGCAGCGGCTGGTGGCAAGGCTGCAGGACGAATCGGTAGATATCGCCGCGTATCAGGCCAAGCGGGATCTGCTGGTGCGGGAACTGGGCGGCATGGGTTTCAAGATGGTCAAGCCGGACGGCGCCTTTTACCTCTTTCCGGAATCGCCGCTGGCCGATGATGTGGAGTTCGTCAAGCTGGCCCAGAAACATCACATCCTGCTGGTGCCGGGGGCAGGTTTCGGCGCCCCCGGATTCTTCCGGATCGCCTACTGCTTTGATATCTGTATGATCGAGCGGAGTCTGCCGGCCTGGCGGACGCTGGCGAAAAAAGCCGGGCTGAAGGGGTAACTGAAAAAGGCTTTTGGGTCCACGAACTACACGAAAACACACGAAAACACACGAAAAATAAAATCAATCACTGAACCCTGATGTTACAATTTCTACTGATTTAGTTCGTGTTTTTCGTGCTTTTCGTGGACAAGTTTTTCAAGGATTACTTGTTCTGCTCCTCCGCCTTTTGTTCGAGGAATTCGATGAAATCGATCGAGCGGTGGACGAAGCGGAGATTGAAGCGGCTTTCGTAGAGCAGTACCACCGAGGCGACAAAGAGAAACAGTCCGCCGCTGAGAGCCAGCAGTGTCGGAATCCAGGCCTGGTTATCGCTGCCGTAGGCGACGTTGACGGCAATGGCGAGGCTGGCGGCGACAAAGAGCAGCGTCGCGGTATAAAGGGCCGCCATCGCCTTCTGGATCAGCCGCGCCCGGCGTCTCTGCAGATCGATCTGTCCGCGCAGATGCACCATCCGCTCCACCGGATGCGAAATCTTCCCCGTTATAATCGCTTCCACTTCCCCCTTCATGACGTTTACCCGGTCAAAGATGCGTCCCAGGCGGGCCGACGTGGAAAATATCAGCGTGCCGCATGCCGAGATCAGCACCGCCGGGGTTATCATCGACGTCAGAATACGTGAACTGGTAAGCGCTTCCAGAAGCTCTTTTTCGTGTCCGGCCATTGTCTTTATCCTCAACGCTTTTGTTTAGGCAATCAGCTTCAACTCTTCGATCAAGCCGGCCAGGACATCATACCCCTTTTGCCAGAAGCCGCCATCGGTGATGTCGATCCCGGCAAGATGCGCGGTATCGGCGGGAGACAGCGCGCCGCCCGATTCCAGCAGGGCGTGGTAGCCCGGCTTGAACGAATCGCCCTCCTCGCGGTATTTCTGGAAGAGCGCCAGCACCAGCAGTTCGGCGAAGGTATAGGAATAGCAGTAGAAGCGGCTGTGGATAAAATGGCTGATGTAGCTCCATCCCCAGCGATAGGCGGGAATCATCTCGACGGTATCACCGTACAGCTTGCCGTTTTCCTCCAGCCAGATCTCGGCGATCCGGTCATTCGAGAGCAGCCCCCCGGCGCGTTCGTTATGCAGGCGGAGTTCGAAACGGGTCAGCACGGTCTGGCGGAAAGTGGTGGCGATGATGTCTTCAATCTTGGCGCAGAGCAGCGATCTGCGCACGGCCGGGTCAGTTTCGTTATCGAGCAGCCTGCGGGTCAGCAGCATTTCGCCGAAAACCGAGGCGGTCTCGGCCAGCGGGAGCGGCGCGTGATAGTTCAGCGCGCTCTGCTTCTGGGAAATCACGAAGTGCAGGCCGTGTCCCGCTTCATGGGCGATGGTGGCCAGGTCGCGCAGGGTGCCGGTGAAGTTCAGCAGCAGGAACGGCGGCAGCTCGGGCGATATCCCCATCGCGAAGGCGCCGCCCGATTTTCCGGTGCGGGGCATCACATCGACCCGCCGTTCGGTAAAGAACGCCTCGACAATCGCGCCGAATTCGAGGGAGTACTCCCGGTATGAATCCACCACCAAATCGCGGGCTTCCGAGAAGTCATAGCTCTTCTCCGCCTCGGCAACCGGGGCGTAGATATCGCAGTTGCGCAGTTTGTCCATCTTGAGCATGCCGGCCTTGATGCGGAAATACTCCTGGGCCAGCCCGTAATTGGCTTCGGTGACGCTCATCAGGTGCTCGACCGCTTCGTCCGGAATCTCGTTGCCGATATTGGTCGGCTGAATGGGGGTCTGATACCGGCGCAGCTCCATCTCCTGGCCATGGTCCAGGGCCATGTTGTTGAAGACCGCGTTGTAGACGATGCCGTGCTCGCCGTGGCGTTCCAGGAAAATTGTCATGGCCCGGAAGCGGACGTCGGGAGAGGTGTGGTGCAGCAGCGAGAGCAGTTCCTCGCCGGTAAACTCCCGCTGTTCGCCATCCAGCTCCATCTGATAGCTGAAGGAGGCGGAGAGTTCATCGAAAAGCTTGGTAAAGGCCCTGACCCCGGTCAGATCCTTGCGGGTCAGGAGCCGCTCCTCGTTCTCTTTCAGGGTGTGGGGGCGGAATTTGCGGATCCCTTCCAGAAAATGGAGGTAGTTGGCCGCTTCGGGACAAGCCTTGAATGATTCGAAGCGGTCGTCGTCCAGCTCCATCAGCTCCAGGTCGAAAAAAAGCAGCTGCTGGGAAAGCCGGCTCCCCAGCTCGGAACAGCGCTGGGACAGGGCCCGGAACACCTCGTTCCCCGAGTCGGCGGCAAACAGCAGATGGGCATAGCAAAACGGTTTTGCCATGCGGTTCTGAAGCTCTTCGTAGTCGCGAATCGCGGTCAGAAGAGCCGTGCTGTCAAGGGCGGCAACCTTTTCAAAATATTTGTCCCTGAAATCGGCGGCCAGCCGGTCAAACGAACCGAGATCGGCTTCCAGTTCCGGCGAATCGGGGGCAGGGTAGAGCAGGGCAGTGTTCCAGGTCAGATCAGTCTGCGGCATATGGGGTCTCCGGATATAATGCGAGATGGTGATTTTGAACCTTACACCGGATGTATGGAGGCGTCAAGGCGAGGCTGGTTGAACAAGTTGTAAAAAGTGGTGTGATAAAAACATTGACACGCCATATTTAGTTTGATAAATAGACGGTTCACTTTGTGGGGCTGTAGCTCAGCTGGGAGAGCGCCTGACTGGCAGTCAGGAGGTCGACAGTTCGATCCTGTTCAGCTCCACCAAATATGTTCAAGGGGTTACGCAATCTGCGGAGCCCCTTTTTTTGTACTTTCAGACAGGAGACCGGCATGGATGCATACTGTGATTATCTGCAGGAGGCCGTAACCGCGGCCCGGATCGCCGGCCGCTATCAGAAGTCCCGCTTCGCTTCGACTCTGGACATCGAGATGAAGGGGGACAAGAACCTGGTGACCGAGGTTGACAAGGAATCGGAACGGCTGATCGTGGAGCATCTGCTTTCGCGCTTCCCCGGTCACGACATTGTCGCCGAGGAGGGGGACTACCCCCGGGTCGGCTCTCCCTGCCGCTGGATCATCGATCCGGTGGACGGCACGACCAACTACGCCCACGGGTATCCCTGGTTCTGCTCCTCGATCGCGCTTGAACTGGACGGTGAACTGGTCGCCGGAGTGATCCATAACCCGGTGTACGATGAACTCTTCACGGCAACCAAGGGGGGCGGTGCCCGGCTGAACGGCACTCCCCTGTCGGTATCCGTCCGCGCTCCGCTGGAAAACACGCTGCTCGGAACCGGTTTCCCCTATGATTGCGCGACCGATCCGGCCAACAATTTTGCCGATTTCATCGCCTTTCAGAAGAAGGCCCGGGGAATCCGCCGGGCCGGGGCCGCGGCGCTTGACCTGGCCTATGTTGCCGCCGGAAGGCTGGACGGCTTCTGGGAACTCAAGCTGAAGGCGTGGGATGTGGCGGCCGGGGTCCTGATGGTGCGCGAAGCGGGGGGCGTAGTGACGACCTTCGATGGCTCTCCCTACGACATCTTCAATGACCGGATCGTGGCCAGCAACGGCCTGATCCATGATGAGATGGTTGCCATGCTCTCCCCGGCCGCTTGCGGGGCTGCAAAATGAAAATAGCCGTCAAATTCTTGATATGACAGACCGGGTGAAATGGTGAAACCGTGGGCAATTACAGCGTAGTCGTACTCGATTTTGAGACCACCGGCCTCTCGCCGCATCATGGTGACAGGGCGATCGAGATCGGGGCCGTACTCATCGAGAACAACCGGATCGTGGATCGTTTCCAGAGCCTGATGAATCCCGGCATGAGAATCAGCCGCTTCATCGAGGAGTATACCGGCATCTCCAACCAGATGGTAAGCGGTGCTCCCCCGGTCGCTGAAGTCATGGACAGATTTGCAACTTTCATCGCGCAGCACCATCTGGTCGCCCATAATGCGTCCTTCGACAGCCGCTTCCTTGACGCCGAACTGAAGCGGATCAATCAGCGGCGGAACCGGGAGTTCGCTTGCTCCCTGCTGGTTTCCCGCCGGATCTATCCGGAATCTCCGGGCCACAGCCTGGAAACACTCGTCCGCTACAAGAACCTCAAGACCGACGGGGTGCACCACCGCGCGCTTGCCGATGCCGAGATGACGGGACACCTATGGATAAGCATGGTCCATGACATAAAGGCCGATTACAGGCTCAAGCAAGTGCCTTTCGAACTGATGCAGCAGCTGTCGAAGGTGTCCAGGGTCGCCGCCCCTTCTTTTTTACTGAGAGCAGCGGACAAGGAGAGATAAACAGGCTGCAAGCAGAGGTCGGCTTTTTTGTTGACCGTAACGAACCGGCACCGGTATATTAATCCGGCAACTATTGAAGCACAGATATGCTGAACATTATTTTGTTGTCCGGCTTCGCACCAATGCAAAACAGCGGCTTGCGATATTTCGCGGGCCGCTGCCGTTTTGGTCCTGAAGCGGCTTCTCACTTAAACCGGCGAAAGATCCCGTTATGACCGATAAAATCGACGCGCTGTTTCCTGAAGAACACCAGATTCCCGAACAATACCGCATCCCGAAGCCGATCAGGCAGGAGCGCTATCTGATTGACGGCGAGCTGCGCCGCTGGGACGGGAGGCTGCAGGAGGTACATTCACCGGTTCGGCTACGCACCGCTGCGGGATGCCGGCCGAAGCTGGTCGGAGAAGCTCCGCAGCTGACCGCGGAGGCGGCGCTCGAGGCACTGGCTGTCGCGGTCAGGGCTTATTCAAACGGTCGCGGCGTCTGGCCGACGATGTCGGTAGGCGAGCGGATCAAGTGCGTGCAGCGCTTTACGGCCGCAATGCTGGGGAAGCGGGGGGAAATCGTGGCCCTGCTGCAGTGGGAAATCGGCAAATCGCGACAGGAGGCGGAGCGCGAGTTCGATCGGACGATCACCTATATCCGCGACACGCTTGAGGCTCTCAAAGAGCTGGACCGGGCGGCGTCCCGGTTTGTCATCCAGCAGGGGATCATCGGCCAGATCCGTCGTGCGCCGCTCGGGGTGGTGCTCTGCATGGGCCCCTACAATTTCCCGCTTTACGAGACTTTTACGACCCTGATCCCGGCGCTGGTAATGGGTAACACGATCCTGCTGAAACCGCCACGCTTCGGCATCCTGATCTTTGGCCCGCTGCTGGAGGCGTTTCGCGATCTGTTTCCGGCCGGCGTCGTCAATACGGTCTACGGCGAAGGTGAGGTCGTGGTACCGCCGCTGATGGCCTCCGGTCAGGTGGACGTGCTCGGATTTATCGGCACCCACAAGGTGGCCGATGCGCTCCGTGCGGTCCATCCCCGGCAGCACCGGCTCCGCTGCGTGCTGGGGCTTGATGCGAAGAATCCGGCGGTGGTTCTCCCGGACGCCGACCTCGAACTGGCGGTGGCCGAATGCATCCAGGGGAGCCTGACCTACAACGGCCAGCGCTGTACCGCGCTGAAGATCATGTTTGTGCATCGTTCGATCATCGATGAATTTCTGGAACGGATGTCCGCCGGGATCAGCGCCCTGAAATGCGGCATGCCGTGGGAGGAGGGGGTCACGATCACGCCGCTGCCGGAGCCGGAAAAACCTGGCTATCTGGAAGGATTGGTGGAGAATGCCCTGGATCTCGGTGCTCGGGTCGTAAACACCGGCGGCGGCGCAAGCAGCGGTTCGTTCTTCTACCCGGCGCTGCTGTACCCGGTGACTCCCGCGATGCGGGTCTACAACGAGGAGCAGTTCGGGCCGGTTATCCCGGTCGTCCCCTTTGACGATATCAGTGAGCCGATCGAGTATGTCGTTGCCTCTAACTACGGTCAGCAGGCCAGCATCTTCGGGCAGAATACCGATCTGCTCGCCCAACTGGTCGATGCGCTGGTTAACCAGGTCTGCCGCATCAACATCAACAGCCAGTGCCAGCGGAGCCCGGACAGCTTCCCGTTCAACGGACGCAAGAACTCCGCCGACGGAACCCAGTCGGTAGCCGATGCCCTGCGGATTTTCTCGATCAGGATCGTGGTGGCGGCGCGGGAAACCGAGGCCAACCGGGAGATCGTTACGGCAATCGTGCGGGAAAGAAAATCACATTTTCTTTCAACAGATTACATGCTTTAAGTTAAAGCGAGGACGCAACTCCTATGAACACATCACTGAGCGTCAAAACCGACAGACTCCGCACGATTCTGGCCGACATGGGCGGCTGCGTAATCGGCTTTTCGGGCGGTGTCGATTCGACGCTGTTGTTCGCGGTGGCGGCTGAACTGCTGGGAGGCCGGTCGCTGGCTGTTACCGCTACATCGCAGACCTATCCGGAGCGGGAGTTGAACGAAGCTCGCGAGTTGGCCGGCCAAATCGGCGGCCGGCACCTGGTGATCGTGTCGGAGGAACTTGATATCCCCGAATTCCGCGACAATCCACGAAACCGGTGTTATTACTGCAAGAGGGAGCTGTTCGGCAAGCTGAGGGATATCGCCGATCGGGAAGGCCTGGAATTTGTGCTGGACGGCACCAACGTCGACGACGCGGGGGATCACCGCCCGGGGCGAACCGCCGCGGCAGAGTTGCGGGTGCGCAGTCCGCTGGAGGAAGCCGGCTTCACCAAGCAGGACATCCGCGATCTTTCCCGCGAAATGGGACTGCCGACCTGGGACAAGCCTGCCTTCGCCTGTCTGTCCAGCCGTTTCCCCTACGGCACCGCCATTACCCCCGAACGGGTCGGCCAGGTTGGTCTTGCCGAAGAATCGCTGCGGGGACTCGGATTCCGGACGCTGCGGGTGCGCTATCACGGCGCCGTTGCCAGGATCGAGCTGGGTGATGCCGAATTCGGGCGTGCGGTTGGAAACTTGAGGGACGAAGTCGTCAGATTGGTGAAAGCGGCCGGATTTATCTACGTGGCGCTCGATCTGCAGGGGTATCGAACCGGGGCCATGAATGAAGAATCGCCCTGATAACAAGTCCCTGCCATATTCATGTTGTAGTTGACTTCCGGATCCCGGGGACGTACAAAAGACATCCTAACGGGCACATAGCTTAGCTGGTAGAGCAGCCGACTCTTAATCGGCAGGTCGACAGTTCGATCCTGTCTGTGCCCACCAAATTCATGTTGTATTTAAAGAGGTTAGCACACCTGCTAATCTCTTTTTTTATTTACACATCTATCCTGATCCAATATAATTAATCAAGGAGTCAGGAACTTGATAAAGGAGGCCAGTCATGAAAAGGATAATTACGTTAATCTCCGTGACGGTTACTTCTGTGTTGTTCTCGGTAATGACAATCATTGCCGCGGATAAGTCATCGCCGTCATTTGAAAAATACGAAAGCCTGCTGTCGTCGCACACCAAGAACGAGTGTCTGCTTGTCGCTAAAAACTGTGCAACCGATACCAGTACTGTACAGCAGAGGGTAAATGATCTGAGAAATGAAATTGCTAAAGGTCTTAAGGTTTATACTCCGACTGAGCTGAACATACTGAAAGAGCAGCTGAAATGGATTGAATCCAACAGCAATGAATTCATCTGAATGAATTTATGATGCTGTGATGTGCAAGACAAAGAATTATTGTTATGTTTGTCTGCAGGGTATGAAGGATTTCCTTCATACCCTTTTTATTCCTAACAGCTAGCCGCAACACAATTAAATTACCGCCATATTTTGTGTGGACCGCTCGGTGAGATTTCCTTGCAGTGACTATGACCGGGATGGTACTTTGAAAAGGTTATATTTGCCGAATTCCCAGGATTTTTTCTGTTATGACCAAACTTCCCATCGACGACATCCTCCCGGCTCTTCTCTCTTCTGTGCATAAACATCAGAACATCATTCTTCATGCCCCGCCGGGGGCGGGGAAAACCACGCGCGTCCCCCTGGCCCTGCTTGACATTATTCCTCCCGGGGAGGGGCGCATACTCATGCTGGAGCCGCGGAGGATCGCGGCGGTGTCGGCTGCGCGCTGGATGGCGGAAACTCTCGGCGAAGAGGTCGGGAGGACGGTCGGTTACTCTATCCGCTTTGAAAGCTGCGTTTCCAAAGCCACCCGGGTCGAGGTGGTGACGGAGGGGATTCTGACCCGACGGATTCAGGGCGATCCCGGTCTTGCGGGTGTGGCGCTGGTGATTTTTGACGAGTTTCATGAACGGAGCATCCATGCCGATCTCGGGCTGGCTCTCTCCCGTGAAGTGCAGCAGCTTCGCCCGGATCTCAAAATTATGGTCATGTCCGCGACCCTTGACTTGGGGCCGCTTTCCCGGCTGCTAGACAATGCCCCGGTAATCGGTTCGGAAGGTCGCATGTTTCCCGTTGAAATGAAGTACCTTGATGATACGGGGCAAGCACGCCTTTCGCAGCGGATGGCCGCGGCGGTTGTCCGGGCGCTGAATGAAACGGAGGGGGATATTCTGGCATTTTTGCCAGGCTCCGGCGAAATACGCGCCTGCGCCGCACAGCTGGAGGAAACGGGAGCAGTTCCGCGCAATATCACCGTCTGCCAGCTGTATGGTGATCTGGCGATGGCGGAGCAGCAAAAGGCCATTCAGACCGGTCCGCAGCGCAAAATAGTTCTGGCCACCAGCATTGCCGAAACCAGTCTGACGATAGAAGGTGTCCGGACCGTTATCGATTGTGGCGTATCCAGGCGGTTGCAGTACGATCCGGGCAACGGCCTGAACCGTCTGGTCACGGTGCGCGAATCGCGTGCCTCGGCCGAGCAGCGCGCCGGGAGAGCGGGGCGCACCGCACCCGGGGTTTGCTACCGTCTCTACTCTCAGCACACCCTGCACGCGATGGCTCCGCACACGCCGCCCGAAATCGGCGTCACCGATCTGTCGCAGCTCCTGCTTGAGCTGGCGGCCTGGGGGGTCACCGACCCGCTGCAGCTCGGCTGGCTGGATGCTCCCCCTGTCACCGCACAGGAGTCGGCCCGCCGTCTGCTTGTTGAACTGGACCTGTTTGATGAGTCCGGCAGGATCACGGCATGTGGCCGTGAAGTTGTGCGGCTACCGCTTCATCCCCGCCTTGGCCGGCTGCTGCTCCGCTCACGGGAGATGGGCTCCGCCGGCCTTGGATGCCTGGTAGCGGCGCTTCTTTCTGAGCGGGACCTGTTCCGTTCCGGCGCCGGCAGCCGCCCGCCACGGCTCAGTTCCTCCGATATTTCCGACCGGCTTGAGGCCTTGGAAAACTGGCGCCTCTGCCGGCGAAACGATCACGGCATGGATCTGTCGGCAGTGAAAAACGTGGAGCGGGTGGCCCGTCAGCTGCGCCGGTTTATGGCCGTCTCCGAAACAGCGGAAGAACCCTGCGATGACGACCGGATTTCCCGGCTGCTGTTGGCGGCATATCCTGACCGGCTTGCGCGGCGCAGAGGGGGGGACGGTGGCGGATACCTGCTTGCCAGCGGGAGAGGCGCCCGCATATCGGAGCGGAGCGGGGTCAGAGCGGCTGAATATATCGTTGCCGTGGCGCTGGATGCCGGAAATCAGGCCGAGGCGGTAGTCCATCTTGCCGCCGAAATACCTGAATACGTGATCCGCGAGGAGCGTTCGGGACATATACGCTCTGAAACAGCCGTGAGTTGGGATGATCGTGAAGGTCGCGTAATTGCCCGGCGGTTGGAGCGGCTTGACAGCCTTCTGCTCGCCGCGGCGACGGTTGTTCCGACGGCTGCTCAGGCGGTGCCGGTTGTGATCGGCGCGGTGCGTGCGTCGGGCTTGAATCTCCTGGCGATGAATGAGGCGGTCCGTCAGCTGCAGGGGCGGGCGTTGCTGTTGCGTTTAGCCTGTCCGGAGCGTGAGTGGCCCGATCTTTCGGATGCAGCGCTGCTGGAAACGCTGGAAGAGTGGCTGGCACCGCATCTTGAAGGGATGTTCTCGGCAAGGAAAGCGGCCCAGCTGAACATCGCGGAGATTCTGAGGGGGAACCTGGATTACCGGCGGCAGCGCGAACTGGATGATTTGGCGCCGACGCATCTCTTGGTTCCGAGCGGCTCAAAGGTCAGGATCGACTATTCCGGAGAAATTCCGGTGCTGGCGGTGAAGCTTCAGGAGCTGTTCGGTCTGGCGGCCGGGCCGACCGTCTGCGGCGGCAGGGTTCCGGTGCTGCTGCATCTGCTCTCTCCTGCCGGGAGGCCGATCCAGGTGACCCGTGATTTAAAGGGGTTCTGGGATGGATCGTATCAGCAGGTGAAAAAGGAGCTCAAAGGGCGCTACCCCAGGCACCCGTGGCCCGACGACCCCTGGAGTGCTGCTCCGACCCGCAGGCTGAAGCCGAAGGCGTAGTCAGAACGGGATGTGACAGCCGTCGCATTCGACAGGGCCGGCCTTGTTTTCGCTATGGCATCCGATACAGGTTATGTGAGCCCATTCTTTACTGGGCTTGTCGATTGGGCCCGGATCTTTTGTGCCGTGGCAATCCGTGCAGCCGCCCAGATTCTTTTGATGTTCCATATGAGGGAAAACGACCGGAGAATCTTTGCCGAACGTGATTATATTGGCGGCCTGGACCTGACAGGCCACAGCAATACAGATAATGAAACCGTTGAGTATTTTCGGCATGCGTGTCTCCTGTTTTAGCGATAACATCTTTCTCATTAAAGCAAGGGTGATGCCAAATTGCAACGGGGCGATCGACTGATAGCCCCGCTGCAATTTTGTAAATGGCTGCAAGTTACTGTCGACGCCTGTTAACTGGCGATCCGGAAAGAAACCTCCGTAATCTCATCGGCGCTTTCCTGAATAATCCCCCGATCCGGATTGGCCGCCAGATGCCGCAGAATGGCGAAAACCATCTCCGTCTGTTCCGGTTTTCCGAGCAGCTCCGCGATTGACCCAGCCGTCATGCTCCGTCGCTCCTGCCGCATCAGCTCCACGACCGATAACTGGAGGGCGATCACACTGCCGGCCGCCTTTTTACCCGCTTCCACGCCCGGCTGATGGTAGGAGTTGATATTGATCAGGCTGGCGTATAGACCGACTGTCCGTTCGAACAGCGCGATCAGGACGCCGATCGTGTAAGCATCGACCCGGTCGATGGTGATGGTCATCGATTCCCGGCCATTTTCATAGAGTGCCGCACGCGTCCCCTGAAAAAAGCCGAACAGGAAGTCTCCGCTGGTAATCCCCTTTTCGACGGGAAGCGAACTCCCCTCCCGGTCATTCAAAACCTCGATAAACGTGACAAAGAAGTTTGCCACCCCTTCCCGCAGCTGCTGCACATAGGCGTGCTGATCGGTCGAGCCTTTGTTGCCGTACACGGTCAGGCCCTGATTGACAACGGCGCCGGTACGGTCCAGCTCCTTGCCGATCGATTCCATGATCAACTGCTGCAGATAACGGGAGAAGAGCAGCAGGCGATCCTTGTAAGGAAGCATGACCATGTCCTTCGTGCCGTGCCCTCCCGTGGCGTAGTGCCACATCAGTGCCATGACCGCCGCCGGATTGCGCTTCGTATCCTGAGCGCGGGTGGCTATGTCGCAACTCTTTGCGCCATCGAGCAGCGCCTTGATGTCGATCCCCTGCAGAGCGGCAGGCAGTAGCCCGACCGCGGAAGTTACGGAGGTCCGTCCCCCGACCCAGTCCCACATCGGAAAACGCTCCAGCCACCCCTCGTCAAGTGCCAAACTTTCCAGTTCACTTCCGGCGCCGGTTATCGCCACGGCATGCCTGGCAAAATCGAGTCCGGCCCGCCGGTAGGCTTCCTTCGTTTCCAGCATCCCGTTGCGGGTCTCCTTGGTCGAGCCGCTTTTCGATATGACAATCGTCAGCGTCTGTGAAAGAGCCGCTCCCAATTCCGCAAAAACCTTGTCAATGCCGTCCGGGTCGGTGTTGTCCAGAAAGTATGTCTTCAGCCGGTCGGACGGGGACGTCAGGGCATCGGCCACAAACTGCGGACCCAAGGCGGAGCCGCCGATGCCGATGACAAGTAAGTTTTTAAAGGGTTCATTGTCCTGTGCCGTTATTACGCCGTCGTGGATTTTTGAACTGAACGCCAGGATTTTTTCGACGGCGTTTTCAATTTCACCCTGTATGTCGCGTGACGGGGAGAGCGCCGGGTTCCTCAGCCAGTAATGCCCCACCATGCGCCCTTCATCACGGTTTGCAATTGCGCCCCTCTCCAGTTCACGCATTTCGGAGAATGCGCCCTGCATCGCGGTTTCCATCTCTGCAAAATATCGGTCGGCAAACTTCATGCGGCTGATATCAAGGATAAGTCCGATCTCAGGGCAGCTGCAGAGATGTTTTTGGTAGCGTTTCCAAAGGGTAGTTTCCATTCGTCTCTCCCATGCAGCAGATACACAAAAGGCGGAGAATTCTCCGCCTTTTGCATCAGGGTATAAACTTTTTTATTTTTTGATGTTGTAGAATACGTCATGCCCTTTGAACAGGGACGTGGTGTCGAGTTCATCCTCGATCCGCAGCAGCTGGTTGTATTTGGCGACGCGGTCGGTGCGGCATAGCGAGCCGGTTTTGATCTGGCCGGAGTTGACCGCCACGGCCAGATCGGCCAGAGTCGTGTCTTCGGTTTCACCGGAACGGTGTGAAATAACAGTCGTGTAGCCGGCCCGTTTGGCCATTTCGATCGCTTCCAGGGTTTCGGTCAGGGTGCCGATCTGATTCAGTTTGATCAGGATCGAATTGGCGATTCCCTTCTGGATACCTTCTTTCAGAATCTTCGGATTGGTGACGAACAGGTCGTCGCCGACGATCTGGATCCGTTTGCCGAGGCGATCGGTCAACAGCTTCCAGCCATCCCAGTCATTTTCAGCCATGCCGTCTTCGATGGAGATGATCGGGTATTTGTTGACCAGGTTCTCGTAAAAGTCGACCATATCCTTAGGGCTCTTCACCTTCTTCTTCTCGTTCTCCAGCGTATATTTCCCGTTTTTAAACAGCTCGGAGGAGGCGACGTCCAGTGCCAGAAGCACGTCTACACCCGGCTTGTAGCCGGCCTTGACGATCGCTTCCATGATGACTTCCAGAGCTTCCTCGTTGGACTTCAGATTGGGCGCAAAGCCACCTTCGTCGCCAACGGCGGTGTTGTACCCTTTGCTCTTCAGGACACCCTTCAGCGCGTGGAAAATCTCCGCTCCCATCCGGAGCGCTTCCTTGAAGCAGGTTGCCCCTGCCGGCATGATCATGAATTCCTGGATATCAACGTTGTTGTCGGCGTGAGCGCCGCCGTTGATGATATTCATCATCGGCAGCGGCAGTTCGCGGGCGTTGACTCCGCCTATATATTTATACAACGGCTGTCCGGCTTCTTCCGCCGCAGCCTTGGCAACCGCCAGCGACACGCCCAGAATAGCGTTGGCTCCGAGGTTTGTCTTGTATTCGGTACCGTCCAGTTCGATCATCTTCGTATCGATGCCGACCTGGTCGTCGGCTTCCATGCCGATTATCTCTTCGGCAATGACATTGTTCACGTTGTCTACCGCCTGAAGGACTCCCTTGCCGAGATAACGCGATTTATCGCCGTCACGCAGCTCCATCGCCTCGCGCTCGCCGGTTGAAGCGCCTGATGGTACCGCGGCGCGCCCGAAAGCACCCGATTCAAGAAATACTTCAACTTCCAGAGTCGGATTTCCACGGGAATCCAGGATTTCTCTGGCATAGACATCAACAATTTCACTCATGTACAGCCCCCTTGCTTGGAATAAAGTGATCGGAGAAGACGATCTCCGGCAAACTTCGTCTGTATATCACAAAAAACGGAAAATAACAGCCCCCAGTGACACTTATCGAATTCAATACCGTCAGCTGATGATCAGTCAACTTTGCTTCCCAATTGGTTGCAAACGTGGTATGACAAAAAATGGCACTTTGTTGCCGCACTCTTTTCTGTATGAAGGTTATTATGTCAACCGGCTCTCTTGATTCACTTACGATTGATAAAACCCGCCAGCCCGTACCCAGGCGGAGGAACAATTCCCGCACCCGCCTGGCTGTTGTTTTGGTGGTAGTTATTGCCGCCGCTATTGCCGCAGTCGTGATGTTTCGAAACCGTGCCATAACGATCGAAACAACCAGCGTCGTCCTGTTTTACCCGACTCAGTCGTTCACTCTGCTTAATTCCAGCGGTTATGTGGTTGCCCAGCGCAAGGCGGCGGTTGCTTCCAAAACGACCGGCAGGATGGAGTGGCTCGGCGTTGAGGAAGGGAGTAAAGTTGTTGCCGGACAGATCATTGCCCGCCTGGAGAATAAAGATCTTGAAGCGGCCGTCCGCCAGGCGGAGGCGGCGCTTCAAAATTCAAAGGCAGTTCTCGAACAGTCCCGTGCCGAGTTGGCGGATGCCGGAAAATCGTTCGAACGCCAGAAAGATCTGCTGGCGTCGGGGATCGTTTCACAGGCCGAGTATGAGGTTGCCGAGGCCCGTTTCAAGCGTGCCGTTGCCGCAACCGCTGGTGCAGAGGCCGGAATAGCGACCGCAGCGGCCGCACTTCAGGGAGCCGCCGTTAATCTTGGATACAGCCTGATCAAGGCCCCGTTTGATGCTGTTGTGCTGACCAAAAATGCCGACATCGGGGATATCATTACCCCGCTGGGAGCGGCGGCAAATGCCAAGGCGGCGGTTGTGACGATTGCCGATCTCGCTTCACTGCAGGTAGAGGCCGACGTTTCGGAATCCAATCTGGCTCAGATCAGACAAGGGCAGCCGTGCGAGATTACCTTGGACGCACTTCCGGGGAGCCGTTTTCGGGGGGTGGTGCATGCAATCGTTCCAACCGCCGATCGCAGTAAAGCCTCCGTCATGGTTAAAGTCCGTTTTTTGGAGCGCGACGGGCGCATATTTCCCGAGATGAGCGCCAGGGTCGCGTTCCTGCAGCATGAGGCGCAGGCCGTGGACAAAACAGCACGGATCGTGATTAATCCAGCCGCGGTTGTAGTCCGTAACGGTGTCAACGGCGTGTTTCTGGTGACCGGCGACACGGTCCGGTTTACCCGGGTCACACCCGGAGTCAAGCTGGGGGATCTGTTGGAAGTTGCGGGTTTGAAATCTGGCGATAAAGTAGCGCTTAAACCGCTTGACCGGTTGAAAGACGGCAGCAGGATCGTCCTGCCGGAGAAAAAATAATCATGCCTGCTTCTGTCAGCCAACAGGCCATAGTTACGATCAACGCCGTTTCCAAAGCTTATCACCGCGGCAATCAACCGGTGCCGGTACTCGAAGGGATTTCGTTCGAGATTGCCAGGGGCGAATTTCTGGCGTTGATGGGGCCGTCAGGGTCGGGAAAATCCACGCTGCTTAATCTGATCGCCGGTATTGACACCGCCGACAGCGGTTCAATTATCGTTGACGGCGTCAATATCGCGACTCTGAATGAGTCTGAGCTGGCGGGGTGGCGGGCGGCGCATGTCGGTTTTATTTTCCAGTTTTACAACCTGATACCGGTTCTGACCGCATTTGAGAATGTGGAACTGCCGCTGCTGTTAACTTCTCTTTCGCGCCGTGAACGCCGCGAGCATGTCGAAGCCGCCCTGGCTGTCGTCAGCCTCTCGGACCGGACGGAACATTATCCGTCGCAGCTTTCCGGCGGCCAGCAGCAGCGGGTGGCGATCGCCCGCGCGATTGTCACCGACCCTACCATCCTGGTGGCTGATGAACCGACCGGCGACCTCGACCGGGTCTCTGCCGGGGAGATTCTCGGGCTGATGTCCCGGCTCAACCTGGAACAGGGAAAAACCATCATCATGGTGACCCACGATCCTCGGGCGGCCGAGAAGGCCCACATCATTCGCCATCTGGAAAAAGGGCTCTTGAATGATGTTTCTCCTTAAGCTTCTTTCCCGCAACGCCTTCCGGCATAGATTGCGGACGCTCCTGACGATTCTGGGGATTACGGTTGCCATCCTCGCTTTCGGACTATTGCAGACGGTTGTCAGTGCCTGGTACGCCGGGGTCAACGCTTCATCTTCCACCCGATTGATCAGCCGGAATGCGGTGTCGCTGGTTTTTTCCCTCCCGATTGCTTATCAGGACCGAATCCGGCGCATTGATGGGGTTGCGGCGGTCTCTTACGCCAACTGGTTCGGCGGGGTCTATGTCACTGAAAAGAACTTCTTCCCCAGTTTCGCCATCGAGCCGAAGAGTTATCTGGCGCTTTATCCGGAGTTTGTCCTGGCACCGGAAGAACTGCGGGCCTTTTTGCAGGACCGAAAAGGGTGCGTGATCGGAAAAAGACTGGCTGAGCGCTTCGGCTGGAAGGTCGGCGACATAATTCCGCTCAAGGGGACAATCTACCCCGGCAGCTGGGAGTTTGTCGTTCGCGGCATCTACACCGGAGCAGAAAAATCCACCGATGAATCACAGTTCTTTTTTCAGTGGGATTACCTGAACGAATCGCTCAAAAAAACCGTTGCCCGGCGCGCCGACCAGACCGGCGTCTATATCATCGGCCTCAAGAACCCTCAATCAGCTTCTGAGGTCTCGATCGCGGTTGATTCGTCTTTTAAGAACTCCCTGGCAGAAACGCTGACCGAAACGGAAAAAGCCTTTCAACTCAGTTTTGTATCGATGACCGAGGCGATTGTCGTGGCGATCCGCATCGTCTCCTTTGTCGTGATTATCATCATTATGGTGGTGGTTGCCAATACCATGGCGATGACGGCCCGCGAAAGGATCGGAGAATATGCCATCTTCAAGGCGATGGGATTCCAGGCGCACCATATAGCAGGCATGGTATTTGGTGAATCGCTGTTTATTACGGCAACAGGCGGTTGTCTCGGCATACTGTTGACCTTTCCTGTGGCACAAAAATTCGGCGAAGTAATGGGAAATTTTTTTCCGGTGTTTCAGGTAGCATCCTCAACCCTCTATATGGATCTGGTTTTCTCCCTGATAGTGGGGATCGTTGCCGGAATTTTTCCGACCTGGCGGGCGGTCAGGATAAAAATTGCCGATGGCTTGCGCAGGGTTGGGTAAGGAGATATGAATATGAAAATAAGGGTGCTTGTTGTCGATGATGAATTGAGCATGCGGGAGTTTCTCTCGATCCTGCTCGAACGCGAAGGGTATGATGTTACGGTTGCCGGTTCCGCCGAAGAAGCCTTGCGCTTCATGGAAACGGCGCTGTTCGACCTGGTGCTGTCGGATGTGAGTATGCCCGGTCTGTCGGGCATAGAGCTGCTGGCCCGCATCAAAGAACACTCTCCCGATACGGCCGTCCTGATGCTCACCGCCTTCTCGGCGGCCGAGCAGGCGGTGGAGGCGATGAAGCTGGGGGCTTATGACTATATAGGCAAGCCGTTCAAGAATGAGGAAATCAAACAGCTGGTCAAAAACGCCCTTGAAAAGCAGGGACTCAAGCGTGAAAATTTTCTGCTGAAAAAGGACGCCAGCGAGCGGGACAGTTTCTGCGGCATCGTCGGCAAGAGCAGGCAGATGCGGGAACTTTTCGATATGATCCAGAAAGTTGCCGCCAGCCAGAGCAGTGTGCTGATACTTGGGGAGAGCGGGACCGGCAAGGAGCTGGCCGCCCGTTCAATCCATACCTGCAGTCCGCGCCGGTCAAAGTCGTTCGTTGCAGTGAATTGCGGCGCAATCCCGGAAAACCTGATAGAAAGCGAGCTCTTCGGGCATAAAAAAGGTTCCTTCACCGGCGCGGTGGGAGATCGCCCCGGCCTGTTCGAACAGGCTGAAGGCGGGACGCTCTTTCTGGATGAAATCGGCGAACTGCCGCTGCTGATGCAGACCAAACTTCTGCGGGTGCTGCAGGAGCGCGAATTCAAGCGGGTTGGGGACGCGGTGACCCGCAAAGCCGACGTACGAATCGTCAGCGCCTCGAACCGTGATCTTGAAAGTCTGGTCAAGGACGGCGCTTTCCGTGAAGATCTTTTTTACCGTCTGAACGTAGTACAGCTTGTGATGCCGTCTCTCCGGGATCGGATCGAGGATATCCCGCTTCTGATCGACTTTTTCTGTAGAAAGTATCAGGCTGCCGGCCAAGCTGATCCGGCAACCATAACTCCCGGAGCTCTCAAGGCGCTGATGAATCATCCCTTTCCAGGCAATATCCGCGAACTGGAGAACTGCATCGAACGGAGTCTGATCCTGGATCCGGCGGTAATTTCCGAGAACAGCCTGCCGCAACGGCTGCTGGTAAGCAAACCTCCCTGCCTCACCGCCGAATGCGATATACCCGAGTCCGGCATGATGCTTGAGCCGCTTTTGGAGGATCTTGAGAAAAAATATCTGCTCAAGGCGCTCGAGAAGACCGGCGGCGCGAAAAAGAAGGCGGGCGAGCTGCTGGGGATGTCGTTCCGCTCATTCCGGTATCGTTTGGCGAAGTTTGGCTTGGATAGCGGTGAAGAGTGACCGGTATAGGGCAGGCACTATTTTCAGGTGAGCAATTTAAATACAGATAAAAGCGGAGCAACCAATGAGTGAAATGATTTTCTTGCTGCTGATATTCGGTCTTCCGGCTGCCATAGGGTTCAAGCTGGCAATGACGCGAGGTAAAAACCCCCTTCTGTGGGGGCTTCTATGCGTATTTCCGTTCTTTCTAATCGTTCTTCATTTTGAAAAACCAAAGCACGAAATCAAGGGGCATTTTCGCAAATGCAGACAGTGCGGTGAAACCTTTCCCTGGAAGGCTACCGCGTGCAAATACTGTGGAACAGCAGTTACCGATGTGAAATCTAAAGATGATTAATATAAAGTCCCGATTTAATCGTTAGCTTGTATTTGTTTGCTTTAATATATGTTTTTAATCTTGCTAAAACAGGCGCTTTTCAGTATGTTCGTCGTTGTTATACACCCATATATCTTCGTTTGGAGGAAGCATGTACAGCCAGGCCGGCAAGACAAAATTTCAGATTGATTTGCGGCAGCATCTGCGCGATCAGAACATCAGCGGCAATCTTGTCCATCTTATCTGTGAAATTGCCGAAGCGAGCAAGTATGTGATCAATGCGGTTCGTACCGGTGATCTGGGTGTTGCCGGTACTTCCAATCTGTACGGAGAAGAACAGCTTGCCCTCGACGTCCTTTCCGATCGTATCATGCGCAAGCGCCTGCAGCATTCAGGGGTCGTGTGCAATATCGCATCCGAAGAGATGGAGGATATTTTTCAGGTCACCAGCAACCCTAAAGGGATGTTTTCAGTCGCCTATGATCCTCTTGACGGCTCTTCACTGGTTGATGTCAATCTGGCGGTCGGTACCATTGTCGGCATATACCAGGGGGATGATCTGCTGCAACCAGGCCGGAAGATGGTCGGCGCCGTATATATCCTGTACGGTCCTCGCGTATCCATGGTTTATTCGGTAGGAAAGGGCGTTTTTGAGTTCACGATGAATCAGTTGATGGAATATACACTCACCCGTGAGAACATTCAGATGATGCCGTCCGGTGATATTTATTCCCCCGGCGGTCTGCGCAAAAAGTACAGCGATGGAAATGAGCGTTTTATCCGCTATCTGGAAGAAAAAGGTTCGAAACTGCGATATTCCGGTGGATTCGTGCCGGATATCAATCAGGTTCTGATGAAGGGGAAGGGGCTCTTCATGTATCCGGCGCTTAGCGACAGCCCCAATGGCAAGCTTCGCCTGCTGTTTGAGCTCAATCCGATGGCGTTCCTGATCGAGCAGGCCGGGGGCTCCGCTACAAATGGTGAAATACCGATCCTCGATATTGTACCAGAAGGCCTTGATCAGCGCTGTCCGGTCTATATCGGCTGCAGGGAAGATGTTGCCAAGGCTGCGGATTTTTTGAACGGCACCTGTTAAAGGGGATACCGTCATGAGCGATTCAGAGCCAAAATCTGATGTCCTTACTCAACGCCTCTGCAGCGAGATTCAACTTTTTGATCTGTGTGACCTGGATTCATGCTATTTAAAGAATGGTCGTTTTTGTGCTGATCCGGCCCTGCTCGATCGATTTGAAAAGATTGCCGATGATGAACGGGCTCAGGAGCGCTATGTCTCCGACGAGACTGATGATGCCGATGCCGATGCGGATGACAGTGACGATGATGGCTATGTTGATGGCTATGATGATGACATTGCGACCGGGGGCGCAGAGGGTGGAGAGGACGACGGCTGGGAAGACGACGAGTAGACAATTTCCAGATACGGTTCAAGCATATGTACCACGGGGTCCGGATTTATCCGACCCCGTTTTTTTACATTGAAAGAGGGGCTAAATTTGCTTGCCGACTCATCTTCTACCGTTCAATTGCCCTGTTTTCAAGTGACATAACCTGTGATATACACAAGGTGCGGTCCGAGAAACAACTTTATTACAATAACTGCCCGGTCGGGAGGATGTATGCATCGTCTTACCATTTTAATAATTACTGTTTTTTTATTATTTCAGACGGTTTCGTGGGGTGCTGAAAAGCCACCCGTTTTTACCCAAAAAGATTTAGCCCGCCTCATTCTGCAGCAGTTTTCGTGGGGTGGCGGTCTCCCCAAAGAGCCTGCCGATCGTGATTATCTCATGATTCTGGGCGGCAAGCGCTCATTTCGTTATGAGGCCGAGAATGTCTACAATCCGGAGACCGATCGCGTAACCGTGAGGGATTTCCCTCTCTATGGAGCATTTACCGGAAAAGGGTGGATTCTGGGGGTGTCTGACACAACCGACGCAACCTTTACCATTTTTTTGCCGGTTACCGGTGAATATGACCTTAAAGCGGTCATTAAGGGGAACGGATTTGTCTGGAATATTGACGATAAAGAGTATCGGTCCGATTCAAAATCGGGAAACTTCCGGGAGACTGACGTAGCAAAGGTAAACTTGAAGGCCGGCGTTGTCACCATTAAACTGACTATACCTCCCGAAGGAGCCATCGATTCATTTTCGCTGACAGCACCTGATTACATGCCCATTCAACCGCTTTTGGGATGGCGCTTCAGGGAAGGATTGACCGCTGTTCGCATGGCAGAGGTCGCGGTTGCCCTGACGAATCGTTACGCCCAACTGCCTGATGCCGGTCCAGCCGCATCGCCCAAACCGATCGCCGTTTTCGAGAAGGGTGTTATCCCACCAAGCGCCGCTCCTACAACTGCTTCCTATCTCGGCCCGTTTTCTTCAGCAAAATGGGTCCGGGCCGATTACCGGGGTGCGACAATCCAGATTCCTCTTGCGGTTGCTGAAACCGGTTATTACGGTCTCACGGCCAACGTCATGGGAGAGGTTATCTCCGGGAGTGTCAACGATACTCCATTCAAGCTGGCATCCAAACCTTATCTGGATAAACTGAATCTCGGGACCTACCGTCTGGAATCAGGAGATAATACCCTGTTCATTACTCTTCCACCGTCAGGCGGAATTGATGCCGTCGAGTTCAACAAAAAAAGTGTTGCGCCGGATGATTTTCTGCGCCTGTCCGGTGTTGCCGGACCCGCGGATCGTTTGATAAGTGCGGAAGATGCTGCCGTGCTCTTGAAGAGTATTTCGGGTTCATATTCGATCCGAAAATAATTGACTGCCATGACTCGCCGCTGGCCGTTCCTGATTCCGTTTTTGTTCATGGCGGCCGGCATGACGCTGTCTGTGCTTAGCGGCCGTTTTTGTGACATTACGGCACTTGCCGCCGTTTTTTCCTGCCTGTTGCTCGCATGTTTTGTGCCATATTCAGGGCTTTTTTCCGGCTGTGCCGCCCTGTTTTTCCTTTGCTGGGGTCTGTTCGCCCTGCATCCCTGGTTATCCCCCGAAACATCCTCAAACTCGATCAGAGCCAGAGCATCCGGCAACCCTGTAACCATTGAAGGCGTCATTTCCGCACGCCCGTTGGTTGATCCTGAAGGCAGCCGCCTGACTGTTCAGGTTGAACGGCTATTCATGGGAGGACAGGCGGAGACCGCATCCGGCTGTTTATTGCTGTATGTCGGTGAGGGAGATGTTTCATTGACCCGCGGAGACCGTATCCGTTTCATCTCCCGCATCTCGGTGCCGCGTCTTCTGGGTTTGCCGGGCGAATTTAATTATTCCCGGTATCTCTCGTTTCAGGGTATTGCGGCAACATGCCGCGTTGCTTCCCAAGGCGAGATTGTTCTCATTCGTGCCGCCGCGGTTGAATCACTGCAACGTACCATTGACCAGGTAGCACGGCATCTGGGCGATGCTATCAGGGGCTCGATTCCCGATGAGAGAGTCTCCTCTGTCCTGACGGCATTGCTCGTCGGCGATCAGGGAAGGATTCCCCGTGATCTGGCAGATGCCTATACAAGAGCGGGGGTTAATCATATTCTGTCAATATCCGGTTTCCATATCGGCATTATCGCGGCATTCATAACGATATTGGCGGTATGGTTTCTGACCCGCTTTGAGTATCCTGCCCTGCGCTGGAATGTACGCAGAATTGCCCTGCTGATTGCGGTCCCGGTGATGATCGTATATTTGTTCCTTACCGGTTCCGCTCCGGCAACGGCGCGCTCGGTGATCATGCTGACCGTTTTTGCCCTGGCGCTTTTTGCAGAGCGGGAACGCGATTCAATCAACACACTCCTGTTTGCGGCCTTTTTTCTGGTTGCGATCAATCCGCCAAACCTTTTTGATGTGTCATTTCAGCTTTCATTTCTGGCTCTCTGGGGAATACTTATCTCCGTACCGCTGGTCATGAAGCGAACCGCGTCCATAAACTCTCTCCGGCTGCGGAGTCTGATCCAGTTTGTCGCCGTATCGGCCGCAGCCTCGACAGTAACCCTGCTGCCGGTTCTGTATATCTTCAAAGTCGCTTCGCTCAACGGAATTCTGACTAATTTTCTGATTGTGCCGCTGCTGGGGTACGGTGCGGTACTGGCCGGATTCATAACACTGCCGCTGGTGGCGTTGTTCCCTTCCTTTGCTCCTCTGCTGCTCTGGCCGGCAGCATTACTTGTTACGATATCCAACCAGTTTATCATCTGGTGTACCTCTCTCCCGGTAATCACATTTCACGGCATCACCGGTTGGGACATGTTTTTTTTCCTGCTTTTCATGACATTAATGACTTTTGTTCGGAACAGGTTTCTGCTTCAGGTTGCGGGAGTGTTGATACCAATCTCTGCAATAGCCCCGCATCTGTACGCAGCTTCTGTCTCGGATGGCCGCCTCCACATAACAATGCTCAGCGTCGGGCAGGCTGAATCGATGCTGGTGCTGCTTCCGGACGGCTCGACTCTGCTCGTGGATGGCGGCGGCTATCTGCACGATACCGGCCACGACTTCGGTCAGCGGGTGCTGGCGCCGGCGCTGGGAGCACTGCATGTCGGGCGTATCAACAAGATGATAGCCACCCATAATCATCCCGATCACAGCGGCGGTCTTCCGTATATTATCAAGAACTTTGCAGTAGACGAATTCTGGAGCGTTACGGATGTGACAGCAGAGATACTGAGGGAGCTGGGTAAAAGTGGGGTGCCGCGGCGTACGCTTGCTGCCGGCGATGTTTTCACGCTGCCCGGCCCTGTCACTATTACCGTTCTTTCGCCGGCCAAAGCCGAGCATGGAGGCAGTGACGAAGCGAGCGTAAATGAACAGTCGCTCGTGTTCCGTCTCAGTTATGGGGCCTTCAGCATGATCTTTTGCGCTGATGCCGGTTTTGAGGCTGAACAGCGGATGCTCGCCGATCATCATGACTTGAAATCCACTGTTCTTAAAGTCGGGCATCACGGGAGCCGTTTCTCCACGTCGGGGGAATTTCTTGAACGGGTGCATCCTGAGCTTGCGCTGATTTCCGCCGGTGCCGGGAATCGTTTTGGCCTCCCATCCGCACGGACAGTCGATCTGCTCAAATCAAAAATGATTCCTCTGTATCGCACGGATCGAGATGGAACGATTGAAGTTGTCACCGATGGAGTCGGCTGGTCCGCTTCAACCCCCTTCAAGCCCGAATGACGTTGACTCCTTGCTGTGAAATAGAGTACATAGAGTAGAAGACTTTGTACAATTTCCTATATTGAGCGAAGGTACATGGATACTATCCTGTTAGTTGAAGATGACCGGTTTTTCCGGGAAATGTTCTCCAACCTGCTGCAAGCCGAAGGGTATCAGGTTGAGACCGCCTCCTGCGGGAGCGAAGGTCTCGACATGCTTGCCGACGGGCAGTATTCGCTGGTTATTACCGATCTGGTGATGCCCGACATCAGTGGTCTTGAGATCCTTGCAAGAGTACGTGAAAGCCACCCGACTGTTGATGTCATTATGGTCACCGGCAATGCGAATCTGGAGTCGGCGATTTATGCCCTGAAGAATGGCGCCACGGATTATCTTGTAAAACCGGTTAATACCGACGAATTCAAACATTCGGTCGCCCAGTGTATCCAGCAGCGTCGCCTCCTGAATGAAAACGAAGGGCTGAAAAACATGCTTGGACTGTTTCGTGCCAGCCAGGCCATTGCCGGCTGTCTTGACCGGGAGCATCTCTACCATCTGCTGGTTGAAGCGATCGCTCGCGAAGCCGGCCTCAGCCACGCGCTCGGTTTTTTTATGATTGAGAGCGCCCTGGATCTCAAAGTAATCAAAGGAATATCCGCTGAATTAGGCGAATCCCTTTCAGACGAGATTAATGACCGGTTCGTCTCATCGTCAACGGCGGAATTTTCAATACAGCATCTGCAACTTTTGTCATCCTGCGCCACGGAAGGGTTTACCGAAGCCTTTCTGATCCCGGTTAATAGCCATACGGCAAAGTTCGGCATGATCGTGCTCCTGAACAATCCCTCATACCCGCTTCCCGACATTGCCGCATACAAGAAAAATATTCTGTTTTTAATCGAACAGTCGTTGAGCGCCTTTGATAATGTGGACACGTTTTCAAAAGCAAAAGATCTGTTGTTTATAGATGATGTCAGTGGCCTTTATAATCATCGCTATCTCGACATTGCTCTTGAGCGGGAAATGAAGCGGGTTGAACGATATGCATCACACCTTGCGGTTCTGTTTATCGATGTCGATTCTTTCAAACTGGTAAACGATGCTTATGGGCACCTGGTCGGCAGCCGCGTGCTGGCTGAATTCGGCGCACTGATAAAAAAATCGGTTCGTGATGTTGACATCGTTATTCGTTACGGGGGGGATGAATATACCGCCATACTCGTCGAAACATCCTGTTCAACGGCTGAGTTGGTTGCCGAACGTATTCGCAGGCAGGTCGAAGCCCATCATTTTTCGGTAACGGAGGGGCGGACCATTCGTTTGACCTGCAGTATCGGCTATGCCTGCTGTCCTGACGATACCGCGTCAAAGGAATTACTGCTTGAAATGGCCGACAGGGCCATGTATGTCGGCAAAACATCCGGGAAAAACTGCATCAAGCGAGTAACCGGCGTTTCCTGATCTAAACATCTGCTTCCCTGGTCCGCCCCTGCAGGTTTGTCGTGCAGTCCGGGCTTTTTTTCGTTTTATCTACTTATGAGGTGATTCGTGGCACTTACAGCAGTCAAAGGTTTTAATGATATTATGCCGGATGAATCCGGACGCTGGCAGTACATTGAACAGACGGCCCGCAGGGTCTTCGAGCTGAACGGCTTTGGCGAAATCCGGGTTCCGGTCATGGAGAAAACCGAGCTGTTCTGCCGCTCTATCGGCGATGCGACTGATATAGTTGAAAAGGAGATGTACACCTTTATCGACAAAGGTGAAAACAGCGTCACGCTTCGACCGGAAGGAACCGCCGGAGTCATGCGCGCGTTCATCGAACATAAGCTGTATGCTCAGGACCCGATTGCAAAATTGTACTATTCAGGGCCGATGTTCCGCTATGAACGTCCGCAAAAGGGGCGCTACCGGCAATTTCACCAGATCGGCGCCGAACTCACCGGTGTCCACGACCCTCTGGCTGATGCTCAGGTGTTAAACATGCTGACCTCGTTTTTTCGTGAAATCGGTTTGACCGAGCCGACACTTCAAATTAACTCGCTCGGTTGTCCGGAGTGCCGTCCCGCCTATCGCGCCGTTTTGCGGAGCTTTCTTGAGGAGCGCATCGGGCACCTCTGTGATGACTGCAAACGACGCTTTGCCTCCAACCCTCTCCGCATACTGGACTGCAAGGTGCCGAGATGCATTGAGGCGACTGTCGGGGCACCGTCGGTACTGGAACACCTCTGCAGCGGCTGCGACGATCATTTCAGCAGCGTGCGCCGCTATCTCGATCTTTCGTCCACACCTTACAGCATCAATTCCCGCATGGTGCGCGGACTCGACTACTACACCCGCACGACCTTCGAGATGGTTACCGGACTGCTCGGCTCGCAATCTGCTGTTGCCGCAGGCGGGCGTTACGATGGTTTGATTTCGCAACTGGGCGGACCGGCAATTCCCGGAATCGGCTTTGCAATGGGTCTTGAACGTGTTGCACTGCTGCTCGGCAGCCGCGAATTTGCCACGATGCCGGATCTGTTCATTGCAACGATGGGGGGAGGGGAGCGTGACGTCGCTTTCCGGTTGATGGATGGTTTGTTGAAGTCAGGGATCCGTGTCGAGATGGATTACGAAGGAAAAAGCCTGAAGAGTCAGATGCGCCGGGCGGATAAACTCAAAACCCGCTATAGCGTTGTGATCGGTGAAAATGAGGTGACGTCGGGACAAGCTTCATTCAAGCGGATGTCTGACGGTCTGCAGATCCTTGCTCCACTGACGCTCGCCGGGATACAGTCACTGGTCAAAACAGCGGAGCAGTAATGGATTCCAGTGCAATCCGGACGATCACCCCTGAAAAACGGGACGACGACTCCCAGTACGATACGACTCTGCGCCCTCGTTCTTTTGATGACTACATAGGGCAGGAGAAGATCAAAGGTAATCTGCGTCTCTTCATAGATGCCGCCAAGGGGCGCGGCGAAGCCCTTGATCATGTTCTGTTGTACGGTCCCCCCGGGCTTGGCAAGACGACGCTGGCCAATATCATCTCCTGCGAGATGGGGGTCAACATCAAGTCCACCTCCGGGCCGGTAATCGAACGTCCGGGTGATCTGGCTGCCATTCTCACCAATCTTGAACCCAATGACGTCCTCTTTATCGACGAAATTCACCGGATCTCCCATATAGTTGAAGAGATTCTGTATCCGGCCATGGAGGATTATCAGCTTGATATCATTATCGGGCAGGGTCCGAGTGCACGCTCCATCAAGCTGGACCTGCCCCGCTTCACCCTGGTGGGAGCCACGACCCGTGCCGGACTTCTTTCCTCGCCGCTGCGCGATCGTTTCGGGGTTATATCGCGACTTGAATTCTATACGTTTGATGAGCTTGCCACCATTATCTGTCGTTCGTCCGGTATTCTCGGAATGGAAATCGATCCCCAAGGTGCCTCCGAGCTGGCCCGCCGCAGCCGGGGAACTCCCCGGATCGCCAACCGTCTGCTGCGCCGCGTGCGTGACTACGCCCAGGTGCGTGCGGACGGAGTTATAACGCTTGAAGTCGTAAGGAATACTCTCAAGCTGCTTGAAATTGATGAGATGGGTTTTGACCAGATGGATCGTATGATTCTTCTGACTATTATAGACAAGTTCGGAGGGGGGCCGGTTGGGCTGGACACCATTGCGGCAGCTATCAGCGAAGAAAGTGATACTATCGAGGATGTCTATGAGCCGTTCCTGATCCAGAACGGTTTCATCAATCGCACTCCGCGCGGCAGAGTTGCCACTAGCGCTGCCTATCAGCATTTTGGTCGTATCGCCCCTGTATCCCAGGCGACCCTGTTCTAACCATGCAGCAGTTCTTCGAATTTCCGGTTACCCCGAGCTTCAGTTTTGACAGCTTTGTTCCCTGTGAAGGAAACTCCGCAGCGCTCCGGTTTGCACTGAGGGTTGCCGATTCTTCCGATTCCGAGACACTGCTTTATCTGTACGGCCCCTCCGGGTCCGGCAAAACTCATCTGCTGCGATCAATTGCCGGCAGCAAATTTCCTTACCTTTCGCTCCGCGAACCTACTTCCCCGGAACGGCTTGTATCGACATTTGACAAGGCAGGCGGTTTGGTTGTGGACGACCTGCAGGCCATGCCCGATGATTCCGACCTGCGGAGAGCCCTCTGGCAGCTTTTTAATGAATTTCACACCTCCGGGCGTACGATTGCCATGGCTGGATCTTCGTCTCCCCGAGATCTTGCCAATATGGATGATCACCTGACTTCGCGGCTGTTATGGGGATTGGTCGCACGACTCGATACGTCCGATGACAGCTCCCGGAGAATGATCATCAAGAAGGTGGCCGATGATCATCAAATCAGGATACCCGATGAAGTGGTTGACTATATTCTGGCAACCACCAGCAGAGAGGTCGGCGCTCTGATAACCTTTTTTCAACAGCTATACCGTTTCTCGATGGCCCAAAAACGGCGGATCACACTGCCGCTTGCCCGGGAAGTGCGTGATCAGGGCCAAAAGTAGAAGGAGCTTTTATGCTACGTGTTGGTAACTTCAATCGGCTTGCAATTTCCCGCATCACCGCTTCCGGTGCCGTATTCAAATCAGACGAGGGGGATATCCTGCTCCCGTTGCGCCTCCTTCCTAAAGGCGCGGAGGCCGGCACGCAGCTTGATGTTTTTGTTTACGTTGATTCTGATGGTCGTTTGACTGCCACTACCAAAAGACCCCGGGCGGTTGTCGGGGAGTTTGCTCTGCTGAAAGTCAAGGAAGCGACCACTGTCGGCTCCTTCCTTGACTGGGGACTGGAAAAGGATCTGCTGCTGCCGTTTGGCGAGCAGAATGAGCCTGTCAGGCGCGGGGACCAGGTGCTGGTACGGGTATTTCTGCACTCCAGCGGCCGGGTTGCGGCATCGGCGAAGCTTGATAAATTTATTATCCCGGTGGATGACACCCTGTCAGAAGGTGCAGAGGTCGAACTGCTGGTTTATGCCTGCACGGATCTGGGTGCCAAAGTTCTTATCAACAACAGCTTCGGCGGGCTGATCTTTAACACGGAGTTTGTTGTCAAACCGTCCTGCGGTGAACGCCTGCGCGGGTTTGTCAAAAAAATAAGGGACGACGGCAAGGTTGATGTTTCACTGCGTAAAGGTGGGGCGCTGGAAGCGGCAAACGACCGCGAGATTATCCTGGCGGCACTGGCGGCCCATAGCGGTTTTCTCCCCTTAACCGATAAAAGTTCTCCTGAAGCGATTGCCGGACTGCTTCGATTGAGCAAAAAGAGCTTCAAAAAAGCTGTCGGGGGATTGTATAAAGAGGGCTCCGTCACAATTGCTCCCGATGGTCTCCGGTTGCGAAACGTTTAAACCAGGGGTACGTTATGAAGTTCAAAATCTGCGCGGCGATCATGGTTGTTTTATGTTGTGCATCCCTGTTTAACGCAGGCTGTAAAAAGAGTGAAGTGAAGCCTGTCGTCGGTTTGCAGGTGGTCACGACACTGTTTCCCCTGTATGACTTTGCCCGCACGATCGGCGGTGACAAGGCACAGGTGACCATGCTGCTGCCGCCCGGAGTCGAGCCGCATACGTTTGAACCCAAGCCGGAAGAGATGATCAGGATCAGCCGTGCCGGTCTGTTTGTCTATACCAGCAAATACATGGAACCGTGGGCGGAAAAAATAATTACCGGTATCGAAAATCACTCTTTGCGGGTCGTAAACGCCGGAGAGCGGGTCACCTACCGGGCTGGCGTTGCCGAGGATGAGCATGATCACGGCCATGAAGATGGTCATGTCCACGACCATAAAGGGATGGACCCGCATATCTGGCTCGATTTTGCCAACGCTGCGCTGATGGTCGATACCATTCTTGACGGATTTATCGCTGCCGATCCGGGCAATGGAAACGTGTACCGGCAGAACGCCGCAGCGCTGAAAACCAGGCTGGCCGCGCTAGATGAGCAATACCGGAAAGGACTCTCCTCCTGTTCGTCGCGAATAATCCTGCACGGCGGTCATTATACCTTCGGTTATCTGGCCCGCCGCTACAAGTTGGAGTATCATGCTCTCAGCGGAATTTCATCGGATTCGGAGCCTTCGGCCGAGCGCATGGTTGGGCTTGTCCGGGAAATCAGATCGTCCGGTGCCACATATCTATTTGCTGAAGAGCTGTTGTCGCCCCGCTTGACCGAAACGCTGGCCAAGGAAGCGGGCGTGGGGGTATTGATGCTGCACGGCGCGCACAATCTGTCGCGAGACGACATGTCACGGGGTGTAACCTTTTTTGATCTGATGGAGCGCAACCTGGAACAGCTGCGGAAAGGTCTTCAATGCCGGACAGAATAGTCGCCACAGAGCTGCTGTCGTGCAGTTATCGCGAGGGGAGGGTGCTTGAGGACGTTTCTTTCGGGGTTGCGCGTGGGGACTATGTCGGCATCGTAGGGCCGAATGGATCCGGCAAGAGCACGCTGATCAAGGCGCTGCTTGGTCTGGTGACGATCGGCACGGGGTCTGCTTCGCTGTTCGGAATCCCTTTGGCTGATTTCCGTGACTGGCACAAGGTTGGTTACCTGCCGCAAAGCCTCCATCTGGTAAATCCGGTTTTTCCGGCGACGGTGCGTGAAACGGTGGGACTCGGCCTGTTAAGTCTCAAGAGCTTTCCAAAACGCCTGAATCGTGCCGACGACGAAAAAATAAGTAAAACACTAGATGAACTGGGTATTTCAGACCTGCAACATAAACTTATAGGCGAACTTTCCGGTGGCCAGCTGCAGCGCGTTCTGCTTGCCCGCGCCATCGTAAACGATCCGGAACTGCTGGTGCTGGATGAACCGACTGCTGCGCTGGATCCGGAAACCAGAGGTCGTTTTTACTCCATGATAGCGGACATCAACCGCTCCCGGGGTGTCACGGTACTGCTGGTGACGCATGACAGCGGTGCAATCGGGGCGCACGCTTCCAAGATGCTCTATCTGGATAAAAAGATCCTTTTTTACGGCAGTTTTGACCAGTTCTGCTGCTCACCCGAGATGTCGTCGCTGTTCGGCGAACACTCACAACATCTGATGTGCCACCGACACTGACCATGAATCTAGTGGAAATACTTTCATACGGCTTTATTCAACGGGCCCTGCTGGCCGGCACCTTGATCGCCCTGCTCTGCTCGGTGCTGGGAGTCTTTCTGGTGCTGCGCAGGCTGTCGTTGATCGGTGACGGCCTGGCGCATGTCACTTTCGGCAGCACCGCCATCGCTCTGGCGCTCAAGTTCTATTCGGCCATGTCGCTGCTGGTGACGATGCCGATTGTGCTGCTCGCGTCTCTGGGTATTCTTAAATTGACCGAAAAGGGGCGATTGAGCGGTGATGCCGCGATCGGCCTGGTTTCGGCTCTCGGAATTTCGGCCGGTATTATTCTGGCAAGCGTGGGTGGCGGGTACAATGTCGATCTCTTAAGCTTCCTGTTCGGCAACATCCTGTCGATACGGAGTGAAGAGGTCGTAATTGCGGCGCTGCTCTGCGTCGGGGTGATGCTGCTGGTGACGCTCTATTATCACGAGCTGTTCGCGATATCATTCAGCGATGAACTGGCCAAGGTATCCGGAATCCGCACGTCATTCATAAACTCGATTCTGGTGCTGCTGACCGCACTTTCAGTGGTGCTGGCGATGAAGCTGGTCGGCATTATGCTGATATCGTCACTGCTGATCGTCCCGGCGGCGGGCGCCCTGCAACTGGCGCGCGGTTTCAAGGTCTGTATTATCCTGGCCGCGCTTCAGGGATGCAGCTCGGTGATTATAGGTATCATCATCTCCATCATGTCCAACCTCCCGGCCAGCGCCTCAATCGTCATGGTGAATCTGCTCTTTTTCGCCGCCGCATGTGTAATCCGCCGTATAATCTATCCAAATAACAGCAACTGACGTTATGACCAACAAACCACACTCACGAGGTCTGCACGTTGTCGCACTCTTCGAGGGCGCCAAGGGCCTACTGGTCCTTCTGGCCGGTTTCGAGCTGCTGTCCTTTATCCATAAAGACGTTCACGAAGCGGCCATGCGCCTGGTCGAACACATTCACCTCAACCCCGCCAGCCATTATCCGCGGATCTTTCTCGACCTGACTGAACATATAACCGACACAAAACTCTGGGGTATGGCGCTGGCTGCGGCCATGTACTCCGCCGTGCGGATGACTGAAGCCGTTGGCCTCTGGCTGAAAAAGAGCTGGGCCGAGTGGTTCGCTATCCTTACCGGAGGCATGTATATCCCGGTCGAAATATTTGAAGTTATTCGCAGTGTGACCTGGCCGAGGGTCACGGTGCTCGTAGTTAACGTCGGAGTGGTCTCCTACCTGCTGTTTGTGCTGATCAGGGATGGCAGGAAAAGTGCGACTTGATTTAAAGGAGTAAGCCATGACAAAGCCCAAGTTTCCCCAGCCCTATCGACATGACCATGCACCGATAAGAAACATCAACGAGGTGATCAGCGAACAGCTGACTCTCGGGCAGCGCGCGGCAGACTGGGTGGTTTCGAAGGTCGGCTCATGGGGGTTCATCATCGGTCAATCCTCGTTGCTCGGTATCTGGTCGCTCCTCAACGTTACCGCCTGGATCAGGCATTGGGACCCTTATCCGTTCATCCTGATGAACCTCGTGCTGTCACTTCAGGCCGCCTATACGGCGCCGATGATCATGATGAGCCAGAATCGGCAGGCAGCCCGCGATCGTATCGAGGCGCATAACGATTACGAAATCAACCTAAAGGCGGAGGTGGAGATACGTGCTATCATGGAGATCCTCGACGCCCAAAACGTCGCGATAGCCGAACTTCATTCGATGATTGAGGAGTTACACAACGGCAGGAGTGGGAAATAATCAGTGTCGACCCTCATATTATCGAAAAAGGATCATAACCCATGAGTTTCAATAAGAACAAGAAGGTCATGATGTCTGGGAAAAGATGGTAAGAGTCCGGCTTTTCCGAATCTTTTAATTCGAGTCTCTACTGATCAAAAGAAGCGAGGTGTAAAATTATGGATATACCCGGTTTCCAAATATGTATGTTCCCTTTACTTAAAGTTCTCGCTGACGGGAATCAACACAGTTTAAATGAGGCAGTTGATTCAGTTGCGGATCAGTTACAAGTTCCATCGGAACAACGAGCGCAACTCCGAGAAAGTGGCGTCAACATACTTTATAATACAGTTGCATGGGCTAAAACCTATCTCAAGCAGGCAGGTCTTTTATACTATCCAGTGCGTGGAATGATGCAGATCACGGATGAAGGCAGAGAACTGTTTGAATCGGGAGTGCAGAATATCGATATAAAGTTTTTAGATCGATATCCATCGTTTGTGGAGTTCAAAAACCGTAAGGGTACAAAATCGGTATCAGTATTCAATCCTGACGGGACGGAAAAACTTCTTATTGAATCTCCTGAAGATGACGATTCCCCTGGTCCCTTTATCCCAGTAGATAAACAAATATGGGTCTTCGCACCCGGCGCCCAAGCCAAATTTTGGGACGATTGCAGGTCAGGCTCAATCGCCGTATATGGAGCGAAGTCGCTTGGCCCCCTTGATGCCTACAACTCCAAAGATGAGATGCAGCAGAAATTGAAAGCGGGCAATTCTAATGACACTGAACCCAGTAACAACGCCTTGGCTGCCTGGGAATTTTCTCGTGTGATGAAGGATGGCGATCTTCTTATTGCCAAGAAAGGTAACCGAAAAATCGTTGGCGTTGGCATCGTCCGTGGAATTTACCGTCATGACCCACAAAGAACTGAGTATCAAAATATCCGGGATGTAGAATGGACTCACATAGGTGAATGGCTTCTACCTGATGGCATGCGTTTTGCCCTCAAAACTCTTACCAACATCACACGTTATAAGGATTATGTTGAAAAAATATTGAGTACCGTTGGCATTGATTTCATCTCGTCTGGGACTAGACACTTTTGGTTGAACTGCGCTCCTGCAGTTTGGCGTGTCTCTGAATATCCTGTTGGCACGGAAGAAACATATACTACACACAACAATCAGGGCAATAAACGAAAAGTCTATGCCTGCTTTCAGGCTGCTAAGCCTGGGGATCTTGTCGTCGGCTATGAAACATCGCCTGTACAAAAAGTAACTACGATACTTGAGATCACTCAGGGGATTCATACCGAAGAGAGTGAGGGCGAATGCATCAGATTCAAAATTATTCGCCAACTGGAACAACCACGTACCCTCCAAGAACTACGCGATATTTCGTCACTGACGGATTGTGAACCTGTGGTCGGTCAACATCAGGGCAGTCTTTTTCAGCTTACCATGGCTGAGTACGACGCAATACTGGGAAGGAATCCGATTGAAGACGAGGAAGTGCCTGAACCTGAACTGGCTAAAGAGCTCTACTCCATAGAGGATGCTATCGACGGGCTCTTTGTAGAAAAAGACACTTTTTGTGATTGGTTAAAACAGTGGCGGTCAGAGAAAAATCTCATTCTACAAGGCGCGCCTGGCGTGGGTAAAACATTTGTGGCGCGCCGCCTTGCCTACGCTCTTATGCAAGAAGAAGACAAGAAAAGAGTGGCGCTTGTACAGTTCCACCAGTCCTACGGCTATGAGGACTTTGTGCAAGGAATCAAGCCGGTACGTATCAAAGAGGGTGATGCAACTCGAACCGTATTTGATCTGTGCAATGGTGTCTTTTATGAGTTCTGCCAAAAGGCCAAACGGGATCCGAGTCCTCATGTTTTCATAATTGACGAAATTAACCGTGGCAATCTGTCGCGAATTTTCGGTGAACTATTAATGCTCATTGAAAGCGATAAACGCGGTGAGGAATATTCCCTGAGGCTTGCCTACCAAGAGGAAGGGCAAAGTTTCTTTGTGCCGGAAAACGTGTATATCCTGGGTATGATGAACACGGCAGACCGCTCCCTTGCCGTGGTGGATTACGCGTTGCGCCGCCGCTTCCGTTTCGCCACTCTCAGCCCAGCCCTGGAAGATCCAACTTTCCGCGAATACCTGTCAGAAGTTTGTGACGAAGACCTTGCCGATCGAATAATTTTGAAACTAATAAGATTGAATGAGGAAATCGCGAAAGACACAGCAAATTTGGGTCCGGGCTTCTGTTTGGGACATAGCTACTTCTGCCGCGTTCAGAATGCCGAGGACTACCTTGATGTGATCAATTTCCAAATAGCGCCCCTGCTTCGGGAGTACTGGTTTGACCAGCCTCGAAAAGCTGAAGACCGCATATTGGAACTGATGAGCCTCTGACATGCCTGCCATTCCGATCCAAAACATTTATTATCTCTTGAGCTACGCATGGGATCTGCTTGAAGAGGCTGATGAATTGGCTGTTGATACGGAAGACCTGCCCCAGGTATTGGATCTTGTGGCCAGATTGTTGACACAGGGCACCCAACGTTTGTTGCGTCGTGGTATGGATAGGGGGCACCTCCCTCAAACCGAGGTGTTAAGCACCCTACGGGGCCGTATTGATTTTGGGGCATCGGTGAAAAGGCTGCTGCTGGAACAGTGCAAGGCGCAATGTGATTTCGAAGAATTCCTGCCAGATCTCCTGCATAATCGAATCTTGAAGACAACCATTCAAGCCCTGGCTACGACAGAGGGGCTGGCTTTCCGGCAACGACGGGATCTGCACATTTTGTTACGCAGAATGGACGGCATTAGCCTGCTTCATTTGCGTAAGTCTCACTTTGCTGAAGTGCGCTTACACCGCAACAATGCCCATTACCGCTTGCTCATGCATCTGTGTGAGTTGGCTTATGATAATTTGCTGGTTAACGAGCAAACAGGTCAAAGAATTTTCCGAAACTTCCTGCGAGACAAACGACAGATGGCACGACTCTTTGAGCGTTTTGTGGCAAATTTTTATCGGAAAGAGACGCCTTGGAAGGTTTCGCCACAGGAAAAGATCCCGTGGGATACATCTACACCACATGAACTTCTTCCTGAAATGAACGCCGATGCCGTACTGCGTAGTTTTGGCCGGACGGTTGTCGTTGAATGCAAGTTTTATCAGGAAACCTTGCAATCAGGGCGGTGGTCTGAGAAGCCCAAGCTGAGGTCACACCACCTTTACCAACTTTCTGCATATATGGAAAATCTGCGTTGTAAACTCCCTGTTGATGGCCAATTGGAAGGCATCATTATTTATCCAACTGTAAATTCCGTTCTTTGTGAAAATCTCATTTTGTCGGGCAATGAAATACGGGTCTGCACGCTTGAGTTGAACGCCCCATGGGCACAGGTATCGTTACAGATGAAAGAAATTGTGGGTGGGGGCTCCGCGACTGGCTCCTCCCCATGCTCATGAATGGTCAGGTGAAGGTGAGTTGACGAGAAGGAAGAAATAACGGTATCCTCTAAAAAGGAGAATTATATGAAAAAAATAAATGAAAGAACCATGAGTGCTCGGGAAAAACGTATTCCCGAATTAGCAGAATATGCTGTAAAAAATGCACGCTCCAGGACGCTACAGTCCGGCCGTAGTGTGGTGGAAGCTGTCGATGGCAAACTGGTTGTAACTAAACCAGATGGCTCCCGGGAAGTGCTCAAGTCACTTGCAGCGTCGATCACAGTGGTTCCTGGACAAAAAATTATACGGAAAACCAAATGATGAGCACTGCTACCCCTCGTTTGCGCATGTTTGCCGGCCCAAACGGTTCCGGGAAAAGCACCATTAAAGCCGCCATTGTGAACGTTATCGGGCCGGAGTTACTGGGGGTGTATATCAATCCGGATGAGATCGAAAGCGATATTCGTGCATCCAACGTCTTGGACCTTACTGCATATAACGTAGAAACAACAGATGCGGAGGTGCTCGGTTTTTTTACTCAATCGACTTTCCTTGCCAAGGTTGGGTTGATAGATGAGGCTGCTAAACTTCGATTTAAAGCCGGCAAGCTGAACTTTAGTGCTGTTACCGTCAACTCATACTTTGCCTCTGTTGCTGCCGACTTTATTCGGCACAAGCTTCTTGAAGCCGGAGTGACCTTCACCTTTGAAACGGTCATGTCATCACCGGACAAGGTTGATTTTCTGAAAAAAGCCCAGGAGCAAGGCTTTCGCACATATCTCTACTATGTTGCTACTGAGGACCCGGAAATCAATATTTCCCGAGTCGAAAGCCGTGTGGCAGAGGGGGGACACCCTGTTCCTAGAGACAAAATAGTGGAGCGTTACCACCGCTCGCTGGACCTGCTGGCCGACGCGGTGCAATATGCCAATCGGGCATACATTTTCGACAACTCCTCCGATAAAAAAGTCTGGGTGGCCGAGATAACCGATGGCGACAGCCTTGAACTGAAATCAGACAACATGCCTTATTGGTTCAAGACGGCGTTGTGGGACAAGTTTGCATCTGAAGAAGTGGCAGGTTAATCATATGCCGCCATATGATCTGTCAAAGGTTTTGGTCGTTGGAATTTCGTCAAGGGCACTATTCGACCTTGAGAAAGAGAATGAATTATTCGACACACAAGGCCTCGAAGCCTATACAGCACATCAGATTGAGAAAATCAATGACGTACCCAGACCCGGAACAGGGTTCCGACTGGTTAAAAACATCCTTTCGCTTAATGCGCAAGGCGAAGAGCGAAAAGTTGAAGTTATAGTCCTTTCCAGAAACAATCCGGCGACCAGCCTGCGCATAACAAAATCGATCCAACATCATGGCCTTGACATAACCAGATCAGCATGGACTGGAGGCGAGTCACTGGTTAGATATCTTGGAGCGTATAAGGTCGATCTGTTCTTGTCGGCACATCAAAAAGATGTCCAGCGCGCCATCAATGCCGGTTTTGCTGCCGCCCGTATCTATAAATTCCCCAAAAACACACCAGTCACTCGTCACGACAAGAAAAAAATCAAGATCGCTTTTGATGGTGATGCTGTCCTTTTCTCGGCAGAATCTGAAAATATCTATCAGAACCAGGGTCTCGAAGCGTTTCTTAAACACGAAAAAGAAAACGCCTTAAAACCTTTACCTGATGGCCCTTTTGCAACTCTGCTCCGTGCAATTTCCAAAGCTCAACAGGGTGTTCCTGTGGATCAAGCCCCAATTCGGACAGCATTGATTACCGCCCGAAACAGTCCTGCACACGAGCGCGTAATTCGGACATTGCACGCATGGAATGTCCGAGTTGATGAAGCCCATTTCCTGGGTGGAGTTAGTAAACATGAGGTGTTGGAGGCATTTGGGGCCGACATATTTTTTGATGACCAGGATGCTCATTGTGCACCGGCATCTAATGTGGTGCCGACCGCAATAGTACCAATCAGGGAAGAGCAGGTGGAGTCTCTGGAGTTTGAATTAGAGGGGTGATTGGTGAATAATCTACCGATGTGGTACAGTTTTTCGAAACGGTCAGCAAAGGCTCTCTTCTGCAGGTAATATATGACGCTTTCAAATCTCATTTTGATCGGAATGCCGGGCGCGGGTAAAAGCACCGTCGGCGTTATCCTGGCGAAGCTCACGTCGCGTGCCTTCGTGGATACGGATCTGCTGATTCAGACCTCGCAGGGGCGGGGATTGCAGGATATCGTCGATACCGATGGATACGAAGTTCTCCGGAAAATAGAGGAAGGTGTTCTGCTTGGGCTTTCCGCCCGCAACTGCGTCATTGCCACGGGTGGCAGCGCGGTTTACAGTGCCGGTGCCATGGCTCACCTCAAGTCGGACGGAATTGTGGTCTTTCTCGATGCGGACATGCCCACACTGGAATCCAGGATTCATGACTACAGCACGAGAGGTCTTGCAAAAAGGGGGGACCAGAGCTTTGCCGACATGTTTATCGAGCGCTTTTTACTCTACACGCAGTACGCGGACATCACGGTCAAATGCGCCGGCCTGACTCATGAAGAAGTCTGTGCAAGAATCATGGACAACATAACTCACACCCGGAACCTGCGGGCCAGATCGTTGTCGATTACGTAGACACAGACCTCCTTTGCGCTCTGTTTGGTGTAGTGATATCTGGGTGCACAAAGATTGTTGATAAGAAACGAGACATCATCGCGGATACGTTTGTCATAGGTCTTGAAGGCCTCGGAATCGTAATCCTTGATGGCACGGCGGAAATTGGTGTTGTCGAGAAACGGATCCAGCACTTTTTCTTTCAAATTGTGGACATAGCGTTCATGGAGTTCCTGATATAGCCCGGTTTCCGTCGGGTTTTTCCCTTCGGCAATAATCTCCTGAGTCAGGGTCCGGGAAGCATATTCCTTCTGGGTTTCGCGCCGGAAGTCAAGACGCGCGCTCTCTTCGATCGCCGTGCCGAGCAGTCTCCCTTCGATGGCATTCAGAAAATCCTCGCTTATCTCCAGCTTGTCACCGGTAAAACGGCATACCGCCACCGACCCCGGCTCAAAACTGACCGCAAACATATAATTGAGCAGATCACGGGCAATCTGTTCCTCGTTGTAGTTGAACAGCGACTCCTTGACTTCCTGCAGAACCGAATAGTTGTAGTTCCGGAGCAGCGAATCGAGAAATCCTTCCGGCAGCATTTCCTTTAGATCCGCACGCCACTTGGTAAAGAACGTATCCAGACTCGACATGGAGATCATCTTGTCTTTGCGGGCATAGGCAGAATAGAAATCGCCGAAAATCTTGATCGAATCCCGTCCGGAAAAGCCGGTGACTCCTTCCTTTTCCGATTCGTCGATGATCCGTTGCCGTCGTTTGGCGGTGAAACGCTTGCGATCCTCCTCCGTGAGCCATGAGGGGATATGGCCTGTATAAAGTTCCATCTTGAGGATCTGCAGGTTTTCGTCGCAATACTGTCCATATTTCATTGGATCATCGATCCACTCCGACAGCGTTTCGGACGACGTGTTCATCCGGGTAGAAATGATCGTGCGGGCAAAGTTATGCAGGACACGGGGCAGAAAACTCTCATCGATATGCTTGCCGAAGATGTTGCGGTAGATTTCCACCTCGGTGTTCAGATCCAGGACATATGGGATATTGATGAACTCGATCCGGTCGGTGAAGGACTGCAATCCCTCGATGGTTTTTTCGTCTTCCGGGTTCATCAGGGCGATGAAGAGTGATTTGACGTTCTCCTCCAGATCCTCCACCTTGTGGATTCCCTCGCTGATGATGTTGTGCAGTTCCAGCAGCCGCTCGGCGTTGTGGGATTTCACATCCATCAGGGCGTAAATGCCGTTATTTGTCTTGGCAAAACTGGAATGGAGGTATTTGACCGCATTGCTGTCCTCCAGCAGGATATCGATCTTGCGCTGCAACTGCTCGTTGGTCATGACGTTCAGTTTCATCGGCTTGTCGCCCGGATTGAAGACGGTGATTCCTTCTCCCAAACGCCGGTTGAAGCGGTAGGGACGGGCATGGATCATCCGGTAGATATCCATGGAGGTGGGGACACGCCGGATCAGGGCGTTGAAGATGGAGCTGCAGATGGTGCAGGGAGTTTCGCGGAACACCCACTCGTATTCCTTGTCGGTGAAGAGCTTCCACTTGAACTCATCGTTCTTGAACAGGTCGTCGAAAAAGGTACGCCGGTCCCGCTTCGGAATCAGCAGGAGCGGATTGTCATGGGATGGACAGGCTACTTCCACGAAATCCCCGTTACGGTGCAGGTTGCTCTTCATCTCGGCCAGCTCGTCCTGCCCCAGTTCATATTCATCGAGCAGGTTCGATAGCTTGTCGACAAACGTCGACACCTGGGTTTCGTTGATCTTCGCCAGGACCCGACGGTCAAGCTTCCAGACCACCTCGTAGCGCGTTCCCGCCTCGCTGTTGGCATATTCCTCGAATTTGAGCAGCAGGTTGTTCAAGAAGGTGCTTTTGCCCGAACCAGGGGGACCCTCGAAGATGTAGATCTTGTTCTGCCGTGCACTCCCCTTCATTTCATCGACATGGTTGATCAGGCGGTTGGCGAAAAGCCGGTCGGCAAAGAAGGGGCGATCGGTATCGTTGACGAAGAGGTTGCTGCAATCGTAATTCACGTAATTGATCGATTCCGTGTCATCGGGGTATTCGTCGCGCCCCACGCCGATGTAGCTGCGGATCATGTCATGAAAAGTCTGAAACACATTGCGCACGACCGCGTCCGGCCGCTCGGTGAGGATCCTCAGATACTCATCGAAGGGGATCGTCTGACTATGCTCCCGTTCGCTGATCTTGCGATTGAGGTGCTCTATGGCCTTATCGACATTCGACATATGTCACCTTACCCGGCACTATAGTTTCTTTTTCGACAGTGATTTATCATTCATCGAATACAGCACCCGCTGCCAGATGATCTCTTCTTCCCCAGGCTCTTCCTGTCCCGCCGGAGATGAACCGGCCGGTACCTGCGCCTCACTGGTTTCCAGATGGACCGGAGCACCCCAGAGGAATTCGATTCCCACCATCGTATTGGCGATATATTCCTGCACCAGTTGTTTCCCCTCGAACAGATGATTCAGATATAGCGTCCCTTCGATTCCCTTGGTCTGGTCGATGGTAATGACCGGGGGGTGATAAAGCGTATTCAGAACCATCTGCTGATAATCGTGCGCCTTGCGGCTCTTGACGTAATACTGCCATACCATCCGCTGCTGGTCGAGCCGCTTGCCGGCGACAAACAGCTTGTGGCGCTCCATGAAGTCCTGATCCAGATGGTTCTTCAGGAACAGGTAATCGCACAGGTTTTCCCTCATCATAAAGATAAAGTCACGTCCCGTTGCGGCTCCGGAATCGAATTTTTTGCGCTGGCAGGCGTCCAGAAGCCGCTGGAAGGCGAAGGAGAGCCGTCCCTTGTCGGCCTGCTCCTCGATATAAGAGAAGAGCCGCATCCCGAGAGCATACGGGTTCATCCCGACCCGCGGCATCGAAGTGACGCCGGCATGGACCCGGGCGAAATCCACCTCATGTCCCTTGATGCGGTCATCCTGCAGAAAGAGGCGCTCATGCCAGTAGCTGGCCCACCCTTCGTTCATGATCTTGGTCCGGATCTGGGGCTGGAAGAACAGAGAGGTCTTGCGGACGATCTCCAGGATCGACCGCATCCAGATGTTCTCGTCCCTGGCCAGAAACTCAGAATTATCCAGGAGATAGCGGAGCAGGTCGCGCTTCCTGACCGGCTGCGCTTCCCCCGAACGGGCAAAATGAGCTTCCAGTTCCGGAAAACGCCTCTCCGCCTCGCTGAAGAAGCTCTTCTCACCCTGTTCGCCGAACGATTTCAGGCAGTCGTTGTAGCGGTTAATCTCCTTGATGTACTCGCTGACCGAGACCTTCTTCACATCCTGGAGAAAAAGATCGAAATAGTAATTGAGACGAGACGAGCATTCCGTTTCGGGGGATTTAAATATATTCACCAGATCCCCATGGTAGTCGACCAGGTTATCGATTCCGCGGGCAAACTCGATCACATAGTCGACCCAGCGTCCTTTCTCGGCGCGCAGTTTCGCGATTACCCGCTTGTCGGACAAGGCCTGACCAGTAAAATCGTAATCCCATGTGTGGCGGAAATAGAGGTTGTTCTGGAAAAAATCGATATGGGCCAAAACGTGATAGAAGATCATCACATTCAGCCAGTCCGGGTTGTTGTCGTTGTAGAACGAGATCGGCGGGCGGGTATTAATGACCGTTTCGTAGGGGTTGTGGGGGTAGAGTTCGTATTTGCCTTTCTCGTGCAACACCTCCACGTCGTGAACCCAGTAGTCGTAAAGCGTCGGGATCATCACCTTGGGGGAAAGCTCCAGCAGATCGCGGTTGGTGACGATGTACTCCAGACTCTCGTCGGTAAAGGATAGTCCGGCGTCCCGGGCGCGTTCCTTACACCCTTCCATGATGCTTTTGGTATGTTGATTGATAAGTTCCATAATTTACGTCCATGTAATTCATTCCTTCCCCTCCTGATTCAGGAGGGGAAGGGGGGTGGTCAAGAAATAAGTTTCTTGATCCCCTCTATCAGGCGCGGCTCGTCCGCATCTTCCTGCATGACGTCCATTCTGACCAGTTCCGGCTTGTCCCGCAGCAGTCCGGAACTGGTCAGATAGCGTGATACCGTGGTCGCTCCGGGCTGTCCATGTTCGGCGATGGTCACCCCAACTCGGCTTGCATATTTGAGCATAAGTTCCAGTTCCGGTATAGCCTTCTCGCCATCCTCGTCCCAATCATCGCCGTCGGTGCCGTGAAACACATAGATGTTGTAGTCCTTCTCCAGATTCTCGCTGGCTACGATCTCGTTGACGAGCCTGTAGGCGGTGAAAACCTGCGTACCACCGGCGACTCTGGAATTGTAATAGGTGTAGAAATCCGGCACCTCCCTGGCTTCGGTGTCATGCAGGATGAAGCGCGTTTCCGCCTGGCCGCCGTATTGATAGAGCAGCCAGCTGTAAATCAGCACATGTTGGGATACGATCAGATCGGTAACCTTGCCGGCCATCGAGCCGGAATAGTCGCGCAGGAAGAAGAGCATCGCCTGCGGCTCATAATCCCTTTCCTGCGAAAGTACGCGGTAAACCTTGTCGCGTGGCGCGATCAGGAAGCGGGTCGGGTCGATGTCCGCCACGTCGGGGAGGTTCCCCAGCGCGATGTTGGTTTCCACGATCTTGCGCAGGGTCGCCTTTTTATCCAGCACCTGGCCGAAACCGCGATTCTTGTCGGTCAGATCGTAGGTATAGCGGGTAAACGATCGCTTCTTCCCTTTCTCCTTCAGGTTCGGCAACTGGAATTTTTCGGCGAGAGTCTTGCCCAGATCATAGGCGGAGGATTCCATCTCATGGCTCTCTCCCTCACCCTGGCCGGGTCCGCTGCCGGACTGTTCGTCCTCTTCACGGATAGGCTGTTCACCGATGACCTCACCTTCGGCCTCATCGCCGGTGCCCCCTGATGCACCCCCTTCGCCCGGCGGGCGTATGGTCGGATCGTGAAAGAGTTTTTCCTCTACCGTGGACGGTACGACCACCACCTTACCCTTGCGGCCGCGCCCCGGTTTCACCAGCTTGCCCACCTGTATCTTGCGGGGGAAACCGTCCTGTTCCCGCTGCCGGTCGCGCTCCAGCAGCTCATCCAGAGATTTTGTCAGCGCCGCGGCACCGAGCTGCGGAGACACCGCCTGTTTCAGAACAATCAGGTCGCCATCGGCATAGATGCTGCGGTTGAAATCGGCCAGTTCGCTGTTCTGCGACAGGTCGTCAGGGGGGAGGGAATGCCCCTTGGAAACGGTAGCGATCTCGGCCCGCATCCGCGCTTCCCGCTCGGGGGAGAGGCCGCTCTCTTTCAGTTGTTCAAGGTATGTAAGCAGGTCGTTTTGCATAAAAACCTTTTATATGCTATTAACAGGGATGGACAGGATGATCAGGATAAATTCTAAAATAAAATCTTGGTTCTGGTCTTCATCCTGTTTATCCCCTTTATCCCTGTTAAAATGCCGTTGACTAATCTTAGTTTTCATCCTCCTGCGTGCAGAAATATTCAATTGTCTTCTGCGCGCAGGTCCGGCAGTACCCCAGCTTGTTCAGCATGGTCGTAATCATCCGGTCGTAGAGCTTCTGGTTCTCCTCATTGGTCCGGTTGGCCAGTGCGCCGATCAGACTGCCGGCACCGGCGATATCCGACTTCAGCCGCACGTCGGTGATCGCCTTGACCAGTTCCAGGTTATCCATGAAGTCATAGTTGGGGTCCATCGAGATCTTCTGGCCGTAGATCTTGCGGATCGAGGTGCGGAAGGAATCCCGCTGTTCCTCGGTCTTCAAGCCGATCCGCTCTTCCACGCTCTTTACGTAACGCTCGTCGATCTTCAGTGCGCGCAGTTCGCCCGACTGTGGGTCCTTGTATTTCCACATCTTGTCCGGCCCCAGGTTTTCGGCATCGATGCCGATAATCATGTTAACGTAGTTCATCACATCCTTGCGGATCGCGTACGGCTCATCCATATAGGCGTTGAACATCTCGGTCATGATCCGCTCACGGTAAAGCCCTTTGCCGATCTTCAGGTCCTCAAGGTACTTGGCCCGGTCATTGGTATCCACCACGTAGTCGAGCACGACCCGCTCAAGTGTCCTGAAGACATCGTAGGCCACCATGCAGCGCCCCTCGTTGGTCTCGGAATTTTCCACCTGGAGCTGGATCGAGCGGCCTAGGCTGCGATGCCCCATACCCTTCTGTCCGAAGCGTTTGGTTATGTCGGGATCCTGCCCGAGGGTGTCGATCACCTCGGCCAGCGCCTTGATGCTCTTTTCTCCAGCCACTTCACCGGCGGCCAGCTTCATGGTTTCGATCGGGGTAAGTTTCTCCGAACGGGGGAGCCTGGTCAGGACTACCCCAACGGAAGCCGCATAGTTCAGGTTCGGGTCCTGATGCAATACTTCCCTGGTCAGGGTGGTCTTCGATTCACTGCCGATCGCATAGGCGGTGAGACCCTCCTGAAGCCGGTAATTGGTGTTGTGGGATACGTAACAGATGCGGCAGCGGTCGACGATCGGCGCCTCTTCCTTCTCGGACAGAAACCGGTTGAATTCTGAGTTATTGCTGGTAGCGATGATCAGGGAATCGATCGGCCACCTGTAGCCGTCGATTTCGATGGCCCGGTTCTGGATAACTCCCAGATAGACCTGAACCAAGTCCTTCTTGTTCTTGAAAATCTCGTCCGAGAAATGAATGCCGCCACCGGCGACCCGGGCCAGGGCGCCGCGCCGCAGATCGAAACGGTAGGGGTTGTTGGTATCGGAGATATGCAGCAGCCGCTGGATCGACTCCTCTCCGAGCAGGTCAACCGACGATGAGGTGATCTTGTCCTTGGCGGGGTATTTGCCGGTCACGGTGCCAAGGCTCTCGCTCATCGGTACCGGGATCACCTCGATAAAGTCGAGCATCCGTTCCAGGTCGCCGTCGCAGAAGGTGCGGATATCGTTCCAGATATAACCGCTGCAGGCCCCCAATGGGCGGTAGTTCTCGTAGAGGACGTCAATCGCGGCATCGTCCAGTCCTCCCTGTTCGGCCAGGAAGCGGCGATTGTCACCGGTAGCGTCATACAGGTTCATCGCCAGGATCAGCGGGTCTTCATACGTTTGCGAGTCGATAATATTGATCTTGCCGTATTGCCCCAGTTGGGCGAGACCGTTAAAGCGGTAAGTATAGCGGCGGTTGGCGGGTATCGACAGGAAAGCCCGGTACTGGCTGCACAGGAACTCGACAAAGAAGGTCTTGCCGTTCCCCGGTTCACCGACCAGTACGAAGGCCATCTCCTTGCTGGATCCGCCTTCGGCGGCATCCTTCACATAGGAGACGAAGCTGTTGATCTCGTCGTACATGCCGATAGTATGTTTTCTGCCGGTGCGGAATACTTTGAAATCATAGGTGGTCCTGCCGTTCACGACCACCTTTTCGAACCCCGCCCCGAGAATCATTCTGGCAACGGCCTGAAAGGCATTCTCAAAGACTCTTTCACCTTCTTTTACTGCGATAAGATGCTGAATTAATTTTTCATTGGAAGCCATTGTAGTCCTCCGTCCGGATGTTGTTAATAATACCTTTACTGCCTATTATTATTACCCTTCTGAAGATATTTGCAAGCCTGCTTCTTAATAAATTAATAGTCAGTGAGACAGACACCATTTTCTGTTATATTGCTATTCGGAAAAGATATAAGAGGATAGAAGTCGGGGCGTTCAACTAAACTTAGATAAGGCAGCAGGATTCATGCTTATAATCGTAGAATCGCCCACCAAGGCGAAAAAAATACAGTCCATCTTAAAAGTGAAAACCATGTCTACGGTCGGACATTTCAAAGACCTCCCGGATGCCAATATTGGCGTTGATCTCACTACCTACGAACCAACCTTCGTCTATCACGAGAAGAAAGCAAACCTCCCCGGTGAGCTTCGCGCCGCTGCTCGAGGAGAGACGGTCATGCTTGCCGGTGACCCGGATCGGGAAGGGTATGCCATCAGCTGCCATATCTATGAAGAGGTGAAAGCGGTCGCCAAGGAATGCCTCCGGATGGAGATTTATGAGGTTACGGAGAAGGGGCTCAAAGAATCCCTTGGCAAGGCGGTGCCGTTTGAACAGACCAACAGCGGGCTCTACAACGCCTTTCTCGGGCGACGGATCGGTGACCGGCTGGTGGGGTATATCCTCTCTCCGATCGCCAGTAAAGCTCTCCGCCGCGGTTTCAGCGTCGGACGGGTCCAATCTCCGGCGGTACGCCTGATAGTCGATCGTGAACGGGAAATCAGGAACTTTACCTCATCCCCCTACTGGATGCTGGATATCCAGCTTGACAAGGACGGCACCTCATTTCTGGCCCGTCACGTCAAGGGCAAGTTCCTGCAACAGGCGGACGCCCAGGCCATTATCGCCGTCATCAGAGCCGAAACCCATGCACTGGCCGAAAAGGTCGAAAGGAAAGAGGTCAGGCAGAATCCCAAGCCGCCGTTCACGACTGTCGACCTTCAGGCCGCCGCGGCCGCCCGCCTGAAGTTCACCCCGGAGCAGACGATGAAGCTGGCGCAGGCGCTTTTTGATCATGGTGTCATTACGTATCATCGTACCGATTCCGTCAGGATGGACGATGCCTTTGTCACCGAGATTAGAGAATTTCTCGGAAAGACTCTCGGCAGCAGCTACCTGCCCGGGAAACCGAACGTGCACAAGTCAAAGAACTCCCAGGCCGAGGCGCACGAAGGGATCCGTCCCACCCACATGCACTCGGTTGCAGACATCGCAGCCATAATAAAGAAGGAAGGGCTGACTCCCGATCACGCCAGGCTCTACGAGATGATCTTCAAGCGCGCCGTCGCCAGCCAGATGGCCGCGGCGCGCTATGATTCCACGGTCATGGTTTTTTCCGTTGCCGGTGAACGGTTCAAGGCCGCCGGGCGGGTGCTGACCTTTGACGGGTTTCTCAAGGTATATGCCGAGGTTGATGAGGAAAATGAGAAAAAGGGGGATGAGGACAATAAGCTGCAACTTCTCCCCCCGGTAGAGGCCGGAGAGCTGGTGCCAAAGGTTCAGGAAATTCTGGACGAGAAGAAGACCAAGCCGCCGGGAAGGTTTACTTTCGGCTCACTGGTAAAGGAGTTGGAACGGCTTGACATCGGGCGCCCTTCCACCTATGCCGCCATCACCAAGAACATCACCGACCGCGGCTACGTCAAGGAAGAGAAGGGGCGGGTGGTTCCGCTGCTTCCCGGTGAAACGCTGATCGACTATCTCAGGGATAATCATTCATGGGTGATTGATTATGAGCTGACCGGCAAGATGGAAAACTTTCTTGACCTGGTGGTGGAAAACAAGGAAACCTGGCAGCGTTTTTGTAAAGGCGTTCATAACAAGATGGGGTTCTCGGCTCCGCCGCCGAGGGCTGCCGGAGGCGGCCCGAGCGAAGGACAGCTCAAATATGCCGCCGACCTTGCACGAAAAAACGGTCTCGTTATTTCCGCGGAAACGTTGAAGACCGGCAAGGCGCTCTCCCTGTGGATTGAAGGTGTTGTCGGAACGAAGGATAAGGCGTCACCTTCAACCACCGTCATTCCGAAGGGCAAGATGTCAGTCGAAACGAAACCGGAGTAGTTATAAAACAGCAGCCCCCCTCCGTTCACAACCCGGAGGGGGGCTGAGTTTCCGCTCCCTCGTATCACATCATTAGAAACCTGCGCGCTTCGGCTAGTATATGGCTCCAGCCGGAATTATGGGCGCCGGCACCTCTTGAGGCAAAGTGAGGTTCGCAGTGAACACATTCGGCGTAGCGCCGGCAACCAGCTGACCACGGATCTCACCGGCCGGATTCAGAGCAGTATGGACGTTAACATAATATCCGCCAGCCTGCAGGCGCAAGATCTGGGCATCGGTAAGAGGTGCCGCTGTCACCGGAACGGACCATGTGCCGGGGGTAGACTGGGTCAGAGGGACTACGACCGGCCCGGCCACGCCGACGTTTCCGTCATGTATGTGAGAGGCTGTGGCATTGACCACATTCGTGGTAACAAAAGAGCCGGTTACTGTTTTCGCGACCGGATCAAGGGTAATGGAACCGGTGCCGGTCGGGTTGATGGCTACAGTTCCGCCGCCGCTACTTCCGCATGAACCGAGATAGATGACGGACAAGAGCAGCACAACGATTATTGATATTTTATTCAGGGTTCTCATGATCGTATCTCCCTTTATCTGAAATCATTGTTTTATCTTCATGGTCATTATATATCTTTTCTAATAGCTGATCAAAATAATCCTTCCAAAACGAACATTTCATTCCATATAAACTTCATCAAAAACAATTCTGGTTCTCTTTAATTATATACGCACCAACTTGCATGCTTACGGCGCTATGATATAGTTTTTCTACTCGGCTTAGCCGGGTATATCTGCCAGCGGGGACATGAGTGTAGTCCGAAAGAAACGGAGGCAATTATGGAAAGACAAGGAATGAACAGGCGGGAGTTTCTTCAGGTGGCCGGGGGTGCGGTGGCAATTCTGCCTCTGGCAGGTTTTCTTGCAGGATGCGGCGGGGGCGGTTCGTCAGCGCCTGGTCCTGCGGCAGGCGACATTGTCGTTACATCCTCCTCGGTCGTCGGCCATACCCATAGTATCACGATCAAAGCCGCCGATCTGACGGCGGGAGCGCAGGTGATATACACATCTACCAACACTAACGCCCACACCCACACCGTGACCATTACTCCGGCGCAGTTCAACGACATCAATGAAGGCAGGACTGACAACATCGGTTCAAGCGTGGATCTTGGACACAACCACGAGTTCCCGGTAAAGAAATAGGTCCTCGGAATTTATAATCGTCACGTTTTTTGTAGATCGAAGCAAACGTTCTTCGTTTTTGTTTGCCATTCATTCGACAGAAAAAGGGACCGGATAACATTCCAGCCCCTTTTTCTGTCTCGAATCAAGCAGCATTCGCTATTACGAATTACCTGTCATTTTTTATGACATCTCACGCAATTGGCTGGATTATTGGTTTCGAATGCCCTGGTGCCGTTATGACATTCGCCGCAGAACTTGCCTGCATGTATATCCGCCATCTTCATCTCGGTTGATCCTTTTTTCATCTTGAAGATCTTTGAATGACAATCCAGGCATTTAAGCCCTTTGTCGGCGTGTACCTTGCCGTCAAAGGTGACTTTGCCCATCGGTGCATCCCATTCGGCGGTTTTGCCTGGAGGGACCGCCCACGCCGATATTGCAAGCGTTCCTAAAAATAATGCTGTTAGTGCCGTCGTCATGCATTTCATAAGCCGTCTCCTTACGTGGAATTTTTGAAACTGGTACTGCATTTTTTTACGCACGAAGCAAATCTGCTAATTATTTGCCGCTCCTTCATCTATCCAGGCCTTGATGGCAGGGATAGCGCTCGGGTTCAGGGTGTCGAGAAACGGTCCGCCTTGGGGCATCCGCAGGCTCTGGTCGGGAAGCCCGGCTCCACTCACCCTCATGTAGAGGACGCTGGCGGCGGAATCACCTGGTATCACCCGTGTACCCGGGAGAAGCGGTTTTACGGCCGGAACGTTGACCTGGTTCGCGTAGGATGCACCCGTCGTCAGGGGCAAGAATCCACCGATCCCGCCGGCTGTGTGGCAGGCGATGCAGTAGGTGTTGAATATCGCCTGGATGTGGTTCGAGAACGACACTCCCTGTGACGGGAAGACAACCCCCTGCTGGGAAGGGGCGGGTGTTGTTGGAACGGTTGCGGGTGTGCCGCCGTCGAGACTGAAGAGTGGGCCGGCGATGCTGATTTGGCCGCGAATTTCGCCGCCTGGATGGGCCGCACTATGGACATTGAAATAGAGCCCGTCAGTATTGAACCTTGCCAATTCGTCCGTGGGCGAAACGGGCAGAGCATTGAAGTCCGCTACCAGCCAGACGCCGCTGCCGGGGGTGGTTTCGGCAAGTGGAATGATGACTCCGCCGCCTGTTCCCGCATCACCGTTGTGAATATGGGCCTGGGTCCCGGTAATACCGGCTGTTTTGATTCCCCCGAATACTTCCCTGGTGATGGAGTTCACCACCGCGATCCCGGTACCGGCAGCAGAGGTAGCAATCGGGGGCGTCTCCTGGGCGCCATCCAGTTGGGCGGTCTTGACGGCCAGCGTGGCCGGGACGATCTGGCCGCGAATCTCTCCCGAGGGATTGGCCGCACTATGCACGTTAAAATAAAGATTGCCGGCGTTAAAGGCCGTAACCTGGTCGATAGTCAGAACCGAGCCGGCCGGCACCATCCAGATGCCGCTTCCGGGCGATGTCTCCTGAAGGGGGACAATCACGTTTCCGGCGGTGCCGGGCGCTCCCTGGTGAATGTGGGCCTGAGTCCCGCTGATTCCGGAGGTTCTGACAAACCCGCTTACCCTCCTGGTCAGCGGATCAAGCGCCAGAGTGCCGCTCCCCGAAGCGGTGGAATTATTCGGGGTGGGCGCCTCGTTGGCTCCGGAGAGTAATGCCGATCTCACCTGCTGGTTTAGTTGACCTCGAATCTCCCCTCCGGGGAACTTTGCGCTATGGACATTGTAGTAGAGCTCCCCGGCGTTCAGTTTGGCCAGCTGGTCGAGGGTGAGTGTGGTCCCGTCAGGGATCGTCCAGACGGTCGGTCCGCCGGTTAGCGGGATTTCAACCGGACCGGCGACTCCGGGAGTGCCGCTGTGTATATGGGCCTGGGTGCCGATGATGCCGTTGGTGACGATGACCCCGCTGATTCTCCGAGTGGCCGGATCAACGATGACGGAGCCGGTCCCGCTGGAGCTTAAGTTGGTGAAGAGAGGGTTTTCCTGGGAGCGGGTCAGAAAGGTGGAACTGTTAATGGGCGCCTGCGGCTGGGCCACGCTGTCGTTTTTGTCGCTGCATGCCGCAACTAGAGCCAGTAAACAAAAAAGGATCAGAGCCTTGAAGAATTGCCCGTTACCTGTTGCAGAGCTCTGTATCATGTTCAACTCCTTCTGGCTCATGGAGCTACCCAAAAATGCGGCTCCGGCCCGTGACAAACACCGATTGAAAAATTGGTGCCCGTGTTGTTGGGACTGCAGGACCCACCCGCATAATTGACGATGTCCTTGATTGTCGTTGCCGGCGCCTGTTCGAAAGCAGGTGTTGCGAGATTGACGAAATGGCCGAGGGCCAGCTTGCCGGTATCATGGCAGTCGGTGCAGATCAGGCCGATTGCGCTCAAATGGAAATCGTGCAGGGATGGGAATGCCGGGGGACCGGCGATCGGGCTGCCGGAGAAGTAACTGTTATACTGATCCGATACCGCTTTCGATTGATGGCAGGACAGGCAATTAACCGCCGGATCCAACGCACCGGTGCGCCAGGGTGGGGTGGAAATCCCGCCGTGGCAGCTCACGTTGGTGCACTGCCCGCCGCTGTTGGCGGAATTTGAGATGGGTAAGCCGGTATCCGGAGTATACGTCGCCGGACCACCCGTCTTGGCGTTGTATGTTGCCGAGATGGTCACGTTTACCACCCGGTTGAAATGGCTTGATGTGCCGATCCCCGCCCCGCTGTGACAGGTTGAGCAAGCGCCGGTGACCAGGTTCAGGTTGTTATGCGTACTGTGTTTCCCGGAGATGTCCGGATAGGCAGTCCCTGACGGCGGGTTCCCGTGACAGGAGGCGCAATTCTTCAAGAGCAACGGTGAGGCAATGTGGCAGGTGGAACAGGCTGGTCCGACCGCGCCGATGCCGTCAAGGTTGACACCATGGCAAAGAGCGCAGGCGTTGGCCAGGTTTTTGGCATCGCTGTGAGTAACCGTGCCGCGCCATGGTGCGGAATCCGGTGGCGGAGTCGAGGGATGCGCCGCATAAATATTATGGCAGTCCTCGCACCCGTTAATCAGTGCGCCGATCTTGGCGTTGAACCGCGGATTGCTGCCGGCGCCGCCCCAGGATGAAGCATGGCACCCCTTACAGAAAATCAGATCTTCTTTTGCTGCCGGACCATGAAGGGCCGGATTGGTGAAGGGAAGGGGGTGGGGCGCAATCCTGGGAACATGGGCGTTTGCGTGACAGATTATGCCGTTGAAGCTGGTGGACGAGCAGCTTACATTGGCAACCCCTCCCTTGCTCCCTGGTTGAAGCAGATCACTTCCGTGGCACTGCGGACACTGGTCAGGCACGGAGCGGAACACAACGCGATGATTCCCGCCGTTGAAGGAAACCCAGCCGTCCGGGTGTTTGCCCGTTTTGTCCAAGCTGGGGGCATCGTTGTTTGCGGTTCCGCATCCCCACACTAAAACCGCCGGCGCAATTATTGCTGCCGTTTTAAAAATATTGAAAGCCCCATGGATCAAGCTCGACACGCTCATCATATCCCCCTACCGGTGACAGACGATGCATTTTTCATTATTGGACCTGCCATGACATTTGTAACAACTGCCCGGGTCTATTTTGCCGTCGATCTTGTGCAGGGTCAGATAATCTCCGCGATGTATCAATTCACGGTCCGGCCGGTTTCCAAGCTTTATCGACGGCTTGATTTCCAGCTGATTGGCATGGCAATCGTTGCAGAAGGAACCTTTATGGCAGGTAGCGCAGAGCTGAGCTTCGCGGGCCGCATAGAGGCGATGGGTTTTTATGAACTCCTGAGAATGATTGAATGACGCAAAAGGCTTCATGGTCCCCCTGATCTGGTCCTCATGGCATTCGGCACATATCGGGCGACCTTCTCCAAGCTCTTCCGCATGCCATGAAGGAAGGGACGCTTCAGTGGAGAACAGGCTGCATGCGGTTATTGCGAGAGCAGCTGCAACCGGCAAAATCAGGACACAAATCTTGGCTCCTCTCATTTTTTTGCTCCTTTGTTTGTTTGGGCATAATTGTAAGTCAGTTTCAGCACCCCTCTGAGGTCCTCGTTGTATTGCGGGTTCCGGCTGTAGCTGATTTCACCGGACAGGAGCAGGTCCTGCAAGATTCGATAACCACAGGAGGCGATCAGTTCGAAGGCTTCCTTCCTGCTGAAGATGCTGTCCTTGTAAAACTGGGCAATGGCATCGATGCTGGTAACGTAGCGGCCGCTATCATAGAGACCGTAGCCGCGTGCCTCGTTGTAAGAGTTGAAACTGCTCGCGCCGTTGCTGCGATGATAGGCGAGTCCTGAGCGCAGCTTCCTGTCCAGAAAAGTCAACCTCGCGTCCACACCGTAGCGGTCGGAACTGCCGTTGTTGTCGGTGCTGACAAGGCTGGTACGTTTAAAATGCCGATAATCGGCCGTTACCTCAACCGGAGCCGCGATAATCCAGCCGATACTGCCGCCGTACGACTTTACTTCGCCGCCATTGTCAGGATTGAACAGTGAGCGGATAGTGGAATAGGTGAAGTAGTTACTGAAGCGCTGCTCGTTATAGATTCCGGATAACGAATAGGTTCTGGATGGTTTGATCGTCAGGAGGTAGCTGTGCTCTGCGATTCCATCGGTGGCGGTGTTGTAGAAAGTGTGGCCGTTAAGTTCGACAACGCGGTGGGGGGATAGCCAGATGTCGCCTCCTATCAACTGACGGTTATCCTTGGTGTTGTCGGCGGCGTTTAGCGTGACGCCGCTTTCGTGCAAGCCGGACACGCCCAGTTCCATGATACCTTTCAGGCGGTAGCTTCCCCGGCCGCCGACTATGTAATCGCCCTTGTTTTTTGTGTCCAGGTCGAGCTTTACCGGCGCGCCGCCAAACAGGGACAGGGCAAAGCCTTTCCGCAGGTCGGCTCTGGCGCTGATGCCGTCGATCTGTTCCGCGGCAACCCCTTCGCGTATAAAAAACCTGCCGGCCTTGATCTCCGCATTTGCGGTGGGGAAACGATAATTCAGGTAACCGTAGACCAGGTCCCCGTCGTTCGGTCCCTCATTGGTGCTTCTGTCGGCCAGGTCCACCCTTTCCCAGCCATAGATGTGAAGCGATAGATTACCGTCACCGATCTTATCCAGGTCCGCCCTGAGAAACTGGGTAGCCGGAACCACCGTCTCTTTGGTAAAACCCGGAAATGCACGCTGTTCGAAGCGGAAGAGGGTGGTGGAACTCAATCCCAGATCGGCCGCACAGGCCAACGAAGGGAGAAGTGATACGAACGCCAGCAACAGAAAATACCCTGATTTTTTCATCTCCTGCGCTCCTTGCGTGTAGCGGAATATGGTGAAAAAACTTGTTTCAAATACAAATCGGCAATCCAGAAATATCAAGCAGCGGCAAAAAAGGCCTATATGGCATCAGGGTGGCGTGGTTTTTGATTTAAAAATAGTAACTGAAATCCTTCATCTCGAACGGTGAGTTGTTCAGGCACTCAATGAAGACATCAACTATAAACGGGTCGAATTGCGTGTTTTTTTTCTTCAAAAGTTCCTGTATTGCTTTCTCTCTGTTTAATCCGTCCCTATAGGAGCGGTTTGAAGACATGGCATCGTACGAATCTGCTACGGCAATGATGCGGGCGTGCAGCGGTATCTGCTCCCCTTTCAGGTGCTCGGGATATCCGGTGCCGTCCCAGCTCTCATGATGATGAAGAATTACCGGAACGATATGGCTAAGGTTCTCCATGCCGACTATAAAGAGGGTCCCCTTGATCGGGTGTTCGCGCACGAGTATTTCTTCGCTTCGGTTCAAGCTCTCCGTTTTATGGAGAACCTCTTCCTTTGTTCCTATATTGCCGATATCGTGCAGGATCGCACCAAGATAAAGGTCACGCAACTCGCTTTTGGACAAGTTGAGCCTTGATCCTATGCTGAGTGCATACTCGGTTACCCTCTTGGCGTGGCCCTGGGTATAACCATCCTCCATCTCCAGAGCTCCAACCAATGACTGGATGATGCTGTTAAATAATTGTTTGTCCCAGATATTGTCACGCGAGTAATCAAAAACCTGCATTTTTTTGGTAACAGCATCGGCAACGTGGCGACCGGACAGGCGAGCGACGAGTTCAAGCCCGAAATTTATGGCGGTGCCGGGTCCCTGACTGGTAATAAGGGTGCCGTCACTGACAACCGGCGACTCTTCATGTATGCCGCCATTTAATCGATCAGTATATGATGGGTAACAGGTAACTTTTTTTCCGCTCAGCAGTCCGGCAGCAGCAAGCACGATCGGAGCGGCACAGATGGCGCCGATCGGCTTTTCAGCAGCGGCGAATTCTTTAAGGAGTGCATGAATACGTGGATCTGCGTTGAGATTATTGGTGCCCGGTTGTCCGCCGGTGAGGACGATCATGTCAAAGGCATCAGCATTTAAGCCATCCAGTGTTGTGTCAGGAATAATGCTGATATTGTGTGAACCTGTGACGGCACCGTGATGAAGCGCGGCAAGAACAACTTCAATTTCTGCTCTGCGGAGAATGTCTACTACCGCCAGCGCCTCAATTTCTTCAAAACCTTGTGCCAGTGGCATGAGAACTTTTGTCATGTATTACTCCCTGTTGAACGGAATCAGGCGTTTGGGAATTATACCGTAAAATAGTTGCACCGCAATTCCACCATGTCAAAAAAATAGTGGGTGATAATTTTGGCAATAATATACTGAATATTCGGGCGAGTGGTTGAGAATGCCGGCGATGCGGCAGCGGCCTGATGATATCTGTCTCCAGGTCAGCAAAAGGCGACTGTTGTATCGGTCAGACGAGGGTCAAGGATAGGGGGAACAATCGAGAAAAAGAGGCATGATGAAGAGCCGACACATCGGGTATGGGGGTAGGGAAAGTCTGCAATTAAAGATTTCGTTTAATGGTTAATCAGGAAGATTGTTTTTCGTGATGTATGCCGTGCTCCGCTGTTCGGCAAAAGTAAGATGAATCATCATCGCTTCACGGGCTGATTCGGCATCCCGCGAACGGATCGCTTCAAAAATGTTGCGGTGATGGCGGTAAAGCTGATGGTGATCTTCGCTTGTTATGTAGACGGCCCTCCAGACACTCTGCTGAAATTCCTTCATGGCGTCAAACAGGCTCTGCATCAGGTGCAGCCAGACAATATTGTGGGTGGCGCGGGCAATGACAATATGGAGATTGGCATCAAGGTCTTCAGATGGGAGCAGTCCCTCCAGATTGCGCTCCATGCCGGTGACGATCTCTTCCATACGGCGGAGATCCTCGGGGAGTGCGCGCTGTGCGGCATAATAGGCCGTCCATGACTCCATGCATTTGCGCACTTCGATAACATCCAGAGCCCGATCCTGCTGAACACGAATCAACTCACTCAGAGAATTAGAGGCGGAGGTTTCCACAAGGGACATGACAACCGTGCCCCCCCCTTGATACGACATGACAAGACCGGACGAAGCCAGGACGTTCAGCGCTTCGCGCACGGAGGGACGAGATACCCCGAACATTTCGGCCAGTTCACGCTCCGGCGGCAGTTTATCACCAGGCGCAAACTCCCCGGCCAGAATCGAGGTGCGGATCTGATCGGCTATTTGGGCAGAAACTTTTTTCGGTTTTATCGGTTGAAAATTCATGGTTAGATCCAATCAAAAAGGGGTGTCATAAAGGCACCCCCTCTTTTATAGTATTTTTTGCAGTTCTGCAACCAACTCGGCGAACATTATCGGGAACAATAAGTTCAAAAAAGTCCATCCAGAAGATCGAAATCAATATGAGTTTCTGCAAGATTCCGTATCAGGCCCAGTTTTTCGGTGTCGGCGGCGGTGATCTTGGACACATCCTCGGTGATGAGGCGGTACAGCTCGGCTGTCGTGTATTCCTTGGTGCGCATGTAAGGAATGTTGCTGCGATCAAGGATCATCTGGGTAATGGTGCTGACAGGAGCGATGCCTGGAATTATCAGGCCGGCAATCCTGGAGCGGTATGCCGGTATCTTGTAAAGGTTTGCCAGTGTTACCAGCAACTCATCCCGGCTGCTGGTAACAATCAACAAAGAGGTCTCCTGGATCAGCTCGGTAACTCTCTGTGTCGAAGCGGCGCCAATCTGGACATGGTGAATTATCCTGCCTACATCACGCCTGTTGCCCCGAATGGTCAGGCCGAGCAGCTTGGAAACCCTTCTGAGCGTTGGATTGGCAAGTACCGGGTAATAGTCAACCCCTCCGATCACTGTCATTTTTTCATCTGCAAGTGCGCGGGTTAGGTAATCCAGGGTCCGCTCCCGTTTTTCAGGGACAAGCTTGTTGGCGAGGACTGCCCTCACGTCGACCCCTTCTTTCTCAAACAGGGCCAGCCCCATATATATCTTGTCAATTACATTTCCGAGTCCGCCGCCTGTCACCATCAACACCGGCGCATCGAGCATCTGCGCAATTCGGGCATTGGACATCTTCATCACTGAGCCGACACCGGGGTGCCCCGACCCTTCGATGATGATGAAATCGCATCTATTTTCAAGTTCAGCATAGGCGCACATGATCCGGTCATGGATTTCATGGGGGGAGATCTCCCCGTCTACCACCTTGCGCGTGGTGTCGGGATGAACCACAAAAGGTGACATCCAGCGCAGCTCTTTTTCCAGCCCAAAGACCTGCGCAATCAGGGCGGCGTCCTTGTCTACCGTACAGCGATGAAACGTGGCTGGTTTCGGGCCGAGAGGTTTAATGAATCCGACCCGTCGGTATTTCTTAAGCGCCATGTGCATCAGACCGATGCTGGTGGTGGTTTTACCGCAGTTCTGCCCGGTGGCTGCGATGAATATTTTTTTTGCCATGAAAATGTTCCTCGTGTGTGACACACGTAAAACCGAAGTCAAAAAAACCCCGCAGAGTGTTCTGCGGGGTTTGATAGTACCATTTCAGATAACTGCTGACTACTTTTTCTCGCAGGTCTCCCCGTAGTCAAGCGCCGCCAGCTTCTGGTAATACTCGAAACGGCTGGCGGTCCAGGCGGAGGCCTTCTTCATCAGCAGTGCCGATGCTTCCGGATTGATCTTTTTCAGCACTTTGTAGCGGTTCTCGCCGTTGGCAAAATCCTCGAAGCTGGTGGTCGGCGCCTTGCTGTCCAGCTGGAGCGGGTTCTTCCCTTCGGCGGCCAGGGCCGGATTGTAGCGGTAGAGCGGCCAGTAGCCGGATGAGACTACCTTCTTCTGCTCATCCACGGCGGTAGTCATGTTGATGCCGTGAGCGATGCAGTGTGCATAGGCGATGATGATCGACGGACCGTCATACGCCTCCGCCTCGATGAACGCCTTGACGACCTGAGCCGGATTGGCCAGGGAAACATTGGCGACGTAAACATAGCCATACGCCATCGCCATCATCCCCAGATCCTTCTTGGCCATCACCTTTCCCCCCGCGGCAAACTGTGCCACGGCCCCGATCGGGGTCGATTTGGAGGCCTGCCCGCCGGTGTTGGAGTAAACCTCGGTATCCAGCACCAGGATGTTGACGTTCTTGCCGGAGGCGATGACATGATCGAGACCGCCGTAACCGATGTCATAGGCCCAGCCGTCGCCACCCACGCACCAGACCGACTTCTTCACCAGATAGTCGGCCAGTGGCAGCAGCTGCTGCGCCGCTTTCTCCGTACACCCGTTGAGCGCCTCCTTGAGCTGCGCCACCCGTTCGCGCTGGGCCTCGATCTCACCCTGGCCGTTCTGCCCGGAGGCGAGGATCTCCTCCATCAGCGGTTTAGTCCCGGCACAGGACGGGCCGCTGGAGAGCGCCGTCAGCAGCTCCCGTGCCGACTCGGTAAACTTGTCCACCGCCAGGCGCATGCCGAAACCGAACTCGGCGTTGTCCTCGAACAGCGAGTTGGACCAGGCCGGTCCACGGCCGTCGTCGCGCTTGGCCCACGGAGTCGTCGGGAGGTTGCCGCCGTAGATAGAGGTGCAGCCGGTGGCGTTGGCGATCATCGCCCGGTCGCCGAACAGCTGGGAGAGCAGCTTCAGGTACGGCGTTTCGCCGCAGCCGGCGCAGGCGCCGGAGTATTCGAAGATCGGCCGGACCAGCTGGCTGCCGCGCAGGGTGTCCAGCTTGAGGTTGGTCGGGTCCATGTCGGGGAGCGCCAGAAAGAAGTCGTAGTTGGCCGCTTCGGCTGCCCTGAGCGGCGCCTGGAACTGCATGTTGATCGCCTTGCGGTCCTGATCGTCCTTAGCTTTGGCCGGGCAGTTATGCACGCAGGCACCGCAGCCGGTGCAATCTTCCGGAGCAACCTGAATCGTATATTTCATCCCCTTGAACTCGGGGAGCTTGCAGTCGGTAGATTTGAAGGTCGTCGGTGCATCGGTCAGCAGAGCGCCGTCATAGGCCTTCATGCGGATGGAAGCATGGGGGCAGACGAAAGAGCAGATCGCGCACTGGATGCAGAGACTCTTGTCCCAGACCGGGATGTCGACGGCGATGTTGCGTTTCTCGTATTGTGAGGTTGCGGTCGGGAAGGTGCCGTCGATCGGTATCGCCGAGACCGGCAGGTCGTCGCCGAAGCCGGCGATGATCTTGCCGGTGACGTCCTGGACGAACTGCGGTGCACTTTTTGATACCGAAGGAGGCATCGTGATCGTGCTGGTTGCCTTGGCCGGTACGACGACCTGGTGGATGTTTCTGAGCGCCTCGTCAACGGCGGCGTTGTTCATGGCGACGACCTTGTCCCCGGCCTTGCCGTAGCTCTTCTTGATGGCCCCCTTGATCTGGTCTATGGCCTGCTCCAGCGGGATGATGCCGGAGATCCTGAAGAAGGCGGTCTGCATGATTACGTTGATGCGGGCGCCCAGCCCCAGCTCCTCTGCCAGCTTGATGGCGTCGATCACGTAGAACTTCAGCCCCTTGGCGATGATCTGCCGCTGCACCTCGACCGGCATCCTGTCCCATACTTCATCATGCCCGAACGGGGAACAGAGCAGGAAGGTGCCACCGGTTTTGGCCTTGCTGACCATGTCGTACTTCTCCAGAAAGGTGAAGTTGTGGCAGGCGATGAAGTCGGCGTTGTCGATCAGGTAAGGGGCGTTGATCGCCTGCTCGCCGAAGCGGAGGTGCGAGACGGTAATGGTGCCGGCCTTCTTGGAGTCATAGACGAAGTAGGCCTGGGAGAAGTTGTCGGTGGTCTCGCCGATGATCTTGATCGTGTTCTTGTTGGCGCCGACGGTACCGTCGGAACCGAGCCCGTAGAACATCGCCTCGTAGGTTCCTGCCATCGCTGTCCGGAAGGAAGGATCGTATGCGAGGCTCGAATTCGTGACGTCTTCGTTGATGCCGACGACGAAGTTCTTCTTCGGTTTAGCCTGTTTGAGGTTGTCGAAGACCGCCTTGGCCATGGCCGGGGTGAACTCCTTGGAGCCTAAGCCGTAACGGCCGCCGACGATGACCGGATAGCCGTCAAGGGCGCAGGTGCCGTCCGACATCGCTTCGCCGATGGCGGTGCGGACATCCATGTAGAGCGGTTCACCGATGGAGCCGGGCTCTTTCGTGCGGTCGAGGACGGAGATGCACTTGACCGTTTTGGGGAGCGCATTGACAAAAGCTTCGACAGGGAAGGGGCGATAGAGGTAGATTTTGATTACGCCGACCTTCTCGCCACCCTTGAGGAGTGTATCGACGGTGTCCTGAGCCGTGTCGCCCCCGGAGCCCATGACGACGACAACCCGCTCGGCATCAGGCGCACCGGCGTACTCGACCAGTTTGTAGGCACGACCGGTGATCTTGGCGAACTTGTCCATCTCTTCCTGGACGATCGTGATGCAGGCCGGGTAGAACTTGTTGACCGTTTCACGCCCTTGGAAGTAGACGTCAGGATTCTGGGCGGTGCCGCGCATGACCGGACGATCTGGGGAGAGGCCGCGCAGGCGGTGGGCGTTGACCAGTTCGTCGTCGATCATCGCGCGCATGTCGTCGAAGGTCAGCTCCTCGACCTTCTGAATCTCGTGCGAGGTGCGGAAGCCGTCGAAGAAGTGCATGAACGGAATCCGTGCCCGCAGCGTGGCGGCCTGGGAGATCAGCGCGAAGTCCATGACCTCCTGGACGTTGTTGGAGCAGAGCATCGCCCAGCCGGTGGAGCGGCAGGACATGACGTCGGAGTGGTCGCCGAAGATCGACAGCGCCTGGGTCGCAATTGCTCTGGCCGAGATGTGGAAGACGGTCGAGGTCAACTCACCGGCGATCTTGTACATGTTGGGGATCATCAGCAGCAGCCCCTGGCTGCAGGTGAAGGTAGAGGTCAACGCGCCGGATTGCAGCGCGCCATGGACGGCTCCGGAGGCGCCGCCCTCGGACTGCAGTTCGGCTACCAGCGGCACGGTGCCCCAGATGTTCGTTTCCCGTGCGGCGCTCTTGATGTCGGAGATCTCGCCCATGACGGACGACGGGGTGATCGGGTAGATCGCTATTACTTCGTTGGTGGCGTGCGCCACATGGGCGGCGGCGGTGTTGCCGTCGATGGTTACCATTTTTCTGGACACTATGGGTTTCTCCTTGAATTTAATGGGTTTTGTAGGGGCGTACCCTTGGGTCGCCCGTTTTTGACCTGTGCAATGAGGGCGGGCCAAGGCGCCGCCCCTACAGTTCATATTTAACAGGCCGGAGGATATACATCCCTCCGGCCTTGAAAGGAGCACAAATGGCAGTGTGTGCTCGTCCGGCACTCATAATGCCGGATTTCTATATTTCAGCCTGTTTTGTGTTGTTAGCTGTCGGGGAGTAAAGCAGTATCGCTTCACGCATCAGCCTGGATATACTTTTGCAGCTATTTCGCGTTATTTCTTCCAGAGCCGACTTTTCTTCGTCGCTGATTCTCAAGGATATGACATTGTACTTTGGGTGTTCCTTGTATTTTCCCATTGTTGATCTCTCCGATGTAATAGCACTAGTAAAACTTCACGGTTTATAAACCTTCATCAGTGCCCGCGCCATTTCGGCCGGGCTGGCGGCGACGCTGATGCCGCACTCTTCCAGAACCGCCACTTTTTCGGCCGCGGTTCCCTTGCCGCCGGAGATGATCGCGCCGGCATGGCCCATTCGTTTGCCGGGAGGGGCGGTGACACC
>WNGL01000059.1_pt1 | contig 111594 bp, 117 predicted proteins | sample 5400591 | NCBI WGS metagenome assembly WNGL01 (sample SAMN13153377, study PRJNA577476) | soil metagenome | isolation source: 80 cm soil or saprolite under Garry oak tree replicate 1 | place: USA:California | collected 2016-06-15 | reverse complement strand
GACACGCGTTCGTTCGCCGACGCGATTCTCCGACTCTCTCAAGATGAAAGCCTCCGAACGGCCCTGGGCCGAAACGGACGAGCGCGGGCGAAGGGATTCGGTTGGGCGTCGATTGTGCCAGAGATTCGTAAGCTGTACATCCGGACCCTCGAGGAACGGAGGTCCTGATGGCACGGACACGGCGCGGTCAGGTTCTCGCATTCGGCATCGTCATCAGCCTGGTCGTCGGGGGTCTCGTCCTCACGAACGCCCTACGGCCCGCGGTGTCGGTGCCGAGCGAGGTTCCGGGGACGACGCCGATCCGCCACGTCGTTGTGATCATGAAGGAAAACCATGCGTTCGACAACTACTTCGGAACGTTCCCCGGCGTCGACGGCATCCCGGCGGGAGTGTCACTGGCGGACGGCCAGGGCGGTAATGTGACGCCCCACTGGATCAATTCGACGTGGACGCTGGATCTGCCGCACAGCCGGGACGCAATGATCCAGTCGTACCACAACGGTTCGAACGATCTCTTCGCCGCCGTCGCGGAGGCCCACGCCCCCGGGTTGGGGAACGTCTCGATGGGCTACTACGATCGCCGGCAGCTGGGATATTACTGGTCCCTGGCCGAGAATTACACGATCATGGACCGGTACTTTCAGTCGATGCTCGGACCGACCGTGCCCAACCGCCTCTATTCCTTCGCCGGGACGAGCGACGGGCTCGGATCGAATGTGATCTGGCAGGTCCCGATGTCCTCGCCGACGATTTTCGGCCAGCTCCAAGCGCGAGGGATCTCATGGCGATACTACTACAGTCCCGGCATCTTCGTCGGTCCGCTCCCGAGCTACTTCCCGGAGATTCGATCCCGTTCCGAAATGATCGCACAACTCGTCCCGATGGACCAGCTGTTCGGCGACCTGTCGGCTGGAAACCTGGCTCAGGTGACGTACATCGACCCCTCCGAGGACTTCTTCATCAGCGAGCATCCTCCGGAGCAAGTTAGCGTCGGCGCGGCGTGGACGAAAGGCATCATCGACGCGATCATGTCGAGTCCCGCTTGGAAGACCACGGCAATCTTCTTGACGATGGACGAATCCGGAGGCTTCTACGACCACGTCCCGCCCCCGCAAGTCGACGGATGGGGCTACGGATTTCGCGTCCCGATGATTGTGGTTTCGCCATACGCTCGCCGCGCGTTCGTCGACCACCAGGTAATGGATCATACGTCGATTCCCAAGTTCATCGCGGCGAACTGGGGACTTCCGATGCTCACGCAACGAGAAGCCGGCGCGAACGACATGCTTTCAGCGTTCGACTTCGCTAACCTCACCACCGACACAATCACATTAAGTCGGGCGAACTGGATCCCCGGACTCTCTTGGTGGATCCCTTCGCTGGTCTTGACGGCCGTATCGAAAAGGCCCAACCCCGGATGGGACTCTTTGGAGGAGGTCGCCGGTTGACGAGCACGGAATCCGGCTTCTCGGTCCTGATCGCGAGTCACAACCGTCGCGAAAAGCTCAGGGCCCTCTTGGAGAGCCTTCGCAGATCACGGAGCGCGCACCTCGAGGCGGTCGTCGTCGTCGATGACTCCGACGAGATGGTGGACCTAAGTGAGGAGTTCAAAGATCTACACTTGAGACACATCCACCTCGAGAAACGTGTCTTCCTATCGAAGGCCAGAAACATCGCGTGGCGGCAGTGTGCAAGTGAGTCCCTGTTCTTCATTGATGACGACAACGTCGTCGTGGAGAACACTCTAGAGGCACCGTTCGGCTTGTTGTTGGAGGACTCGCGTATCGGCGCGATCATGCCCGCGGTGTTATACCGGGCGAACCCCGATCTCGTCTGGGTCTATGCAACTCCGCTTCGGCCTGATCGATGGGGGCACTCTTTGGTCGGGAGGAATCACGCGAGGGCATCTGCTCTCGAAAACCGCCGCCTTCCGACGGATGCGCTGCCAAACGCGTTCATAGTTCGGCGCGCGGCTCTCGAGGAGCTCGGGGGATTCGACGAAAAATTCGTCATGAGCAGTTCCGCCGACTTTGCGATGCGCCTGAAGAAATCAGGATGGAAGGTTGAGGCGTACACGGGGGCATTCACCCTTCACGATGTCGAGCCGCCTGGACGCGTCGGCTACTGGGCAAGCCACCGGGGCGTTGATCCGGAGCGCGTTTTCTACGACGTACGAGATTGGTTCATACTGATGCGTTCGCTCCATCCGGACGGAAGATGGTTTTTCGTGCGAGCGACGCGGCATGCGGTCGGATTCATGGTACCGAATGCCCTCTCGTACCTGCTTCGAGGCGGTTCGCAGGGTCGAGAGTCGATCAGGCAATTGGCGCGGGCTTATATCGGCGTGCTCCGAAACGACGGGGTGTCATGAGCGTGGAATCAGAGTCCTTGCCCAGCGTTGCGAACGCTCACGCGGGTTTGGCCGCACGATTCATCCACGGATCCACCCTAAAATCGGCATTCAATCGAACCATGGATTGGATCGGTGGCCTGAGTCCTGAACTCTCCTACTCACTGCGTACTAGCCTAAGAGAAGCTGCGTTTCCGCTGAGGCCGGACAAAAACGATACGCCTCCGAGGATGCGTGATGACATCCAGGTTTTCGCATCCTTGTTTCAAGGCGCCACCCAAAATTTCCAGAGAATCGTCTCAGAGTATCAAGAGGAGATTAGGTGGCCGAGGGCGCGAGTCTATAACGGATTCTTCGAGACCATCGATGCGGAATTGTACTATTGCATGATTCGTTTCTACAAACCGAAGAGGGTTGTCGAGGTCGGTGCTGGGAATTCGACCTGGTTCGCTCGGGACGCGTTGAGCGTCAATGGAGGTGGTCAACTCACAGCCATCGACCCATCCCCCCGCGTCCAGCTTCCTAGAGGCTGCAGACAAGTCCGACGTTTCGTGGAGGATGTCGAGATCTCAGCTTTCGAAGAGCTCAACGAAAATGACATCTTGTTTGTTGATTCGTCTCATTCAGAAAGAGAGGCGAACTACTTTGTCGATCGAATTTACCCCGCTCTTCGCCGGGGCGTCTTGATCCATCATCATGACATTGTCTTCCCCTACCTTGGGTATGCCTCCTTTGTCCCAGACTGGGCGACTCTCGGAGAACAGGAAGTAATTCTCCAGTTCTTGCTTCACAATCAGGGTTCGTATGGGGTTGTCACGAGCTCAGCCTTCGCCCGGTATGAAAATCCCGGGATGCTAATGCGCCTGATCCCGAGCAAGAGGTCGAGGCCCCTCATCGCTGGTGGGTCGCTCTGGATTCTGAAGAAGGCTTGATGGCAGGTCATGTCCGTCGCGGTCCTGATTTTCTGTTTGAATGAGGTCGAGGGCGTTCTGCGCAACATCCGTTCGATGCAGGAATTCGTCGATGAAATCATCCTCGTCGACAGTTCCTCTCCAGAGGATCATGAGGCGTTGCGATCGCTTGCAAGTCCGTATTCAGCGAAGATCTATCACGCGCTCCCGCTCGGTTTCCCGGAACCGCTTCGTCCGTTCGGCCTGAGTAAGGTAGAGTCTGACTACGCGTTAATCCTCGATGCAGACGAAGAGGCATCCGTTGGTCTACGATCCGATCTTCGTGATCTTCACGAGCATGAGGCGTATGTCTTGCCGCGGCTCGAGGAAGGACTCAGATCCTATACATACCATCTTCGGCTCCTCCGACCCGCTGCCGTTCGGTTTCGGTACCGAAGTTTCGACTTTCCCGAGGTCCTTGGGCACATCGGCCATCTGGACAAGTCACGACGACTCATTCACCACGCCGACTACTCAAATTACCTTACTGAGAAGGCACGAGCGCAGAGGTATTTCACGATCGAGAACGTCGAACGCCCTTTCAACCGCCAATACGGTCGGGAGTCTCTGACAACTCGATTCACGCGACGATCGGTGTCGGTCCCGTTGACACGAGGTCTCCTCGTACCACCGGAGACTCCACTGTCGTCGCGTATGATTGGCGTTTTGATTAATTTCGAATTTCTGCGTGATATGGTCCTGGGAAAGGGTCTCCGAGCCGCATCTTTCAACCGACGCTATTCGCTCGGCAAGAGAAGGTTTCTCCTCGGCCTATCCGATGCCGAGAGGGACTTCTTGCAGGCCGCTGCCATCGAAGTCCAACGGAGCGGAGGCCTCTTCCGCTACCTTGGGCTTGACAACCCTGCGTACGTTGACCAGCTCACCCGCTCGTTCCAATGGAATCTTCGTGGAATCGATGTCTACAAGAACCTACTGCGGTACCGCCTCAACTACGGAGAGCCGGCGGACTCCGTGCCGGTCCTCGCAAACCCGAATGCTTGTTGACGCGAGTGCGGGATTGTCGAAGCCATGCGGACGCTGGACTCGGAGACTCCCGAGTCTACAAGGGCGGCTTGCGTCGATGCCATCTCCAAACCGCGAACATCGTCGCAGTGACTGCAATACCAAGCAGCACTACGGCAAAGTCCATCCACAACGGAACCCAGAGTCCGACATCCAAATCAATGGTCCAGGAGATTTCGTTGTGGCGGATGTCCCGGCTGCTGAACTGGATCTGGTAAATTCCGGGTGCATTAAACGAATGAACGGCTGACAAGACATGGCTCGTCTGGCCATCGCCAAAGTCCCAGGACACCTGGAGGAGCTCCCCCGAACCACCAACGATGTCGGCTCGGAACGCCACATCCTGACCAACGACGGGACTCGGAGCCGAAACGAAGACCGTCCCCGAAAGCGGAGGTGGGTAACGGAAAAACCACGTGTCGGCTTTGACCTCGCTGCGATTGCCGCCCCCGAACATGACGAGGACATTCTCCAGCGGATCGTATCCTCCGACCGCCGCCATGCGCGGTGACGGACCGCCCGGCGTCGATATGTTTCTCCAGACGAGTTGAGTTGTGTTGAAGGCCCACGTATCCCCGAGAATAGTCCGATTTCCGAAGCCGCCCACAAGAAGCAGCTCCCCAAAGACGACATTGGTTGCGAACACCGCGTAATCGCGGGGCCCGGGCATGACATCGGGGAAAATCGGACTCCACGCGTTCTCCGCCCAGCGGTAGTGCCACATGTCAGCGGGGTGATGGAAGTCGAACTCCGGATCGGAGTAGTCGTTTCCTGAGAAGAGGAAGAAGGATTCATGTGCCGAGTCGTACACCATCCGGCCGTCGGCCCTCGGGGAGGGTAGCCGCGCGCTCGGCCGGGGGATCCACGTGTCATTGGCGTACACGTAATACCACACATCGCCGAGATATCGGACGCCGTCGAATCCTCCGAAAAGGAGGGTCACCCCTTCAATCTCGTCGTAGGCCACGGCCGCATCCGAGCGAGGCGATGGACTGTCTTTCGGGTGCCTCTCCACCCATGTCTCGTTCCCCACAAAGAAGGCCCAAGTGTCTGAAAGTCGATGGTACAAACCATCGTGCGTTTCGTACCATCCCCCATAGAGAATGAGAGCGCCGGCGCCCATGTCGTATACGAGCATCGCATCAGCGCGAGCCGGCGGGCTGACTGCCGGATGTCTTTCCTCCCAGACTCGCGCGCTCGGATTGAGGACCCATGTCTGGTTGATAGGTTCGCCGTCGGATCCGCCAAATAGGACAAAGAGGTGGGATTGCGAATCATACGCCATCATGGATCCGGCAACACCGGGAGGATGCAGGGTCTGTGTCCCATCCGTCCACCCTCCTCCTAGAATGCTAGCGTAGCTTCTAATCGGAAACATTGCAGACAGTGAGACGGAGTCAGGTCCACCTGATGGAAGGCTGATAGAAGCCAGCGCGAAAGCCACAAGAAGACCAACCGTGAGTCTGCGGCCTTGACGGTTCATCGTGGGTTCTCGCGGGAGACAACTGGAGGCCGATTGCCATAGGATTCGGAGATGAGTGTTAGAACGCGAGGAATATCGTATCCGGCCCTTGCAACGATGCGGTCTCGGGTGACGATCCGACGGACACCGACCAAGGGCTTAGAAAGAAAGACGAGATACGAATAGGTCTTCGTCGTCAGGGAGAGAAGGAGGCCGTTCCTCTCCGCAAGTACTTTGATCGTGTGATTCTCGGAGATCACCTTCCCATAGGTTTCGAGGTGGCTGTCGCCCACTAGAACACCCTGGAATATCTCTCGCGAAGGACCTCGTACTTGTTGGACTCGTAAGCGAAGAATCCTCGTCGCAGGACCGTGTGGAATTGAGCCAACTCCAGTCCGTGCCGAAGGAGTCGATGGTTTCGCACCGGGCCGACTGTCATGAGGTAGGGGGCGAGGATGATGAGCGCGATTGCGTTCGCTATCCACCAGCGGCTTCGGCCCGTGACAACTGCTTCAGTTGTCTCCATCGCGGTATCTTCAGCCGCCAGGCCGGAGTAGAGCCGCGGGAAGATGTCTCCTATCCAAGGGGCCACGGACAGCAGATCACGATAGTGGTCTTGTCCGGCGAGGACACGGAGATTCAACGCTTCACGCGCAAACAAGGGATCCCGAACAGAGCGGAACTCTTCGCGGCACTCACGGTCCTCTGAGACGCGGTTGAAACAAAACTGAGGTGAAGCCGGACTCTTCAGGCGGCGCAACCGGGCGAGAATCATCGCGATCAGGAGGGTGATCCACAGCCGGTTCCGAGTGGTGACGAGAAAGAAATCGACATCGTCATCCGGCCGACTGGTCGCATATGCGGTGGAACCTGAAATTGCAGCGAGGCGGATCCAAGGACAGGTCTTCACGAGCTCGTCGCTAAAGGATTTGGCAAGTTGCAAGCGCTGGGCAGACAGCTCCATCTGGGCGATTCGGCCCTTCGCCAGTTCTTCCGATCCCCGCAAAGTGACTTGGCCCTCCTGAATTACAACGTGGCCCCGGAGGTCTCCGTCGCGCCTCAAGAACATGTCTAGGTCTGCCTTCGACTCAAAGATTCCCTGAGGCAGGAGTAGGAACAGCTCCTCGATTGAAATCGAGCTCGCATGTGAGGCTGCGATCGACGTCAGAGTCCGAATCACGTGCCGAGCGCGAGAAATGGCTTCGGAAGGGGAGGCCGCCCGGGACTCATGGAGCGCCGAGCGCAGTTCATCCTTGGGTTTTGATTGTAGAGCAATGGAGGTCTCCGGCGCAGATGTTCGGGTGTTGAACGTAGGGCTCTCGCCTCCTGTCCATCATCGATAGCTATCCGAGTAGCATTAGGTATTTCGCCCCGCCCGATCCGATTCCCGGAGAAGATCTGACAGCAAAATGAGGCGATGAACGCGTTCTTGGAGAGGAGGATATCGACTAAACAGTCCCTTTCCTGAACCGAGGATGCTCAGCCCCCACGATGCCTTTTCCTGCGGACCGTGGCTCGCGATCTTCAAAAGCGCGGAGGCAAGCGTCGCTGGTCTCCCGCTCGATCTCGCTCCCATTTCGTCTGCCAAGTATTCGCGCTCCCGGTGCACGGCCGGATCGAAGAATTTGCTGAAAGGGTCGAAGAAAAGGATCCGGGATAACACCCGGGAGAAGACTTTGAACTCCGAGTCGTGATGCTTCAGGTGCATGAGTTCGTGCGCTACTACGGCCTCGACCTCGTCCTGCTCCAAGAGCGACAAGAGCCCAGTCGACACCAGGATCGTCCTCTGCTTCCCGCCGACTGCAATGGCCAGCGTCGCGGCGCTTTGGACAATCCCCACTTGCACATCGTCTACCCCCTCGAACTTGGCTAGGAGTCGCACGTATTCCTGCAGCCACGATTCGTCCTCGCCCGGTTTCCTTGGGGCGAACCTCCGGAGCACAGAGGCATTGCCGTACTTCCAGACAATCGCCGAAATGATCCCCGAGGCTGCAAGGCCCCCGACGACGGAACCGAAGACCGCGAGTGGCACGCCGTTTCTCGCGTACGCCACCATCCGAGCCTGAGACACGCACAGGACCAGACTGCCCGCCACGAACGCCCAGAAAAAGATCGACAGGGCGTAGAGGCCCGTGAGCAAACTCACGCGCAGCTTCGCATTCTGACTGTTGGTGACGAACACGTAGAGCAGCGTGCCCATGGAGGCGCCACAGACCGCCAGGACCGTCAGGGACAATGGAGAGAGCCAGTACGCTTGGAGCGCCTCTCCGATGACCTCGACGAGGCTAGGCATCCGTGTTCTCCTTGGGCCGCCGCTTTTCCACTTGGGACTTTAGCGCCGCCAACTGGTCCTCAGAGACGGAGGCCGGGTTTTCGAGGAGATACGATACCGCAGCGCCGCCGAATGTTCCAACGACCCGATCGACCATCGTCGCCATCGCCTTCCGGTAGGCCCGTCCTTCCTTAAGTCGGTAATAGACCTTCTTCTCGCTCTCCCTACGCAGCGCAATGAGGTCCTTGTCGACGAGGCGATAGAGCGTCGTCGTCACGCTCGTGTACGCGACGTCCCGCGTCTTCCGGACCTCCTCGTAGATCGCTCCCGATGTCGCCGGGCCGAGGTTCCGCACGGCGCGAAGGACCGTCAACTCGAGCTCGCCGAGTTCCATACGAATACTATATCGATAGTAATCTAGTTAAACCTTGCCCGTTAGAAATTGAGCGACGAAAAGCCGGGCGCCGCTACGTGAGTGCGGACGCCTGCGTCGCGAGTTCCGTGAATCGCTTCGACAAGATGTCGAGCGCGGCCAGCAGGACGGCCTTCGTCGTCAACGATCCGTCCGTCTCGAACTCGAGGACGATCCGCGTCGGATCGTTCCCCACCTTCACGGAGTCGACCTTGTATGCATCGATGAACTTCTTGCAGGTCGTGCAGTCCGGCGGCAGCTCGACCGACTCTTCGCCCTCCGTCAGAGTGGACTGCATGTGGCTCTCGCAGAACGGGACGTCCGGAGCGAGCGCGTCGAGGGTCTTGCTCCCCGCCTTCAGGATCGGGTAGTAGCGGTAACCCACCCCATGGGTCGCCTGCCACTTCGCGTGGTCCTTCCCCGTGCCGAGGACCGCGGTCGCGTAGATCAGCATCGCCTGGCCGTCGCCCAGCTTGACGATCGGGATGTTCGCGTCCTTCGGTCGCAGCTTCGCGTCGCCGATCGGCTCGAGGTCCGCGGACGTCACGACGCCGGGTCCGCGCTTGTTCACGGAATAGATGATCGTGCAGTTCGGGCAGCCCTCTCCGTGGCACGTCGGGCAATCCTCTCGCCGGTTGTACAGGCCGAGGTCCGTCGGGATCGGAATCAGGCCGAGGCGGTGCGAGATCATCTCGTCGAAGAGCGGGCTGACGCTCTCGTACTCCTTGCCGTCTTCGGCGCGGATCGGTCCGAGATGGAACTCGACGTCCTCAATCGCCATCTTCGGGACGTCGGAGACGAGGACCCGCCGCACCGCGTTCGCGAACGCGGGCTCGGCTTCCTCCAGGAGGAGTCGCATCGTGTCGCCCGACTGGGCCAGGACCTTCATCTTCATCTCAGACCCTCCGGCCGCGGCGGCCGCCTTTCGCCTTCGTGCCGTCGTGCGGGACCGGCGTCACTTCCTCGATCCGCCCGATTCGGAGGCCGGCGCGCGAGAGCGCGCGGATCGCCGCCTGGGCTCCCGGTCCGGGGGACTTCGACTTGTTGCCGCCCGGCGCGCGTACGCGGACGTGGATCGAGTCGATGCCCTTCTCCTTGGCCGCGTCCGCGACCTTCTCCGCGGCCTTCATCGCGGCGTAAGGCGACGCCTCGTCTTTCGCGGCCTTCACAACCATGCCGCCCGTCGCCTTGGTGATCGTCTCGGATCCGGTGACGTCCGTGAGGGTGATGATGATGTTGTTGTACGACGCGTAGATGTGCGCGACGCCCCATCGCGGCATGATCACGCACCTCCCGTCGGATTGGGTCCTGGGGTATCGGGTCCGGGCGGCTCCGGTTCCGCGCCCTCGTCCTCGCCGCCTTCATCTGCTCCTTCCGCCGCGGGCGGAGCGGGGATCTGGCCCTGCTGTCGCACCGGGTGCAGGTCGCTCGAGATCGCGGATCGCTCGTCGTACGTGATGACGTTCTCGTCCGTGCGGGTCACGAGCACGCCGGGGATCGTCACCCGCCGTCCCCCGACCGACACGTGGCCGTGGACGATGAACTGCCGCGCCTGTCGTGGGGTGAAGGCGAGGCCCTTGAGGAACGTGAGTGTCTGCAATCGGCGGGAGAGGATGGCTTCCACGTCGAGTGCGAGGACGTCGTCCAAGGTCGTTCCCTCGAGGGGCAGGAGTCCGAGTCGGCCGAGGCGACGGAGGAGCTGCTCGCGTTCCTTCTCCGCCTGCGCATCCTTCTGTCGCACGCGCGCCTGGAGTTCCCGCGCCCGCTGCCGGAAGCGGCGCAACACGTACTGGGACCGCCAGAGTTCCTTCTTGTTCTTCAGGCCGTATTTCTTCAGGAGTTCGTTCTCCGCCTTGATGCGCTCCGCCTCCCACGGATGGGACGGCCGCTCGAATTTCGCACGGGAGAACTTCGGATCGCCCAACGCCTCACACCTTCTTCTCTTCGGGCTTCTTTTCTTCCTTCTTCTCTTCCTTTTTCTCTTCCTTCTTGCCGCCTTCCTCGGCCTTCTTCGCCTTCGCGGCTTCGAGGGCGGCCTTCTTCGTGACGCCGACCGTCAGGCCGGTGCGGCCGTTCGAGCGGGTGCGCTGCCCGCGGACCTTCTGGCCGGTCTCGTGGCGCACGCCCTTGTAGGATCGGATCATCTTCATGCGGTTGATGTCGTCCCGGCGGTGGATCTCGACGTCCGCGCCGAAGGCGTGCATGTCGAGGCCTGATTCCCAGTCCTTCGGGCGGTTCACCATCCAGTGCGGGAACGCCTCGCTGAGGTTGCCGAGCGTCGCCTCGATCTTGTCCGTCTGCTCCTCGGACAGGTTCCCGAGCCGCTCCCGCTTCGGGACGGCCGCGAGGTCCGAGACCGCCTCCGCGACGCGGATGCCGACGCCCGAGATCGCCGTGAGGGCGTACGCGACCGCGCGGGTGCCGTCGAGGTCCGTGTTCGCCATCCGGACGATGTAGCGGAAGTCCTCCTTGACGCCCTCGAGCTTCTTGGGCGCCCTGGGAGCTTTTGGCTCTTCCTTCTCTTCCGCCTTCTTCTTCGGCCGCTCCGCCTTTTCCGGCTTCGCGGGCGCCTCCGCACCCTCGGGTGCGGGCGCTGGCTTCTCCTCAGGCATTCAACAATCCCCGGATGGGATGGACATCCAAACTTCAGCCGCTATTTAAGGATTCGGAGCGCGGCCTCGGTCCGTCTCCATGCGATACTGCTTGGGATCCACCGAGCCCGTTTTTCGGGCGGGGGTCCTCGGCCGTTTCGCCGGACCGCCCCGAGTCCGGGATGATTCGGCCCCTTTCTCGGCCGGGTGGTAGATCAACTTCACGACTCCGGTGTCGTAGGCCGTTGACTCCGCGAGCTTGAGGTTCGCCAGGCTGCCTTCGTCGAACAGGCGTTTTCCGTGGCCGAGGACGAGCGGGTAGACTAGCAGACGATACTCGTCGATGAGACCGTGAGGCATGAGTGATCGGACGAGGCTGGGCGAGCCGTGGATCACGATGTCCTGACCCGGTTCCTGTTTCAGCTTGGCGATCTCCTGGCGCACGTTGCGGCTGATCACGTGGGAGTTGTTCCAGGTCAGTTTCTTCAAGGTCGTCGACACGACGTGCTTCGGCATCGCGTTGAACCGGTCCGCGAATCCTTCCGGGTCCTTCCTCGACGGCCAGGCGGCGGCGAAGCCCACGTATGTCACCCGTCCCAGAAGCAGTGCATCCGAGGCGAAGGTCTCATCGAATTTGAATTTCCCGATATCGTCATTCCAAAACGGGAACGACCATTTCTCCGGAGATTCGACGACCCCGTCCAGCGAGATGAACTCGGTGACCGCGAGCCGACGATTCGGATTTTCAGGCATCGAACCTGGCCCCCCTTTCCGGTCCCGGAGACGCTCGCATGTTCATAAATCCTTCAGGGACTTGCCGAGAGGTTTCCGCATCGCAGCGGCGTATTCCTCGTATCCCGCGTTGCGGTAGAACGCCTGCGCCTCCGCGTTCGTTCGACCCGTGAGGACGACCATGTCGGTCGCCCCGCGTTCTTGTGCGATTCCCTCGAGGTACTTCACGAGCTTCGATGCGACCCCGAGGCGCCGCGACTCCGTCTCAACGAAGAGATCCGTGACCTCGGCGTACGGCGTGGGATCGAGAGACGGCGTGATGCGAAGGCTGGCGAACCCGGAGAGGCGGCCCGATGCCTCCGCGACGACCACGGTCTCGAAGCCATCGATCTGCCGAAGGCGTCTCGCGACCGCGCCTTCCGTCACCGTCTCTCCGAAGTACGCCGCGTAGAACGCTTCGAACAACGGAACCAACCGGGCCGCATCATCCGTCCGCGCAAGGCGGACGCGAACGGGGACCGACCGGGGCTTCGCGACCATCGTCTCACGCCGCCTTGGAGGAACGAAGGACTTTGAACCCGCTTCCCCGCTTCACGATGGTCGCGTTTCCGAAGGCGGCGGCCATTCGCTCGCGGATCGAATCGGCCCCTTGCCGCGTCCGCGCGACGAGCCAGAGACTTCCGGCATCGTGCAGGTGCGCCGGCGCTTCGGCGATCAAGCGATCGAGGAGCGCGCGCCCGGCACGGATCGGCGGGTTGCTCACGATGTGGTCGAACGAGAGCCCCGCCACCGGTTCGTAGAGATCACCCGCTCGGACCTCGGCGTTCGTGATCCGGTTCGCGGCGAGATTTGCACGCGCGAGGACAACGGCTCGTTCGTTGACGTCCGTCAAGATGACGTGACCTCCTTCGGATAGGGCGGCGGCAACGGTCCCGATGGCGCCGTATCCACAACCCATATCCAAGATCAACTCGCACGGGCCGACTTGGAGGGCCGCAAGGAGAAGGTCCGTGCCGCGATCCAGCCCGCCGCGCGAAAACACACCCGAGTCCGAGCGGAAGGTGAATGGTCGACCTCGCACCGCGACGCGGATCTCGACGGGACGATGCCGCGATCTCGGATGTTTTTCGAAGTACTGTTCGCCCATCCTCGGAGCGGAACTCCCGGGCGCGGCTTAAGGCCGCCGCTCACTTCTTCGACGGGGCCGGCGCGCGTGTGACCTGGTCCAGCAGGACTGTCGCGAGCCGTAGGTCCTCACTCGAGCCCGAGAAATTGCCGGTATGGAATTCCCGCACGGCGCGTCCGAGGACATCCTGGATGTCCGGGAGGAACGTGAGGCCGCTTCCCTGAAGGACCTTCACGCGGCCCTGCATCGCCTCGATCGCCTTCTGGAGGCCTTCGCGCGCGTTCGCGCGGCGGAGGAACGCCTGCAACGCTCTCTCGAGGTGCTCGATCGTACGGGAGTACGAGCCTTCATGGATCGCCCGGCGCGCGTTCCGGATCGCGGACTCGGCCTCGTAGGATTGGAAGCCCTCGGTCTGCAGACGCGTGTAGAGGATTTCCGCATCCGCGAGGCCCGTCGTGGCCTTGGCGTAGGTCTCGCCAAGCGCCTTCGCTTCGCGCGCGAGCCGAGTCGCCATCGCGCTCCCCGGCTCGATCAAGCCTTTGTCGAGCAGGTCCCGCGCCATCTTGATTTGACTTTCCAATCGCTCGGTGAGGATGCCTTCGCCCCGGAGTTCGGTCAGGTGGCAGTCCGTCGCATCGAGGCTCTTGTTCGCGCTTGCGTAGAGCGCGCGGAGCAACGACGACTTCTTCTCGATGTCTTGCGCAATGAGTCGTGCGCCGTCCGCATTTCCGATGGCGAGCTCCTTCGTGGCCTCGTGGAGGGCCATCTCGAGCGGCGTGGCCACGCCGTTCGCGAACGCGTCCGGATCCGGCGGCCCCCGCATTTCCACAAGGGCTTCGAAGGCGATCTCCGCGACGAAGATCGCGTTGGACGCTCGCTCCGCCTTCTCCTGGAACTTGTGCCCCTCGCGTTCCGCTTGGTCGACCATCCCCCGGGCCTCGAGATAGTTCGGGACGAAGGTGCCGTTCTCCCAGACGCCTTGCATCACTTTCTCTTCGGCCTTCGCGATGCTCTTCTCGAGGGCCTCGGTCGCAAGGCCCAGGTGTCGCATCGACGCGATCCTCGCCTGGAGAGACTTCGCGGCCTTCAGATATCCGTTGTAGCGTTCGTCGAGGGAGATCGCGAGGGTCTCGGCTTTCTTCGCGGCGTAGAACGCCTTCGCGTAGTGATGCGCGTTGAACATTTGCTTCGCGATCCGGATGGACTCCTCCGCCGGCTTGAGATCGGCCTGCGTCAAACGAAGGACCGTGACGAGCCCCTCCGATTGTCCAATCGCCGCTTCCGCATTGCGGGCTTTCGTCGCCTTCAAGATCCCGACGCCCGCACTCCGCTCCATGTGCATTGCTCCCGCCATAAGGTCCCCCCATTCTGGTTTATTGATCGGAAATTCCACGCGCAATCGGTGGGCTGTGGAATGCATGAGACGGAGGGTGTAAAAGCGTTGTGACTGTCGGTTCGTGATAATCACGGATGAGAACGCCAAATCGATGCTGTTCACCGGTGGTCCGTGGCGCAAGTCCAATCCGTCCTTGCTCCGGACAAGGGACCGGAGCGGAGCGTCTCGAGTGGACCGATGCGGGATAGCCTTATTACGCGACGCAGGCTCTGGCCGATGGGAATGCGGGGACTCCTAGCGCTCGCGAGGCCCGTAAACTGCCTCATGTCCGCGGCCGGGGTCCTCATCGGCACCGTCGCGGTAGGCGGGCTTTCATCGTGGAGTGCCCGGCCGGTGTCGATCGGCCTCGCGGCCCTTGCCGCGGCGTTGTTCACAGCGGGCGGGAACGCGATGAACGATCTGTTTGATGTCGAGACGGATCGCGTCAACCATCCCGATCGGCCGCTCCCGTCGAAGACCGTTTCCCTGGAGGCGGCGAAGGTCTTCACGATGGCTGTGTTCGCCGGAGCGGCGATTGCCGCCGTTTTCGTGAGCTTCGCGAACCTCGCAATCGTCTTCGTGAACGCGGGCGTCATGTATGCGTACGAACGGCGATGGAAATCCCAAGGCATCCCGGGGAATCTCGCGATTTCCTATCTGGTCGGGTCCCTCTTCCTGTTCACCGCGGTCGCCGTGTATTCCGGGCCGATCGAGCCTTTGATCCGGGGCACGATCCTCGCGGCGCTCGCATCGTTCGCGACCCTCGGGCGAGAAATCACGAAGGACATCGAGGACATGCGCGGGGACGCGGATCGGCGGACGCTTCCGCAGCGAATCGGGGGCGCGAACGCCGGCCGCGTGGCCGCGGGATTCTTGCTGATCGCCGTCGGACTCAGTCTGTTCCCGGCGTATCTTCGCGTCCTCGGCTGGGGATACCTCGCGATCGTCTTCCTCGCGGACGGAATGTTTATCTACGCCGCGTTGCACTCGGCGGCAAATCCGTCCCGCTCGCAACGCGTGACGAAGTACGGAATGATCGTCGCCCTCGGGGCCTTCCTCGCCGGTGCGTTCCTGTGACCGTATACGAATCGATCCTCGAGAACCGGAGGAAGGGCCGCCTCCACATGACCCTCTTGGATCCGGAGAAGCAGACACCAGAAGACGCGGGCAACCTCGCATCGGAGGCCGCCCGGGCCGGGACGGACGCGATCATGGTCGGCGGCTCGACCGGGGTGACCCAGGACAAGGTCGACGGGACGGTCCTGGCGATCAAGGAGGCCGCGAAGATCCCCGTCATCCTGTTCCCATCGAGCGCGGGCAACCTCTCGCCCCACGCGGACGCGGTGTACTTCATGAGCCTGCTGAACAGCCGCGACCCCCGGCTAATCGTGGGCGAGCAGCGGCTCGCCGCGCCGATCGTTCGGGCATGGGGGCTCGAGACGATCCCGATGGCCTACCTCGTCGTCGAACCGGGGATGCGCGCGGGCGAGGTCGGCGATGCGGAGCTCATCACCCGCAAGAACCCGGTCGTCGCGGTCCAGTACGCCCTGGCGGCGCAGATGCTCGGGATGAAGCTCGTGTACCTCGAGGCGGGGAGCGGCGCCCCGGAGCCGGTGCCCGATCGTCTGATCCGCGCGGTGCACGAGGCGATTGACATCCCGCTCGTCGTCGGCGGCGGGATCCGGACGCCCGCGGCCGCGGGGGCGGTCGCGCGCGCGGGGGCCGACATCGTGGTGACGGGGACGATCGTCGAGGTCGCGCGCGAAGGGGACGCGTTGCGGCGGATCATCGAAGCGGTGAAGGCGGGCTGATGCACGCGCTCCGCCCGAAGACGGTCGGGGAGAGCCATGTCGAGACGACGCGGATGGCCCGCCGACTGTTTGTGTCCCCGCCCCCGCGACGGATGCTGCTCCCGATCTTGTTGTTCTCCATCATGGAGTCGTATCTCCTCGTGTATCCGAAGCTCGATGCGGCCCGGGTCGCGGAAGGCGCGCTGGCGATTGCGCTCCCGGCCTACGTTGCAGCGCTCGGGACCGTCTCCGTCGCGGAGCAACTGGGTGGCCGGATGTACTTTCGCCGCTCCTTTCTGCTCGTGTTCGTCGGCCTGATCATGCTCGGGGCGTTCGAGCTCCTCGCAGTCGCCGTCCTCACCGTCTATTCCGTCGCGGGCAACTTGGCGTACGCGTTCCGGATCGACCGGGTCGCGGTCCTGGGGTACGGCGCGATTCTCTGGACCCGGGAGGTAATCCTGTCCGCGACGTCGAACTCGAAGCACCTCCGATCGCTCCCGGCGGCATCCCTCCACCCCGTGCTCGGCCTTCTCGGGCTCGCCCTCTTCGTGCCGCTCGGCCCCGGGGACATCGCCATTGCGATCCTCGTCTTCGCGTTGTTCTTCGTCAGCGCGATCGCCTACGCCGAAATTGCGAAGCGGCCGCTGATGCGGTCCTTCGGCGTCGATGGCCTCAAGCTGTTGCGATCGACGCTGGATCATTACACGGAGCCCGAGGAGTCGGGGATCGCGGAGCTCGAGGGTTTCTTCAATTCGATCAGCGTCTCCGCGCGCGTCCGAGTCGGCGGCCTCGCCCTCCGCACCGCGAAAGGGTTTCGGGCTCTGTTTGTTGCACCGACGGTCCATCCGGGCCCGATGGGCTACGTGAGCGGCAGCGATCTGCCCACGAAGGTCGCGCGCGGGCTATCCGATCTCACGCCGAACATCTTGGTGGCTCACGGCCCGACGACCCACGACGAGAACCCCGCGACTTCGGCGGAGGTCCAGAAGGTCTCCGATGCGGTGCGGGCCCTGGTGACCACCGCCGAATATGGCGTCCTGGTGGGCCGGTCGTGCCGGGCCTCGTTCAAGCGGGCGTCCGCGCTCGCCCAGGCGTTCGGCGACGTCGTATTGATCGTCGCATCGTTCGCGCCGAATCCGACGGACGACATCGACAGTGCGACCGGTCACGCGGCGGTGCAGGAGGCGCGCCTCCTCGGTGCGCGGGACGCGATCTTCGTCGACGCCCACAACTGCCTCGAACCGGGCGTCGGGCTCACGTTGTTCGGCAGCCAACGCAGCCACGAGATCATCGAAGCGGCGAAGGCGGCGACGGAGGCCGCGCTCAAATCGCCGAAGGACAAGCCTCGCGTCGGATACGCGGCGCGGCGCGGGTTCTCGTCTCCCGACCAAGGGATCGGCGCGAGGGGGATCGACACGCTCATCGTGGAGACGGGCGGCCAGAAGACCGCCTATATCCTGTTCGACGGCAACAACATGATCCCCGGCATCCGGGACGCGATCCGCGAACGGGTGGCAAGTCTCGTCCAGGAGTCGGAGGCGATGACGACGGACAATCACTCCGTGAACCTGACAATGGACGGGTTCAACGCGGTCGGTGCGGTCCTGGATCGCGAGACGATCTTGTCGCAAGCGGAGGCCACAGTCCGGGACGCGGCAGGGGCCCTCGAGCCGGTCGAGGCCGCGGCGTTCGCGGGCGAGATCCCGGAGTTCCGCATCTTCGGCCCGCAATCGGCATCGCGCCTCACGACGTCCATCAGCTCGACGATGGCAGTGCTCCGCCCCGCGCTCTACGTCACCCTCAGCGGCGCGATCGCGCTCGGGGCCCTTGTGATCGTATTGTTCTAGAGTAAGTCAAGGAACCAGCGGTGAATCCGCAGGTCTCCGCTGAGCTCCGGATGAAAGGCGGAACCGATGAGGTTCCCCTGTCGCGCGAGGACGATCCGCTCCTTGTATCGGGAGAGCGGCTTGCAGTCTCCCCAGGTCCGGAGGATCGCGGGGGCGCGGATGAACACGCAGTGGAACGGCGTCGGGAGGCCCTCGACGTCGAGATTCGCCTCGAACGATTCGCGCTGGCGGCCGAACGCGTTCCGATCGACTGCCATGTCCATGAGCCCGAGGAGTCGGGTCTTGGTCTTCTCCGCCTGCGCGCCTGCGTCCTTGGAGAGGAGGATGCAACCCGCGCAGGTCCCCATGATCGGCATCGCCTCTTCGCTTGCGCGGCGGACGATCTCGTCGAACAAGCCGAGCTTTACGAGGAGCTTCGAGATCGTGGTGCTCTCGCCACCGGGGATCGTGAGTCCGTCGACTCGGGCCAGATCCTCCGGCCTCCGGACAGCGATCGCCTCACCGGACTTTCCCGCCTCGCGGATGGCCCGGGCCACGGCGTCGACGTGCTCGCTCACGTCGCCTTGGACCCCGATGACTCCGATTCGCATCGGTCAAGTTAGGCCGCGCGCGATAAAAACGATTGCGGCAGGGCTCCCCAACGGAGTCGGGTGTGACTCCTTACCGCTAGCTGTTCTCCCGATCGTCGGATCGGGCCCGACGGATGAGATCCTGGACGATTCCCGCGAACACTTCGGAGTCGGTGAGGAGGCCGAGGCGCTGGCTTGCGACGCTGCTGAGGACGACCTCGTCTCCCGGATGCGGGGAGTCGCGCGGCCGCAAGACCTCGTCGCCGTCGGGGAACACCGCTTCGCCCATCGGGGATTGCCGATACGCGTCCGGATGCCGCTCGTCCAACGGGACGACCTCGAAGAATCGATCGAACAGGATCGGCCGCTTCAGGTGACCCAGGATCGTCACGCGCACGCGGTCCATCGCCGGGTCCAGGGACGTGTTGCGTTCAAGCGCCTCGCGGTTGATTCCAATCTGGAACAAGCCGAGCTCGGGGGATCGGCCAGCGAACGGCGTGACGTACCAGTGCCGGAGCGTCTCGACGGGGAATGCGGGTGCAGGATCGCCCGGGACGCCGGGCTTTCGAGGCACGATGGAATCGAGGAGTCGGGTTCTATTTGTACCCTCAGCCGTGAGAATCCACGATGAGACTCTGCCGCAGTAATTTCCGCGCATTCTGTGGGCCTGCTCGATAGTCTTATCTACGACTCGGATGTACGTTCGATTGAGGGAGTCGTCACGGCCATTGGTTTCGTGTTGATTGACATCGAGCCGACCCGAGAAAAAGAGGTCTACCAGAAGCTCATCAAGGTCGAGCACATCGTCGAACTCTACCCCCTCTTCGGCGAATACGACCTCATTGCGAAGGTCGAGGCCGACTCGTACGACGCGATCGGCGACATCGTCGTGTCGAAGATCCGCAAGATTGACGGCGTGAAGGCGACGAAGACTCTCGCGCGCGTGTCGTTCTGAAACCAAGGGCCCATCCGCGGTGGGTCCTGAGCTCACACAGACCGGACTGCTCAGTCCGCGGACCTACGGCGCTCGCTTTTCGACGACTTCGATCACGCGACGGCGACCAGATCGAGGCCAGAAGCGACGATAGATTCGGATTTCAATGTAGATTGCAACGATCAAACCCAGCGCGGCGAGGGGCAGCACGAGGGCGTCGAGACCTGGGAAAGATAGTCTCACTTGAAGCGGCACGAAGACGTCAAGCGCCAAACATCCGACCCAGTACAGGCCGCGCACCATGTCGCCGAAGACGTATGTCAGGAAGGGATGGCGTCGTTGGAAATCACCGAGGAGGGGCGATGTCTCTTCCTCGCTGATGATGACACGCGACATGGGTTCGCTCTCGGAACGATCGACGCTGGTTTGGTCCGGAGTTGCTCTGCGGATTCCGCTCGCTGGTCATAAACTCGTTCCCACTTCGCGCTCCCCGTTCGACGAAGTCGAAGGTTCGCACAATTCGCCGGCAACGCTTTCAGTACAACGCCGATTCCATCAGCAAAACTATCCTTACTCCGCTGTAGAATACCACTTTCGTGCGATGATTCGGGGGATGCGCCAAAACCATCGTATAGGGGGATGGGCCTGACCGCGCCTGTGGTAAGGGGGGACCGAAATGGAAACCTCTGGACCTCAAGTCCAGCCTGAATCTGCGCCGCCATCGGGACCGGAGATTACGCCTCAGGCCCCGAAGCCGAAACGTCGGAAGATGATTATCGCGCTCGTTGTCGTCGCGATCCTCATCATCGCCGCCCTCGCAACGTTCGCCGTCATCTACCTCGGGACTGGTTCCGTCATCGTCACGAGCACAAGCCAGTTTGTCCCGGCAGGCGGATCGACGTCGTTCACGTCTGCGGTCACGACCCCGCTCTTCGTGAGTTCAAGCGGTGTCGCTTGGAACTTCGGTGATGGACAGACGCAATCGACGACAAGCAGTGAAATCGCGCACACCTTCGCAAACGCCGGCAACTATCTCGTTTTGGCGACGGCATCCCTGAGCAATGGGAAGACCGCGGACAACTCCCAAGGGCTGTTCCCGGTTCAGGTGGGAGCGCCTCCGACAACGTACAACCCCCTAGGGACCACGAGCTCGCTCGGAGCTCTTTCCTTCAACGACTCCCTCTCATCGTCCGGTGCACCGTTCATCGCGGCCGGGGACCACATCGCATTTGTCGGCGCGGTCGCACAGCCGCCGACGCTCGAGTACGATCATCTCGTGACCGCCGGGACCTACACGAACTACACATGGCAGGTAACCCAGCTGAAGCTCGACTTTGGCGATGGTTCCACGCCCTTGACGAACGCGTCCGCGGATCCGATCCGTTCGACGCACACGTTCGCGAACGCCGGGATCTATGCCACGCTACTTCAAGTGACGACGGGCAACTTCTCCTCGACAAACGGCAGCCCGCCGGTGGCGACCGGCGAGACGCAGACGACCACGGTCGGCTTGACCGTCGCGGTTGGCAACTACCACATCCTGCGGTACTCGGGCAACGTCATCAACCCCGGGATCATCACGAACATGGAAGCCGTAACAGGCGGCTACACGACGCTCGATCCCGCCCTAGACTACGAGAGCACCGGATTCGAGGTCATCGCGAACGTGTACGAGACTTTGCTCGCATACAACGGCACGTCGACGTCGGACATCGTCCCCGTCATCGCGACCCAGCTCCCGACCGTCGCGAACGGCATGGTGTCCCCGGACTTCATGAACTACACGTTCCAGATCCGGCCCAATCTGAAATACTCGAACGGAGACAACGTGACAGCCTGGGACGTCAAGTACTCGATCACGCGGACGATGCTGCTCAACTCGGGCTCGCCGTTTCCGAACGGCTGGATCATCTCGCAGTTCTTCGTCCCCGGCACGTTCATTGCGGGCCTCCCGGACGCGGCGACGACGTTCAGCACGGTCAACGACGCGATCACGGTGGACAACGCGACGCAGACGGTTTCGTTCCACTTGATCAGTCCAGCGCCGCCGCTCCTGTTCGATCAGGTCGTCGCGGACCCGCTCGGCGCCTCGGTCGTGGATCACCTCTGGCTCGAATCGGTTGGTCCGAAGCTGACTTGGACTCCGGCAGGCTTCGTGGCGTATGAGGACTACAGCTTCATCCAGAACTACGTCGGCGCGTGGCGCAACGGCGCAATCGGCTCCGGTCCGTTTGCGATCGACTACGTCGCGAACCCGGACTCCGTCGTGCTGAAGCCGAACCCGATGTTCAAGCCGACGATCGGCGTGCCGGCCCCGACCGTGAAGAAGGTCGTCCTGCAGTACGTCGCGGACCCCTCCACGAGGGAACTCTCGCTCGAGTCCGGGCAAGCGGACATCGCCGGGATTCCCAGTTCGCATTTCGACGTCGTCAAGAGGCTCCAGGGACTCGGGCTCATCCAAGTCCAGTTCATGCCGACGCTCAACCTGTTCTGGTGGAACTTCAACCTCGAGATCTACCAGTCCGCGGTCGGCTCGACCGCAAACCCGTACGGGAACCAGGTGCCTCCGGACTTCTTCGTCGACCTGAACATGCGGAAGGCGTTCGCCTACGCATACAACTACGGTCAGTACTTCGACCAGATCCTCGGGAACAAGGTCTTCAACGCGACATTCGGGATTCCGTTCAACGGCATCGTCCCGAAAGGCATGATCGGGTACGAGGACCTGTCCTCGAAGAACGTCTTCAGCATGGCCCTTGCCCAGGGGTACTACAACCAGACGCAGTGGGTCGCGGACCATGGCTGGGCGACGTCCGGTTTCACGGTCGCGATCAACGTCGAGACCGCGGACACGGTTGACCGGGCGGAGGCAGCTGCCTGGGCGCAGAACATCGAGTCCCTCGCGCCGGGCATCACCGTCCTCGTCAAACCGATCTCGTTCGAGGAGGAAATCGTCAACTCGGTGCCGCACCTGAACCCGATGGGGATCTACTTCCTCGGCTGGCTGCCCGACTACCCGTTCCCAACGGACTACACGCTGCCAATGCTGTTGCCCGCAGACAGCCCAGTGACCTCGACCACGCCGGACGGTGGCACGTACCCGAACGCGAACGGATACAACATCCAATACCTCGCGGCCGACCCGAACGGCACGAACCAGGTGACCAACTCCACGAACATCCGCAACTGGATCCTAGACAGCATCAATCCGCCGAATGCCACGAACGTGCCGCAGGTCGTCCTTGACTCGCAGCAGGCGCAGCGGGCCTTCGCAGACCTCTGGTACTACGTGCCCGCGTTCCAGCAATTCGCCTTCTTCGCGTTCCGCACGTGGATCACCGGGATGGCGAACGAGCAGAACCCGACCTTGGGTGGCGCGGACCTCCTGTACAACCTGATCACGAAGCCGAGTACGACCACGACCTCTTCCGTGCGTGGGTCGTACGTCGCGATCGGCGACATGAACGTGGCCATGGCCTTCGTGGCCCCGCTCACCTTGGTCTCGTTAGTGAGGATCGCCGGCCGTTTCGAGGATCCCGGACGAAAGGGATAGAGGTCCCGATCGGATGCGAAGGGGACCGTCGTGGACTCGAGGTCCCCTGGACCACAGCGCGGCGGCCGTAGGCGGAATCGCGAAACCTCCTGTACCCCCGCGTACCTCTGAGGCTTGACCGCAGATGCGCCTCGTGATCTACGTCGTGCGCAGGCTCCTCATCCTCATACCGACGCTGATTGGCGTGACGATCATTACGTTTGCGCTGAGCCACGCGTCCGGACCCAACCTCGCGATCGCGCTCTACTGCACGCCGAAGAGCGGGCCGTGCACGATCGACAACCCGCTGCTCCAACCGATAGTCGAACAGTTCCATCTACGGGACCCGGTCCCGGTTCAGTACATCTACTACTTGCGAGGGCTCCTGCAAGGCGATTGGGGGTACACGACGTCGGCGGTCAAAGGCGGCATGCCGGTGTCGCAGGCGGTTGCGATTTACTTCCCGCAAACGATCGAGCTCGCCATCGCATCCACGTTCTTTGCGACGTTGATCGGCATCCCGACCGGTTCGCTGTCCGCCCTTCGGAAGGACAAGCTGTCCGACCACGCGACCCGCGTGTTCGCCCTCGTGGGCTACTCGATCCCGTTGTTCTGGCTCGCGCTCCTCCTCCAGATCGCCGCGATCTCGATCATCCCGGGATGGCCTATCACCGGCGGATACACCCCGAGTACGATCAGCCCGAGTTCGGAGCCTTGGGCGTTCTTGGACCTCGGATCAGGTACGTTCCAGCTATACTCGCAACCCACGCACTTCCTCATCCTCGACGCCGCGATCCACGGGTCGTGGTCCGTCTTCTTCGACGCCTTGCGGCATCTCGTCCTCCCGACCGCCACGTTGACGTTCGGCATCCTCGGCGTGATCTTGCGCATGGTCCGCTCCGGGATGGTGGACTCGATGAACCAGGACTATGTGAAGACGGCTTGGGCGAAAGGGCTCCCCGAGTGGGTCGTGACGCGGACGCACATCCGGCGAAATGCGCTGCTCCCGGCCGCGACCGTGATCGGGTTGCTGTTCGCGGGGCTCTTGGGAGGCGTCGTCCTCGTCGAGGACGTGTTCGCTTGGCCTGGAATCGGCTATTGGGCGACCCAGGCCGTCCTCGGGTTCGATGCGGGAGGGATCATGGGGACGACGCTCATCTTTGCGATTTTCCTCGTCCTGATTAACTTGGTCGCGGACGTGCTCTACGCGTACCTCGACCCGCGGATTAGCCTGTGAGGGAGACGATGAGCACGACGACCGTGGTCCGACCGAGGATGGGGGCGGGCTTCGAGATGTCGGGATGGCGCCGCCGACTCCAGGAGTACTCGCTCACGTTGCGGCTGCTCATGAAGAGTCCTCCGGCGGCGGCGGGCCTGGTCATCGTCCTCTTCTACGTGGGCATCGTCGTCTTCGATCAGTTCTTCGTGCCCAACAACGATGTGATGTTCCCGAACTTCTCGGATATCCGGCCGAAGGCGCCCTTTTGGTGGCCTGGGGGTACCGCCGCCGGCGGATGGATGGGCACGACGTACCAGGGAATCGACATCGCCGACGCGGTCCTCAAGGCCATCCGGATCGACCTCATCTACTCGAGTTTCGTCGTCCTCGTAGGCGCGGCGGTTGGAAGCCTCGTCGGCGTCTTCGCGGGGTATCGCGGCGGCCTCTTCGACGAGGGACTCATGCGCGTGACCGACGTCACATATTCGATCCCTTTCCTCGTCTTCGTGATCGCGGTCGCGTTTGCGTTCGGCAAGCGGGACTTCTTCACGCTCAACGCGGTCCTATTGATTCTCTGGTGGCCGACTTATGCTCGTCTCGTGCGCGCGCAGACCCTCTCCATCCGAGAACTGAAATTCGTCGAGGCCGCACGGGCCGCGGGGGCCTCCGACGGCCGAATCATGCTCCGGCACATTCTTCCGAACGCCCTCGCGCCGGTGTTCGTCCAGATTTCACTCGACCTCGGCGTCGTCACGCAGATCTTCGCCGCGCTCGTGTTCATCGGATACGGCGGGGGAAACCTGTTCCTTCCCGAGCTCGGAAACCTCATCAACGACGGCGTCATCGCCGGGTTCCGGGAGAATCCTTGGACGATCGTGATGCCGGGATTCGTCCTACTCATCTTCACGGTTGCCGTGAACCTCCTTGGCGACGGCCTGCGCGACGTCCTCGATCCCCGCCTAAGGAGGTAGCCCGTGGAACCGGTCCTCGTCGTCCGCGGGCTCAAGACGGAGTTCTCGACGAACCGTGGCGTCCTTCGGGCGGTGGACGGCGTCGATCTAGAGATCGGCCGCGGCGAGGTCCTCGGTCTCGTCGGTGAATCCGGCTGCGGCAAGTCCGTCACGGCGCTCTCGATCATGTACCTCATTCCGCAACCCCCAGGTCGGATCGCGGGGGGCGAGATCTGGTTCCGTGGTCTGAACCTCCTCGCGGGAAGCGAACAAGAGGTGCGCCTGAAGTCGCGCGAGGGGAAGCCGCCAAAATTTGTCCCAGACGATCCCGCGCTGAAAAGACATCGGGCCCGGATGAACCAGGTCCGCGGACGGGGGATGTCGATGGTCTTCCAGGAGCCGATGTCGTCCCTGAATCCCGTCCTGCGAGTCGGCTATCAGGTCGCGGAGGTGCTGATGTACCAGCGCCGTCGAGAAATCTGTGATCGGCTCCTGTCCCGAGGGACGCTTACCCGGGACGACCTCGACGGGTTCCGGCGCGCCGTCTCCGCCTCCGATGTGGCGGAGCGCGACCGCCTCGTGGAGGAGTTCTGCGTCCGCGTGGGATTACGGCCGGAGAAGGTCAGCGACGTCATCAACGTCTCCGGACTGAGCCTCGACGACCGAATCGCTCGAATCGAGAGGCTCGCGCGCCGTCGAAGGGTTGGGAGTCGGTGGTACCTGCGCTTCCTGAAGGAGCTGGATATCGCGGAGGAAGCCCACTTCACGCTCGAGTGGGAGACGATGACGCGCTACTTCCTCGGCCCCGCCGCGGCTGAACTCTTCGATCCGGCGAAGAATCCGCTGGCAATGGGGCTCCCTCCACTGGCCCGAGTCTCACCCGGAAGCGGTGCATTGGCGCTCTACTTCCGTGGTCCTTCCTCCAGCACGGACCGGTCGTCCTCCTTCCTCGCGCCGTCGGAGGATCTTCGGGCTCGCGTGGAACGCGTATTCCGAGCAAGCGCCGCGGGACCGTTCGGCGTGATGTTCGCGTCCGTCGAATCCATCGCCACGGGGAAAGAAGCGATTGAGCTGCGGTTTCCCGCTCGCGGTCGGGCGTGGCTCGCCGCCGAGAGCAAGTACTGGTCCCGTCGACTCCTGTACCGCCTGCTGATGTCAATCCCGGGCTTGCGGAGTCTCCTGAACCGACCGATTGAGGAAGAGGCAAGGCGGCGCGTCGTTGGGCTCCTCCGACTCGTGAGCATCCCGGAGCCGGCGAAGATATACTATGAGTATCCTCACGAGCTCAGCGGCGGGATGCAGCAACGGGTGATGATCGCGATGGCCCTCGCGGGCGATCCCGCCCTCATGATCGCGGACGAGCCGACGACCTCGCTCGATGTGACGACGCAAGCGCAGATCCTCGGACTGATCAAAGACCTGCGGAAACGCATTGACTCCGCAATCCTCTACATCACCCACGACCTCGCGGTCATCGCGGAACTCAGCGACCGAATCGCGGTCATGTACGCCGGCAAGATTGTCGAAGACGCGCCTGTGGCGGATCTCTTCGCAAAGCCCCTCCACCCGTATACGCAAGGGCTTCTCGAATCGATCGTCTCCACCGGAAGCTCGAAGCTGGAGCCGGGCGCGCCTCTCCCCACCATTCCGGGGATTGTGCCCGACCTCCTGAATCCGCCATCGGGATGCCGGTTCCATCCGCGGTGCAAGTTCGCGTTCGAGCGGTGCAGTATCGAGGAGCCGAAGCTCCTGCCGCAAGGCCTGAGCCGCAAGGTGGCCTGCCACCTGTACGACCAGGAGGTGCCGCGTGCCGCCGCCGGCTAGCGCGCGCAACGAGATACTCCTCGCGGCGCGTGGCCTGAAGAAACACTTCCCCGTGAAGGGAGGGTTTCTCCAGCGGACCATCGCGACCGTCCTCGCGGTCGACGGCGTGGACCTGACGATCCGGCGGGGCGAGACGATCGCACTCGTCGGCGAGAGCGGGTGCGGCAAGACGACCCTCGGTCGCCTCCTGTTGCGGCTGATCGAGCCCACGGCCGGGGATGTGCTCTTCAACGTCCCCGCGGACGTGTACGATCGGATTCAGTCAAACGGCACGGGGCGTCCGCGAGACGACGGGAGCGTCGAGGCCCTCGTCCGCGAATATTCGATGACTCGGCTTCGCCGCCGCCGCATGAAGGCCCTCCGGCGGTACATGCAACCCGTGTTTCAGGATCCGTTCACGTCCCTCGATCCGCGGTTCCTCGTGAAAGATATCCTCGCGGAGCCGCTCCTGGTGAATGGCCTCGCGACGAAGCAGGAAGCCTACGAGATCGGGGCGAAGCTGTTGCCCGAGGTAGGGCTGCGGAAAGAGCATCTGTATCGTTTTCCCCATGAGTTCTCCGGAGGCCAGAGACAACGGATCGCAATCGCCCGCGCCCTCGCCCCGCAGCCGCAGTTCCTCCTGCTGGACGAACCGACGAGCGCCCTCGACGTGTCGGTCCAGGCGCAGATCCTGAACTTGCTCAAGGACATCCAGCGAAAGCAGGGCCTCACGTACCTGCTCATCACCCACAATCTCAGCGTGGTGCGGCACATGGCCGACCGGGTCGCCGTCATGTACCTCGGCCGAATCGTCGAACGGGCGCCGACGCCCGAGCTATTCGCCAACGCGCTCCACCCCTACACGAAGGCGCTCCTCGCGGCCGTGCCGGTCCCGGACCCGAAGCGCCGCCGGGAGCGGATCATCCTGCCCGGGGACGTCCCGAGTCCGATCGCCCCGCCGGCCGGCTGCCGCTTCCATACCCGCTGCAACGCCGTGCTGCCCCATTGCGGTTGGAGCCCGCGGGACGTCGCGTCCACGGCCGCGTACCTGTTCGACCCATCGCGGAACCCCGCGGCCGCGGAATTGCCGATCCTCGACGAAGTCACGATTCGCGGGGACGCCCTCCTGTTGCGTTATCGGGCCGCGGCATCGGAGGCGGAGCGGGTTCGCGTCGAGGCCCTCGTCCGGGACCGAGCCGCCTCACCGCGAGGCATCGATTTCCAGGCGATCCAGAAGGTCGAGATCGACGATGGCCGCGTCGCCTTGCGCTTCCTTCCCGCGATCGAGCCGCAGCTCCTCGAGGTGACTCCGATGCATTTCGTGGCGTGCTACCTGTACCCGGAGGCCATGCCTTCTGGCGGCAAGCCGGAAGCAACCGGTCTGATCCCCGCCGACTCCGCAGGTCCAATCCCCTCCGGGGAGTCGCCGACGGGTCAGCCTTCCTTCCTCGGCTCGTAGACGGCGACCGCTTCGATTGCAATCCGCAGTCCCGGGAGCTCGGTCCCGATCTTCGCGGGAGACCGGGCAGGCGGCTCCGAAGGGAAGAAGTCCTTGTACGCTTCGTTCATCGCGGAGAAGTCCTTCGGATCCGCGAGGAATACGGTCGTCTTCACGACCGCGTGCATGCCGAGGCCGAGCTCCTCCAGGATCGACTGCACGTTCCGCAGGCACTGACGAGTCTGGCCCGCCGCGTCCGCCGCGGACCACTCTCCCGCCTTCGCACCCGGGGCGAGGGGCGTCTGCGCGGAGATGAACACGAACCCGTTCGCGACGACGCAATGGGAGTAGGGCCCGAGCGGCTTCGGGTGTTTCGGGAGATCGGGGACGGCCCTCATCGCGTCGGCGGACGAACGCGAGCCAGCGCAAAAGCGTTTGTTTCGCGTTGTATCGTCGCTCGGAATCTATACATGCAAGAGTATATTAAATTGGGACGGCGTTGAAGCTGGGCAACCGAGAGAACCATTTCACCCCTGGTGTGACTCGTGTCGAAGCATGACCTTGTGTTCCGCATCGGAGGCGCCGCAGGGGACGGCGTCTCGTCGACCGCGGAGAGCTTCGCGAAGATCTGCGCACGGAGCGGGCTAAACACTTGGACTTATTCCTCGTATCAGAGCGTGATCCGTGGAGGTCACGTCTGGACGCAGATCCGTGGGGGCACTCAGCCGGTCCTTTCGCATGGCGTCGACCCGGACGTGGTCGTGTGCTTGAACCAACAGACGATGGACGTGCACCAGGGCGACGTCGCCGAGGGCGGCGCGATCGTCTACGACCTCGACGGCACGAAGCCGGACCCGAAGAAGCTCCGGAAGAACGTCCGACTCCTCGGCGTCCCGCTCCGCAAGAAGGCCCAGACGCTGTCGCCGAACGCCCTCATGCGGAACACGGTCGCCCTCGGCGCGGCGGTGCGATTGTTCGACCTCGACTTCCGTCACGTCGAGAGCGCCTTCAAGGACATCTGGGGCGACAAGAAGCCGGAGATCGTCCAGCAGAACATCCAGGCCGCGAAGCTCGGCGGGGATGCGGTCGCCGAACTCGGCGGGTCCCTGGGTCTCGGCATGACGTACAGCAATCAGGCGAAGTACCTCATGACGGGGAACGAGGCGATCTGCCTCGGGGCCCTCGCCGCCGGCGTGAAGTTCCTCGCGCAATATCCGATGACGCCCGCCTCGTCGATCCTCCATTGGATGGCGGCGCACGGGCCGGAGCGCGGCGTGGTGGTGAAGCAGGTCGAGGACGAGCTCGCGGCGATGAACATGACCGTGGGCGCGGGCTTTGCGGGCGTGCGAGCGATGACCGCTACCTCGGGCGGCGGGTTCTGCTTGATGGTCGAAGCGATCGGCCAGGCGGGCATGACGGAGACGCCCCTCGTCGCGGTGCTCGTCCAACGGAGCGGGCCATCGACCGGCCTCCCGACGAAGACAGAGCAGGGGGATCTGAACCTCGCCCTCGGCGCCGGTCAAGGCGACTGGCCTCGCGCGATCCTGGCACCGCGGAATCCGGAGGAGTGTTTTAGCCTCACGGCCCAGGCGTTCAACCTCGCAGAGATCTATCAGACGCCGATCATCCTCATTTCGGATCTGTATCTTGGAGAAGGCTATCGAACGGTCGAGAAGCTCGACTTCAACGTGCCGATCGTCCGAGGGATGATGGCCGCGGACGGCGGTACGCCGGAAGAATACCACCGCTACAGCATCACGGACAGCGGCGTGAGCCCACGAGCCTTGCCGGGCATGAAGGGCTTCCAGCACGTCGCCGCGACGGACGAACACATGGAGAACAGCGAGTTGATCTCGGACGTCCTCGCGGGCCTGCCAGAGTTCGTCGAGGAGCGCCGCAAGATGCACGCGAAGCGCATGCGGAAGCTCGATGGCCTCCGCAAGGACACGCCCCCGCCGGAATTATGGGGCCCGACGAACGCGGACCTCACGCTCCTCCTCTGGGGCTCGACGTGGGGCGCGGCGCACGAGGCGATTCTTCAAGTCGACGAGACGGAAGGCGTGAAGGCGAACAGCCTCGAGTTCCCGACGATCTTCCCGTTCCACGTGGACGAGACGGAGCGACTCCTGCGCGGCGCGAAGCAGACGCTCTCCGTCGAGGGCAACTACACGGGCCAGTTCACGCGCCTGTTGCGGGCCGAGACGGGCCACAAACCGGACCAATTCTACGGGAAGTCCGACGGCGAGCCGTTCACCTGGCGGGACATTGCGGACAAGATCCTGGAGGCGGTCGCATGAAAGCCGCGTTCGAGATGGACACGTACAAGTCCGAGATCAAGCCGACGTGGTGCCCGGGTTGCGGCGACTTCGCAGTCCTCCGTGCGCTGCAGACCGCGATCCACGCGCTCCAGCTCGAGCCATGGAACGTACTCATCGTCTCCGGCATCGGATGCTCGAGCAACCTGCCGCACTTCCTCTCGACGTACGGGTTCCACGCGATCCACGGCCGCGCGCTCCCGGTCGCGGAAGGCGCGAAGCTCGCGAACCCCGAGTTGCAGGTCATCGTCACCGGAGGCGACGGGGACGGCTACGGCATCGGCCTGGGACACTTCATTCACGTGATGCGCCGCAACTTCGACATCACGTACCTCGTCATGAACAACCAGATCTACGGGCTCACGACGGGCCAGGCCAGCCCGACGTCGGAGAAGGGGATGAAGACGAAGTCCACTCCGATCGAGGGCGTGATCGAGAATCCCGTCGATCCGATCTCGCTCGCCTTGGCCTCCGGAGCGACGTACGTCGCACGGGCCTTCAGCGGCGATGTCAAGACGATGACGGAGCTCGTCAAGAACGGGATCGAGCACCACGGGTTCTCGCTGATCGACTGCATGTCGCCATGCGTGACGTACAACAAAGTCAACACGTACGACTTCTTCCGCGAGCGGGTCTACGACCTGCAAAAGGAGGCTCATGATTCGACCGACATGAAGGCGGCGTTCGCGAAAGCGATCGAGTGGCCGTTCGTGCAGCGCGACCGCATCCCGCTCGGCCTGTTCTATCGGACCGAGAACGTGCCGACGTACGAGGACCTCGAGCCTGCCCTCAAGAAAGGCCCGCCGGTTCGGCAGCCCCTGGGCGTCGAGGATCCCGAGAACCTCCTGTCGGAGTTCCTTTGAGCTGAACGGCCGCGAGGCTAATTGATGGGGCTCGTTGGCCTAGAAGCCTAGCTTCTCGCCCACGAGGACCACGGTGGTCCGACCGGGTCTCTCCCGCTCGTAGATGACCAGTTTTCCAATGCTGCTCCCGGGGGCGCCTTCCTTCTTCATCCGCTGATCCTCAAGCGGCAGGGCGATCTCTCGCACCCGCTTCAACGCATCCGCCAAGGAGGGGACTAGTTTGTTGATGCCGGCGACCCAGATGACATGCGCGGGACCGTACGTGTAGAAGGCCTGTCGGCTCCCGCTTTGGTCCGCGCCGACGACCTCGCCGGTCTCCGCGATGGCCTGGACACTGCCGAGGTAATAGTCCGCTTCGACGGAGAGCCTGGCTCGGAGTTGCCCACGTTTCTTCGCATCGTTCTCCACGCGCCATTCATCGTTGAGGTACCGATATCCCGAGTTCGGCTGTCGCATTCGGTCCACAAATCCGATTTCCAGCAACGTGGTTGAGGTACCGTGTGCGACACTCGACCCCCGTGGAATGAGTTCGATGATCTTGGCCAGGGCCGCGGCACGATCCGGGACGTAGGTTGCGGCGATCCCTCGCTGCGCCAGTGCCGCAACGGTCCGCTCAATCCGTGATCGGAGCGCGGCGTCGACGCCCTCCAAGCTGCCTGTCATCGTGATCCCAGCCTCACCGTTTCTCGTTCCCGTCGGTCAGCTTTCAACCTTGCGTTCGATCCGAGGGAACGCACTCAGGGGTTCCGATGGACCGCCTTGGGCTCGCAGGAGTTGCGCTCGATCCGCGTCTACGTGGGCGAGCAAGCTCACCGTGTCGATGCCGAGGTAGCCGGGCGGGTACCGACGGATCTTTTCGGCCCCGCGCTCGAGGAGCGTTACCGCTCCGACGAAGTTGTTGTTCTGCGTGTGGTGGTAGGCTGCGCAGAGCTGGATCAGCCCCTGCAGGAAGACTTTCGGTTCGCCGTGCTCGCGTCGCCACGCGTCCTCGAGGACTTCGTGGGCCTCGAAGAAGTACCGCTCGTTGAAGAGGCGGATACCATCGTCAATCGGATCAAGTCGCGGGCCGTCCTCCGCCATCGCCGATGGTACGGGTTCGAGTCCCATGAAGGTTTGCGGCTACGGCATCTCGACGACGATTCGCCAGATTGGCCTGGCGCGAACGATCCCTGAGGTTTAACCCTTGGGCACGGTCCGCGACCCGCCGACGCCGAGCATGGTCCGGACGACGTCCGGTGCATACGTCCCTCGCTCCGTCACGCAGGTCGTCACGAAGCGGCTCGGCGTGAGCTCGAAATATCGGTTCTCGATGTTGACGTGGGATCGTACGTCCCACACCTCCGATGGATCTCGGCTCGCGGGCTTGGGCCACGTTCCGGAGTCGTAGCGGGCATCGAACTTGAGCGTTTCACATGCGACGTAGAACGGCTTCTTAAGATCGGACGCGGCAAGGGCGAGCGCGTACGTGCCGATCTTGTTGACGACCGCGGCGTCCCGCAGCACCGCATCCGCGCCGACGAGCGCACAGGTTGCTTCCCTCATGAGCGAGGGTCCGAGCGCGTCGGGGACGAGGGTGACGGGCACGCCGGCATCGGCAAGGGACTTGGCGAGGACTCGGCCTTCGAACAATGGTCGGGCCTCCATGACGAACACCCGGTCGACGCGACCTTTCGCGTGGGCCATGCGGATCGCCTCGAACACATTCTCGCTGTGGCTCAGGGTCACGATGGAGCCGCGGTCCGGCGCGACCTTCAGGAACATCCGCGCGATTTTCTCGCGGGCCGTCTCGAGCTCCGAACGCGTCTGTTCGAGGACGGCTTTCGGGTCTTGGCCCTCCGCGATCAGCTGGGCGACCATGTGTGCGACGTTGTGGACGATCGCCATCGCGGGCTGCGCCTCGGAGATCTGGCGGGCGGCCTCCGCGAGCATCCGCGAGTCCGGTCGACCTTTCCCCTCCAAGATCGCGAGGCCCATGACCTCCAGCGCAATGCGAGCGAGCTTCGAGGCGCCGCTTGTGCGGTCCTCCGCAATCCCGCGAATCGCTTCCTCAACGGACGGGGGCAGCATGCTCCATCCGCTCGTGGTACGCGGCGAGGCCGGTGATGCTTACGCGGATCCGCCGTTCGAGGAAGTCCCGCGGATAGCGCTTTGCAGCACGGCAAGTCATGTCGTACAATTCGCGCAGGACGCCGTCCTCTCCCGAGGTCGCGAGGCGCTCCTTCACGATGCGCGACCACGCCGGATAGGCGACCATCATCGCTTCGATCGCCTCCTTGGGTCGGTCGTGTGGGCCGTAGTGACTGAAGAACAGCGCGCGGGGTTCGATTGCGAGGATTCGCTGGAGGGTTTCGAGATTCTCCCCCAGGTCGAAGGCCGGCGCAGGGGCAATCGGCATGAGGATCTCGTCGCCGGGGAAGTACAAACCCGCCGCGTCGCCGGTGTAGATGCATCGGTTGCGTTCGTCGAGGATCGTGAGCTCGTGCGGTGCATGGCCGGGCGAGTCGATGAATCGCAAGGCGTGCTTCCCGAGTTCGAGCCTATCCCCGTCCTTGACGGCGACGAGACGCTCCGCAGGAATCGGCCGCATCGTCCCGAAGAGCTCGGCCTCTTCCGGTCCCAGCGCTTCCTTCGCGCTTGCGAGCAGCCTCGACGGATCGACGAGGTGTTTGAATCCGCGCTCGTGCACGTAGACCTTCGCGCGCGGCATCTCGGCGGTCAGGAACCCGGCACCGCCGGCATGGTCCAGGTGGATGTGCGAGACGATCAGGGCGTCGATGTCGCCCGGACGAAGTCCGAACGCGCGGACGGCCTCGACGATCCGCCCCGCATCCCAGGACGTGCCCGTCTCGATGATCGCCTTGCGGTCGTCATCGATCAAGAAGATCGCGCCGAACGCATCCTGCTGGAACATCCGGACGTCGGCGAGATGGGTCTCCGCGTCGAATGGGAGCCGCTCGAATGCCATCGAGGCCCCGCAAGGCCGAGCGGGTCATGTATCTTTCCCAGCGCGCGGGAATCCTTTTCTACGACCCAGCGACTCCCGCCGGTGCGGCGGTAGCCAAGCCCGGAAACGGCGCGAGATTTAGGGTCTCGTCCCTTAGGGGTCCCCAGGTTCAAATCCTGGCCGCCGCAATCCTATCTGAGTGCGTCGAGGAGGGCGACCTTCTCGAGGACGAGGTCTCCTTGCCGTTCGATCGGGATCGTCGAGGTCTCATCCTTCGTGACTCCGAGGACTTCGAGATTCTTGCCGCCGAGTTCAAGCACGCTGTCGTCGCGGGCCCAGCCTGTGCATTTCAACAGGTCATCGATGGCCTCGCTCGCGAAGAGGACTACCGCGACGGCTCGCGTCCCTTGCCGGATCCCGGCCACGCGAATCGCGTCGGCGACCTGTCGCTTCGCCGCTAGATACCGAAGCGTCTCCATCGCGAGCGAGTGGGATACCATCGTGTCCGCTGCTTGCGCCCGCAACGCGTGGAGCGCGGCCGTGTGGACGTGATCTGCCCCAAAGACCGCGCGAGAGTCCGCGACGGCGACTTCGGCGTTGTGGCGGGCCGCCCAATCATGGACCTGCGCCAGCGTGGCCCCGGGATCGTCGATCTTCGCGCGGGCTCCCGCGACGGAGTACGTCAGAAGTCCCCCAGCGCCGCTTGTCCTTCGATTTCGCGGGCATCGACGGGCACGCCGACCTGCTCCTTGATCTTCATGGCGAGATTCGTCCCGATTGTCGGGATTCGCGCCAAGTCGTTCGGGTTCGCCTTCTGGAGATCTTTGAGGGTCTTGAATCCCCGCTGGAACAACGCGCGGCCGCGAACCCGCCCCACCCCACGGAGCGAGATGAGTTCCAGCAGCTCCTCCTTGACGCCGTACTGCACTTGGATCGTGAGGCGAGTGAGGGCGCGGACCTTCTTCTTGTTGAAGATGCGGCCGAGTTCCGCCATCGAGTAGAGTAGCCACTCGGCCTGGTCCGTCATCCGACGCACGTCGCCCGGCCCGATCCCAAATTTCTTCGTGACCTCTTCTTCGGTTCGCTCCGCGGTCCAGTCGCCGAGGAGGGACGCGGTCTTGACCTCGGCGAGGAAGAAGTCGTAATCTTCGACCGGGAACGTGAGCTTCGTCTCTTCGATTTTCTGCTCGACCCAGGCGTAGTCGCCGCGGCGGAGGTAGAGCTTCGGCATGTCCGGCGTCGTGCAGATGGTCCAGAGATGGTAGAACGCATCGTCCCGCGCTTCCCGGAGCGCGTCTCGCATCTTGACGGCGCTGAGCGGGTCGATGTACAGGTCGCTCGTTCGCTTCCCGAAGAAAGTGGGCTTCAGGAACCCATCGCGGCGGGTGAGGAAGTCTTCCTTCTCGAGGAAGTCGAGGACTTCGCGAATCTTCCCGTGAATCTGGTACACGTCGCCGGTGAACGCAAAGAACGTACGATTGAAAAACGCGAACAGGTCCTCTTCGTTGCTCACATGACCGGTCGCGACGCTCGCGAGGACGTGCATCCGCAAAGCGGGCTCGGACCCGAGTTTGGACTCGATTGCTTCGGGTTCGCTTCGGAAATACTCGTCCATGAGATCGTCGATTTCATCGATGTCCTTCGCAAACAGGATTGCCTCGCCGTACTTGTCGTATTTCGGTCGACCGGCTCGGCCGCACATTTGTTTGATCTCGAGGACCGGGATTGGGGCAAGTCCAAAGTTGACGTCGTATCGGTTGAGGTCGCGAATGATGACCCGACGCGCGGGGAGGTTGATCCCGCTCGCCAAGGTCGGTGTCGCAACGATGGCGGCGATCCGACCGCGCTTGAACTCCTTCTCGACGACGGCCCGCTGAGCGTTCGTGAGGCCGGCATTGTGGAACGCGACACCACTCCCGATGCACTTCGCAAGGCGCGCTCCCATGGAAGTCGGTTCGTCCTGGGCAGCCGAAATGCTCGAGGCGACTTTCTCCAATTGCTCTCGTTGCTTCTCGCCCATCTTGAACTTGACCTGTGATCCGAGGGCCTTGGCCAGTGCCTCCGTCGATCGTCGGGTGCTCACGAAGATGAGCGCTTGGCCTCCGGAATCCATGATGTCGACGACGAGACCGGAGATGTCGTCCTCGCCTCGTTTGACCTCCTGGATGCTCTGGTCGACGAAATGAACGAGTCCATCGTGATAGACGCCTTCCTTCAGGGGCACGGGGCGCCAGTCGCTCTTGACATGCTCCGCCTCCAGCCATGCAGCTAGCTTGTCCGAGTTCTTGATCGTGGCACTCAAGGCGAGCACCTGGGCCTTGGGGTTCACCTGCCGCAACTTCGCGAGTGTGACTTCCAGTGTGGGACCGCGGTCCGCGTCGTTGATGAGGTGGACCTCGTCGGCGACGACGACGGTCAGCTGTTGCAACCAGTTGATTCGGTGCCGAAGCAACGAGTCCGCGCGCTCGGACGTGGCCACGATGACGTCGAACTTCTCGAGTGAAGGGTCGACCGAGTCGTAGTCTCCGACGCTGATCCCGACCCGAATCCCGAGCTCGTCGAACTCCTTCAGATCCTCATATTTCTCGGCTGCGAGGGCGCGAAGTGGGACGATGTACAGCGCCTTGCCACCGCGGAGGACCGAGGCAAGGATCGCGAGGTACGCCACGAGCGACTTGCCGCTCGCAGTAGGAATCGCGAGGACGAGGTTCTCGCCGAGCAGGGCGGGCCCGATCGCGTCGGCCTGGGGCGGATACAACTCCTCAATCCCCTGTTTCTTGAGGATCTCGACGATGCGGGGATCGAGTCCCAGCTCCGCGACGCGCATCTGTGTTCCGATGAAAGACGAATCGGATAAAGGTTGCTGGGGGAGCGGCGCGGTCGACTCGAGGACTCCATGCAGCTTGCATCACTCCCGGAATCGAAGCGCGCCGTCGCTCGGTGCCTTCCGACCCAAAGCCTTTAGCGTCTCCGCCATTTCGGTCCAGCCGATGGTGGATCTCCGGACCGAGGTCGCGGGTGTGCATCTACGGAACCCGACGATGCTTGCGTCCGGTTTCCTCGATGAAACGGGCGGCTCGATGGGGCGCGTCTACCAGTCCGGCGCCGGCGCGGTCGTCACGAAGAGCGTGGGACCGGAGCCGCGCGAAGGATACCCGAACCCCACGATCGTCGAACTCGACGCGGGCCTGTTGAACGCCGTCGGCCTGCCGAATCCGGGCATCGTCGAGTACGAGCACGAGGTGAAGCGGGCCCTCGCGGTCGGCGCGGTCGTCATCGGCTCCGTCTACGGAAAGGACGCGGACGAGTACGCCGCCGTCGCAGTGAAGATGGCGACGTATGGAGTGAAGGCGATCGAGCTGAATCTCTCGTGCCCGCACGCGAAGGGCCTCGGGACCGAGATTGCGCAGCACGAGGACGCCGTGCGGGACTTCACCCGCGCCGTCAAGGACGCGGTCTCGCTCCCGGTCTTCCCGAAACTCTCGCCGAACGTCCAGGACATCGCGTCGTTCGCGGTGGCGGCGGAAGAGGGCGGTGCTGACGGCATCGTCGCGATCAACACGCTGAAAGCGATGTCGATCACGCCGGAGCTCAAGCTGCCCTCTCTCGCCAACAAGTTCGGCGGGTTGAGCGGCCCCGCGATCCGGCCCATCGGCGTGCGCGCGGTGTACGACATCTGCGAGAAGGTCCACGTCCCCGTGATCGGCGTCGGAGGTGTCGGCTCGGGTCGGGACGCGCTCGAATACATCATGGCGGGGGCCAGCGCGGTCCAGGTCGGCACCGCGATCATCTCGAAGGGCCTCGGCGTGTTCGACGCGATCACGAAGGAGATGGCGTCGCTCCTCGAAGAGGCCGGCTTCCGTTCCGTATCCGAGGCGATCGGGGTCGCGCATGCCTAGGATCGAGGTCGTCCCCCTCCTGGAGATCGTCCGGGAGACGCCGACGACGATGACGTATCGATTTCGCGCGGACTTTGGCGGGAAGCCCGGGCAGTTCCTGATGGTTTGGATCCCCCGCTACGACGAGCTACCGATGGCCCTTTCCTATCTCGGTGCTGTGAAGGGCATCACGGTCCACGACTACGGCGACGCGACCCATGCGCTCGCGGCCTTCAACGCGGGAGACCGGATTGGGGTGCGCGGCCCGTACGGGAACGCGTTCCGGCTCGAGGGGACGAAGGTCCTCGCGGTCGGCGGCGGAAGCGGCATGGCGTCGATGATCGCCGCGATCGAGGCGCTCGCCCAGCAGGGCGCCAACGTCGTGACCGCGATCGGCGCGCGGACCGCCGAGGAGTTGCTCTTCGTCGATCGGGCGAACGGGAGCGGGGAGGTCCACATCGCGACCGACGACGGCTCCCGGGGGTTCCATGGGTTCGCCCCGCCTCTCGCCGAGAAACTACTGGACCGCGAGCGGTTCGACCAGATCCTCACGTGCGGCCCGGAGCGGATGATGAAGGCGGTGGTGGACCTCGCGCGCAAGCGAAGCATCCCGGTCCAGGCCAGCCTCGAACGGTACATGAAGTGCGGCATCGGCATCTGCGACGCGTGCTCCCTCGACACGAAACTCGTGTGCTGGGACGGCCCGATTTTCACCGCCGAGCAGCTCGACGGATCCGAGGACTTCGGACGATTCCGCCGCGACAAGAGCGGCCGACGGGTCCCCGCCTGACGGCGGACGCGACAAGGCTAAGCATCCGACCGCGATGCCCGCGGCGATGTCCGATGCGGAGATCGACGTCCTCGCGCGGGAGTTCGTCGACTGGTACGTCGTGTGGAACCCGGTCGCCGGGACGCAGATCGGGATTCACGATCGCGACTCGCTTTTGCCCAGCGCGACGTACGAGACGGAACTCGAGGAGCGGGCGCGTGTCCAGGAGTTCCTGCAGCGACTCGAGGGGATCGAGCGCAAGGACCTGTCTCCGGCGAAGCGCGTCGACCATGGCGTCATGAGGAATTCCTTTCGCCTTTGGATCTTCGAGTCCGAGGAGCTCGGAATCTGGCAGGCGATGCCGCAGGCCGCGGACGGGATTGGTGGCGGGCTGTTTCCCCTGTTCATGCGCGAGTTCGCGCCGCTCCCGAAGCGCCTCGAAAGCATCACGAACCGGCTCGAACGATCGCCCGCCTACATCGAGGAATCGAAGTCCCGCATCCGCGACCCCGTGAAGATCTGGTCGGAGATCGGCCTAGAATCAGCACAGCGCTTTCCCGGTTTCCTTCAGACGATTGTGGCGGCGGGCAAAGGCGTCCTCGCCGGTCCGGATCTCGCGCGGCTTGAAGAAGGGACCGCGAAGACCAACGAGTCGCTCGGCGCGTACGCGAATTGGATCGAGCACGACGTCCTGCCGCGCTCGATGGTCCGCGTCGGCGTCGGAGCCGCGAAGTTTCGGAAGCTGGTCCGGCTCCGGGAGCTGGGGATGACCGTCGAGGAGATCTACGCGGTCGGCAAGAAGTATCTCCGGGACAGCAAGCGAGAGCTCGCGCGCGTCGCGGGCGAGATCCAGCGCGGGGCTTCCGTCGAAGAGGCGAAGGAGATCGTCAAGTCGGACCACCCGGCGCGGTTCGAAGAGGCCCTCAAGTACACGGCGACGGTGATGCAGGAGGCGAAGGCGTTCATCGTCGAGCACGACCTCGCCACGATCCCTCCGAACGAACAGCTCACGGTCATCGAGACGCCGAACTACATCCGCCACGTGATCCCGTTCGCGGCGTACAACGCGCCGGCCCGATTCGAAGCGCACAAGCAGGGATTCTACATGGTGACGCCGGTGGAGGACAAACCGGAGATGCTCCGTGAGCACTCGTATCCGGGCACTCGGAACACGGCGGTCCACGAGGGCTATCCGGGCCATCACCTCCAGCTCACGTGCGCCAGCCTGAACCGCTCGTACGCGCGCATCCTGGCGAGCGCGACGGAGACCATTGAAGGCTGGGCCCACTATTGCGAGGATATGATGAAGGCGGCGGGGTTCAGCGCGGATCCGAAGACGAAGTTCGTCCAGTTGCTCGACCAGATCTGGCGGGCGTGCCGCATCCTGATTGACATCGACCTGCACACGGGCCGGATGACGTTCGACGAAGGCGTCGACCTCCTCGTACGCGAGGCCGGCATGGAGCGTCCGGGCGCGATCGCGGAGGTGAAGCGGTACACGTATTGGCCTGCGTACCAGCTCTCGTATTTGCTCGGCAAGCACCTCATCCTCGGCCTCCGGAAGGATGTGAAGAAGGACCTCGGCAAGGGCTACTCAGATAAGTTCTTCCATGACACGATCCTGTACGCCGGATCGCTGCCGATGAAGTACATGCGCGAGATCTTCGCGTATGAGGGAAAGAGCTGCGACGGTTGCGGAAGACCGGAGTCTAGGACTGGCGCGACGGCTTACAGGGCCGCGCAGGGGTCGCCGCGATACCTTGATATCCGGCGTCCCGCATCGCGCGCGACGGAGAGCGAGAACGGATGAAGGACGTGAATGCGATCGCGAAGAAGGCCCTCGAATACAAGGAGAAGGGCCTCTCGGAGAGGGAGATCGCGGACGAGTTGCACCTCTCGCCGGAGACGGTCACCTGGCTCCTGACTCGCGGCATCAAGGGCGGCGAGCCGCCGAAGGACGTCAAGATCGGCTGGCGGTCGGTCGGGGTCTACGGGAACCGGATTGGGTTCATGGCCGCCGCGATGTCGGACATCGCGCTCGAGGAGATGGAGAAACGCCAGACGGACGCGGATGCGATCCTCGGCATCGCGATCAACGGCATCCCGCTCGCGGCGCTGATCAGTGAGGAACTGGGGAAGGAGCTTGCGATCTACCGCCCAAGCCAAGAGCGGCACGGCAAGGGCGGAGCGTTTTCCTCGAACTACGCGAGCCCGCAAGGCAAGAAGGTCGTGATCGTGGACGACGTCGTCTCGACGGGCGACACCGTGAAGGCGGCGATTTCGGATGTGCACGACGTCGGCGGGACCGCGGTCCTCGCGGTCGTCCTCGTGAACAAGACGGCGCAGGACGAGATCGCGGGCGTCCCGCTGCGGGCCCTGATTCGGGCACGGTCGATCTGAACTGTGCGCGAGAGTCGGGAAGCGCGCCCGAGGGTACGGACATCCCTCGCAACCGTTAAGTCGGATGAATGCCCATAGAACCGGCATGTCTGCGGCGCGGGTGCTGCGGAGGAGGACGTCCAGCAAGGACTGGTCGTTCCTCGAATTCGTGGCGGTCCTGTTCGTCATCGGGATCGTCCTGGAGCTGCTGTTCGTCTCCCTGTCGAACGCCGGCGGGTTGGGATGGCTCTGGGTCCTCCCCGGTCTAACGGCGCTGATCGGCATCGTATGGTTGGTTGCGCGCGAGCCGGCAAACCTTTAGGCCCCTCGCCCCATCCGCGCGTCCGGTGAGCCTCGCTGAGCCACTGGTATGATGATCTCCTCGGGGAGGCGAAGGAATTCGTCGGCCCGAAGCGGGACCTCGTGATCAACGCCGGGCTCAGCGTGAGCGGGCTGCAGCACGTCGGCCGACTCCGGGGCGAGATCGCCCTCTCCCAGCTCTTGACGCGCAGCCTCCACGAGGCCGGGCGCACGACGTTACAGAGCCTCGTGCTCTACACGCAGGACGAGTGGAAGGCGAAGCCGAAGCAGGTCGCTCAGTTCACGCGCGAGGACGGTCGCAAATACGTCGGGCGACGGCTCATCGACGTCCCGGATCCGTTCGGTTGTCACAAGGACTGGGTCGACCACTTCTGGCAGGATTTTGGCGGGGTCCTCGATCGGTTCGCGCCGAACGTGCGAATCGTCACGACCACGGAATCGTACCGCAACCCGGAGATGCAGGCGCTCGTCCGCGACCTCGCGTCGCGCGCCGAGGAGGTCCGGGCCGTCGTCAACAAGTACCGCGCCCGGCACCCTTACCCCGAAGGATGGATCCCGTTCGAGGCGTTCTGCGAGAACTGCAACACGATCGGCGCAACGACCCTCGCCATTTCGGGGACGACGGCGACGTACCGGTGCGAGCGCTGCGGCCACGAAGGCTCGTCCTCGATCGAGAAAGGCAAGCTCAATTGGCGGCTCGAGTGGCCCGCGCTTTGGAAGGTGTACCGCGTCGATATCGAACCGTTCGGGAAAGACCATGCCACGCCGGGCGGATCACGCGACTCTTGCAAGGAGATCGCCGAAACCGTGATGCACTTCCGGCCCCCCATGGGCATCCCGTACGAATGGGTCGGAATCGCGGATCGAGGCAAGGACCTCGGCGACATGGGCTCCTCCGACTTCCTGGGATTCTCGCCGGCGCAATGGGTGGAGGTCGGCGATCCCGAGGTCCTACGGTACGTGTACACGTTCAACCCGATCTTTCGGCGCATCGTGTTGGACCTCTATCGGGTGGACGCGTACCACGACACATACGACCGAGCGGAGCACGCGTTCTACGCCACTGCGAAGCAGGGCGACGAGGATGATCAAGCGCGGTCGTACGAACTCGCCCAGCTTGCGACGCCTCCGAAGAAGGAGCCATTCGCCCTCTCCTATCGACATGCGGCGTTCCTCTCGCAAATCAGTCCGGAGAAGGGTCGACTCGAGTGGTGCCTGAAGCGGATGCGCGACACGGGCATGCTCGAGCGCAAACCCACGGCCTTTGAGCAATCGCGGATCGCCCGGCGGCTCGAACAAGCTCGCGTCTGGGTCGAACGCTATGCGACCGAGAACCGTGTGAAGATCTTGGAGGCACTTACCCCCGAAGTCAAGTCAATGCTCGACGACAAGGATCGCGGTGCCCTCCGCACCTTTGCGGAGCGTGCCGCGAGTGCGGCGTGGACGGAGGAGGCGATCAAGGATTCGATGGTCTCCCTGACGAAAGGCGGCTCTCTCGCGGTCGAGACGAGCCGGTTCTTCCGGGATCTGTATCTCGCTCTCCTTGGGAGCGAGCGCGGGCCCCGCGCCGCGCCCTTCCTCGCCGTCCTCGAGAAGGACTGGGTCGTGCGGCGCCTGAAGGAATCCTCGAACTAGGAAAAGGCAAAATACGTCCTATCCCTTGAATCGCGTTCGAAGCCCCGTGGTCTAGCGGCCAAACGTGACCGGCTCTCGGTCGCGGGCCAGTGATTCGAGGCTCTGGATCGGTCCCGATTGGGGCCGAGGGGAGACCTCGCGACGGCAGTTCGAATCTGCCCGGGGCTATCTCCTTATTCCACGAGCATGGGGACCGCGTTCGGGAGGACCTCGAACCGGAGGGGATTGCGGCCCACGAACTCGCCATCGAGGTCGATCATCTCGCCTTCGGACTGAACCGTGAGGGACCGGCAACGGAAGGATCGCACCTCTTTCAAACTGAGATGTTCCCCTCTCCTCAGCGCCGGCAGGTTTCGACGCGCGGTCTTGAAATCGATGTCCCCGAAGACGACGACATCGAAGAGGCCGTCCTCCAGATCGGCATGGGGCGCGGGCATGAGACCCGCCCCGAAGTACCGTCCGTTCGCGACGACGAAATCGTTGACGACGGCCTCCTGGGGCGGTCCGCCGTCGGCCTGGTAGATGACGCGCGTGTTCCGGTATTTTGGCAACGTCCGGAGGATCGCAATGAGAAAACTCATTCTCCCTCCGAGGACCTTCGTTGTGCGGTTCACTCGGTCGACGACGGCGCCTCCGGATCCGAATTCTGCGATGTTGACGAAGAACCGCGACTTCTCTTCCTCGGACATTCGGAAGGTGCAGCGCCCCGCATCGATCCTTCGCGTTCTCCCCTCGCGCATCAGGCTGACGAAATCCGATGGAGATTTCGGCATCGGCAAGGTTCTCACGAAATCGCCGCCCGTCCCGACGGGAAGAATGGCCACCCGCGCTTCGCGATTGAGAGGATGGCCATCCTCTCCAAGGAATCCGTTCACGAATTCATTCAGAGTCCCGTCCCCACCGACAGACACGATCGTCGTGATGCCCGATGCAATCGCTTCTCGAACGAGTCCGACCCCGTCGCCGCTTCGCCGGGTGAATCGTACATCGAACGCAAGGCCGAGTTCGCGACGCAACGATTTCTCGTAGATTCGCCAGCGGCGGCCCGTCGATCCGTTCGACGACGCGGGATTCACGATGAAGCGAGTCTCAACGACCATGGCGCTCCCGGAAGGCGCGATGCTTTCGAACGATCTCCGCGTACGCCGCGACTTCGCGATCCGTCGTGGCATCGTCCCACCCGAGGAATCGCGCCATTCGGTCGGCGACTGCGCCCGCGACGCCGAGTGCTTGGTCACTCGTGACGTAGAAGAGGCCGAGGCGCCGGATGAGGACGTCCGCGAGGGACAGCGCCATTTCCTCGTCCAGCGCGAGTTCGACCTCGGCCCACAGGTGGGGTTGATCCGGGATGAGCCGCTCGCGGCCATTTGGCCGATCGAGGTACGGTCGGATTGCGTGGGGGGTGGTCCGATCCTGCAGATGCAACGCGACGGGTTCGTCCAAGCCAAGGGCGGAGAATTCCCCGAGCGGCCTCGTCTCCGGGCCGAAAGGCCGATCCCGTGTGACGCACGGTAGGCGTCGGTCGAGGCGCGCTGCGACCCGGTCCACGACGTCCTCGGCCATCGCGCGATGCGTCGTCAGCTTGCCCCCGGCGACGGAAAGGAGGCCGTCGATGTCCTCGAACGTCACATGCTCTCGGGATACTTCGGATTCCGACACGTCCGACCGACCCTTGCGCAGGAGGGGCCTCAGGCCCGCGTACGCACTGACGACATCCTCCGGCCCGACGTGCGCGTCCGGGAACGCGTCGTTCACCACCGCGAGGAGGTAGTCCACATCCGAGGCGTCCGGAAGGACCTCGCGCGGGTCCCCATGAAAGTCGGTGTCGGTTGTTCCGACGAGCGCGAGGTCTCCCCAGGGAAGCACGAAGACCACACGACCGTCCTTGCGGACCGTGAGCGCGAGGGCCTCGCGGTTTCCGACCTTCGATCGCGGGAGAAAGACGTGGATCCCCTTCGTGGGTCGAATCGTCGGCACGGGTGTCGCCGTCCGCAAGTCGTCCAGGGTCACGCCTGTGGCGTTGACGATGACGCGGGCGCGGCATTCCATGCTCGTGCCTCGAATCGCATCGTGGATCCGAGCGCCGCGGACCGCTCCATCGGTCCGGAGGAGTTCGGCTACCCCGGCGTGGTTCGCCACGACCGCTCCTGCCGCGGCGGCGTCCTTCACGATCGCGAGCACAAGGCGTGCGTCATCCGTCCAGGCGTCGTAGTAGATTCCCGCACCTCGGAGGTGATTCGAGTCGAGCCGGGGCTCTCGCATCCTTGCTTCCCCCGGTCGCAACCACACACGGCGCGGGACCGTCTTGTCTCGCGATAGGAAGTCGTACAAGAACAGGCCAAAACGCAATGCGGCCGAGCTCGGACGCCGATCGCGATACGCCGGGATGACGAAGGGCAACGGATGCACGAGGCTCGGCGCCGTGGCGAGGAGACGGTCGCGTTCCCGGACCGCTTGGCGGACGAGTCCCACCCGGTACTCCCGCAGGTACCGGAGTCCGCCGTGCACGAGGCGAGAAGTCTTGCCGCTCGTCCCGCTCGCGAAGTCGTCGCGCTCGACGAGAGCGGTCCGGAGTCCGCGCGTCGCGGCGTCCCGGGCAACGCCGGAGCCAACGACGCCCCCTCCCACGACGAGGACATCGAACGTCTCCGAAGCGAGGCGATCGAGGTTCGCCGCGCGCGTGCGGGCCGAGAACTCCGTCACGCCGATCCCGTCACGAGCGTCCCCGGGTTCATGATGCCCGCCGGGTCGAGCTCCCGCTTCAGCGCCCGCAGCACGACCAGCCCGCCCTCCCCGATGACGCGGTGCAGGTAGGGCGCATGATCCTCGCCGATCCCATGCTGGTGGCTCAGCGCCGCGCCGGCGTCAACGAACGCCTCCGTGACCGCGGCTTTGATCCCCTCCCACTGCTCGACCTCGCGGCCTTCCCGTTGCGGGGCGAGGAACGTGTAGTAAAGGGATGCACCGTCCGGATAGGCGTGGGAGACATGGCACAGGACGATCCCCTCCGCGCCGTCTTTCCACAGCGCACCTTGAATCGCTTTCTTCCCGGCCTCGTAGACGCGCATCAGGTCCGACCAGGACGTCGCCGTCTCCACGGTGTCGACGAGGATTCCGTGGTCGAGGAGCGAGTCGCGCATGTACGGGAGTTCGAACCGCTCCTGCGCCCACCGCTCGGCGGGTCCGGAACCGAGGCTCGTCGAACCGGCGCGCGCGTAGCGGATCGCCAGCCGGCGGCGATGCACGACGTGATCCCGCGTGCCCTCGAACCCCATGAGCAGGAGGGATCCCTCGCTGATCCGTCGCGCCGCGATGCCGTCCGCGGTCGGCGAGACGCCCGCTCCCGCGGCGGCGAACTTCGTCTCCTCGCCGTCCGCGAGGTAGGCCATGTCCGGGAGGTTCTGGTCTCGCGCCATCGCCCGCAACGCGGCGATCCCCTCGGGGAAGGAAGAGAACAGACGCGACGCGTATTGCCGCAAGGCCGGACGCGGGTGGGCCCGCAGGGTTGCCTGCGTGATGACGCCGAGCGCCCCCTCGGATCCGAGGATGAGTTCCTTGACGCTCGGCCCGTGCGAGTCCTTCGGCAAGGAGCGCACCTCGAGGGTCCGGGTCGGCGACACGAGCCGTACGCCGACGACGAGGTCTTCGATGCTTCCGTATCGGTTCGAGAGGCTGCCCGACGCGCGCGTGGCGATCCAGCCGCCCAGGGTGGAGAACTCCCAGGACTGCGGGAAATGTCCGAGCGTGAGGCCCTTCTCGTTCAGACGTTCCTCGAGTTGCGGCCCGCGCAGGCCCGCCTCGGCCGTGACGAGGCCGGACTCCTCGTCGATCGAGAGAATGCGCCGCAGGCGTCGAAGGTCCATCACGATCGTCGCGGGGAAGTCCGCGTGGGCCTCCAACCCGCCGACGACGCTCGTGCCGCCTCCGAAGGGAATGACGGCGTACCGCTTTCGCATCGCGAATTCGAGGAGACGATGGATGGAGTCCTCGTCCTCCGGAAACACGACCACGTCCGGGATTTGGCCGAGGCGCCCGGTCCGGAGCCGAACGAGGTCCTTGTATCCCTTGCCGGCCGCGTGGGTGATGCGCGCCACGTCGTCGCTCGCGAGATTTTCTTCCCCGACGAGGTTCCGGATTTCTTGGAGGAGGTCGCCGGAAAGCTCGGAGGGCGGCACCGGAATTTTCTCGATCGCGACGACCGGCCTCCGCGTCGACGGATCGATGCGCAGTCGGTCCCGCAGATACTCGAGCAGGGTGGCGCGGCTCTCGAGCGACACGCGCTTGTCCTCCCACCCCCAGCCCCACCACTTGATTGCGCGAGCCTCCATCGGCGAGCAAACCGCCTTGGCCGATAAAGACGTTCCCTCTCCGGTGGGAGCGGTCCCAAAGGATTAAAGACGCGCTGGCCATGGGGCCGCAAATCGGGGGAGCCGGTCCGTGATCGAGCGAGCGGCCATCGTCGAAATCCTCGAGGGATACGAGCCCTCCTCGGTTCGGATCGCGACGATCGGTTCGCACTCCGCGCTCGATGTGTGCGACGGCGCGATCGAGGAAGGGTTCCAGACCCTGGTCGTGTGCGAGAAGGGACGGGCGACTCCTTACGCGCGCTACTTCCGGTCGGTGCGAGACAAGCATGGCCTCGCGACGCGCGGCATGGTCGACGAGGCCGTGGTCCTCTCGAAGTTCGACGAGGTCCTGTCGGACAAGATCCAAGATCGGCTGAGGAAGTCGAACGTTGTCTTCATCCCGAATCGGAGCTTCACGTCGTACTGCGACCTCGGTGAGATCGAGGATCGATTCCGCGTGCCGATCTTCGGGAGCCGCAATCTCCTTCGAACGGAGGAACGCGACTTCGAACGCAGCTACTACTGGATCCTCGATCAGGCGAAGTTGCCCGCGCCGGAGAAGTTCGATCGGCCGAGCGACATCGATGGACTCGCGATCGTGAAGCTGCCGCACAAGGTCAAGAAGCTCGAGCGCGGCTTCTTCACCGCCGCGAGCACCAAGGAATACACGCAAAAGGCGAACGCTCTGTTGAAACAAGGCGTCATCTCGAAGAAGGACCTGTCCAAGGCCCGGATTGAGCGGTACATCATCGGTCCGATCTTCAACTTCGACTTCTTCTATTCGCCGATCGAAGAGGAGGCAGAGAAGCTCGAGCTGCTCGGGATTGACTGGCGGTTCGAGACCTCTCTCGACGGGCACGTCCGATTGCCAGCGGACCAACAGATGACTCTGAACGAGGCGCAGCGGATACCCGAGTACGTCGTGGTCGGGCACAACACCGCCACGTTGCGCGAGTCAAGCCTGAAGGAGATTTTCGAAATCGCGGAACGGTATGTCAAGGCGACGCAGCAACACTTCGCGCCCGGCATCATCGGACCCTTCACGCTCCAGACCGCGGTGGACAAGGACCTCCGCTTCTGGGTGTATGACGTCTCGCCGCGGATTGGTGGCGGCACGAACATCCACATGTCCCTCGGCCATCCGTACGGCAACGCCCTGTGGCGGAAGCGGATGAGCACGGGTCGCCGGATCGCGTGGGAGGTCCGGCGCGGGATCGAGAGCGGCCGACTCGCCGAGCTCGTCACCTGAGGTCCGGCGTCGATTCCTTCGGCTACGGATGGCCCTCGACTTCCGTTTTCAATCGATCCAAGAGGTCGCTGTCGGTCTCGGCCATCATTCGGTTCATCGTGCCGCTCATGAGACGGAAGAGACCCTTCCCCTGCATCTCCGCCTCGTAGTGCACTTCGGTCGCGCCGCCTTTCGGCAAGAGGTTGAAAGCCATGTGGCCCGCCATCGGCTTGCTGTCGACCTCGAGCCCGAGGCGTGACGGGCGGTCGAGCGACGCCACACGCACGGTCGATTCCAGAGTGCGCTTTCCCGCCAACCGCACTTCGCGCCAACTCGTACCGACCTGGAACGGTCCGGGCGTCAGCCCGTCGATCTTCTGGATCGTCGGCATCCACTCCCTCGCCCGGTCGAGATCCGTCAAGACCGCGAACACGCGCTCCGGACTCGCGTTGATCATGTTCGTGCGGCTAAACATGGGACGGGCGACGCCAAGCGGAGTAATAAGGCCATCCGTCCGCCCGACCTCTTTGTCAATGCCGTCCCGCAGAACGAACCTTGATGTCGTCCGGGGGAGTGGCGGCACCGTCAGAAGGGAATACGCCGGATGCTCGAGCTGGTCCCCTGGGCCCTCGCGATTGTGGTCGGTTTCATCACGCTCAACCAGGGGGCGAAGTTCATCACGGACAATGCGACACGCATCTCCGGCCGAATCGGTCGGAGCCGCTTCGTCATCGGCGCGCTGCTCGTATCCACGCTCTCGGCGGTCCCCGAGTTGCTCGTGAGCGGCATGGCCGCGGAGGAGGGGAGTCCGGAAATCGCCCTGGGGAATGCCCTCGCCTCGACGGTCGTCACGATCGCGTTCGTGATCGGTGCGAGCGCCCTCGTTCGGCCGATCAAGGCATCGCGGGAGATTGTCCTCCGGGACGCGGTGTTCCTCGCAATCGTCACGCTCGTGGCGGCGACGCTGCTCCTGGACGGAAACCTGACGCAATTCGAGGGGCTCGCCCTGATGGCCCTCTTCGTGCCCTACGTGTTGAATCTGGCGGTCTCGCAGCGAACGAGTCCTCCGGAGGAAATTCAGGAACGCGTCGACGACCTGAAGATCGGATTGGAGTTCACCGGATGGATCTTTGGCCGGAAAATCGAGATTCGGGCCGGCCTTGGATGGCTCGTCCTCGGGATCCTCTGGTCCGTGATGGGCGCGCAGTTCCTCGTCCGCGGCGCGATCGGCGTCTCGGAGGTCGCGGGCCTCAACCCGTGGTTCATGGGCATCACCGTGGTCGCGCTCGGGACCTCGCTTCCCGACATCGCGGCGGCCTATCACGCGACGCGGCTCGGTTACACGGATCTCGTCCTCGGAGAGGGTATCGGCGCGAGCGTCGTAACGACCCTCCTCACGTTGGGGCTGATCGGCATCGTGCGGCCCTCGATTTTTCCCGTCGAACTGCTTCTCCCGGTCGTCGCGGCGATGGTCCTCACGTCGTTCCTCCTCGTGGCCCTGATGCTAGGGGAATGGAGGATCACGTCGCGGTCGGGCGCTGTCTTGACGTCGAGCTACTTCGCGATGGTGGCCTTCAACCTCGTGTGGTTCCGCGGCGGGTTCGGATAATCAGTAGACCGCGCCGCATCGCACGCACGTGAGCTTGCCGTCGCCCCTTGCGACGAGCTGGCCCGCGCATGCGGTACAGAACTTCATCTCCTTCACGAGGCGGCCTTGCTCGTCCCAGGAGTGCTGCGGCCACGAACTCGGAGTGGGCGCCTGTCCGGGCCACGCGCCACCCGCCGGATTCGCGCTCCCCGGAGCGGGCGGCGGGGACGACGCGCGAGGCGGTGGCGGATTCGGATACGTGCCGGAAGGGGTGATCGGATACGGAGGCGCGTGTTGCATCATGCGGAACTGTTCTTCCATGTAGGCACCCTGGTCAACTCGGGTGACCGTCGTCCGCGCAAGCCGGTCGAAGAGCCGCTGCCGCGGATCGCCGTGCGTCGCCGCCCCCACGAACAGGTCGATCAGGAACACCGCCCAGTAGAGCTTCGACAGGTTCCGGAAGACCGCGTGGATGATGTCCAGGTTGCCGTCGAGCGCCACGACGCGCAGGGACATGAGTCGCTTCCCGATCGTCGCGCCCATCAGCGTCTCGAGGAGGAACGAGTAGACGAACAGGAGCACACCGGCGAAAAGCGGCACGAGCCACCAAACGTAACCGAAGAGCGTGAGGGGAATCGCGAAGAAGAGGAAGATGACGATCACGACGATCAGATCGATCAGGAAGGCGAAGAGCCGGCGGAGCCAATGCTCTTGCAATGCGGGGTTGTGACCAATCAAGTCGATCGCGGAAGGCATGTCTCACCCATCCGAAGCGTCGATATCCTACCGGCCCTCATAAACGTAACGCCATTAATATTTGGGTGCTCGATTGAAAATCAGCCCGTCGAGTCCGCGGATGTTTCGGGGGGCAGCTCTTCCTCGACGCGGGTCGATCGCCGCAGGAACTCGCCGGGGACTTCCTTCGACGTATACACGGTCTTGCCCGCCTTGTAGATCACGACGCCCCCTTCCCGGGCCGCCTTCGCGTCGATCTCGAGGATGACCGGCGACTGGATACGGACGCGCCCCGCCTCCATCGCGGCCTCGAACGTCGCGCTCAGGTGGACCATCTTTCGGTCCGAGGGTCGGAGTCCCGCCTCGAGGAGCAAGTGGCTCTCCTCCGCGGTCGTCGGATAGAAGAGCACGTCGGGGATTCCTTCCGTCGGCAAATCCAAGTCGACATCCATCGAGTGGCCATACGTCGCCCGGATCTTGCCGTCCTCGAATTGGTAACGGCCCTTCGGGTCCGTCTCGATCAAGCCGATCACATGATGCTGCCGGACGAAACGGAATCGCCGGTTCCGAATCTGGATCGCTGTCAGGAAGTCCCGGAGGTCCACCCATCCGTGTGCGTCCATTTCGAGGCCGTAGCGTTGCGGGAAGTGCCGCAACACGCCGGCCATCGTGCGACCGAGGAGCTCGACCTCTTCGTCGTTGAGGAGGAACTTGCCCTCGTCGCCGCAATGCGGGCAGAACTCTTCTCGGAAGTATCCGTGAGAACGACATTCCTTCAGCATGCGTCCCCTCCCTGGGCGTTTGGTATTCTCCGTTGGCTTATGAAGTTTCGTCCCCTATGTTCGGAGGGAGGTCGTTGTCCCGGACGACCCGGATGCCGAGGGACTCGAGTCGTTCCTCCGCGGCGCGGACGATTTCCGGGCCGAGCGTCTTGCGATGCAGGTACGCGATCGAAGCTCCCTCGGTCCGTTCAACCGCTTGATCGACGATCTGCGGCGGAGCGCGCTCCATCGCGTACGCGGGCAGCAGGTGTCCGAACGCGATGCGTCGTTTGAGCGCGAGATCCGTGTGGCGCGGCACGTAGTGGCCGCCACCGATCCCGATGGCGACCGGTGCGTCGACCGGGTGCAGGTTGATCAGGACCCGGGCGATCGTGCTCGATGCGTCCTTGTCCGCCCACTCGCGCTCCGTGCTGCCCTGCTCGATGTAGAACGTCGGCGCAGAGAGGTAGGGACCATGGTGCGTCGCCTCGAACGTCACGGAGTAGGTCGGGTTTGTCGCAGCACGCTTCAGGCCGTGCAGCGCGGCGGTCATCCATTGCGAGGACGCGGGTACGAGGGCCTCGGGTTGTCCACCGAATTCAGCCGTCGTCGGGTTGCCGATCGGATGGACCGTCAGGCTCGGACGCTCGCTCTCCGATTTGTGCTTCGACAGAAAGACGACGAGGTCGACGCGCTCCCCGAAGGCGGTTTCGAGGTCGCGGTCCAGGTGGTCGCGGAAGAGGTGGAGCTGAGCGATCGTCACCAGGGTCGTCTCTCGGAGACGCCATGCGGGCCGGCCTTCGAAGGTCGCCTCCGAGGTCCACGACGCCTCACGTAGGAGCGCGTCGCGCTGGTTCCGACTCGCCTCATCCGGCTCGGACGCCACGAGGAAGCGCATGCCGCGTCGGGATGCGGATTCCCGCCCATCTCGTTTCCCGTTCGTGCGCCGCGCACAAACTTTATGTGGCCGCCTCCGGTACAGCGGGAAGCCATGGTGACCGTCGCGTTCCTCGCGTCCGTCCAGGGTTACCAGGAGTCGCGGATCGAGGAGGTCGCGAACCGCCTGCGGAAGGACCATCCCGAGTGGACGGTCAATATGCTCACGCCGGACGCGACGAAACCCCTCCTTCCGAAGTACAAGCTGAAGTTCGGGCCCGCGATCCTGGTGAACGACCGGATCGAATTCGTCGGCATCCCCCGATACCGCATGCTGGTGGAGCGGATCGCCATGCTCGCGGCCGGCCAACCTTCTCCGAGGACCGCCCAGCCGCCGCCGTCGGCCGCCCCCGCCAAGACAGCGACACCGCCTGCGAAGCCCGCCCCACCTCCGACCCAGCCCGCCACGCCGTCCGCTCCCGCGGAATGACGGTCGGACCGCGGGATTCCCGGTCGAAGTCCGTCGCAAAGGAGGCTTCCAGCGGAGAAACCTTCCCTTCTCGAAAACTATATGAAATTAGCAACCCATTAATTCCGTTGGGTTGAGTGAGGGGACCGCACACCTGGGAAGGGGCGGCCCGAATCGGATCGAGGAATTCCCCCATGAGCATCGAGGACGAGTTCGAGGACACACGTCGTGCGATTCACCGCATGCTGAAGGATGCGTTCGAAGGGAAGCTCGGCGTGTTCCGCGAGCCGTTCATCTACGGCTTCACGACGCGCACGCGGGAGTCGCGCTTCGAAGCCCCGCGGCCCGCGCTCGAAGGCGAGGAGATCAAGACGCGGGATCCGCTCGTCGACGTCATTCTCACCGAATCCGCGATTTTCCTGACCGCGGAGATGCCCGGCGTCACGCGGGACGAAGTCCGCGTCCGACTCGACGAGGGAAAGCTCGTCCTTCAGGGAGAAGGGGACCGGCAATATTTCACGAAGGTCGACCTCCCCTCGGACGCGGACCGCGACACCCTGAAGTACACGTTCACCAATGGCGTCCTGGACGTCGTGATCGCCCGGAAGCGCACGTTCGGTTGAGGGCCGACCGGGCACACGGCCCGGGGATAGCGCAATGCCCGCCGCGGACAAGATGGACCGCAAACTGAAACGGCTGCGCCGCATCGAGGCGGGCTACCGCGCGGACATCCGTCGAGCCCATCAGACCCTCAAGCTCGAGACGGTCAACCGCACCAAGGCCGAGGCGCGTTACGAGAGGACTCGGAAGAAGCTCGAGGGGAAGATCGAGAAGCTCCAGCCGAAGATCCGCGACCTCACGAACCGCAAGGCCGAGATGAGGTCGTGACGCGCCGCGAAGGCTAAGTGAGCCCGAGCCGTTTTGGGAACCGTGGGCGAGCCATCCGCGTCGGAAATCTTGGAGACGACTGCTGCCGCGATCCGAGTGTGCACCCTGTGTGGCCTTCACGCCGGGCGCACACACGCCGTCCCCGGAGAGGGTTCTTCCATCGCGGACGTCTTCCTCATTGGCGAGGCCCCGGGCAAAGACGAGGACGCATCGGGCCGACCGTTCGTGGGCTCCGCGGGGAAGATTCTGGACAAGGCGTTGGGGCTCGTGCGACTCCCGCGAGGCTCCGTCTTCATAACGAACGTCGTCAAGTGCCGGCCGCCGAAGAACCGCAAGCCCCTCACGGACGAAATGGGTTCGTGTCGACCGTATCTCATGGCCCAGATCGCCGCCGTGAAGCCGAGCGTCATCGTCACGCTCGGCCGGACCGCCCTGCGCGATCTCCTCGGGCCGGGAATGGAACTCAAGAGCGCGCGGACGAAGCGACTGGCCTTCGGCGATGTGCCCGTCGTCCCGACCTATCATCCCGCCGCAGTGTTGTACAACCGCAAACTCGAAGCCGCGATTCAGCGTGACCTCCGAAAGGCCACCCGGATGGTCCGAACGGGAGGGGCTCGTCGCCGCACCACGGCATCTCGCGAAGGAGGAACGAGAGCGACACGCTAGCCGAAGAACGCGCGAATCTTCTCCAGGCTCCACGTATTGATCACGTCGTCCGGCGTGAGCCACGCGCGCCGGGCCGTCCCGACCCCGAATCGCATCCATGCCAGATTCGAGCTCGCATGGCTGTCCGTGTCCACGGTGATCGTGCAGCCCGCGTTCTTCGCCGCACGCGCCTGCGTCCAGTTCAGGTCCATTCGCCGCGGGTCCGCATCGATCTCGATCGCGGTGCCGGCCTTCGCGCAGGCGCCGAACACCTCCTCGAGCGCGAGCTGAATGGGCCCCCGCCACCCGATCTGACGGGTCGTGGGATGCCCGAGGATGTCGACATGGGGGTTGCGGACCGCGGCGACGACGCGGGCCGTCTGCTCGTCCTGCGGGAGCGTGAACCTCGAGTGGACGGAGGCGATGACGTAATCGAGTTCCTTGAGAACCTCGTCCGGATAGTCCATCGCCCCGCCATCCAGAATGTCGCACTCCGTGCCGAGGAAGACATGGAATCCCTTCAGCTCGCGATTCAACGCGCGGACGCGATCGCGGCGCGCGAGCGCTCGCTCCGCCGTCAGGCCGCTCGCGACGGTGGCGGATACGGAGTGGTCCGAGATCCCGACGAAGGCATAGCCGCGTCGACGCGCCGCCTCGACCATGGCTTCGAGCGGTTCCGTGCCGTCCGTCTCGTTCGTGTGCACGTGGAAATCCCCTCGAATGTCCTTCAGGTCGACCACGGCCGGTAACGTGCCTGACTTGGCGGCGTCGACCTCTCCCTGGTCCTCTCGCATCTCCGGCGGGATCCACGGGAGGTCGAGGCTGGTGTACATGCTCTCCTCCGTGTCGCCGGCGACCCGCACCTCGTCGCGGAACATGCCGTACTCGTTCATCTTGAGGCCTCGGCGCTCGGCCATCGTCCGTACGCGGATGTTGTGATCCTTCGAACCGGTGAAGTACTGCAGGCCCGCGCCCCAGGAGTCCGGATCGAGGACGCGCAGGTCGGCTTGGATCGTCCGGCGGGAGCCCTCGTAGTCGCGGAATTCGATCATCACGACGACCTTCGTCTCCCCGGCGGCGATGACCTCGATGACGCCCGGGAGGTGCCGGAACGCCTCGCTCGCCGCAGCTCGATCCGTCGCGACGGCGAGGATGTCGATATCCCCGACGGTCTCGCGCATCCGCCGGAATGATCCGGCCGCCTCGACCCGTTCGACCGTCTTGCTCGCGCGCATCCGCTCGAGCACGTGGTCGACGACCTGGGCCGCGTCCGCGAGGAGCGTGCGCGTCTGTCCCTCCTTGACGAAGTCAATCGCCCGGAGGAGGTTCTCCTCGGTCTTTTCGCCGAAGCCCTTGACTTTTCGCAGCATGTGCTTTTGTGCCGCCGTGCGGAGGGTCTCGAGGTCCGTGATGCCGAGTTCCTGCCACAGGACCTTCACCTTCTTGGGACCGAGGCCGCGGACCTTCAGGAGGTCCAGGACGCCGGGAGGGAACTTCGCGCGGAGCTCCTCGTAGTATGCGAGCTTGCCCGTCGTCACGTACTCCGTGATCTTCTCGCCGAGCGCGGGTCCAATCCCAGGGATCTGGTCGACCCGGCCCTGCCGGACGAGGTCCTCGATGTTGTCGGGGAGAGACTCCAGCTGTCGTGCGGCCCGCTGGTACGAGAGGATGCGGAAGGTGTCCTCTCCGAGGATATCGAGCATCGCGCCGATCTCGTTGAAGAGCGCGACGATCTCGTCGTTCTTCACGGCCGGGCGCGATGTCCCGCGGCCGTCTTTATGGTTTCTCACGCCCTCCCTGGGAGGCGTGATCTGGACCGGGACCTGCGGGTTCGGCCGCAGGATGGCGGATGTGATGCAACGCCTCGATGCGGTTGAGATCCAGGAGACGTTCTACAAACCCGTTCGCGTCGAGCGCGCGAAGAAGTGGCGTCGCTTGGCCCCGCGCGAATTTCGTTTCTGCGTCAAAGCCTCGCAATTCATTACGCATGAGGCGAGCTCCCCAACGTATCGCCGTTCCAGCCGGACGATTCCTGCGGCAGACCGCGGGGCCTACGGGGGGTTTCGCGATACGCCGCGCGTCCGGGAGGGATGGGAAGCGACGCAAGCGGTCGCGGAGGCGCTGGAGGCGTCCGCGATTGTGTTCCAGGCGCCGTCCTCCTTCGGGCCGTCCGATGCGAATCGGGCCGCGCTCTACCGCTTCTTCGAATCCATTCGGACTTCCTCGGTGAAGGCAATCGAACTCCGGGGTCCATGGGCCGTTCATGTGGTCGAGCGGATCTGCGAGGACCTCGGCCTAGTCCATGCCGTTGATCCGTTCGAGCGAGAACCCGCCACGTACGGACTCGCGTACTTCCGCCTCCATGGAAGCCCGCCCGGCCCGGTCATGTATCGGTACCGATACACCGATGAAGATTTCGCCCGACTCCGTGTCATCTGCCGGGAATACGATGACGTGTACGCGATGTTCAACAACCAAACGATGGGTGCGGATGCCGTCCGCTTTGAGTCCGGGTCAACGGGGGACGTACCGGTGCCTCCCTCAGGTCCATGAGCCGGAGCCATGGCAGCGCTTGCATGATGCATGCATCGAAACTCTAAAGCCGCGGTGCGCCTGGACTGATGAGGCGGGTGAGTCCGATTCCTCAGCCTTCCTCCGGCCCCCGCATAGCGGGCATGGGACCGGGATGGCGCGCCGATCCCACGCAGCCGCAGGTTACCTTCGCCGATGTGAAAGTCGACGAACAACTGGAGGTCAAGAAGAAGCTCGACCGCCTGAAGTCCCTTCGGCCCATTCCGGTCCTCCGGTCCGCGCGACGACTCGAGCGAGAACGGAAAAGGCTCGAGAGCCGATGGCAGAAGCTGCAGGAAGATATCGATCTCCTTGGCGAGGCCGAGGATTAGCGACCTCTTCGTGCGAATCTCAGTCGAATCTCCGATGCAAGTCTCTGAACTGCGATGATCACGCTCGCAAAGGTTGAGCATGCCGCGCAACCGCAATCGCGTTCCGCGAATGACAGCGGGACGGAAACATATGTATAGCCCTCGCTTCTGTTTCCGCCAAGCCCTCCCATGCCCCCCGCCGGTCGGATCCCGCGCGAGATCGTGTCGTTCTTCGAAGCCGCCGGCGGCCACTCGCTCATCGTGAAGGGGCCCGCCGGGACGGGAAAGACGACGTTCGCCTTGCAGCTCACGGAGGAGACCGGCGAGGTCGCCGCATCCCACTACCTGAGCTCCCGCGTCTCCGACGAGTCCCTCTACAACCAGTTCACCTGGCTGCACGAGCGCCTCAAGCCCGCCGGCCTTCAGACGGCCCCGAAGTCCGGGGGCACGACGAAGGTGACGCGGGACGCACTGAATCAGCTCGAGGGGAAGCTCGAGGAGGGCAAGGAAGGCGAGGACGGCGAGCCGGAAGCCGTCGGCGCGGGCGAGGTCAAGGGGAACTTCCTCGAGGTGACCTTGGGATTCGACCTGCCGGAACTCGAGGCCGCGTACGACTTCGTCGACGCCCGCATCCCGAAGCGATCCCTCGTGCTCATCGATTCGATCGACGCCCTCGCGGAGCACTACGGCATCCCGGCGGCGCGCCTGATCACGGTCCTCCAGCGGGATCTCGTCGAGGGAAGCAAGCAAAACGTGCTCTACGTCCTCGAGAGCAGCGGCGAGACCCGCCTCGACTACCTCGGCGACGGCGTCGTGAGCCTCGCGTCCTCCGAGTACCAGGGGCGCCGGCTCCGCGTCCTCACCATCGAGAAACTGCGCGGACAGCAGGTGGGGCAGTATCGCTACCTGTACACGCTCGACGGCGGCCGCCTGACCTCCTTCGACATCCGGGAGGAAGCCAAACCGATCCGGCCTCAGCCCTGGAAGCCCATCAAAGACCTCTCCAAGGATGCAGTCAGCACGGGAATCGAGGCGTTGGATCGACTCACCGGAGGCCTCGCCCGCGGGCGCGCGACGGCCTTCGAGATCTCGAATGCGGTGCCGGCCGACTACGTCGACTGGCTGCGGATTGCGCTGATCTCGAACTTCGTCACGCAAGGCCGGGGCGTCGCGCACGTCCCGCCTCGGAAAGGGAGCGCCGAGTACCTGCGGGAGTTCGTCAGCCCCCACCTGCGGGCCGGCGACTTCGACACGCACGTGCGCGTGTTCGAAGCCGCGACCCTCGGCTCCGCGGACGTTTCGAAGAACGTCCTCCACATGGAGGGCACGAACGTCGACTCGGACATGCGATGGTCGAACGTCGAGTTCCAACTGCCGAAGTCGGAAAGGCCCTTCCTCGCGCTCATGGCGTTCGACACCCTTGAGTCCGTATACGGAGAGAAGGTCCTCGAGGAGATGTCCGGCGTGTTCTCGGCGATTCGCCGCGCAAAGGACATCTTGGTCGGGTTCGTCACGCCCCAGAGCGCGTCCGCCGCGAAACTCGAGAATCTCGCCCATGTGGTCCTCCATGTGGACAGCGTGAACGGATCCGTCGTCGTGTACGGACAGAAACCGTACACCGGACTGTTCAACCTGTCGTGGGACTGGTCCGCGGGCGTGCCGAAGGCGCTATTTCGGCCGATCGTGTGAACTCGGTGGGCGCAGAATTCCGCATCGCCGGAGGCGCAGTTCCTCCCGGTCAACGAGTATCAAATTCGAGAACCGGATAGATAGCTGAATTAAGCCGCATGGGTGAATGGAGAGCAATGCGAGAAAAGGACGTCTCGCGATTGCTCACGGACGAGTACGCGGAGCGGATTCTCGTGGCAACGCAGAGCGTTGCCCGGTCCGTGCAGGAGATCAGCGACAAGTACGACATCCCGATCGCTGCCTGCTACCGCAAGATTCACGAGCTCGAGGAGGCCGGGTTCCTCAATGTCGCCGAGATCGTCACGACCCCGAAAGGGAAGACGATGAAGCTGTACCGGTCCCTGCTCAAGTCCGCCCAGCTCGTCTATGAGGGCGGTATTTTCCGGGTCAAGTTCGAGTTTGACGGCGAGAAGGACATCAGCGGAAAGTGGATCGAACTGAACGCCGCGCTGGACACGTGAGCGCGCGCGTGCGCGTGTTTCCCGGCGCGCTGATAATCATTTGGTCAAACGACTTTTTTGTCTGATAATCAAGCGCGATAGCTTAAATATCCCACGGAATCATCGACGGCCTACAAATCGACGAGGGGTGGCACCGTGGAGGACAACACATCCGCGATGGAAAATGGCGGCGAATTTCAAGGCACCTCGAAGCTGCTCTCGCCTCTCGAGGCCTCTCAACTTTTGACGGACGAATACAGCGCGAAAATCCTCCTTGCCACGTACAAGCGGAAGATCAGCGCTCAGGAAATCAGCCAGCGATACGGAATCCCGATCGCGGCGTGCTACCGCAAGATCCGGATCCTGGAAGAGGTCGGGCTGATCCAATGCGTCGAGCGCATCTTGACGCAGAAGGGCAAGAGAAAGAACCTCTATACATCCTGCCTCCGCAACGCCTACATCTTCTTCGAGAACGGCAAACTCCGCGCCCGATTCCAGCTTGCGACCGGCCAGGTCAAGGACTTCGGCGGCGACTGGAACGGACTCGACATGCTGAAGCAGTGAACCGAGCCTCCTTCCCTGTCATCCCATCCCTTCCTTTTTCTGTTCTCGAGGTGCGACGGCACGTTCCGTCCGCCCGCCGTGTGATTCGTTATCACGTATCGCAGCCGAGAACCACGCCTTCACGTTTCATATTTTCATTCGGCCTTCGTCGGGACGAGACCGTGAAAATTCAGTTTCACAAAATCCTGTCCGAGGGCCGGAGCGTCCGGTACGATCCGGACCCGGATGGCGGGATTCTCCATCTCAGCGTCATCGTGACGGAGGACGAAGTCCGTCGCAACCGCGCGAAACGGTCTGCCTGATTTTCTCCCTTAGAACGAGTCTTCAGAGGCCCGTGAGTCCCGGTCGTCCCTCCGATGTCGACGGCCTCGCTTAGGAGTTTTATACGCCAACTCCATTTGGATGCACAATGGCCGTCGGGACGGAAGCCCTGTACCAGCAGCTCTCCATCCTCCTCGTCCTCGCGACCCTGAGCCACTTCACGATCAAGCGGTTCCACCAGCCGACGATCGTCGGCGAGATCGCCTTGGGGGTCTTGCTCGGCCCGACAATCCTCGGCCACACCTTCAACCTCTATCCGTTCGATCCGACGCTCGTCGCGAGCTTCGCGGCGCTGGGCGCGATTTTCCTCCTCTTTCTCATCGGTTTGGAGAGTGACTTCCGCGCGATCTACAAGACGAAGAACGTACTCGTCGCGACCGGAGGCGTCGTCCTGCCGCTCGCCTTCGGTTTCGTGACCGCGTTGTTCCTCGTGCCGCCCGCCGGCTTGGGCGCGAACGGCAACCAGTTCACGATGGCCGTCTTCATGGGCGCGACCCTGACCGCGACCAGCACCGCCATCGCCGCCTCCGTGCTCCTGGACCTCGGGCTCATGCGAGAACCGGTCGCGCAGACGATTATGGGCGCGGCGGTTGTGGACGACGTCCTGAGCCTCGTCATCCTCTCGCTCGTCGTCGGCGCGAGCAGCGGCCGAGTCGACCCGTTATCGATCGGTGTACTGGTCGTCCTCGCGGTCGCCTTCCTGGCCATCGGCACGGCCGTGGGCATCTATTTCTTCCGGCGAGTCGTCGTGCGAGTCCAGGTCGAGGGGATGAAACTCGGCCTGAAGCACGGCGGCTTCATCATCGCGATGGCGGTGACCTTCCTCTACGCATTCGTCGCCGAAATCATCGGGCTCTCCGCCATCGTCGGCGCCTTCCTCGCCGGCACCCTGTTCGCGAGCACGCCCCTTCGCGAGGACTTCACGGAGGGAGCCGGCTACCTGGGGGCCGTCTTCACGCCGATCTTCTTCATCTCGATCGGGCTCCAGGTGGATCTCGTGCTGGCGGCCGGAAGCACCGGCCTCCTGGTCTTCGGCGCGGTCCTCACGGTCGTGGCAATCCTGACGAAAGTCGTCGGATGCGCGATCCCGGCCCGACTCTCGAAGATGACGCGCCCCGAGGCCTTGGCGGTGGGTTGGGGGATGACGCCCCGTGGCGAGGTTGGGCTGATCGTCGCCCTCTCCGCGCTTACCGCCGGCGTCATTAGTGAGCCCCTGTTCTCCGTACTCGTCGTGGTCCTGGTCCTCGTGTCTGTTCTCCCGGCGCCGCTCTTCAAGCGGTCACTCGCCATCGTCGACGACGAGCGCCGGCGCATGCAAGCGGAGGTCGCGGCGGCGACGGATCCCCGCTAGGCCCGCTCGACGAGTTTCCCCCGGACCACGTCGACCTTCAGGAGGGTCTTGATCCGGAGGCCGAGCTCCTTCTCCATCCGCGCTTTCTCGCGGGTCTTCTCGAACACGATCAGGACATCGGTGACGTCGGCCCCGATCACCCGGAGCGCCTTCACGATCGCGAGGAGCGTGCCGCCGGTCGAGATCACGTCGTCCACGAAGACGACGCGGTCGCCGCGGCGCACGTTGTTGATGAACATGTCCGTCTTCGAGTAACCGGTTGTCTGCTTCACGGAGACTTCGCCCAGGAGGCCGTACTTCCTCTTTCGGACGAACACGTACGGCTTGCCGACCCGGAGCGAGAGGCCCGCCGCGAGAGGGAAGCCCATGGACTCCGCGGTCACGATCTTGTCGCAGCGCGACCAGTCCCCGATCTTCGCGAGCTCGGTCAGGACCTCGTCGAGGACCTCCGGCCGGCCGAGCGGAATGCCGTCCGTGATCGGATGCACGAAGTACTCGTATTCTCCGAACTTGACGACCGGGCTCTCGGCGAGGCTCGCCCGCAACCGCTCCAGGGGCATCCTCACGACCTCGTCACGAGGTCCCGCGCGACCGCGGCGGCTTTCTCGAGGATCTCCGCCTCGCCTTTGACCCGGCGCGCGCGCATGAGCACTTGCCCGTCGCAGATCATCGTGTCGACGATGTTGCCGTGCGCGGAGTAGACCCAGTTGCTGACGTCATTGTGGCGGGGCGTGAGTTCCGCGCGGCGCGGATCGACCAGGATCAGGTCCGCGAGGCGATCGACCCCGAGGATCCCCGCATCGATCCCGAGCGCCCGGGCGCCGCCCAGGGTCGCGAGCTGGAACGCCTCGCCGGCCGGGAGCACGCGCGGGTCGCCGTGGGCGAACTTCTGCACGAGCGCCGCGACCTTCATCGTCTCGAACATGTCGAGGTTGTTGTTGCTCGACGCGCCGTCCGTCCCGAGGCCCATGACGACGCCGGCCTCCGTCATCGCCGCGTACGGCATCGTCTGGCCCGTCGCGAGCTTCATGTTCGACACGGGGCAGTGGGCGACCTTCGTCCCGGTGTGTGCGAGCAGCTCGATCTCGGAAGGGTCGAGCCAGCACCCGTGGGCCGCGATCACGTCCTTCGAGAGGAACCCGACGGAGTCGAGGAACTTCGCCGGCCGCACGCCGCGCTCCGCGAGGCAGTCGTCGACCTCGCGCTTCGTCTCCGACAGGTGGATGTGGATCAAGGAGCCGTTCTTGTCCGCGAGCTCGCGAATCCGGAGGAGGGAGTCCTTGGAGACCGTGTAGATCGCGTGGGGCCCGAGGACCGGGGTGATGCGGTCGGTCCGCAGGGCCTCGATCGCGCGGTTCGTTGCCTCCGCGGCTCGGAGCTGCTTGGCCGCTCGATCGGGATCATTCAAGTCCACGATGCCCTCCGCGAGGAACGCCCTCAGGCCCATCTCCTTCACTGCCTTCGCGGCCTCGTCCATGTGGAAGTACATGTCGTTGAAGGTCGTCGTCCCCGTCTTGATCATCTCGAGGCACGCGAGCTTCGTTCCCCAGTAGACGTCGTTCGACGTGAGCCTCGCCTCCGCGGGCCAGATCTTCGTCTCGAGCCACGTGTTGAGGTCGAGGTCGTCCCCGTACCCGCGGAAGAGCGTCATCGCGGCGTGGGTGTGCAGGTTCACGAGTCCCGGGAGTGCGACGCGGCCTTTGCCGTCGATGACCGTGTCGGCTTCGCGTCGCTTCCCGATCTCGGCGATCCGGTTCCCGTCGATGTAGATCTGGGTGACGTCGCCTTCGAGCTGGACGTCCTTGATCAGGATGCTCATCCGATTCGCTCCAGGGCGCGGGTCACGATCGCCTTCGTCAGGTCCGCGTTCGCCCGCTGCGTCTCCCGGATCCGTTCGAACGTCAGGGGTTCGTCGACGACCCCGTTGCAGAAGTTGTCGACGGTGCAAAGGGCCGCATACGGGATCCCGATCTCGCTCGCGAGGGTCGCCTCGGAGGCCATCGTCATCCCGACGACGTCGCCAATCGTCTTGAAGAACGCGATCTCCGCGCGCGACTCGAGGCGCGGGCCCGTCGTCTGGACGTAGACGCCTTCGCTTCGGACCGAGGCCTTCGCGTCCTTCGCGCCGCCGATTAGCGCCTCCCGCAAGCCTTCGTCGAGGGAAGGCGTCACGTGCATGACCTTCTCGTCGAAGTACGTCGGGATGTTCCAAAACGCGACGAAGTCGTGCGGGACGACGAACGTCCCCGGCCGGATCGCTTTCTTGAGGGAGCCCGTTGAGGACGTGCCTAGGATGTGCGTCACCCCGAGTTCCTTCAGCGCCAACAGGTTCGCGCGGTGGTTCAGGCGGTGCGGCGGGATGCGGTGGTCCTTGCCGTGGCGGGGCAAGAACACGACGGTCGCCACCCCGTGCTTGCCGATGCGCGGCGGATCGCTCGGAGCCCCGTGCGGCGTCACCAGGAACCGGGCCTGCTCGTCTTCGAGGGCGAATGCGTCTCCGAGCGCGGAGCCTCCGATGATCGCAACGAGCGGCGGCGCCACGGAGGCGGACGACAAGTCCCCGGCCGATAAACCTTCCGGGCTGTCGGCTGGAACCCGGCGCACGCCTAAGTACGGTCTTCCGGGCGCGTGTCCGGCGCAAGTTTCTTTGTGCCGTCCGCCTTTTGTGGCGGGGAGGGACGCCTTGGGTCATCGACCGCCGCGGGGTTCGGTCCCCGCAATCGCGCTCGTATTCGCTTTGGTGCTCCTCTTCGCGACCGCCCTCGTGACGTCTGCGGCCGGCTCCTTCACCTGGACGAGCCAAGCGGACTTCCAATCCGGCCAGTTGTCGGAGCTGGATGCGTTGACATCGCCCGGCGACCTGCTCCTGGCCCCGACCCAGACGAACTGGATCCGTTCGCCCGCGAATCCCGTGCTCGGCCCCGGGGTCGGGTGGGAGGCGGACTGGGTCGATTCTCCGAGCGTCCTCTACGAAGGCGGCGTCTACAGGATGTGGTATCAGGGGTGCGTCGGGCTGCAGTGCGAGATCGGGTACGCGACAAGCTCGGACGGCGTCGCCTGGACGCGGTTCGGGGGGAATCCGGTCTACGCCGCGAACCCATCGGGGTGGGACCAGACCCTCGGCAACCCGGTGGTCCTGCACGACGGGGCCCAATACAAGATGTGGTACGCCGGGAACGGCCCGCTCGCGATCCAAATCGGGTATGCGACCTCGCCCGACGGGATCAATTGGACCCGTTATGGGAGCGCGCCCGTGCTCCAAGGCGCTACGGCGTGGGACGCCGCGGCCACGAGCACGCCCGTCGTGATCAAAGAAGGCTCGAACTACACGATGTACTTCTCGGGCCACTCCGGGGACTTCACGTACCGGATGGGACGCGCCACCTCGGCGGACGGGATTAACTGGACCGAAGATCCCGCGAGCCCGCTAATGTCGCCTACCCTTCCCTGGGAGGAAACGAGGGTGCATCCGACCGGGATTGTCGTCGGTTCCTCCGGGTACGACCTCTACTATGCGGCTGGCTTCAACGTCCCGCAGGTCGGGCACGCGACCTCCGTCGACGGTCGGAACTGGACGAAAGACGCGGCGAATCCGGTCCTCCCCGTCGGCGCGTCCGGGACCTGGGAGGGCACCGCCGTGGGCGTCGCGAAAATCGTCACGGTCGGGAGCGAGACCCGGATGTACTATGGGGGCTCGAGCGGGTCGTCGAATTGGAGAATCGGGATGGCGACGTACACGGCGGGAGGCGGACCCGTCACCTACGTGAGCCCCGGGTTCTTTGTCTCGCCGGTCGTTGATTCCGGATCCCTGACGACCTCCTGGGACACGATCGATTGGTCCGGCATCGTGATCGGGCAGACGGGAATCGGGGTGACGGTGTGGGTCGGGAACACGTCGCGACCGGACGTCTCCTGGTCGCCTCCCTCACCGCCCGCCCTGTTCCCGGGTACGACGGCGCTCCATCTCCCGCCGGCGCGGTACGCGCAGGTGATCGCGGCCCTCGTGACGCTGAACGTCTCCAGGACGCCACTTCTCGATCGCATCACGTTGGCGTACAGCGAGCCCGCTTCGTCGTCGCCGGGATTGTCGATCGGCTTTTCAGGGACTTTCCTAACGGTCCTCTTCCTCCTGGTCCCCGTCATCATCATCTTGGTGGCGATCGCGGCGGTGCTCGTGCGGCAGTCGTCGACGACGCCATCCGTGCGGACTCCGGGATCCCTGATGTGTCCGTATTGCGGCGCCGCGAACCCCCTGGACCACCAATTCTGCATGAATTGTGGTCAACCGCTCCCGCCCCCGAACCCGGCGACCTACTGGCACTAACACAGACGGGAGCCACGGAACGCCTATGCGGCCCATCCGTACCCGATAAGTCTCAGCCTCGATACGTAACACAATACGTATAAAACGGGACCTCCGGATGGCAAGCCGGTTCCGATGCGGCTGCTTCCGTGGCCGCTCTTGTTCGCGTACGAGGAGGACGAACTTCTCAGGGACCTGCTCTTCGGAAAGAAGAAGGACCTCGAAGAGGGCCGGGCCTACCTCGTCAAAGAGCGGAAGCCAGAGAGGGCACTCGCCCGCTTCCATCAGGCGATCGACGCGGGCTGGCGGCCTATTTACATCACCCGGCAGCACCCGAACCACGTCGCCCGGCGACGCGGCGACAACGAGATCCGCATCGTCTGGTTGTCGACTACGCTCGGGAAAGACTACATCGACCCGCACAACCTGAACAGCCTCAGCAACCTGATTGCGAATTTCGTCAACGATGGGCCGCGGGCCGTCATCCTGCTCGACGGGATCGAGTACCTGATGATCAACAACGACTTCGCGCGGATCCTCCACTTCCTTGAATACGTGAACGAACAGATCGCGCTGCGTCGCGCCACGCTGATCCTGAGCGTCGACGACCGCGCATTCGAGGCGAAGGAACTCGCGTTGATCGAGCGGAACACCTCGTCCCTCGACTAGTGTGGCCTTTATAGCCGCGGCGGGCATGCGTTCGCCCCTCCATGTTTGAGATCGAGGCGCATGGCGGCCTCGGGCGCCGTGGGCTGTGGACGCGGGGCGGTCGAGCGGTTCCGACGCCGCTTCTGCTCTTCGCTCGGACCCGGACTCATCCCGCCCCTGCATATGCGGAAGGTCTCCTGGTCACCGAACGGACCGAGGACGCCCGCCTCCAGATTCGGACGAGCGGCACGTTCTTCGCTCCGCGCGGTCCCGCGGATCCCGACGATTTGCCGCCAACGAAAGGCGTCCCGATGTCGATGGCCGACCTAGAGGTCCCGCAGGACGGCGTCACGGCGGATCTCGCGATCCTCGCCGGAGAGGCGGATGTGTCGGCCGCGAAGACCGCCGATGCGGTGTTCCTCGCGAACGGTCCGGAGTTCGAACGATCGCCGCGAGAGTTCGTGGCCTCGATTCGCCGAATTCGGGAGGAGCTCGGGCCGGCCAAGGTGCTCGCCGTCACCGGTCTCGCGTCGCCGTCGAATCTCGCCGCCCTCGTCTACGCGGGGATTGACGTCGTCGATTCGAGTCGGATGATCCTCGACAGCGCTCGAGGCCTCTTCCATACGTCGGACGGGGTCACTCGTGAGGCGGAGGCGGATCGTGCGGCCTGCGGCTGCCCTGCGTGCGCAGCGGGAGAAGACCTGGCGGCCCACAACGAACGGTCCCTGTTTCGTGAACTGCTTCTGGTCCGCAACCACCTGGCGCACGACCGGTTGCGGGAGCTCGTCGAACGGAGGCTCGCCAACGCGCCGTGGAACACGGCCGTCGTGCGTCACCTGGACCTTCGCGAGTACGACCTCGTCGAATCCTACGCCCCCATCTCGGGCGGCGAGATGCTCGCGTACTCCCGCGAGTCGCTGACGCGACCGGAGGTCGTGCGATTCCGCCGCCGCGTCCGCGAGCGATACGCGAGGCCGCCGTCCGCCCGAGTGCTCCTCCTGCTCCCGTGCTCCGCGCGGAAACCGTACTCGGCCAGCCGCAGCCACCGTCGGTTCCGCGACGCGATCCTCGCCTCGAAGAACCCCTCGATCGTCCACGAAGTCATCGTCACCTCTCCCTTGGGCCTCATCCCGCGGGAACTGGAGCGATTCTATCCGGCGCGCGCGTACGACATCCCGGTGACGGGGGACTGGAGCCGCGATGAGGCGGCGATCGTGTCCGAGGATCTTGCCGCATACGCCGATGCGGGCCGCTACGATGCCATCGTGGCCCACCTCGGAGCCGAGGCCCCGATCGTGAAGGAGATCATCCCCGATGCGATCTTCACGGCGCACGACCGGCCGACCTCCGACGAGTCGCTCGCCTCGTTGACGCGGGCCCTCGACGACACGACGAGTTCGTTCAAGGGCGTGCCGCGAGGACGTCGCTTCGAGGAAGAGATGACCAACATCGCTCGGTTCCAATTCGGGGACGCGGGCCTCAGGCTGATCGAAGGCGCGTCCTTTCGCGGTCGCTTCCCGGATGTCCGCGTCCTCCATGGGGGGCGGCAGGTCGCGATGTACACGGGCCGCGGGCTTCTCTCGCTCACGCTCGACGGCGCTCGGATCCTCTCGAAGCAGGACGCGTACTGCGTCGAGATTGAAGACTTCCTCCCGAAGGGCAACGTCTTCGCGGTCGGAGTTCGAGATGCCTCGAAGGAGATCCGGCCCGGGGACGAGGTCGCCGTGCGCCACGCTGGCGACGTACGCGCCGTCGGCACGGCGAAGCTCGCGTCGAGGGAGATGGTGGACCTGAAGCGCGGCGAGGCGGTCCACGTCCGCCATGCGGTCGAGCTGCCGCAACGTTAACGAGACGCTCGCGCGTTCCGCGACTGCGGATGGCGCTCCTTCCGGACCTCACCTCCGCCGCTCTCTATGCGGTCGTCGTGTTCCTCCTGGTCCTCGGACTCCTCGTCATCTTCGTCGAGACCATCTCGAATCGAAAGCTCGCCGCCGCGTTTGTGGGCGTCCTCGTGGTGTCCGTCGCACTCGCCGCCTCGGGAGAAGTCGGGCTCGCGCTGCTCGCCGTGGCGGTTGGCGGTGCGCTGATCGCGAACCACGCCTTCGAATGGATGACGACTCGTTGAATCGAATTAGGGCGGCATTCCGGGCTGCGGGGGATACGGCTGTGGGGGATACGGCTGCGGAGCCGTTTGGAGGATTCCCTCGGGCAGGGCGAGGATGAGTAGCAGGAACAATGCGATGTATCCGGCGACGCCGGCGACATTGAAAAGTTGGGTCACGAGACTCAAGTTGCCAATTGGACCATAAGAAAACCGGTAATACCACAGGACGCGCGCCCCGGTGCCTATGGCCCATACCGTCAGTTCCGCGACGACGAACACCAAGAACAGGATCGGAGCGCCCATTCGCCTCCTTTGGATGGCCCAGCCGATCAGGATGATCAGTGCGGTGAATGCGGAGTTCACGACCGTCGGTAGAGCCAAGATTAGGAGAAAGGCAGGCGACGGAATCTGGATATTGAACTCCTGAATCGCGAACTCGAGCGCGTACGTAGGCAAGACGACCGCGAGCGAAACCAGCCCCAAGACCAGGATGAGCTGGTCTCTGGCACGATTCGACTGTGAGCCGAGCAACTCCGCCACCGCTACGACAATCGCCGGTTCACGAATGAGGATTGCGGCCCGCGATGGTGTCGCCACGAAAGCTCCCGGGAGTAGTTTCACACCTCCAGGCGAGTACTTTCGCTGACCTCTCCCGGGTTCCGCGCTTTATACCCGCGGGCTCTCTGGACCCTCGTGGACAGCGCGGCAATCATGGCCCCGGTGAACTCGATGTACGCAGGAGAAGACCACAGCTGGCAGGACGTGTACGCGTCGTACGGATGTTCGCTCGAGTTCGAGTCGTCCGACGACGACGGTTGACGATCACCCATCCATCCCAGATCGGCGGAGAAGGTCGCCTCCACGACTCCGCCGGTCCCCCTATTTTTGTGGCCCATCTTCTGGTTTCCGTCGACAGCGCCCCGCGCCACATGACGGCAGCAAATCTTGCCCCGAAGAACCCAAAATCATGCGTGGGGCGGGAGTCGAACCCGCGTCGCAGGCTTGGAAGGCCGGCGTCCTACCGCTAGACTACCCACGCGCCAAACGGTGACTCAACCGAGAGTACTTGAGCCTTCTCTGGTGAATCTTTGACCTCACGTAGGAGCTTCGCGAAACCCGAGCTCAGGCTTTCGCCTTCGCCGCCGGCCGACTCAGTAATTTTGTTGGCTTCCCGCGTACGAGCGATTCGAGATCGTCGATCGCCGCGAAGAGCTCGTGAACATCCTCGCCGGCGTTCTCGAGGTCTTTCGCAATTGAGCGCATGGTCGGGATCGTGTGTGAGGCAAGCCACTCCTCGGTTTCCTTCCGTAGCTGGGCCGCACTAACATTTTGAAGCGGGTTCTTTGGCATCTTCACTCCATCCGTCCGACGAGTGTCCGTCGCAGATTGACGCCGCTGTATTTAGCGCCATCGTCAATGCGGCATTTCCGCGCTCCATGCGAATTGTCCACGTGCGGTTTGCGTTGGCGATATCTATAAGACATCCGTCCGGCATGTCGGCCAGTTGTCCGACGCGGTCCCTTTCGGGCCGCGTGTATCGGGATGGGATGATAGGGATGGCCCTCTTCCAAGGCTTCCTCGATCGCGAGGGTCGCACCCTCGAGAAAGTGAACCGCCTCCTCGACTCGGCGAATGCCTCGCTGAACGCCGGTGCGGAGGCCCGCACCGCGACCGCGCTCATGAAAGCGCTCAGTCTGATCGAGGCGCGTTCCGATCCGATCGAGCGCCCCGAGCCATGGGCGATCGCGTGCGCGCGCGTCGGAGCCGGTCTCCTCCGCGTCGGCCACCTCGAGTCCGCCCAGGCCGCGACGACCGAGGCGTTGCGCTCCGATAGCGGGAGCGTCCGTGCGCTCGCGGTGCAAGGAGACATTCTCGTGGCGCAAGAACGGGCCTCCGATGCCCTCGCGTATTACGACGCGGCCCTTCGGGCCGAGCCGCGGTCGAAGGGCGTGTGGGCACGAAAAGGAGACGCCCATGCGGCCCTCGAGGAGTCGTCGGAGGCGATCCGCGCGTACATGCAAGTCGTGAACCTCGACCCTGACGACGTCGAGGCGTTCGCGCGCGTATTGGGCCTCGTCCCGGAGGACACCGACCTCTGGGTCCGGAAGGGCGACGCCCACCGACGGCGGAGCGAGGTGGAAGAGGCGCAACTCGCCTACGATCGCGCGTTGCGCATCGATTCGGGCCGAAAGGACGCCCTCGAAGGAAAGGCGCTCACCTACCTCGCTTCACAAGACGCCCCGCGGGCGCTGCGGTGTCTCGATCGCGTCATCCAGATCGACGGGTACGATCCGGACGCCTGGCGGTTGCGCGGAGATGTCCTGGGCGCGTCCAAGCAGAACGAGGAGGCATTGCGCTCGTACGACGAGGCCGTGCGCCTTCGAGACGGCGATGCAGTCGCCTGGCAATCCCGCGCGGGGCTCCTGCAGCGGATGGGCCGAAGCGTCGACGCGCTCGCGTCCTACGACAAGGCGATCGCCCTATCCCCGAAGACGCTCGCCTATCACGCAGGCCGCCTCGAGGCGCTGCGCTCGCTCGCGCGCTGGGACGAGATCGTCCGCGAGGCCACGAAGATCGTTTCCCTCGAGCCCCGGAACGGCGGGGCCCTGTACGCCAAGGCACATGCGTTCCTTCAGCTCAACCGCCGGGAAGAGGCCCTCGCCGCGTTCGACGCGTTCCTCGCGGTCGAACCACGATCGTACGACGGCCTCGAAGCGAAGCGGCAGCTCCTCGTCGCATCGGAGCGTTGGGCCGACCTCGTCGCGACGTGCGATGCGATCCTGTCGTTGCAGCCCCACCACCTACGGGCGCTGAAGGACCGGGGCCGAGCGCTCCTCGCCCTCGGCCAAGCGGAGAACGCGTATGCAACGTTTGACCGGATTCGCGTCCTCGCTCCGGACGACCTGGACGCCCTTCGAGGCCAGCGGGACGCCCTCCGGTTCTCGAAGAATCCGAAGGTCCTCCTGCACGCATGCGACCAGATCCTCCAGAAGGACGCCACGGATCGCGGCACTTGGGTCGCGAAGGGCGAGGCGCACGAGGCGTTGCACGAGTCCGAGGCGGCGCTCGGGGCCTACGAGACCGCGCTGCGACTCGACGCTCGATCCGCCGAGGCGTCTTCGCGGAAGGCCGGGCTCCTGGCCTCCCTGGGCCGCAACGAGGATGCCGTCCGGGCGTACGATGTCGCGATCGAAGCGGATCCCGCGTCCGCGAACCTCTGGCTGGAGAAGGGTCGCGTGCAGGTTCGGCTCAAGGCCTACGCCGACGCGGCGGATTCCCTCGACCGCGCGACGCGCTACGCCCCCGGCGACCCGAAGGGATGGTACGTACTCGGCGCCTCGCTCGAAGGGGCGAATCGGCACGAGCAGGCGGTCGCTGCGTTCGAGCGAGTCCTCGCCCTCGACGCGAACAGCGCGAAGGCCTGGCTCGGCAAAGGGACCTCCCTCGACGCGTTGAAGCGATACGAAGAGGCCGCGAATGCGTACGGCCAGGCGGCCCTGCGCGATCCCACGCTGACGTCGGCGCTTCTGAAACAAGGCGCGTGCCTGCTGAAGCTGCACCGGTACGAGGAGGCGGTGCCGATCTACGAGACGGTCGTGGCGGCGGATGCGAAGGAGAAGACCGGTCTCACGGGACTTTGCGACACCCTCGAAGGCCTTGGCCGCACGAAGGAAGCATTCGAGGTGAGTGGCCGACTCACGATCGCGGATTCAAAAGATGCGGAGGCCTGGGCGCGACGCGCGCGTTACGCGACCGCGGTGGGTCAGGGGAAGGAGGCCCTCGCCGCCATCACGAAAGCGGTCGGACTGGCCCCGGACCGGGCCGACTTCCTTCGTTCCCGACGCGAGCTCCTGGTGGTCCAAGGCTCCTTCAAGGCCGCGGCCGAGGTCGGCGAGCGACTGCTCGAGATCGATTCGAAGGACACGGACGCGATGCGCGAACGCGCGCTCGCCCTGGAGAAGATCGGGAAAGTAGACGCCGCAATCGAGGAGCTCGACCGAGCGGGGCGCGTGGACCCGAACGACCGCCGTACCTGGAACGCGAAGGGGGCGACTCTCGTCCGTCTCGCGCGCACCCCGGAGGCCCTCGAGGCCTACGATCGCACGCTCTCTCTGAATCCGGGCGACCGGACAGCGCTCGCGGCTAAAGGACGAATCCTCGTTTCCCTCGGCCGGGTATCGGACGCGCTCAAGGTCTTCGACGACGGGCTGATCCTCGAACACGACAACCTGGAGTTCCTGAACGGGAAGGCGGTTTGCCTCGCGCACGCGGCGCACTTCGACGATGCGCTCTCGCTCGTGACCGTCGTTTTCTCGAAGGACCCGAACAACTACGATGCCTACCGGACGAAGGGGCTGTGCCTCTTGCGGACCCAGCGGGCCTCCGAGGCGATCCCCTGTTTTGACTTTGCGTTGAAGGCAACTCCGAAGGACGCGGCGGTACTCACGTGGAAAGGCGAGGCGTACCAAGCGCTCGAAAAGCCGACCGAGGCGCTCGCGGCATTCGAGGAGGCGATCGAAGCGGACCCCGCGCGCGGCGATGCCTGGCGGGGGAAAGGTCTCGTCCACGTGAAGCTTGAGAAGTTCCCCCAAGCCGCGGAGGCACTGGCGCGCGCGACCGAAGCGCGCAAGGACGACAAGGCGCTCTGGACGATGCGCGGCTTCGCAGAGGAGCGAGCCGGGCAATACGACCTCGCGGTCACGTCCTACGACGAGGCGCTCCGGCTCGACGCCCGCGACAAGGGGACTTGGTCGAGCAAGGGACTCGCGCTCTTGCATCTGCGGCGGTTCGAGGACGCGCTCAAATGCTTCGATGCGGCCCTCGCCCTCGATCCGGGATATGAGCCTGCGGCGGACGGCAAACGCCGCGCCGAAGAACGCGTGCACGCCGTGCAGATTGAAGGATTCGCGGAAGCGGTGGTGCGCTTCGAGAAGCATCTGGCGCGGCCCGCGACCCGAGACGAGATTTTCAAGTATTGTTCCGTGCCGCTCGAGACCCTCGACGAGGTCATCCGCTACGTGAACGAGCCCGCGACCTTGGCTCCGGACCGCGTCGAGCCGGACGAGCTGCGGAAGTACGAGGCGGTCGGCGCCGCCGTCCTGCAACACGTCGGGAACGCCGCAAACCTCGACAGCATCCGCCTGACGGATGTCTCGACGGTCCTGCCGCACGTCGACTTGGACGAGGCGAGGACGATCTGGGGCTACATCGACTGGGTGCGCGACGCACCCCTCGAGCCGACCGCGGAGTGGCACAACGACGATCTGATCCGACAAGCGCTCGACTTGCCCAAGGAGGAGTGGAACCTCGTGGACCTCGCGAAGGAGCTACACTTGGGCCCGTTCGAGGCGAAGAAGCTCGAGGTCTCCCTGAAAATCTTCGAAGGCGGCGGGTACCGCATCTCGACGCGTGCGCCACCGGAGTCAAAGCCGAAGAAGGTGAAGGCGGAGACCCACGTCGCCCACGCGAAGGTGGAGACGCCGGAGACCGAGGACCATGCCGTGCCCGAGGGACCTTCCCTCAAGCCGGCCGCCAAAGCGAGCCCAGATCCCGCCGCGGTGAAGTGCGAGGCCCACCATGCGCCCGGCGTCGAGCGCCACACGTGCGGTGCCTGGCTATGCAAGGCGTGCGTCGAGACAGGGAGCGCGTGTCCGGGTTGCAATGCACCCCTCGTCAAGGTCGACCGCGAAGCGCGGAAGAAGGACCGCGAAGCAGACTTCAGTCGGCTGTAGCGCCTATGGATTCGCGTCGATCATCGCGTGGATGAACTCGAGCGAGCTCCCGATATCCACTCGGTAGTTGTTGTTCGTCGACTTGCACGCGCTGTCGCCCCATGATGTCACCGCGACCTGCCTCTCGACGCCGTTCGCGTCCCGATACAGCGTCGGCCCGCCGGAATCGCCGTAGCAGGTCCCACCGTCGTCGTGGTGGATGTTCTGCGACATGTACAGCCACGCGTCGTGCAGGTTCCGGAAGGACGACGTCGACATCTCGCGCATGTTCGTGTCCTGGACGTTCTGGTCCGTCCCGTACCCGACGTTGATGAACCGCGCGCCTTGCAGGAGGCCTTGCGCGTCCAGGTCGTCGAGGTAATTCTCCGTCGGGAGGTTGACCGGCGTGATGCCGCTGACCGCGTCCTTGAGGATGAGGACGCCGACGTCGTGCGGGTCCGAGGTTGGGCCCCAGCGGTAGTCGGGATGGCTCTGGTACCCGGTCACGTTGAGCCATTTGGCGTCCGGTGCAAAGAGCATCGGCGAGAAGCTGACGACGAGCTGGTCGACGGGCCACGCGTGCTGCACGAGCCAGTCGGTGCAATGGCCGGCGGTCAGGAAGATGCGGGGCGAGGCGAGACTTCCCGAGCAGAATTCGATCCACGTCCCTTGGTAGCGGATGAGGAACGCGCCCGCGAACGGGTGACCGGAATCCGGCGTGCCCCAAGTGATCGCGTCGCCGGGCGAGGTCGCCACCACAAGCGCGAGGAGTACGAGCACTGGCCCCGCCCTCACCAGGAACGAGCGAACGCGCTTCCGAAGAATCGGCGTAGCCCTTCTCCCGCCAAAAGGATGTCTTGTCGACCCATAAACCTTGGCGCGAAGGACCTCTCACGAAAAGGCCCAGTGGTCGCGTTCCCGCATGAGGTGGCGGAGGAGCTGCACGGCGTGCGCTCGATCGACACGCATCAAGAAGGCCCCGATGTGCTTGCAGAACAGACGGGCGACCGCTCGGTTTGTCTTGAAGTCGACGCAATCATGTTCGACCCGCCGTTCGGCCCGGTCGATCAGGACCGTGTATTCCTTGACCGTGCCGCTGAGGAGCGTCTCCGTTTCCTTGTCGACGGAGATGACAGCCGGATCGATCTCGCGCGCGGAGGCGAGGCGGTTCTTTCCCAGCATGATCGTGAGGAGCTCGTCGACGCTCATCTTGTCGATGTCCTTGTTGATCGGCACGTCCGCCTGGATTGTGGCGGCCTCGTCCTCGATTTCGCCACCCTTGATCTTTACCGCGACGCCGAACCGCTCGAGCGCCTCGTTGATCTTCTTGTCGATGTACGCCTGCTCCTCCGGCGTGTACTTCGCGCGGTTGCGCGGCTCGTTGAAGTATCGTCGTGCGGCGCGGGCGTGGAACGGCGTGTGCACGGGGTACTTCCAGTTCGCCGGGTCTCCGTACTTCTCCGGATCCTTCGGATAGCCTTCCGGTGGGCCGAGTCGACCGTCGCGCTTGCGGCTCGGCTTCACCGCGCGGACCATCCCGTCACCGGTTCCCGTTCATGAGCCATCCACGGGTCTGCCCGAGGAGTTCGCGTTTGAACGCCTCGAGGCGCCGGGCCTCCGGGCCTTTCTCCTTGCGGGCGCCCATCAGGTTCCACTGAAACTCTCCGGGCGCCATCGTCATCGTCAGCTGCGCCTTCGTGAACGGCCAACGCACGAGGAACGGCTGGAAGAAGCCCACCATGCCGCTCTGGAGTTCGCGGGGTCCCGGATCGAGTCGGACGGGCACTCCGGCTCGACTGCACGCCGCTTCGAGAGCTCGTCGCAATCCCACCACTTCCGGGACGTCCGCGTCCGGATATCGCGTGTGCCGGATTGCATCGAGCAGTTCCGGGCTCAGGTTCGTCTCCGTGATGTGAAGCCGGAGGCGGAGCGTGCCGCGGAAGATGCCCGCAATCGGGGCCCAGTCCAGCGTCGCGAGGTCCGTGGGCGTCGCCGTCGTGAAGATCGGAAGGACTTCCTCCGCGCTGAAGTCCGTCGGCTCGGACATGGTCCCCTCGCAGAGAATGCTCCGACGCGGCATAAAGAGTGCCTGTGCCGCATCACCTGTTGCGAGGAGGGATGGATTGTACCCGAGCCGCCGACTGGGTTAACCTGTTAACCTCGACGCGCATCGGGTCTCGATGGTGGGTGAGTCCCTCACGATTGTCGGCCTCGGGGATTCGACGACAGCCGGCACCCCGGGGTACCGGTCGCCGCTCGAAGCGCCGCCGGACGGAGACGGAAATCCTGAGAGCCAGTACGCCTTCTGGATCATGCAGGCCCATCCGGAGTGGCACGTCCTGAACCGCGGGATTAATGGCGAGACCGCCGCGGAAGTTCGCGCCCGATTCGCGCGCGACGTGATCCGCGAGAAGCCCGCATACGCGATCGTCCTCGCGGGCGTGAACGACATCTTCTCCGGGGCCCCGGCGGAATCCGTCGAACGCGAACTCGCCGCGATGTACGCAGACGCCCTCGACGCCGGGATCGTGCCGATTGCCGCCAGCGTGCTCCCGTACAACCGCGCCACGCCGCGTGCCAGCGCGGCGATCTTCACCTTGAATGCCTGGATCGAGTCGTTCGCGAAGGTGCTCGACATACCATACTCCGACACGCATGCCGCGACCGCGGACCCGGCGGCGCCGCATCGCCTGCGATCCACGCCGGACGGCCTGCATCCGGACGTCGCCGGGTACCGGGCGATGGGAGCGGCGCTCGTCCGGACGATCGAGGACCACCGGCGCCGAGCGGCCCCGCGATAGGATTCCATCCGCAAGGGCCAAATTGGCGTGGGGCTTGCGGTCGCAGCATGGATCCCGCCGCCCGAGCCCACCTTCGCGGATTTGGCGTGGTGCTCGTGGTGGCCGTGATTCTGCACTACGGCCTCCTGCCAATCCTTGGCCGACGCGTTGGGGTGCGTGAGACCCCGATCTATTTCCTAGCCGTGGCCCTGCTCCCGGCGGCCCTCTGGCTGATCCCGTCGTTCTCGCGCGCCCTCGCCCGCGGTGCGTACGAAGCCCACCGAAAGCTGTTCGGGAGAAACGGGGTCTACGTCCGTCTCCCGGCGACCGAGCCGATTCGGGTCCGCGACACGTTCCTTATGTCGATCGGTCCGTTCGCGATTGACGTGCTCGTAATGGCAGAGATCCTCTTCCTCTTGGGCGTCCCCGATCTCCGGGAATTGGCCGGGGGCTTCGTCGCGTTCCCCATTCTGCTCCTCGCGGGTCTGCTGACTTCGCTGCTCCCGGGCGCATGGCTCCTGGATGCGCTGGAACTTCGGCTCGTCACTCCCTCCCGCGGCGAAGTCGTGCGGCCGGCCGAGTGGTTTGAGCGGACGCTCGGGCCGGTCGGCGCCGTGGCCATCCTCGCGGGGTTCGTGACGCTGCTCCACACGTCCGGATTTTCCTACGAGTCCGCGCTTTTTCTCTTGGGCCTCTGGGCGGTCCGGATCTTCCCGGCGGTTTTCGGCGCCGTGTGCATCTATCGTCTGGTCATCGAGCCCCGGGTTCTCCCGGGTCTCGTTTCGTGGTGCGCGGCGGAAGGGATCGAGACGCGGGCATCCTTGCCTGACGTCCTCACCGAGTGGGCGGCGACCGAGGCCACGAGCGCGAAGTGACTCTCAGACGTTCCGGACCGGGACCGTCGGAGCCACGGGTTCCCACATCTCTTTTCGCGTATCGCGCAGCGTCGGCCGGAACCCGCGTGCGGTCTTGACGTCCCTCAGGTCGATGTCCGCGAGGACCGTCGACTCCTCGAAGTCCTTCGCCTTCCCGAGGTCCTCGCCGCGGGGTCCGATGGCCTGCGTCCCTCCCTGGAACACGACGTTGAGCTCCGTGCCGACGAGATTTGCGTAGAGCACGTACACCGTGTTCTCAATCGCCCGCGCGGGCAGGATCCGATCGAAGAACGGCTTGGACGTGGCGGGGGAGGCGCTGATGATTGCGAGCAGGTCCGCTCCCTGGAGGGCGTAGGCCTTGGCGAGCTCCGGAAAGAAGGTGTCATAGCAGATCAGGAGCCCGATCTTCCCGAATTTCGTGTTGACGAGCGTGAGGCCGTCGCCGCGTCCGAAGTACAGGCCTTCCTCGAACGGCCCGAAGTTCGCCGGGTACACTTTCCGATATGCAGCGACCTTTCCGTCCGGCGATACGAAGGCGGACGTGTTGTACAGCTTACGGGTGTCCACTTCCCGCTCCGGCATCCCGAAGACGATATGCGTGCCGTGCTCGGAGGCAATCGCTTGCACAGTCTTCACGGACGGACCATCGATCGGCTCCGCGAGCTGGGCGAACGAGTCGCGGGCCATGTAGCCAGTGAGGAACATCTCCCCGGTGAGCAAGAGATCCGCATGGGCGGAGGCGGCCGCTTTCTCGAGCTTCCGAAGATTCTTCGGCTTGTCTCCGACCGTCGGATCGAGCTGTGCGAGGGCGACTTTCACCCAGCGACCTCAGGCGGCAAGGGAAGCTGCGCGGGAAAAACCTTCGGTTGCCGCTTCATTCCAACGTGACTCCGCGGAACCTTTATGCCGGTCCCACCCTTAGCGCGACCCCGCGCTCCCGTAGTCTAGTGGCCAAGGATAGAAGCCTCTCGAGCTTCTGACACGGGTTCAAATCCCGTCGGGAGCACTGTTCCCACTGTTACTCGGCTCGGCGCACTGGCTACGCCTTCGCGCGTTCCCCGGATGCCGCGGACCTCTCGATGGCCGCGATGACCTCGTGGCGCCGGACGGCGTCCGCGAAGTCCGGAACGGTGTGAGTCCCGTTCTCGATGTCGGCCGCGAACGCGGCGTAGGCGCGCCCGACGTTGTAGGCGGGCGTTCCTTCCAGGCTAGTGAGCGCGGGCCACTTCTGCGTCAGCGCCGCCGGGACAGCAAGCTCGGCGGGCTCGCTCCGCCCGTGTGCTCCCGCGACGGTCAAGGGATAGATTTGGGGGTATGCGGCGTCAGCGGTAATTCGGAGCGTTCCGTCGGTTCCGTTGATTTCCCACAGGAACCTGGTACCGCCGGCCACTGCCTCACGGACATGGACGCTGGCGGTCGCCCCGGAGGTCAGGGTGCCGATCACCGCGACCTGGTCAGCCGCCGTTTTCAAGATCTGCTCCCCGGTCTCTTCGACGGTGATTCGCGGCCTGCGGAGACTCGAGACGGCCGACAGGTCGGCGAACTCGCCCAGCACGTAGTTGAGGACGTCCAGGCTGTGGCCGACGGCGATCGTGAGCACGTTGGCCCCGTTTGTCTTGTCGAGCATGTACGCGTTGGGCTGGCCTACGACGTCGCCCGGGATCGACAGCCCGACCATGGTCGTTGACAGGACCTCACCGACGTATCCGTCGCGGAGCAGCTCTTGAACGAACTCGATCGCCGGGGCCTGGCGGGCCTGCAACCCGACAACCGTACGCACTCCCTGCTTGGCGGCGAGTGCGGCCATCGCTCGCGCCTCGTCGAGGTCGCGGCCGAGGGGCCACTCGCAGTAGACGGCCTTGCCGGCGGCAAGTGCGGCGGAGACGAGCTCTCGATGCTGCGGGACTTTCACCGTGACAGCGACCACGTCGATGTCGGGTTGGGCCACCAGCTGCTTGGGGTCCGAGAACACGGCGCGGACCCCTAACGCTTCGCCCGCTGCGCGCGTGGATTCCGCGCTGTGCCCGCTGAGTGCCCGGAGCTCGTAGTTTGGCAGCGCGCGCAGTGCCGGGATGTGGGCGGTGGCGGCCCAGCCTCGGACGGGGCTGACCCCGATGATGCCGACACCCAGCGTCGATTCGACTTGAATGGTCATTGCGGATTCCTCCATCGGCTTGCGCTAGAAGCCGAGGACCTCGTCAACGAAGACCACGGTGATGCGGCCGGGCACGAGCTCGCGGTTGATGATGAGGACCTTGTTGACGCCGCTGTGCACGCCATACGCCGCCTGGGCGCGGGCATCCTGGAGCGGGAAGACGTACTCGTTGATGCGGCGGAGACCCTCCTCGAGGTCGGACACGATCTTCTGCGTCCCCACGACGAGGATCACTCGCCCCGCACCGCTGACGTAGGGGCCGAGCTGGCTGCCACTGGCCGAGGCCGCGAGCAGCGATCCCCTCTCGGTGACCGCATGCACGCTGCCGAGCATGACGTCGGGCGCGGAGGTGAGGCGTCGGATCTCGTCGGCCTGTGTCGTGCGGTCCATGCTCCAGATTCGCGGCCGGAGCGGCTCATAGCGACCGGACTTCTCGATCTCCTCGGCGATGCCCGACCACTCGAGGGATAGCGAGGCGCCATGATGCACCTGGGATCCGTCGGGGATGAGACCCAGCACGATCCGTTTGGCTTCTGCGGCGTCCGCCGCCCGAAGAACGCTAATTCCGTTTGCTTCGAGGGCGGCTGCGGTGCGCTTCACGCGGGCGTCGTCCCCCAGACTCCCGAACCGACGTCTGATTGACCGATCCAGGTCGGCGTAGAGCTCGGTGGTCATGGACGCTTCCTTCCGCGTTGTTCTGGTCTCATAACTTGCAACTGCAAGTATCTTATACCCCGGGTGGCGTATAAGGTTGCGGATGCAAGTAAAATCGAAGCCGGGCGTCACTGCTCTCTTCGACCGGCTCGTGGCGAAGGAGCTGCCGGGCCGGCGCGGATTGGAGGCGTGGCGGTCACTGCTGCGAGCACACGCGACGCTCCTGCGCCAACTCGACACGGATCTCGAAAAGAAGACCGGCCTGGCCTTGGCCGATTTCGACGTGCTCGCTCAGCTGGCGCTCGCGGGTGGCGAGCTGCGCATGACCGACCTCGCGGCCCGGGCGCTCATTTCGCGGTCGGGCATGACTCGTCGTGTCGCGCGGCTGGTAGACGAAGGCCTCGTTCGTCGAGCCGACACCGATGCCGACGGACGTGGTGTCGTGGTCGTATTGACCGATGCGGGCGTGGCCCGCCTGACCGAGACGGCGCCGGTCCACCTGCGCGGGGTTTCCGATCTCTTCGTCGCGCGACTCAATCAAAAAGAGCTGGCTGTCCTCAAGCGCGTCATGGAAAGGGTCACCGTCGATTGCACGTTTGGGTGAGACTAGGACACACTCGCGGCTGAACGACGCGAAGTTCCTGATCGGCCTCTTGGAGTTCTTCTGCAGATCGAACGCCGTTAGCCTTCGAGCCAGGGACGATCCGGCGGAGACGCGCATCACTCAAGACTCGTTAAATTCATGAAACGACCAAAAGGAAAGGGAGCCCGGCCCAAATGTTGCCAGTGGAATACCCGTATGGAGGACCAGCGGGTAGCGAGGGTTGAGGGCCGAACTCTCCGTCGGGAGCACTAGAGTGCAACAACAGTAGGCGGGCAGCAGCCATCCCGCCTGCCCCGAGGAGGCCGCTACTCCGCGAATACCCCAGCAGCCCCGCCAGTAGAAGGCCGCTTAGGCCACTTTCCGGAGCGAGACCGCCAACTATTTGCTGCCGCCATTCTATTCTTGAAATGTCGAAGAGTCGGAGGTAACAAAGACGGAGGACACCGACCAGCCGCCGAACAAAGAAACGCTGTACGTGCCGAAATTCGGTTCCGACAAGCTCTTTGCGTGGCTTACGGGCACGGGAGTGACAACGGGAGCTTCCCTGGCCCTGTTGGCAAATTCGGCCAGCACTGCCGTTCCGATCCCGGGTGTCGTGCTTGTAGTCCTTGCGTTGGGCACTGCTTTGCCGCTCTCGTCCCTGCGTCTGCGGGGCAATAGCGTCGAATGGCTTGGTTCTCGACTCACCGCTGCGGCTACCGGTGCGGTCCTGCTAGGCCTCTTGTTTTCGTACCTCATCGTGCTCGGCTTTTGGCGCACGGCGGAGTACCGGGTCGACCTGATTGCCGCATTCGTCTTCTTGGCGGGATTACTTTCCGGATGGTTCGCTTTCGATCTCAAGAGATGGGCGGAAGGCCACCCCACGGTCACTCCCGGAAAATCGCGATGGGACCCGAGGTTTTGGGGAGCCCCGGGACTCGCTGGGGTGACGATAGTCTTCCTGTCGTCTGCCGTGCTTGTCGGCTTGGCCTCATCGTCGTTTCCGGCGTACGGGCCGACCGGAGTCGAGGCGTTCTACACCGAGGTTTTCACGGTGCTCTTGCTGGTCCTCGGTGTTGTCAGCTTGGGCTCCGAAATCGCAACCTGGTGGGATGCACGCGGCGCGGACTTGGGTCGATAGTGCGGCGGGTCCTAGAACACCACGTACGCGCGGGCCATTGATGCGATTGTCCTTAGGGGCACGCTGTCCAAGAATCCCCTGCGAACTCGCTCACCGAACAATAAATAGGTGACAGGCACAGCATTTCCGGACTGCAACGCCGCGATAGAGGTGTCCAGAGTGCGGTGCCGTCATCCGAGTCCCACCCCCACTCTCGCAATCGAGAAGGGTCGACACCTGAAGACCCCGAGCGAACATGTAGTAGGCAACTGGGAAGCCGTAAAAGGCGAAGGCTGATGCCAGGAGGACGAGAACGAGTTCGTTGTCAGTCATGGCTCCGCGATCACTCACTCCGGACTCTTCATTCTCAAGCCGACGTAGCGCCGGAGCCCCAACGCGAGCATCAGACCGAGTTCGGCATCTGCTCGGTCGAGGGTCGCGCCCGGAAGGGAGCAAACCCGGCTTCGAGTAGGCACGCGCATTTCGCCCAGTGGATTCAGGCCGCCAAGTCTATGAGTCGAAGGGATTCTCGCGAAGGCCCTCGATGGAAGACCGGAGGCATATGGTTGCCACCGGCTCGACGGTGATGCCCGTGAGGACCCGGGAGGTCGGAAAGACTTGGGCGATGCGATCGTTCGGCATCACACTCGCCTTGTGCATGTGCCTTACGTTCGGCGGCAACTTGACCACCCGCGCCGCCGCGGAGCCGTGGTCCGGAATCCTGGATCCCTCGCGGGCGATCGATTGGAGCCACGCAGGCATCCCCGGCGGGATTCCGAACCGCCTAGCGATTTGCGCGTCCCTCGACCCCGGCAGCACCGCTGCACAAATCGACGCCGCGATCGCGGCGTGTCCCCCGGATCAGACCGTCTTCCTCACGGCGGGGACCTTCACCCTCTCGGCGGGACTGAACATGAAGAGCGACGTGACCCTCCGCGGCGCCGGGGCGAACCGGACCAAGCTCGTGTTCACCGGCACCACGCCGTGTGACCGCGGTCCCCCGCCATACCCCATCATCTGCCTCAAGGGGAGCTTCAACTGGGCGGGAGGCGTGGAAAACTCCGCGAACTGGACCGCCGGTTATGCGAAAGGCACTACGGTCATCACCCTGAGCAACACGGCGAACCTGCGGCCGGGGGAGAGCTTCCTGATCCTCGATCAGGTCGATGACGCGACCGACGGCGGGGACATCTACAACTGCGGGATCGCGAACGGCTGCGTCAGCCAAGGCAGTGACGGCATGCGGACCGCACCGGGTGGCTACCGGAATCAGCGTCAGGTTGTCAAGGTCACGGCGATCGCAGGCAACCAGGTCACGATCACGCCCGGCATTTATATGCCCAACTGGCGCAGCTCACAAGCCCCACAGGCATGGTGGCCGACGACGGTCTTGCGACGGGCGGGCATCGAGAACATGACGATCCAGCCGGTCGACGGTGGAGGCGGCATCAACATCCAGAACGCGATGGAATGTTGGATTACCGGCGTCCGCTCCGTCAAGGTTGCGCCTCCCGGTGGGCCTGGCGGAGGTCGCAACCACGTCTGGTTGACGATGACCCGCGGCAACGAGATCCGGAGCAACTACTTCTACGGATCCGGCGGGCAGTCGCAGAGCTACGGGATCGAATGGTATCCAGGCTCGGACAACCTCGTCGAGAACAACATCTTCCAGCACGTGACGTCGCCGATGTTGGTCGGCACGGGGAGCGGCGACGTACTCGCGTACAACTTCGCGATCGACGACCTGTACACCCCGGGCGGTGGCGGGTGGATGCAGCCCAACTACGCGGGCCACAACGGCGGCGACGCGATGCTGCTAATCGAGGGCAACGACGGCCTGGGGGCGGGAACCGACAACATCCACGGCACGCATCACTTCCTGACGTTCTTCCGCAACCACTTCCACGGCGACCCGAGCAAGACGGCGAACACGGCGACGATGCACCTGTGGGCGTACTCCCGATTCTTCAACATCGTTGGCAACGTGTTGGGGCGGCCCGGATACTACACGACCTACGAGACAGACCTCGGCACGGATGACGTCGACATCTATTCGTTTGGACAGCCGGACTCGGGTTTGTCCGCCGATCCTCGGACGCGGGAAACCGCCTTGCGATGGGGGAACTACGACACCGTAAGCGCGAGCTCCCGCTTCGACGCCGCGGAGGTCCCGAGTGGGTTGACGAACTTCGCGAATCCCGTCCCGGCGAGCCAGATACTGCCGCCTTCCCTGTATCTGTCCCTCAAGCCGAGCTGGTGGGGCACCGTGGCTTGGCCCGCCATCGGTCCGGACGTCGCGGGCGGGGACATCCCCGGCTACGGCGGGCATGCCTACAAGATCCCGGCGCGTCGCTGCTACGAGGATGCGGCAATTGATCCGGCGTATGGGAACAGCAGCGTCCGCATCTTCGACCCTGAAACGTGCTATGCGACCGCCGGTTTGCCTCCCGGGACCACGCCGGTCTGGTGGCCGCAGACCCTCTTCGGGATCGGGACGGGAGTCCTCCTCGTCGGCGTCGTCTCCGCGATCGCGCTCTTCCTCATTCTTGCCGTCTGGCGTTCCCGGCGCCATCGGTCCGAAGAGGAGCGCGAAAGAGAACAGGCGCTCGCCGGGCTGTCAGAAGACCGAAAAGATTGAGCCTTCTTGCGGAGAAGTGCGGTACCGTTTCACGAGCACTCCCCGCGTCTTATGTACCGGTGGACGACTGTCGGCGAAGGCTTCACTCGAGCATGAACGAGCGATCGCCGTCGGCCAGCATCGGACGCGAACCGAGCGTCGTCCAATGGCTCCTCGAGAAGGATCAACCCGCGGTCCGGTACCACGCCCTGGTGAATCTGCTCGACCGCCGCGGGGACGACCGCGAAGTACGGGAGGCTCGGTCGAAGATCGGCCGTGTCGGTTGGGCGGCGGACCAGTTGCGCGGGCAAGGGCCAAACGGATTCTGGGAGCGCCGTGGACCCCGGACCATTCCGGAGTGGTTGGAGTTCCTTTACTTCCCGCCCTTCGTTTCCACGAATTGGAGGGCCTTGGTCCTCGCCGACCTCGGCCTGGATTCGACCGATCCGCGGATCCGGAAGATCGCGGATCTGGTGTTCGAGTACAAGCTGCAGCTCAGTTCCCCGTTCAACCTGTTCTACGAGGAGGTGTGCCGGTCCGCGAACGCCGCCCGGATGCTGACCCGCTTCGGGTACGGCGACGATCGCCGGGTCCGGAAGCTCTACGACTGGCTCATCGAGGACCAGCGGGAGGACGGCGGTTGGAACTGCTCCCAGGGCACGCCCGGCACGCTGGACGCTTGGGAGGCCCTCGCGGCGTTCGCGTGCGTCCCGAAGCCGAAGCGCTCGCCCAAGATGGCTCAGGCCATCGAGAGGGGGGCGGAATTCTACCTCGAACGAAAGTTGTTCGAGGAAGGACGGAGGTATGCGCCCTGGTTTCGATTCCACTATCCGAACCACTACTTCTATGACATTCTCGTCGGGCTCGACATCATCACTCAATTGGGGTTCTCGGGGGACCGACGCCTAACGCCAGCGCTGGACGTCCTCCGCGAGAAGCGTCGGCGCGACGGGACTTGGATTGTGGACCGAGTCCATCCCGACATCGGCCCGGGAACGAAAATCCACCCGGACGTGAAGAAGATTAAGCCGCTCGTGATCGAGCCGCCCGGCAAGCCCAGCAAATGGATCACCCTCAAGGCGCTCACCGTCCTGAAGCGAACGGACGAGGCGCAATAGTCCCCTCCCTCATTGTCAGGGAGAGATCGTTCAGTCGCGGCTCGTCGCCGTCGCCACGTCGGCGAGGTTGCCCTCGGCGTCCGACAGCGTCCACCAGGCGGGCGCGTACTTGTCCGTGACAACGTGGCCGCCCGCAGCGATCGCGGCGGCGATCCGGGCTTGGGCCTGGTCCGGCGGCACCCAGACGTCGATGTGAATCCGGTTCCCCTCCGCCTCCGGATCGTCCATCTTCTGGAACCAGAACGACGCCCCACGACCGCGTGGGTCGATCAGGTCCTCGGGACTGTCGGCCCGGTCCTGGTATCCGAGCACAGCACGCCAGAACGGTTTCACCTTGGGAATGACGAGCGCGTCGATCGTGATCTGGACGGTCTGTACGGAGGCGGGATCGGCGGGGACTCCCAGTTTGCGCGCGACCGCCGAGATCTGTCGGGCCAGCTCGAGGTCGCGCTCGCTCAGTCCGCAGTACTCGGGGGTCATCGTAATCAGCCGCACGATTACGCCCGCGTGCCGCAGGTCGACATCCGGGGGGTGGTCCTCGAGGCGGGCCAGCTCGCTGATTGCATTCACGAACTGCGCGCCGGCCGCGAAGGAGCCCGTGCGGAAGTACGCGGACGCTCCCTCGCCCACCACCCGCCAATCCTCAACGCCTTCGGACTCGTGGAACCGCCGCATGGTGATCCAGTCGCTCATGGTCTTCCCTTAACCCGTAGGATGCGCCATCGTGATTACAACGTTTCCCTTCTTGTGTCCTCTCTCGGCATAGCGGTGCGCTTCCGCAATCTGCTCCAGCGGATATCGCTTGTCGATGACCGCTCGCAAATGTCCCGTCTCAACCAGACTTTTGAGGAAGACCATATCCTCCGCCTTCACCTTGGCGATCCCGCCGATGACCTTCTTGCGGCCGGAAATCCAAGCCCTTGGCCGTCGAAGGATCGGCATCAGGGATAGAGCGCTGACGTAGCTTCCTCCTCGCTTCAGCGATCTCAGGCTCTTTGAAAATGAGACTTTGCCGATGGTGTGGTAGATGAGGTCGTAAGCCGCGGTTTCGGCGAAGTCCTCCTTCGTGTAATCGATCACTTTGTCCGCGCCTAGCGACTTCACCAATTCGAGATTCGCGGTGCTGCAGACGCCGGTGACTTCCGCCCCGAAGTATTTGGCCAACTGGATTGCGGCCGTGCCCAAGGATCCCGACGCTCCGTAAACAAGGACGCGCTGCCCTTTCCCGATGTTCCCCCTCCGAAGGAAGTACAACGAGCATCCCGCTCCCCAGGGGATGGCGGCCGCTTCTTCAAACGTCATGTTGGCGGGCTTGATGGCGCGCGGACCCTCTTCGCGCAGACAGGTGTATTCGGCATACGTGCGGATCCCGCCTCCGAAGATCGGATCTCCGGGCTTGAATCGGGTGACCTCCTTTCCGACCGCCTCGACGACTCCGGCCACGTCGGATCCGAGGATGCCTTTCTTGGGTCTCAGGATGCCAAAGAACAACCGGACGATCCACGGATCGGCCTTCCGTTGGCGGACGTCCCCCGAGGTGACTGTGGTCGCCATCACCCGGACGAGGAGTTGATTGTCCTTGGGAATCGGCTTCTCGACTTCCGTGACTCGAAGCACTTCGGGCGGCCCGTACCTGGAGCACACGGCCGCTTTCATCGTGGCTCCGGTCACCCCTGCCAACCCCCAGGTCGAGATGGGTTGTCGCTATGACTAGCTTTCCTTTGGAACGACCGGAATCCCATCGTACCGCTTCCGGCAACGCCCCGTTCGGGCCGTCCTCCAACTCGAGTACGCCCGCCGTGAAAGGAAGAGTTATTACGCGCTGGGCCGTCCAAGGGCGGCGATACGAAGGACGGTCCTCTCCCGGGCCGCCGGTTGAGGCTCCGATGGTGGTCGACATGGCCTCCGCAACCGTACCCGAATCGGCACCCGGAACCGACCGCCCACGACTCCGGTTCGGAGTCCAGAAACACTGGGCGAGAAGTCTCCACTATGACCTCCGATTGGAAATTGGCGGCGTCCTCGTCTCCTGGGCGGTGCCGAAGGGGCCCAGCAAGGATCCGAACGTGCGGCGCCTCGCGGTTCATGTCCCGGACCACCCGCTCGACTACCTCCTGTTCGAGGGAACCCTGCCGGACGCAGACTACGGCGCGGGCGAAGTCATCGTGTGGGACTTCGGCGAATACGAGATGGTCGGGCCGGCGGAGACCGACGCATCCAAGGCGCTTGGAGACGGCATCCTCCGACTCACGTTGTTTGGCAAGAAACTCCGTGGACAATGGGCGCTCTTCCGGACCAGGATGGGACAAGGAAAGCGTGAGAATTGGCTTTTGGAGAAGAATGCGGACGAATTCGCTGTGGCCAGTTACAACCCGGAATCCGAGCCGGAATCGGCCTTGTCCGGCAAGGTTCCACGAGTCGAGCGTTGACCTAGACCGTGACGACGATCTTGGCTCGAGGATGTCCCTCTCCGAGATACCGGATCGCCTCTGGCGTATCGCGCAACGGGAAGACCCGGTCGACGATCGGCGTGACCTTCCCGCCTTCAATGAGTTCCTTGATCGTCACCAGATCCGACTTGTTGTGTTTCGCGATGAACGAAACCATCTTCGGCTTCCTCAATCGCGACACCACGGGCGACAACAGCAACGGCAGGATTCGGGGCTTCTCTCGGCTCGATTGTCCCGCCATGACGAGCATCCCACCGGGACTGATGACTCGGCGGTACTCGGACCAAGCGCGGTTCGCCGCCACATCGAAGATCATGTCGTACCGATGCCCGTCCTGGACGAAGTCCTCCCGTGTGTAGTCGAAGACCCGGCTCGCCCCGATCGATCGGACCATGTCCACGTTCTTCGGGCTGCACACGCCGGTCACGTCCGCTCCGAAGGACTTGGCGACCTGGACCGCGAAGGTACCCACGCCTCCCGACGCGCCGTTGACGAGGACCTTCTGCCCGGCGCGGATATGTCCCTTGTCTCGAAGGCCCTGCAAGGCGGTCTCGGCTGCGACGGGCACCGCTGCGGCCTGTTCGAACGTGATGCTGGCCGGCTTCGGCACGAAGTTCCGCTCCTTGCCGGCCACGTACTCGGCGAAGGCTCCGCTGCGCATGCCGAAGATCTCATCGCCGGGTTGAAACTCTTTCACGTTCGCGCCGACTTGTTCCACTTGCCCTGCCACATCGACGCCCGGGATAGGGCTCTTGGGTCTGCGGAGGCCCGTTGAGAGGCGGATGATGGATGGGATGCCGCGCATGAGGTGCCAGTCCAGGGCATTGACCCCCGCCGCTCGAACCCGGACTAGGACGCCATCCTCGTCGATCTTGGGCTTCTCGACATCCCGCAATTCGAAGACGTCGGTGTAGCCGTACCCCGTTTGGACAATGGCCTTCATCGCGTGCTCCCCCGCGTTGGCAGGATGTGGAGGGGCTACTTAGTCCTGACCCGGGACTCCCGAGGATCCCGCCTGTGGCGGTGGGGACGCCGAGCGCGTCTTCCGTCCGAATTCGATGCCGACCGCTCGGCACGCGCTCGCGAGGTCCTCGAGGAATACCGAGACGTACTCCCGATCGGTGATTCGCATCAACTCGGAGGCGAGGGGCGAACGATCGAGTCGCTCCATCATCGCATCTCGAACGCCCCACCTCGCGTCGAGCGTCCGCGAGAACATTTTCTGTACTCCAATCGATGCGAACACAGCAGCGATTCGTTCCGGTGTCCAATCATTGGTCGGTGGGTAGGCGGGCGCGAAACTCACGAAAGTCCTCAAACCGGCGTCCGCGAGTTGACCGAGGCACCGGAGGCGCGCCTCGATCGGCGGTGCCCACGGCTCGAGGAGCTCTCGGGCTCGATCATCCAATGTGGGCACAGACATCCCCACCTCGATCTCCCGAAACTGCGTGAACAGATCCAAGTCTCGAAGCATCAGCGGCGCGCGAGAGAGAATCGAGACAGGCCAATTCGCCCGGAGGAGCACAGCCAGCGCGTTGCGCGTGATCCGGTACTTCCCTTCCACGAATTGGTACGGATCGGTGGCGGTCGAGATGGCGACGAGGCCCCGCGGAAGCTTTCGAACTTCTTTCGCGAGGACGGTCGCGGCGTTTCGTTTGACGACCACGGACGCTCCCCATGTGGACCGATCGACCTGGAGGAGTCGCGGTACATAACAAAATACGCATCCGTGGTAACACCCAACGTATGGGTTGAAGGAGTAGTCGAGGCCCGGAAGTGGGTCCGCGCGCAATGCCGCGCTGACGTGGACTTCGCGGATCGCGAACGAGGCCCGTGGCGACGGGACGTGGATGCCGAGCAGCTCCTCCATGCGACTCGGGAGGGACGCCCTGACGATATCCCTGTGTGCGGGGGAGGGACGCGAAAGTGGATTGGATGAGGCGTCTCTCCGAAGGAAAGGGCTTTAGCAGGTCCACCCGATGCCGAGTTCCGGCGGGCGCGGGCCGGTCCGGTTCCGGAGGAGGCTTCGTGATGAGGACCCACGGCCGACGGACGACTTCTGCGGCGGTCGTCATTGTGGCGGCGCTCTTCTTCCTCGTGATCTTCACGAACGTGTTGTGGCCGGGACCGCCGCCGGCCTCCGCCGGTCAACCGAGGATGCCTCCCGATCAAAGCCCGTTCCCGTTGATCGCGAGCGCGCCGACGATCCACGTTGTCACCGTCGATGCCTCGACCAACCTCTCGACGAGGCTACTCCTCGCGTCCCTCCAGGGACTTGCGAACCGCGCGCGAGCGGAGCTATATCTCGATACGACCGGCGAAATCAGCAACGCCTCATCGATGCTCGCGTTCCTGACCTCGAAATACAACGTGACGTACGACGTCATGACCATCGACGCAGCGCTTGCAACGTACATGCCTCGGGTGACGGGCCTGGCGGTGTACGCTCCCTCGAAGCCGGAGTCGGTGAACGTCGCGACAATGATTGCCGCACAGCAGGGCGATGCATTGGTGGGTCCGGATCTCGCGCCGTCCCTGAGTGCGCGGTTCGGCCTTCCGATTGCGTTCAACTACGCGGATCCTGCGTTCGGGTGGCCCTCCTTGGACGCGGTCGCGGCCACCGACCGTGCGTTGCACGATCTCTACGCGGGTTCGTCATCCACTCTCCTGTCGATCTTGCCGCCCGACCGTTGGGCGATCCGCGACTACCTGATCGCGACCCGCACGTTCGTGTTCTACGAGCCGCAAGGCGCGCTCGCCAGCCCGTTCGAGACCGCCGCGACGATGCGGGTTCTCCGCGCGACCCCGCGTGGCATCCCGATCCTCGGGTGGTTCAGAAGCCCCACGCTCACGGAGGAGAATGCGTTCATCCAGATGGCCTCGGCGGAAGGAAAGTCCGTCGTCGGAGTGCAGGACCTTCCCAACCTCTCCGTGCTCACGGCCTTCGGGCGAAACGCGACGCACCGCCAGAGCGCCCCGTCGACATCGACGAGGGCCTTGGAGGACAAGACGTACGTCGTCCTCGCGGTGCCGGACGGAGACAACCTCGATTTCGTGGCGGGCCGGATGCGGCAGCTCTGGGCCCAGCCCGAGCGGGGAACCGTCCCAATCGCCTGGAGTATGAGTCCCGTCCTGGCGGATCTCGCGCCGCCCCTCCTCGACGAATACTACGACAGTGCGACGTCCCTCGATCGGTTCATCGCGGCGCCGAGCGGGGCCGGCTACATCTATCCGGACTACCTCGGGCCCGGAGACCTCGCGGCGTATCTCGCGTCCACGAAGCGCTACATGGCGGCCGCGGACTTGGACGTCGTGTGGCTCCTCAACGCCTTCACCGCGTCCGAGATCCCGTACGGCGACGAGACGCTCTCCGAATATGCGAACGTTCTGCACCCGGCCGGTCTTGTCCTCGACTACGACGATCAACCGCGATCGGCGAGCACCTGGGTCGTCGCGGGGACGGATGCCGCCGCTCCCGTGATTCGTTCGACGCATTTCTGGTCCACGGCGGAGAATCTGTATGGCAAGTTGGATCCGGTCTTTGCCGCGCAGGACGGAGGCCCGCAATTCCTCTGGGTCACCATCTACACGTTCCGGTTCGATCTTCGCGATGCCCTGGCCGTCGTCGGAGAGATTTCGCGGCGGATTGGTGGGAACTTCGAAGTCGTCAGCCCGACGGACTTCTTCGACCTCTTGACGCGGGATGTTGTTGGCCGAGCGGACCTTCGCCTCGCCGGATTCGCGAACGACCCCCTTGCTTCGACGATCTTCGCCGGTTCACTCGATTCGGCGCGCAGGGCTCTCGCCTCCGCGCACGCGGAGATGTCGGCGGGGGCCACCGATTTCGCGGCGTACCACGCATTCGTCGCGGACGAGACGTTGCGAGGGATCTCGTCCGGCGAAACCCTCCTGCTCTCACTCCTCGTCCTCTTGGTGGCCGCACTCCTCGTGTACTACGCGGAGCGTTCGTCGAAGGATCCACGACCCGCACCCGAACGGATTTGCATAGGGCCATTGATCCTCGTGACGGCGGCGGTCGCATTCTTCGTCTTCGCACTCCGTGAATCGCTCGAGCAGAATTTCTGGACGTATCCCACGGTTTTCTTGGCCATTATCGTCGCGGGCGTCCATCGGCCGCTCCGACGGCTCCTCGACCGTGCCTATCCGCACGCGGCACCGGTCGCCGCGGCCCTCGCGTGCCTCGTCCTCTCCAGCCTCGCGATTCGGACGAGCATCGGCTTCCCCCTCGCGACGATCGGGACACTCCTCGCAACCGATGCCTATCTAGCCCGCAAGCCCGCCACCCCGTCGACTCTGGTTGCGGCGCTGGCGTTCGGTTCCGCGATCGGCTTCGTTGGCGGTTTCGATCTTCCGACGTTCACCGCAATGGCGGTGTTGCTCGTCCTTCCGCCCCTCCTTCTACGGACGACCGCGCCGCCGAGCGACTCCGAGGTCGCAGGTCCTCGCGCCCTGTACACGGGGATTTTGCTCGCAGTGCCCCTCGCCGCGGTCTCGATTGCGACCGCGTACGCGCTGAGCCTTCGACTCGACCTCCAGGGAGACACCCTCGTCTTGATGGCGGGAGTCATGCTGGTCCTCGGTCCCGCGATCGCGATCCTGGCGGCGAGAATGCTGCCCCACCTCACCGGGCCCCAAGGTCGTGCCGGAGGCCTCGGCCTCGCGGTCGCGTTCGCGGGCCTCGTCCTGGTCGTGCGGGGCACGATCCCGACCGTCCTCGCGCTCCTCGGGCTCTTCGTAAGCCTCTCCTTCGCGGCGCTTGCGGGCCTCCGAGACTTCGAGAATCGCGGCGGCGACCCGTCGCGCGCCCTTGCGACGTCCATCGTGTTCCTCCTGTTCATCGTCCTCTTCTTCCGCCTGCCGCCCATCGTATATTCGCTCACGCTCGTGCCTCTGCCGGAGGTCCTCGAGACGTTCCTCTACACGCCCACCTCCATGATTGCGGTGACCGCGCTCATCCTCGCCGTGCTCGGCCTCCTCGTCTCCCGCCGACCGAGCGTCGGAAAGGATTATCTCGGGGAGGCCCATGGTGGACCGGGCGGGCCATGAGGAAGATCCCGAAGAAGCGGTTCCTCCAGGTCGGGGGCCAGATCCTGCGGAACAAGATGGCGAAGGAGGCCATCTACCCGTTCTACTGTTCGTTCAAGCTCACGCGCCGCTGCAACTTCACGTGTTCCTTCTGCAACTGCTGGCACGTGAAGAACCGATGGAAGGACATGCCGACGGAGGACGTCAAGGCCGTCCTCGACAACCTCGCTCGCTCGTCCGTGATCGTCTGCAGCTTCGAGGGCGGCGACCCGCTCGTGCGCGATGACATTGGGGAGTTGCTGAAGTACCAGTACGAGAAGCCGTGGTACCTGCTCTTCACGACGTCGGAGCGGGACATGCAGGCGCGCTACCCCATGCCGGAGTACGCGAAGTACATCGACTTCTTGCACATCTCGATCGACGAGGGCCACAAGAACCTCGACATGTACGACGAGCTCGAGGAGTACACGAAATGGGGCTCGATCGTCACCGTTCAGATCGTCGTGACGAAGAACGACATCGGGGCGCTCGAGCAGAAGATCAAACGATGTCACGACGCCGGGGTCAAGGCCGTCGTCATGTGCGCGGTCCACCTGAAGAACACGAAGGACCACCTGCCGGACCTCTGGCAGATGAGCCGCGTCGGGATGGAGATGAAGCGCAAATATCCCGGCGTCATCATCTCGCCCGACGGGTACTTCGACCGCATCACGTGGGACCACGGCTGCGACACCTCGTCGATCATCGTCGATGCGGACGGCTTCCTGTGGTATCCGTGCCGCGTCCTCGAGGAGAAGACGATCAACCTCATCGACTCGGACCTAATGACGTACGTCGAGTCGCCGGACGCGCGCGAGCGGCGGCAGCGAATGGCGGCGTGCGACATCCAGTGCGCGTGGTACCAGTATTACGCGACGCAGAGCTTCGTGAACCCGAGGGAGCTCCTGTCCGCGTGGATGCCATACTACCGGGACCTCCTGAATGGTGGCAAACAACCGACGTTCGCGGCCCCGTCCTTCGCGCCGAAGGACCCGCGGGACCTGATCCACGCGCAGATCCTCCAAGAGAGCGCGATGAAAGGACTCGACCCGGCCGAGGGCACGTTGATGGAGTTGCCGACCCTCGAACCGCCATCGATCCGACCGTGATTGCCGCTTAGTCAAAAGTGAGAAATAGCCGCACTCCCGATGCTACCCGCATGGGATGCACGTGCGGCGCTGCGCAGGTCGAGGATGATCGACTCCGTTGAAGCGGTCTTCCGCCTCCTGCTTGTCTTCGCACTCGCGTTCGCGATTGGACTCGAGCGCCAGGTGCGCCGCAAGCCCGTCGGCTTCGGGACGTTCATCTTCGTTTCGACCGGCGCGGCGACCCTATCGCTTCTGGCGATTACGATCGAAGAGGACAACCCGCTTCCCCTCCTCGGCGGCGTCATCACCGGGATCGGATTCCTCGGAGCCGGCGCCTTGATCCGCAGCAACGACCGCGTGTTCGGCTTCACGACCGCCGCATTGGTGTGGGCCATGGCGGCACTCGGCGTGGCGGCGGGCGCGGGGCTCTATCTGCTCGTTGCGGTGAACTATGGGATCGTCTGGGCCGTCATCATCACGGACCGCGTCCTCGAGGGCAAAGGCTTCGGTTCGCACGCGAAGGTCGTCCGAGTCACCGTCGCGAATCCGGTGACCCCGGAGGAACTCGACGCCTTGCTCCCGGTCGGCCTCACGCAGCTGGACCGGGTCCACGTGGACAAAGAGGCGCACCGGGTGAACGTCACCGCCGAAGTCCGGATTCGGCCGGCCGAGATCTCGAGCCTCCTCGCATCGTTGCGGGCGAACGAGAAGGTCCGGGCATTCGAAGTCGAGTGAGTCGTTGGTCAGGCCGGCTCGAAGAAGTCGCTGTACGACGAGGTCATGAGGTCTTCGTCCGCGATCTGGAAGTATCGGCGAAGGCCTTCGAGTTGCGCCAGCCCATCGGCCCGTTCGGATTCGTCGTCGAGGACTTTCTCAAACTCGATGAACTTGCCGAGTCTCTCCACCACGTCGAGATGGATTTGCACGCCTTGGAACCGGTAGATTTCGCGGGTCTTGCGAACCTCCGCCATGGCCGGGAACGCACGCAGCAGGATGTCCCGCACGGTCGCGGCATCGGGTAAAGGAGCCAGGAGGACTCGGCTCTCCTTCACACCGCCGACGTCGGGCCGTTCGTAATACACGAGCTGCCCCTCGGCGCGGCCGTCGATCTGCCGCAACTTGAGGCGCTTGGCCCCCAGGGAGAAGTAGGTGTCCGTCTGACGGAAGGTCCCGACCACTTGCGCACCTCGGAGGAGCGCGCGGGCCTTTCCGAGGTCCTCATATCGGGCCTTCAATTCGACCAACCGTTTCGCGCCGACGTCTGCAAGCGTCGCTGAAGGTTCGGCGGGACGCTGCGTACCGTGGACTCGTTTGATTTGTTTCTTCGCAGCTTTCAGGGGCGCGTCGAAATGCCGAACGGACTTCATCTCCCGCTCGAGTCGGTCGCGGCGATCCTCGACCGCATTCGATAGCGGGGCCTTGTAGCCGCGCAGCGTATCGCGGGCCTGCTCGATTTCTCCCTCGAGGGTCTGCTTGGCGTCGTCGAAGGATTCGTGATGCCGCTCGAGTGACTTCCTCGCATCGTCGAGGGCTCGGACATCCGGTCGGTTGGGATCGCGGCGCGATGACCGGCGCCGTTTCCTCGCCACGCGCTCGAGACACGGTCCGCGTTATTCAACGCATCGTTCACGAGTACGCGGTAATGCGCCGCTGCTGCCGCAGATACGCGCGGAGCGCGCTTCCCCGCCACCAATTCTCGAGGGGGAGCCGCAGGCGGCGGCCGAGATCCGACTCGGCCTCGTCGAGCGTGGTGAAGCGGGAGGCCTTCTTCGCGAGGGCAGCACGGGCCAGCTCCCGATAGCGCCACACGCCGAGCGGGACCCAGTCCTCGTAGACCTCCATGAAGACGATCGCTCCGGATTGCCGACGGCGGGAGGCGAGGTGCTCAAGGACCGGCAGACGCGTCGCATGGTACGCTCCCGCGATCTGGTCCGGATAGGTCGTGCGCCCGCCGGCGAACTCATGGTCGTGTGCCGGAGTCGGACGGGCGTCGAGGTTCCACGCCTCCAGGCCCTCGAACATGAACGCCTGGGGGAACAGCAGGACCGCGACGTTGTTCGCGAGGCCGGCGGCGCTGTACACCTCGTACTCGTCGACCCAGGGATACGATCGCACCTCGCGGATGAGGGACTTCGCGAGGATGTCGTCGACCGCGGTGATGGACCACTCGGTCGGCACGAGCTTCCGCCGTTCCTTTACCCCAAGGAGGCCGACGGAGAAGATCCGCGTGATCTGACTCTGGGTGATCCCGTGGTCGTACAGGTCCGCGACCGCTTCGCCCGCGCGCACATCCGTGTCGGAGACGAGATCGTCGACGCGCCGCGGGACGGACGGGTTCGAGGCGAGGTCGATCTTCTGGATGTCCGCGCTCGGGCCGCTCGGCGGGGCCCGCGCCGAGAACGGGCTCACGAGGGACGGCTTCTTCGTGAACCACATCTCCGTGTCAATCGGGCGGGAAGCCATCGCGGCCTCTTGGACCGTCGACAGGATCGAGTCAGGCCCGCGGGCCTCCGCGACGCGGCGCGGGGCCTTCCCGCGGACGAGGGACAAGCGGAACCGCAAGATCTCCGCGAGGTCGTACGAGAGCCAGGACTCCGAGGCATCGAGGATCGAGGTGTCCTCGTCGCGCACCGGGGGGACGAGTGGCCCGACGAGGACCTTCGGGTAGCCCCACGAGCCCACGAACGCACTGGGCGGGGACGCCCCGAAGAGATTCGTCGTCTGCAGGTCGCGCCGGTCCTCGAACCACTCGCGGACCCGCCCCAGATACGGGCAGACGGCGAGGCGGCATCGCTTGATATCCCCCTGACACACACGGCATGCGATCTCCCGCCGGACCTCCGCGAGGGTCTCGCGAATCCCGTCGTCTCCGTGCGAAGAGCCAGAGGTGGGCACGGTCATGGTCACGCGGACGGAGCGGTCGCGGTGGGCGCGGGAGGCGTCGCGGGCTTCGCCGGCGGCGCCGCCACCGGCTTGTCTTCGGGGATGACTTCCTCCCAGCGCGCGTAGCAGAGGGGGCAGATATGGATGATGCTCCCGGCCGCGTTACACGGCTGGGCGCCGTCGTTGGGACAGTGGTGTTCCTTCGCCATCCGGGTCCACGAATTCCGCGCCTCCTGATATCGTTTTCGAGCCGCCGGTCGAGGGGCTTTCCGACGCCAGCCTTAAGACGCCCATCGGGCCTTCGAGGGTCCGGAGGATGCGTCGCCCGGCGCGGGCGGTGGAGGCGGTCGGCGGTGTTCCGGAGCGCGGTTATCGCGGCGTTCGCGATCGTCTTCGCGTTCTCGATCGGAATCAGCTCGCCACCAATCGTCCGCGCGGACGCTCCAGGTCAAGGGACGTTCTTCGAGTACAACTACGACTGGTACGTCGACCAAGGGAGCGGGACGTACGATGGGTACTCCGAGACGATGACGTCCCACTCGCGGTACGTTGTGATGTCTTCCACCGGGAACACTTCCAGCCTTCATGCCGGCGGAACGTGGCAATGGTCCGCCTCCGATGGAAATCATCAGAGCGGCGTGCTCGATCTGACGTTCTCGTATTACACGGACACCCGTCGCTATGTGAGCACCGTCGACGTCGAAGGTACCTACTCCGATCCGCGCGTCTGGTTCTGGGTCCCGGTGCCGCTGAGCCGGGGCCAGCAGGTGCGGATCCTCGACGACATCTTCACGGTCTCGGACCTCGACGCGACCGTCTGGGACGGCTTCGCGCCGCTCAAAGCCGCCGCGATGGTGGCGACGGGGTCGTACTACCGCAACGATGCGTACGGCCGGTTCGACGCGGCCTACACGGACACGTACTACTTCGACCGCGCGACCGGGCTGGTCGTCGCCGAGCGGTACACAGAGCAGGACACGAACGGTGAGGCCTCGTTCCGCTGGCACGCGAACGTCGACGTCACCTGGACCAGCTATCCTGTCCCCTTCGATTCCGTGGCGATCGTCCTCGTGTACGGAGGGATCCCCGCGATGATCGCCGCGGCGGGATATGGCGTCTGGCGAGTGCGACGCGGCCCCCTGACGATCCCGGTCACGGACCAGCGGCTTCTGGCGACGGCGCTCGTCCGGCGCATCCGGAAGACGAGGGACCTCCAGGGGCTCGACCCCGCGACGGGCAGCGCGTTCGACGCCTTCCTCCCGACGTTCGCGCGGCGGGCGATCCAGGAACGCGATCCGCTGGCGATCGCCACGAACGGCACGCGGCTCCTGGGGATCATCACGCTCGACAAGGAAGCCCACGTGGGCAGCGTCATCGCCGCGGACGGACTCGTGGCGCGAGGTCTCCTCCGTCGGGTCCGTTCAGCCCTATACTTCGCGGATGTGCGAGACGGCGGGTCGAAGCCGGGGACCGTGGTCGTCGACACGCTCAGCGTCCTGGCCCTCGACGACGTCCGCCAGATTCCATACGACGCGTCGGCCGTGCGACCCATGGCCGCGGGAGACATCGCCCCGGCGGCCGCCGTCTCCCAGAAAGTCTATCAGGGTCCCGCGGCCCACTGGATTCGATCGTGCCTCGAGGACGGGGACTTCGGCTTCGTGGCGGTGGCCGACAATCGCGTCGTCGGGTACGCCCTCGCGACCGTGGCCGACTCGATGGCATGGCTCCACGGGCTGACGGTCTTGCCGGAGTATCGGGGCCGGGGCCTCGGCTCCGCTCTGATGGCGGCCCGGCTCTCGGCGCTCAGCGCGATGGGCGTCACGCGCGTCATCACGGAGATCGCCACGACGAACGAACCGTCCCTCCGGGTCTCGCGTCGCGTCGGTTTCGGGAAGATCGGAGAGACGCAGTTGATCGCGAGCCGCAAGACGACGGCACGGCTGGCGGCGGAGAGGCGCACCTGATGTACATCCGATCCGCGTGGGTGCCGAACGAGACCGTCCACCTCGTGCGACTCGAGGAGGACGTCGAATTCATCGGGAACCCGCAGTTCCGCGACGCCGCCGACGAGTTCCTTCGTTCCGCCCACGTGCCCGCCTTGTTATGGGAACTCGCGGGAAAACCGCCTGGCTGGTCCCATCGCGGGGTCCGCGATGACAATCGCTCCGTGCTCCTGACGGACAGCCGCGTGGTGATCGACGATCGCGAGTTCGTCGCGTGCATCAAAGGCTGCGGCTCCCCGCTCGACGCATACGAGGTCGCGCCGCTGACCGCGGACCGTCTGCGAGTCCTCTGCCACGATTCGAATCTGCGGACGCGCATCCCCTCCGATGATGGAGTGGCGCCGGGGATGCTCACGGGGGAGCGCTGGTTCGGAAACGTCCCCTACGGCGGTCAGGCGCCGGACAACGCGCTCATCGGGCTCACCGCGAGTCTGCGCGCGAAAGGCGATTCGATTGCCGGATTCCGGATCTGTCCCGTCCTGGGTCTGGTGAAACTGCCCGAGGCCTTTGCTCGCATCGCGTCCTCGTTCTACTGGTACCGCCAGTACCACGGCGAATACTGGGAAGAGATCCGGTTGATGCCGTCGAACGTCCGTCTCTACTTCCACAGTCCGATCACGTTCGGCATCGACACCGGGAAGGCCCTCGGCTTGTTCGAAGTCGAGTCGCTCGAGGACGCCGAGCGCTTCCTGCGACGCATGGCGGGGTCCGCGCTCGCGGCCCTCACCCTCTTCGCGCGGACGCTCCGGGCAGACTCGTCGACGGGCGGATATCGTGGCCTCGGGTACCACGACGTGTGGCTCGACAAGGACGCGGTGATTGCGCGCGACGGCACGATGCACTTCGCGGACCTGGAGGGAATCGAGGACGTTCCGGCGCGCGATCCGGCTGCGGTCCGAGAGATGATCGCATCCCAATTCCATCGCAACGTGTACGAGGCCACTTACGCGTTCGAGGCCCTCGTGATCGAGGTCCACCGCCGCTTCCGGGTCCCCGGCTCCTTTCGACGACGGCGGGCGTGGATCCTCGAGTTGCTCGAGGACGCGGCCCATGCGGACCCGTACGTCGACGTGGAACGCCAAGGCGAGGCGATCACGGCGCACGTCGCTCCGGCGGTCGATCAGGGCCCGTGCGGCGTCGATCTGGAGCTCGCGAACACGGAGGCGACATAGATGGACGCGAATCGAGCAATGGAGGCGCTCTCGGCGCTTGAGCACCGGCAGACCATGTCCGCCTCCCCGGACGAGCAGGCCGCTTTGGAAGGCGAGGGGCTTGTCCGGTCACTGTCGAAGTCCGAGGCGGACGAGCTCGGGTCCCTCGTCGACAACCTCAACGCGCTCTCGTCCCGCATCAAGACGCTCGGCCGTGCGCTTCACGGGGAGCCGTCTGCCATCGCGTACTCCGGATTTCCTACCGACGAGGCAGGCATGCGTCGGGAGTTGCAGGCCTCGGTCCTCCAGCTCGAAGATGCGAGCCGCCACAAGGCGGAAGCCGACGCCCTCGTTTGGAACGACGGGACGGACCGATACCTCGAGCTCACGCTGCTCGGTCGTCAGACGTTGGAGGACCTTCAGACCTGGCTCCCCGCGATGCCGGGCAAGAGCCTCGCGGAATTCCGTGCCACCCTGAGCGGCACTCGCGCCGGCATGGTCGCCCAAGCGATGCGTGCGGCGCAGATCCTCACCAAGGCCGCGATGAACTCGGAAACGTTGAACCCCTCGGAGTTCCGGCCCTTAGCGGTCATGATGGCCCGCTCCTCGGTCGCCCCCGAGCGGCTTGCGGCCGACTGGCAGGCCCTCGTATTCACGACGCTGCGGGATGGCACGCCGCAGAAGGGCGCGCAGGTGGCCGCATCCTTCCTGGCCTCATACGGCGAGCCGAGGAAGGACATTGCGGAAGCCTTCCTGCGAGTCCGCCACGAGCTCGCGTTCCGTCGATACGCTCGGGATGACGAGGCGATTCTCGCCGCGGCGACGGTCCACATGAGCGATGCGGAGCGCACCGCGTGCCTGGACCGCGTCGACGCCCTCGTCCACGAGGTCGCCGGCTCGCCGCCCGTGCTCCTCGGTCCCGCCCTGTCGGCCTGGACGATCGAGGAGTTGGTCCAGCGGATCCGCGAAGCGATGGGCTGGTTCCGCGTCGACGGTCCGATGGATCAGGTCCGGATCGCCTCGGCGGCCGCGATCCTGGCGGGTTCGGCGCCGCCGCTCGACGTCCTCGGGCGACGCATCGAGGTCCTCCGGCCCGGGACCGCTTCAGCGTTCGCCCCTCCGGAGATCGCGATGGCGATGCTGGCCTCCGGTCCCTTCGAAGCGCCGCAGGCCCTCGAGGTGCTCCGGGAAGCGGCGATCGCGATCAGCCGCGCGAACTTCTACGAGTCGCCCATGGAGGTCGACGGCCTCGCACTCATCCTGATGCACGGGTTCGGCCCGGTCCCGTTCGTGTATCAACCGCCGGCCAGCGTCCCGCCGATTGCGTCCCGCTGGGCTGCGGCCGTGCCGATCGGGCTGGCGTTCCCCTGGTTCCTCTGGCAGTACTTCTGGATCCAGCAGACGTACGAACGATACGTCAAGGCGCATCCGGGCCACTACTACGGTCCGTATTACTGGGGCTGACCTCCGCCTCCGGGGTGATGCCGTAGAGCCGGTCGCGATTCGCCTCGAGCTGGTCGACCGCCTTCCCGGCGAACTCGGCCGCCGTGACGACCGCGACATCGTGCTCCTCCCCCGCCTTCAAGACGGACGCCATCCGGGTCTGCCAGTCCCGGTCTCGGAGGATGTGGTGGTCCAGGATCAGCGTCCGGACGTTCGTCGTGCGCAGGATGCGCGACAGATGGGACAGGGACCGTCTCGTGTGCTGCTCCGGATAGTTCTCCGGCATGTGGGTCATCGGTCCGTCGACGTAGAGGACCGTCGGCTGCGCGTCGATCAGGAACGCGAGGTGCTCCTTCAGCGGCGGACCGAGGACGTCCGCGGTGTGGACGAACACCTCGCTGCCGCGGGAGATCCGCGCCATCACGACGTATCCGAGTTCGTCGTTGTAGCCGTGCGGGAGGGCCGGTGAAAACAGGAGCTCCGTGCCGCCGAAGTCCATCTGGTTGCCGTCCGCGACCTGAATCTCCTTCGGATATTTCTTGAGCTTCCGGACGAACGCGCCCGCCCGTTCGCGCTGACTCCGGTTGATGTGGAATGAACGCGCCCCGAAGGACGGGTTAGCGCGGGACGGGACCGGATCGCGAGCCTCTGGTACTTAAGCGGACGGCTCCGACTTCGACGCCACCCGGGAAGTGATGAAGATCTGTACGGCTTCCTCCGGCGTCAAGGTGCCCGCGTGGACCTTACGGACCAGCTCGAGGAGCGTCGGGGCCTCGCCGTTTCGCGCAGGACGCGCGCCGTGCGCCGTAGGCGCGTCCGAGGACTCGGTCATGGCTCAGGGCCTCCGTCGTCGCGGATCGTGTCGTCCTTCGCCTGTTCCAGCGCCGCCCGCTTCCGGGCGTCCGGATGTCGTGGGCCTTCGTCCTCGTTGTAGACACTCCCCGGAAAGTCGGTAGCATCGGTCGCATCGGTAGCATTCGCAGACTCCCCCTCCATATGGAGAGACTCTTGCGAAATGCTACCTTTGCTACCCTTGCTACCGATTCCGGCCGGGGACTTCCGCCAAGCCTGGACGATATCGTAGGGCAAGATGACCGCCTTCCCTCGGTTCGGCCCCGACCAGTTCTTCCTCGCGGGGATCCAATTCGGGGACTTGTTGTTCAGGCCGAGCTCGCGAAGGGCTCCGTCGATACGAGGCCGCTCGCGCAGCCCCCGGTCCTTGCGGATCGCATTCAGACGGGTGATGATGTCGGAGACGCAGAACTCATCCGTCGGCTTCAGGCCCGAGCCTGCCATCTCGTCGATGACCTCCCACACCTCTTGGGCGATCTCGGAGATCTCCGGCTCGCGGGCGTCCATGATTTCCCGCACCTGGTCCTCGAGGCCGAACTCGAAGATGTCATTCAGGAGCAGGAGGTATGCGGCGATGATCCCGTGGCGGCCCCATGCGTCCCTGAACTTTCGGACCCGATCGCGGAACTCCTTCGAGTCCCACGTCGCGCGGACCTTCTCCGCCGTCCAGCCGTTCGCCTTCGCCTGGCCCGCCCGGTACGCGAGCCACGCGCGGACCGGCGCGAGCCGCTCCATGAGGTACTCGGCGTCCATCGCGATGTCGAGGTTCTTCGACCGGACCATCTCGTAGTGCAGCGAGCGGCTGACGGTGTGGGAGTCGACGCGGTCGTGGTAGTCCAGCGTCTTGAAGCCGAACGTGTCGACCTCGACATTCACCCACCCGTTGCCCGCCGGGATCTTCAGGCCGACCTTCGCGGTGATTCGGCGGTTCCCGTTGCGGACGACCGCCAGGATCTGCGGGTTCTCCTTGAACAACGTCTCGAACTCGGAGATCGCGACCGCACGGCCGCCGCCCAGCGTGTCGCGGAGGTACGGCCCGGACGCGCCGCCGAGGACGATGCCGTTGCGGCACAGGGCCATCGACACCGCGTTCGCCGTCCCCTTCCCGGTGTCGGGGCCTCCGCCGAAGATCAGGTAGAAAACCGTCTGAAGAAGGTCGATCACGTGATCCTGCGCGGCGCCGAGGATCACACAGATGTGGAAGAGCGGATCCGGGTGATCGAGGACGGTCTTCAAGATCGAGACGGCCCCGTTCAGGTCCATGACGAGGACCGCCGGGGATGGCGAAGCCAACTCCGGCTCGATCGAGACGACGTCGAGGATGAACTCGAGGTTGGCCGACTTGGCGTCTCGGCGGCCGCGGAGGATGCCGTTTGCCGTGACGCGATCCCCCCGCTTGACCTCGCCGGTGAGATCGTCCTCGAGGTAGGCGGGCAGGCTGTTCGTGTCGGTGTCCGCGTGGACGGAGGGCAGGTCGATCAGGTCGACCATCTGCGTGTCCATCGTGGACGATGACTCCATGAGCAGCTTGAACTTCGACGCGCTAGCCGAGCGTTTGCACCCTCCCTGTTCCTCGTAGCACTCGAGCGGCTCGCGGAAATTCTGGCCGTCCTGAGGCTCCTTGATGATCGTCCCGCAGCGCAGACACTGGAACAGAGCGTCCGTCAGTCGAGGCTTTCGCGCCGATGCCTTGGCGACGATACCCGCGACGGTCACGAACCGACCCAGGTACTTCGCCCCCAGCGACCGGACCTCGATCCGGGCGTCCGATGGGAGCTCCACGATCCGAAGATGGATCGTTGGCGTCCCGGTGCCAGGGGGCATGTGCCGACGAATCGCTTCCTCAGCCGCCGTAATCGCGTTCAACGGACGCCGGAGCAGGAATGCGGCGAGATCTGGGCGATGCCGATCGACCTCCCCGAACCGTACGGCCAACGACTTGTCTCCCAGGTCGGCGATGGCTTGGATCTTCGGATCGTACGCGTTGTCCTCGAAGAACTCCTCCCACTGCGCGACGAGGTCGTCCTGCGGGATCTCGACCTCGGCGGAGGTCCCGCGAACGTCCACGTTGATGATCTTGTTTGTCATCACGCGTCCCCCGTGCAGTACATCGACGGAGAGTGCCCGCGCGGAAGGTAGCAGCAGTACGGGCACGTGTCACGATCTCGGTCGACGAACGAGTAGTTCGTGGAACTGCATCCCGGACACCGATCGAGCGGACCGAGACTCCATGTCGCACCGCAGGGTCTGCATCGGACGAGTCGCCCGCTCGGGTTCGGCTTCGGCGCAATCAAGTCCATCTCGATCGGCATCGGGATCGCCTCTCACCGGGAGGCGCGGGCCTTCTTCGCGATCCAGACCCACAACTTCGGTTCGATTTCCGCCTCGAGGAATTCGAGGAGATCGCTTTCGTTGATGATGCCGCGTGGATCCACGAGCATGACTCGATCGGCCGCCATCGTTGCGTCCGATCCGACCTCGGCCCGTTCCAGGATTCCAGGGATTGAGATCACCGCGGACCCGCCGTGCTGCATTACTTTTCTTCTGGACTTGAGCATCGTTCGGACCTCGTAACCTTCATGGTTACTCCAGTGCTTACGATGTGCGCGAAGTGGCATGTCGTTCCGTAGCACGCAGAGGGAACACGGGGCTGTCAGTTGTCCGTGCCAAGTTGATGATCATCCGCACCCCCACCGGGGACTGCCATGTGGACGGTTACTCTCGTCGCAACTCTCGCGGCGCCGAGGACTGTGTGCTCAATGCGATCCATCCCAGAGGCCGACGAAAGAGAGTCCGTTCACCGACAGCCGGGTCGCGGCCGACATCGACGACATCCGCGAGATTGTGGACCCCGTCGGTGAAGTCTATGTCGGAATCACAAAGGCCGCATATCAGACCTACCTAAGCGCCTGGCACGATCGGGTCCACAAGGACAGAACATTCTCTCGGCGCGTCAGTGGACTCTACCGAGTCCGCACCAAAGACTCGAAGACGTTCTACTTTAAGCTCCCGATCCCGCCTTGGGCTCGGAAGAAGATCCTGGATGTCACCGTGGGCGGCAGCGTGACAGAGGACGCAACGCTCTACGTGCTCCGCGATCATAGCGGTCGTTCGACGGCATACTTGCTCCAATCTCGAGACAACGAGCTTGAAGTGGCAGATCCGGAGGAACTCGCTCGCCTTAAAGAACGACTCAAGCAGCAGTTTATCGAGTCATTCCCTAAACACTTCGGAGACCTATAGCCACGACACGGAACGACATGCCACTCTTCCCATTCTAATTCTACCCACGCAGCCACTGTAGAGTAGATGGCCACAGTAGAGAGCGACCCACTCTGTGGAGGGTCCCACCCTGTTAAGAGTAGCCAAGGTGGAAAAGAGTACTATTACTGTTCCGTGAGCCACAGTACTGTTTGGCTGACCTCACCGATCACCAGGCAGCGCATCCTTGGGAACGGCGCGATCCGCGCGAACCCTTCCGACGATGAGCCACTGCCTCGCACGCCCCACCCGAGTTTCCAGCCGTCGGTCATCTTCTCGCCCGAATCCCTGGAGACGGAGACGGAGCCCGAGCCTTCGCACTCGAGGACTCTTGCGGAGAAAATCGAGGAATTGGGCCGACTCCGAAGAGCACGGCTCCTGCGTGAACGTGGCATCGATCCGGACGAGGGGATCTGATCATGAACCTCCTCGAGTTCCTCGAAGATCCGCGCGGCCCCGAACAAAAGGGCCGCGTGCTGATCGTCGGCAAACACGGCACGCCGTTCCTCGCTGTCCGCATCCCCCCGCGGCGAAAGCGAATCGTCCTCGTCCCCGTCCTCCAGAAATCCTCGGAGACACAAGGAGAGTGAGAAAATGGGATTGATCGATCAGATCAAGAACGCGCTGGGACTGGGACCGCCGACGCCGACTTTCGGGCCACCGATGGCGGGATACGTGCCGCCGCGACCGCGACCGATCCCGGTCCCCCTGCCCCCTCAGGGTCTCCCGACGAACCCTTCGGAGTCCGCGGGTTTGGTCACCACCGTCTCGCACGTGAAAGGTCGCGACAGTTCCGCAAGTCTCGTCGGAGGGCGATAGAATGACCACGACGTTCTTCCGGCGCGCTACTCGACTCGCACCGACGCCCCCGCCTGTCGTGGTGGCGATGTCCGCGCCCGTGGTGGTCCCGGTCTTCTCGAGGACCCCGTCCGTCCCGGAGGTTTCACCCGGTCCAAAACGCCCAGATGTCGAGACAATCGGGACCTCGTTCCGTTTTGGGATGCAGCAGGTCACGGTCGCCGTGCACGCCAGGTCGGAGGTCCCGGACAGATTCCCCGCGTCCCTCGTCGGAGGCCGGTGATCTGATGGTGCGCGCGAGGTCCTTGAGGACATCCAGCGACGAGGAGACGCTTCGGGGCGAAATCGCACGCGAGATCGTGGACGAACTCCAAAACCGCGGCGCGCTGACGACGTTGGCGGAGGCCCGCGCGATCGACAAGGCGGAGGGAAATCTGATCTGCAAACGTTGCTCGAATCCCGTGTCGATCCAAGATCCGGTCTGCATCCGCTGCGGTACGAAACAGGCCGTGGACGCGGACGAGGTGCATTTCCGGTGCGTGGATTGCGGCATGCCGATCTCGGATCCAAACACCGCCCAGTGTCCAGCGTGCCGCGGCACGAGGGTCCAGCGAGCGGGGGCGGAGCGTTTCGAGTGCATTCGTTGCGGACACGGGATCTCCGACCTGGAGAAGACGCCCGTTTGTCCCGAGTGCGGCGAGAGCCGCGCCGTCGAACGTCCCGCGCGTGGCGTTCGGACGGTGGTCACCTGATGGAGATCGTCCAGCGAAGAGAACGTTCGCGTCTCGCGCGAATCTTCAGGAAGCTCGCGGAGGCGTTCTCCGCTCCCGAAGTGATTCCGAACAAGCCGAGGATCGTCATCGCTACCGACGGGCGCGGACTCCGCTCGCATTGCGGCGTTCTGCTCAGTTCCGAGGTCTGCTCGATCTGCGGCGTCCGCCCGAGCTGGAGGGATGAACCTTGACTCTCGGTCCGCTCGAAAGCGACGACGAGCGAGCGCGGCGACAGTTGGAGGCCATCCACGTCCGCATCGACAGGGCGATTCGCGCGAGGATCCGCGGACTGAAGTCAGAAATCACAGACCTGTGGCAGGAGTTTTCAGATGGCGGACCCGGACCCGATTGAAGCAGGTTTGGAGAAGACCCGACTCGAACTCGAGGCGTTGGCCGAGCGGCTCAGTCCGACGCTCCCGGAGACGGCACCCGTAGTTCCCGCGAGCCTGCTCGACTCGGACGACGCGAAGGATGCCGCACTCGTGCTCACCGATCTTCTCGGTGAGGCGATCCGCGGGGCCGTCTTCGCGGAGAGACCGCCGCGGACTCCGGGTACGCAACGCCGCTCACGATTTACTTCTCCTTCTCCACCGGCTGCCGTCGCGCCTCCTCCTCCCGCGACGGTAGCTGTCCCCGTGGTCCCTCCGGCTCCGATCCCAAGGGCGGAAGCGCCCACGACATCGGGCACGCCGAATGCGGAGTTTGGCGCGGACCACATGGAGGACCGAGTCGATCGACTCCGTTTGGACAAATCTTCCGAGCCTCGAGAGCGAAAGCTGCGAGGCCCGGTCATCGGACAAAGAGAGTCGTCGTAAGGAGGCGACACACACACCATGCCTCTTGTCCCGCGCCGATGCCGACTGGGTTCCGGAACCCAGTCGGTCGCGCTAATTCGTCGGGGCGCGTTTGCCGTATCGAACGAACGGGGGTCCTTAACCTGGACGATCCAACCCCATGGGAGCTACAGTTCCCTCCCACTTCCGCGGTTTCGTGTTCCGCGGGGCGGAGCGCGCCCATCTCGTCGTTCTCGAGGCACGTGAATGTCATGCCGTACGCCTCGAGGAAGGACATCCCGAGGTGGCGTTTGCGGGGCGGGCGGCCTCGGTGGATCTCCGAACTTCCTGTGAGGGTCGGGATGTCGCCACGCTGTTCGCGCTGCGCGGCTCCCGCGACGTCATTCTGCGAAACCTGGCTCTGCTTGGCCTGTTACAGGAAGATCCACTCGCGTGACAAGGCCGGGAATCTGATCCACGGCCCGCGCGGCGAATCGCTCCCGGAGGACCGGGGCGCATTGGAGACGACGAGCTGGAAGTCTCGAATTCTTGCCGAACAGTCCGACCTTGATGAACGCGGGACTCGAGTTGCAAATCCCCGTCGACGTCCGCAGGAGGAATGATGGTCGAGTTCGGACTCGAGGACCTCGTCGGTCGCACCTTCGAGAAGCTCGCGCCCCGGCTCCAGGAGATTGCTTGGAAGCTCTTCGCACTCGAAGGGAGTATCGACCGGGGCATCTTGACGCTGGAAGACTTCCTCGGATTCAAGAACCAGCTCGCGCGCCTTCGCATCGCGATCGAAGACCTCCCGGTCCTGGTCAGTGACCCGAAGGCGCTCATGGGTGGCGACGTCGGCGCGGGAGTCGCGTCGTGAGGATCCCATGAGCATCTTCTCGAACATGTCCGTCGTGATCCCGTGTTCGCACGACGAGCCTTCCGAATGGGTGCAGGAGCTCGTCGCGGTCGCTCTCGATGAAGCGAACGACGTATGGGTCGTCTGCGAATCGGAGTCGATCGCGACCACCCTCGCGATCAGCGGGACGGAGCGACTCCGGGTTCGCGCCCAGTCGCAGCCGGGAGGCGGGAAAGTCAGCGCGTTGAACGACGGCTTGCAATGGGCCCGCAGTACCTTCGTTGTTTTCATCGATAGCGACGTGAAGCTCGCAGGCGGCGAGATCACGACGACGGAGGAGCTGCTCGATTCGGGCGTCGACTTCGTCGGCGCGGGCTATGGTCGGAAGGCAGCCTTCCCGATCCTGAGCCCGACATCGGGATGGTTTTTCGGAGCGCGGAAGACGACTTTTATCGCGGCGGGCGGATGGAAAGGAGACGGACTCAACGAGGACGTCTTCACGATCCGCGGCCTCCAGAAGCAGGGGTACCGGGTCGTGGACGGCGGCTTCACGGTAGGGCTGCGTCGGCCCGTGAAGAATCCGGCGGTCAAATTCCTGAGCGCAATGTTCGGACGGTGAAGCCGTGTGGCCCGCTTCCTTCCGTCGGCGAGCCCGGTAGCGCAGCAGATTACGATCGCTCCCTCGCCGCCACCGCCTCCACCGCCACCTCCGCCACCACCTCCGCCCCCTCCGCCGGTTCCCATTCCAACATCAGTCACGTTGCTCGTGTCCATGAACCCAGTTCTCCTCGGAACGCCGGACACATTCTCCGGGCGGCTCATGGCCGCGGGCGGACTCGCCGGTCAGGACGTCCTCTTCGAGTACTCGCCCGACGGAATCACATGGTCACCGGAATCACAGAGCGGCGGGCACTTCCCACTGACGGATGCGAGCGGGAACTTCAGCCGGACCATCACGATCGACGGAGCGGGTCCGCACACCGAATACTTCCGGGCGAGGTTCGCGGGAACGGCGCAATACGCCCCGTCCACGAGCTCACCTGTCGTGCTGTCCGTCGTCGCACCTGCGCCGCCACCTCCGCCACCCCCGCCTCCTCCCCCGCCCCCGCCGCCACCGCCTGGTCCACCTCCGCCACCACCTCCTGGAACGGGCTTTAATCAGCTCGTCGTCGTCCTGATGGAGAACCACGACTTGGCGTCGATCTACGGCACGGCCCCGTACATGACGCAGCTCGCGGACACGTACTCCTT